>CEWG01081082.1_pt1 | contig 101523 bp, 97 predicted proteins | sample 361411 | NCBI WGS metagenome assembly CEWG01 (sample SAMEA2622173, study PRJEB7988) | marine metagenome | biome: marine biome (ENVO:00000447); feature: surface water layer (ENVO:00002042); material: "saline water (ENVO:00002010), including plankton (ENVO:xxxxxxxx)" | depth 5 m | reverse complement strand
ATGTCTGTGATGAATTGCTCGCTGAAGTCCTCATCCACCCCGAGATCGCCTGGGCCGCATGGAGTCCCATCTCCATTGGAGTCTTGGAATGAAGCGTTGAGCGAGGTGCAGTCGCCGTCGTTGTCAACACCGTCCCAGCCATCCTCGTCAACAAGTCCGTCACCGTCGTTGTCGATACCGGCTTCTCCATAATAGTGAACCACTGTCTCGAGGAAAAACATTGGGACTTCATATGACATCCATTCTCTTGAGTGGTGCGCGCCAACCAGCATGACATCTGGTCTGTCAGGGTAGTTACCTGAGTCATCGTTGAACTCGTTATAGTCGCCACCTTGTACATTTGCGGTAATCTTTACCCATGGGCTGGGATGTCTGTAATGCCATCCCTTGTAATCGTCGAGGGTCATTTGGTTTCCTCTTGCATTTACCCCCCCCAGAAGCCCTTCGTGAAAAGATAGAATGTCCGGATTGCTGTCCGCTAGGAATTGCATCCTGTTCTTCATTGAGAAATAGTCATGGTATTCGCGGAACTGTAATTTATCGTTTGATTCGGGTGACCATGGGAAAGTTTGCGAAATGTACTCCTGTGACCAAATATCCTCTGGGGAATTCTCTGTTCCTGGATCCTGGGCTGTGACGGGTGTGATGACAGATACTGGAGCCAGAACTGATAGGAGGAATGGCATCAACACAACCGCTAAACGAGTTTTCAGGCGACGATTCGACCTACGAAGCCTAACTCTTGACGCGCTGGTCATGACATAACGAACGGGCCAATGTCCTTCAATCCCTCGGATATGCGTCAACTTTGCTGCTGCTTATGGAGGGAGGCGCTTTTATGAAGAACGACATTCAGGGTCCTGTTATGGGGCTGCAGGTCATGGACGAAGGGCCCTTCTCAGATTTTGGAGTTGAAGCCGAGATCATCGGATTCTCATTGGGAACACTCGTTTTGGTGGTTCTCATTGGCTTTGTTTCTCTACTCCTTGGAAGATTTGTCAGGGCTGTTATTCTACCAGCCTTGGCCTCTCATTTTCTAGGAGAAATAGAAGAATCAGAAGGGGTGAAGGGGTCCAAAGCCCTCTCTTTGGGTATCTCACTTGTCCTGTTTGTTGAGATGATCAGGACAATAGACGACACGGTTGTTGTAATGGTGTGGGATGAAGACCTGGTTCAAACCTTGCTCTCACTGCTCACCTCGCTTTACATCCTGATCTTCCTCTTTGCTTCTTACAGGCTCGTCGGTTCAATAGGAAGGGTGCTCTCTGATGATGGGGAGAGCCCGGCTTCACAGAGATCTCTGGCCAGTATGGCTGAATCACTGGGTAGGATGGCCGTCTTCGTAATTGGGGCCTTTGTGATTGCTGGCGTGGTCGGGTTTGATCTAAACGGGATAATCGCTGGTCTGGGGATAACAGGACTTGCTCTGGCCCTCGCTGCAAAGGATACGGTTTCGAACATGTTCGGCGCAGTGTCCATAATCATCGATAGACCGTTTAATTTAGGTGATTGGATTAAGGTTGATGGAATCGAGGGGGAGGTAGTCGATATTGGATTGAGGATGACTGTATTGAGAACCGGGCAGGATACCATAATTACTGTCCCAAATGCCAATTTGGTAAATTCCCCGATCGAGAATTTCTCTCAGAGGAGATTCAGAAGAGTGGTGATGCCCTTCGAATTTGAAGGTGAGAGCGACACCGACTCTCTGCGGCAATTTTGCGATCAAATGCTTGAGATTATCAAGTCGGATGACCGCACAGTGAATGAAGAATCTTCATGGGTCAAGATCCAATCGATGGGATCTTCTAGCATATTAGTCCAAGCAAACTTCTACACTCAGCAATCCTCAGACGTACAAAGGGCGATGAGTGAGTTCACGCTCGTTAATGCCAGAAATTTGTCTAGTAAACTGGGTTTAAGATTCCATGAGCCAAGATTGAGACGGTCCTGAGATGGTGTCGATGGGAACGCTGGTGTTGATTCGGCACGGCCAATCAATCTGGAACGCAGAAAATAGGTTCACAGGCTGGGTTGATGTCGGCCTTTCTGAAAAAGGGATTGAGGAAGCAAAAGACGCAGGGAGGTTGTTGCAGGATGTTCAGTTCGACGCCGTATTCGCGAGCGGGCTGATCAGGGCTCAAAGAACTGCAGACATAATCCTCGAAAAAAACAAATCATGGGATGGGGAACAGGTCCGCCATGACATTAGACTGAATGAGAGGAATTACGGGGACCTCCAAGGACGAAACAAACAGAAATGCCGGGAACAATTTGGTGATGAACAGGTTAGGTTATGGAGACGGAGTTTCGATGGCAAGCCTCCGGGTGGGGAGAGCCTAGAGATGACTGCAAACAGGGCCTTGCCTTGCCTGTTAGAGGACATCGTTCCTCTTTTGGAAGTTGGTAAGACGGTATTAGTCGCAGCTCATGGGAACTCCCTTAGATCGCTGGTGATGGAGATCGAAGGATTGTCTCCCGAAGCCATTGTTAAGCGGGAGATTCCCACTGGAACTCCAATGGCCTATTCGTTGACATCAGGTGTCTGGTCTAGATTGGACCTCAACTGAAAACGGTCTCGGGCCGAGGTGCCATCGCGAAGTAAAGCAACCTCATACCAAGGGAGAGGATCAGGCCAAATATACCAATAAATGGGCTTAATTGGTCAGGATCATACGTCCCGGCAACCAGGCATATTGAGCCTACGAACAAGCCGATGATCGATAACAAGGAGAAGATTCGGATGGTGAATAGTCTCCTCTGTATCGAAGAGACTCTGCTCAGAATTTTGTTGGAATGCCGTGATGATTGAGTCCCAGCGCCATCTCTTGGTATGTTGCTCGAGAGGGCTTGCTCGTATTCCCATATCGCCAAACCACCGCCAATAATTTCCAAGCTCCTCCTCGGCCTCGTCCCATCAGTCCTGAGTTTTCCTTGAACGCTTACCCAGCTGCTGATTATGACCGCTCTAAGGCTAGTCTTGACGAGATCATCGATTTTGCCCTCGGAAATCCGGCTCAAATCTCGGAGTAACGAGGCCAGATCCCTGATTGCAGGCCATTCTATGCCTTTGGATTTGGCGACCGCGTTGATCTGCCCTGAAGAAGTTGGTCTGATCCGGATTTTACCGTCGGATGATTCAGAAAAACACTTGATTGGCATATTTCCAAAAGAGAGGATCGTATTCATCCCCGGCTTGAAGGGCGCCCTCCAAAGGGTTCTGCTATCTATCCTCTCCTCCATCTTCGCCAGAAGGGAGTTCCATGATTTTGAGTTTGGGGGGCCACTCCACACACTCGACAACGCCTCATGAGCGGAGCCAAGAGCGGATGCGCATCTCGTCAGGAGTGCTTCTGCGGATTCTAGATCTCCGGAGGATAGATGGCTTCTCAGCACCTCGTCGGCGTTGATTCGTTCTTTTTCAAGCGGCCATATCAACAATAGATCCAAGCCGTCGCTAGATAGCCCCCCGATGGGCCATTCCACATCGTCGCCTTCGGACCTTGCTAGTGCCCTCATGCTCGAGAATGGATGCTTTATGGCCTCACCAACGTATCCAGAAGACTTTGTTTCGATGGTGACCGTATTCCCGTTCCACTCCACTTTTTCTACCACTCTTGGTAACTCGCCCCATTGCTCAAAGCTGTCAACGAGTTTGGTCCATTCATTATTGCCGAATTTTTCCCCATGTATGACAAATTCCTGGATCTCCGCTCCCAAGACCTCGATACTAGTTAGTGACCATGCTGGATCTTCAGTGCCCCCTCCACTGTCAACGGTCATGATATGCTGATCAGGTCCACCCGTATCATACGAACGGTCAGAAGATTCAATCATGTTGAACCACTGGAACGATCATGGATAACGAGGCCCAATCATATCCATTGGCTGTCGATCTCGACGGTACTTTGATACTAACTGACATGAGTTGGGTTTCTATCAGGAGAGTGATTCTACCCAGGCCATGGAGGATTCTAGGATTTCTGTGGCTTGAGTTGACAGGTCGTAGAGCAGTTTGGAAACAAAATTTAGGCAAATTACTGACCTTTGACCCTGCGGATCTATTGTATCATGCCTCTTTCATGGATTGGTTAACTGGCGAGTACGCTCGAGGCAGGAAATTATACCTTGTGACGGCATCAGATCGTCTAATTGCAGAGTCGATTGCAGCACATGTGGGAATTTTCAATGATGTTATGGCATCAGACGGAGAGGTCAACCTCAGAGGCGCGAAAAAGGCTGAGGCCCTCGTCGCTAGATTCGGTAGCGGAAAGTTCGGCTATGCCGGAAATAGTCATGTTGATCTGCCGGTCTGGGAATCTGCAGGACAAGTGATTGTGGTGAATCCAGAGCGGGGTCTTGAGGACAAGGTAGGAGACTCTGCAGATATTATCTTCACCTGAGGTGTCTTATTTGGTCGGGAGAAGGCGTTGGCTAGGTCGAGTACTGGATCGCACAGCGAAAATATTGCTTAGATTCAGGTTATTCAGGGGCCCAGCGAAGTATCTGGCAAATTCTGGACTTGCATGGAGCGTTGTCAGTCGGATCGACAGAGTAAGGGGTGTCAGGGCAAAATCAAGGCTACTTTCATTTGATAGGTCTAGATTGCCAAGTCACATCTCGATAATCATGGATGGAAACAGAAGGTTTGCTTGGTCGAATTCCATGAATACTGTTCATGGGCATTCGGCAGGAAAGGAGAAGTTGAAACAGGTAATGAGGTGGGTGTTGGACCTTGATGTGCCTTACCTCACCGTCTATGCATTATCAAGTGAAAATATCTCCAGTAGGCCTGATGATGAAATCGATGCCCTCTATGATCTATACATTGAGGGGTTGAATGAGATCGCGCTTGATCCGCTGATCCACGAGAACAGGGTTCGTGTGAATGTCGTAGGGAGGCTCGATCTCTTACCCGCAAAAGTCAGAGAAGCGATAGAGGTGGCAGAGATGGCAACACAGAGGTACGAACTGTTCACGTTTACGATCTGTCTCGCCTATGGTGGCAGGGAAGAAATAATCGATGCGGTCAAGTCACTGGCCAAGGAGCATGCAAAGGGGGGGTTGGAGCTTGACTCCATAGATGTAAATGCAATTTCATCTAGGCTTTACACGTCGTCACTCCCGGACCCCGACCTCGTGATCCGCACCAGTGGTGAGGAACGCATATCCAATTTCCTTCTATGGCAGATCGCATACTCCGAATTCTACTTCACCGACGTTCATTGGCCCTCTTTCACTAGGCAAGACCTATACTGGGCAATAGAGGATTATGTGTCGAGAGGGCGAAGATATGGTTCCTGAGAGATGCTCTGCATGTGGCCATGATGGTTACAGATCTCCTTCGTTGACCGTAGATGCAATAGCAACGCGAACGACAGAACGTGGTAAAGAGGTTTTAATGATAAAGAGAGGTCATAGTCCACCAGAGTGGGAAAATCTCTGGGCATTTCCTGGGGGTTTCGTGGATTATGGGGAAGACCCACTCGACGCGGTCATCAGGGAACTTGTGGAAGAAACTGGCATAATTGGTTGGAACCCAGTTCTCTTCAGTGTGCTGGGCTCTCCTGGGAGGGATCCACGCAAGCATTGCGTCGGTCTATTCTACACCGTTGATGTGGACATGGAAATGGATCCTCTTGCGGGAGACGATGCGGTTCACTCAGAATGGGTTAGAATTGAAGAATTGAATAGAAAAAACGTAGCCGGAGACCACATTGAGATAATAGAAAGGATTAGGAATCCGGTTTAATGTAGGGATACAGTGGTAATGTGCGTGTGAAACAATCAATCGATCTTGGTGGTATGCGATTGGCCCCCTACAGCCCTTGTATTGTGGTGGGCGATCAGATTTGGGTGGCTGGACAGATAGGAACTGATGGCGGAGAGACCCTCCGGGAGCAAGCGAAAAGAGCTCTGGACAAGATTGAGGAGTTGCTGGTCCAAGCCGGGTCCTCTAAGAGTGATTTGGTAAAGGTCACCGTTCTGCTCATCGATATGAAGGATTTCTCCGATTTCAATGAAATCTACGGTAAATGGCTAGAAGGAACGGTTTTGCCTGCCAGAGCCGCATTCGCCGTAAAGGAATTGCCTGGTCAGGCCAAGGTCGAGGTCGTAGCTGAGGCGGTCCTTGGAAGTGGTGGAATTTGAATGCAAAGGCCGTAGCTGAAAAAGGGTCTTTGTTCACCCCTGTCTTAATTGTAGGATGCATAATAGTACTTGTTGGGTTTGCGATAAGGGCCTCCTTCGGCGTCTTCCAGATTCCTATAGAGGAAGAGTTTGGCTGGCCAAGATCTGAGTTCAGCCTAGCAATCGCAATTCAGAACCTTGCTTGGGGCTTTGGTGCGCCTATATTCGGTGCGTTCGCAGAAAAGATTGGAGATCGAAAGGCCATTGTTCTGGGTGCTGTACTCTATGCGGCTGGCTTGGTATTGACGACAACCGCTACATCCCCGCTCGCAATACAGCTGTACGAGGTTCTGATAGGATTTGGAATTGCGGGGACAGGATTCGGGGTGATTCTCGCAGTAGTGGGAAGAGCAAGCAAACCAGAGAACAGGTCCATGAGCCTCGCCATTGCTACTGCATCGGGTTCCGCAGGCCAAATCGTCGGGCCGACCGTTGCGGTCTTCCTATTGCAGAGCATGACTTGGCAATCTGTCTTCATGGTCTTTGCGATTTCAATAATCCTAGTGCTCAGTCTGTTGCCGTTGATGAGGGCCCCCGAACGAGCCCCGAGGGAGGAGTTGGAGGAAAGCCTAGGAGAGATATTGAGATTGGCTGTGAGAGACCCATCGTACATGATGATCTTCGCGGGATTCTTCTCGTGTGGGTACCAACTTGCGTTCATCACTGCTCATTTTCCCGCCCTCGTGACAGAGATGAGTGCCCCGATTGATCCGCTCGGATGGTGTGGCGATCTAGGCATAGAGACCACAGCGGCTTTGGGCGGCTTCGCAATCTCTGTCATCGGGGCGGCCAACATCGTTGGAACTCTCATGGCAGGTTGGGCCGGGAAGAGGTTCGGGAAGAAGTGGCTCCTATCCGGGATCTATGCAGGCCGCTCAATTGCCGCGGCCTGGTTCATCCTCACCCCGATCACGGCCAACACGGTGTTGATCTTCTCATTTGCCATGGGGTTCCTGTGGTTGGCGACTGTCCCACTAACCAGTGGCCTAGTCGCTCACATCTATGGGATCAGATACATGGCCACTCTATACGGGATTGTGTTCTTCTCCCATCAAGTTGGAAGTTTCGTTGGCGTATACCTTGGAGGGGTTCTCTACGACATGTATGGGAGCTACACGACCGTATGGTGGATCGGGATAGCCGTTGGTGTCTTCTCCTCATTGATCCACCTGCCAATCCGAGAGGAGGCTAGGCTATCGCCTAAGAGCAACATGTTCAACAAGGCTTAGGAATGCCTCCACATTGTGGAGGCTGTGAGCGCCTTCAAAGCCTATGACATCCGAGGGATCGTGGGCCAGGATATCACCACCGATTTCAGCCGGAGGCTAGGCCGTGCGATAGTCGAATTTACACAGTCGACGTCCATTGCGGTGGGAAGGGACATCAGATCATCAGGGGAGTCCCTCAAGGTCGCATTAATCCAAGGGATAGTCGAGTCGGGTTGTACTGTTTTCGATCTGGGGGTTGTGCCAACAGGGGTTGTCTACAGGTCAACCGTTGATCTGGATGTCGACTCCGCAATAGCGATTACTGCAAGTCACAACCCGCCTGAATACAACGGATTCAAGATCGTGCATGAAGGGTTGCCAGTCGCAGGTGAAGATCTCCAGCGGCTCAAGGCGGTCTTCGATTCCCCCGGTCAAGGCAAAGCCAATTCCTCCGGGGCCATCATCAGTAAGTCAGAGTACCACCACTCTGTGATCGACGCGATTGTGCAGGACGTTGGCCCACTAGCTCGAAGGGTCAAGGTCGCTGTCGACTCCGCGAATGCCGTCCCTGGGCCATTCATGGTAGAGCTGTGTGACAAGCTGGGGGTCGACTTGGTGGAATTGAACTGTTCATGGGACCATGGGAGCCCAGCGCACCCAGCTGACCCAACTAGGCCTGAGAACATGACTCAACTATCGGATTTGGTGGCTAGTTCCGAGTGTGAGTTTGGCATAGGCGTCGATGGAGACGGTGATAGGATCGGTGTCGTGGATGAGAATGGTGATTTCATCCACCCTGACAGGCTTATTGGGATCTTCGCAAATGATGTACTCGCAAATCGGAAAGGGGCCTCATCCGAGGAGGGGCGAACAATACTCTTCGATGTGAAGTGCAGCATGGGCATCCAACAAGCCATAGAGGCTTCTGGAGGAATTCCGAGAATGGTGAGGACCGGTCATTCTTTCATGAAGAGGGAGTTGTCAGAAAGCCCGGACATAATGTTCGCAGGGGAGATGTCAGGTCACCTATTTTTTAACGATCGCTGGAACGGTCACGACTGCTCTTTGTATAACAGCGCCCGTTTGATAGAACTTGTCGCCAGGAGGGTCGCATCAACACACGGATTCGAAAATTTCAGTGACCTGATATCCATTGTTCCCTCATTTCCTGCCACTGGAGAGAACAAGATACCCTATTCTGGCGACAGAATGGCAATCATGATGTTGGTTGAGGAGGCGTTCTCTGACATGGAGTGTCTCAAAATCGATGGGGTCAGAGTGGTGTATCCGGACGGATGGTTCCTTTGCAGGCCTTCCAACACCGAACCAGTCCTCATAATGCGTGCTGAAGCTCACACCAACCAATCACTGAGAGCCCTATTATCAGACGTCGTCAGCCGTATGATTGGAGTAGTCGATGTTAGCGAATTGAATTGATTACTCATCATCAAGGTCATTGCCATTCATCAGAAGAGGCAGTGCGACTATCAATAAACAACAAACCGCACCTACCGCAGTGAAAAATAATCCTGCTCCGGCAATAATGCCTCCTAGTCCATCTAGCCCTGCTGAATCGCCGACCTCTTCAATTACTATTCCGGTAATTACTGACTGAAGTATTCCTTGAAGCGCATATACTCCAACTGCGCCAAAACCTATCCAAACTCCTTTCTTCTTGTAATTCCAGAGTAAAAAGCCAGCGTACGTAATCATAGAACCTGCAGCAATAGACAGGAGTGGAGAGACATAGAACCAGAAGGAAAATGCTGTCTCATCGGCCCTATAAAGCTCGATCGTGTCACCAGCGCCTAATAGGCTTAGAAATGACATGATTATCCAAATGCCTCCAAGTAGCATCGCAAGAGCCCCGAAAACTCTGGGTCCCCCGCTCTTTTGGTTTGCATATACAATCGTCGTTGTAGCGGGTGGAAGTGAAGCATCTCCCTCGAGGGTCATAATCCTTTCAACAAATTCAACATGTTAAATTTGATGCCTAAATTAACTTGGAAATATCGAATATATGATTCTCTGGTCAACATCAGTCACCGATCTCCTTATTCCATCCAGTGATTTGGGAATATCGTCGCCACTGTAGCTTAGCCTGGTATAGCGTCTGATTCGTAATCAGAAGATCGGGAGTTCGAATCTCCCCAGTGGCTCCATCAGCACAGGAGGCCTTTGTCGGAGAGGGTTGTTTGACTGATTCCATATGACTCAACCAATGATCTGATCACCGGCATCTCTCCATCAGAAAGCATCGTCAAGGTTGCACCGCCCCCTGTGCTGTTGTGCGTGACTTTCCCAACGACCCCCCGTGCCTCCACCAATGCGCTAGTATGGCCCCCGCCGATTATCGTCATGGCAGTGGTCTCGACGCACATGTTCAGCACCTCGATGGTTCCAAACGCAAAGTTCTGCCTCTCGAAGTAGGATGCTGGGCCGTTCCACAGCACACAGGATGCCCCCATGATGATCGGTCGCAATGTTCTGAGCGTGCTTAGCCCGACATCGTAAATCGGATATTCTGTCGGCAGATCCCTCAATGAGATCTGCTCCCTGGAGTTGTTGACCTCGATTGCGATGTCTTCGGGCAACATTATTCTCTCCCTGAAATTTCGGAGCATCTCCTTGGCGATCTCAAGTGCCTCTTCCGCGTTGGGTTGAGCCTGGTTCATAGCGAAATCCGTGTTGATCTTACCGATATCGTACCCATCAGCGACCAACATGAAATTACCCACCACTCCGAGGAAAGCCACACAATCAACCAAGTTTTTCTCCAGCAAGTTAGATGCGACGCGTAGGGAGTCGTCCGCCTTTGCCCCTCCGAGAATCGCAACATAGGGCCTAGGAGGGTTCTCAATGGCAATCGAGAGGGCATCGATCTCATCCTTCATCAATGATCCAGCCACCGATGGCAGCACCCGGGTGAAGCCTGTCAGGCTCGGGGAGGATCTGTGTGCGGCTCCGAATGCATCGTTTACGAAGAGGTCGAAATGTGGACCCAGCACTCTGACAATCTCAGATTCTTCCTGGGATTTGATTTCTCCTTTCAAATTGATCTCGTCGGGATGCATCCTGACATTATCCAGCACGAGTACGCCCCCGGGCTGCAATGATTTGATTGCATCCACTGCAACTGGTCCGCATATGTCATTCACAAATTCAACAGGCCTGCCAAGTATCTCGGAAAGCCTGATGGCATGTTGACTTAGGTCTGTGAAATCAGCTCTTCCAGGCCTTGATTGATGAGCCATGATCACAACCGAGGATCCCTCTAGCTTTCGAAGAGAAGGGGCCATCTTCTGTAATCTTGAGTCATCGAGAAACTTCTTACTGATTGGATCAATTGGTAAATTCAGATCCCCACGAAGGAGGACCTTGAGACCTTCAAGGCGAACCTGATCAAGCCCTAGGACTTCTGGCACGTTTCGACCGTGTGGAGTCTTGGTTTTGACTATGTGGTGTGATTCGGGTCAACGAACCATCTATTCGCAACCACTCTGTCGAGGAGTTATGGACTTCGGGGGCGATGGTCCGGATAGTCGAGATTGGCGGGTGCCTGTATCGGAATTAGAGACCCGCAGGGAAAGGCTCTCTGATGCATTGTTGGACTTAGATGTCGAGAGTGTGATAATCGAGGACCCAGTTGAGTTGTATTGGCTCACAGGAGGACGCCAGAATGGTATGTTGGTCCTTGGAGCGAGAGATTCTGGGGTCGAGACGACGCACTGGGTGAGAAAGTCTCTGTCGCGAGCGAGGTGGGAATCCGGTGGATCTGACGCCCCTCATGTCGTGTCGAGTCAACCGCGATCATCAGACATCGAAGAAGCATTGAGGAAAATAGGAGTCACTGAGATGCCCGGCATGCTCTGCAACACCCTCCCTGCGTCTCGTAGGGATTTCCTTTCGACCCGTCTCTCTGGGTTTTCTGATCCAGTTCGAGACGTCTCTGGATTGATTCATGGACTCCGAGAGACAAAATCTGATTGGGAGATCTCCATGATGGAAGAATCTGGACGGATAAATGAGAGAATGTTCAGAGGAATACTGGAAGGAGGAGGAAGCGGAATGTCAGAATTGGAAATTGCCTCCATTGCAGAAAAAGTAAGTCGGATAGATGGATTTGGGGGCAGGATAAGAATGAGGAGATGGCCAATGGACTGTGACAGGGCTGTCGTTGTATCCGGACGTTCGGGTGGCATCCCCTCTTTCTTCGATTCAGCAGTGGGCGGGTCGGGATCCAGCCCCACCTCACCATTGGGGGCGGGCCACAGGAAGATTCGCGATGGTGAGCCGGTCTTGGTTGATTTAGTTCATGTCCATCGTGGATACGTATCAGATTGCACACGTATGTTCAGTTCAGGTGCGATGTCAAAGGAGTGGGCGCAGAGGTTGGAGGACATGGCTCAAATCGGCGATTTAGTAGTATCGAAGTTGGGGGCAGGGGGCTCTTGCTCGGAGGCTTGGTATGAGGGTAAGTCCCTGTCCGCAGAGTTAGGTTATGACCATCACCTCATGGGGATGCCCCCCCATCAGGCTAGGTTCCTTGGTCATTCCGTCGGATTGGAGTTGGACGAGTCACCTGTCGTTGCAGGTGGTTTTGACAGACCGATGCATACTGGCTGCACCATGGCTATAGAACCAAAGGTTGTATTTGGTGATGGCGCCGTTGGAATAGAAGACACTTGGGTGGCTACCAAGGACGGTCTGAAGTGCTTGACAGGAGGCACCGGACTTCCCTCACATATGGAGTGGTGATTTGAATTCCAAAGCCAAAAGGAATGCGATGAAGGAGGCTCATCGCCTACTTAAGGACAGGACAGATCCTCATGGCTACCCGATTAAATCTGAAGACATGCTCAAGAGCATAGTCATCACAGATGAGGGGGAGGTAAGTCTGAGAGTAAGGCCGAGGATGCCACACTGCCCTTGTTGTCTCTTTGATTTATCCTTGTTGAGTAAGGAGTTTCTATCGAGTGATGCGATCAAGTCAGTGGAGATATTAGTGGTTGAGATACCCGGCGCTGCGGATTGGAATAACGCCCTTTCCATCAGAAGGAGTGGGCTATGATTCAATCCTGACCTCTTAGAGGGTCCTGATTTGAATTGCCATCGTCGATCTTAGGATTGTTGTTCTTTTTCCTGGATTTCCTTTCCTCGATGACCTTGAATTTCATTGAAAGTCGACTGGCTAGGAACCAAATGAAAATTGAAATTCCTACTATGTCTATGATGATAATCGCGATCAGATTTGGATCCTGTAAATCAACCATTATTATGCCTCACAAGGGTGGGATTATGTCGATCTCGATATCTCCGATAGGGGGCATGCAACAGGCTAGAATTCCTCCTTGACTAACAAGGAAATCATCGATTCCCGGTGGAAGTGACTCTGGAATCTCGACCTCTCCTGAAATCAGTCTAACTAGGCATGTCCCGCAGGTACCAGATGTGCAATTCGTAGGAATGGTCACCTCGGCTTCAATTGCATGTTCTGTGATTACATCGATAGTATCTGATTGGGAAGTGCCGATCGGCAGGGATCCGCGGAAGAAGCGAACCGTCGTTGATTTGTCTAAATCAACGGCTCTTTCCCTTTTCAGCGGTCCTCCCATCTGGTCCACTTCCCGGACTGTTTATTGAAATATAGCCCAGCCTTCTTCATCCACTTGTTAAATTTCGTTGCGCCTGCTCCCGTGGCGATAATGAAATTCTCACGGTGCTCCTGGGCTTGTATGTACCCCTTTTCTTTGAGTGTCTTCTCAATCCAATCATCGATCTCCATCAGGGTACCGGAAAGCTTGCTGGACTCCATAGAAGCCGAGATCTGACTCGCAGAGGCACCGGTTGCCTCGATTTCCCTGGTCACGGACTCAGCCACGGAATCAGCACTTGATTTGGATGGAGGTGCCACGATTGGATCTCTGGGCCCCCTCTTTGGATCGATGGTGATCCATGATGTAGAATCCGTGTCGGATATCCTTTCAGCGACAACGGTAGCGAGGCCGGCATGAAACTCCTCTTCGCATTCCCAACACACAAATTTGTAATCTCGGGCGTCCTCAATAACAGACGATCCCCTAGGATCCATCTCATCTCCGCAGTGCGGGCAGGCATGAAGACACAGGATCGGAGCTATCTTCCTTCTGAAGTCCACTATGTCCTGTGGGGTCCCATCCAGTTCAAGCATCTCGTGATCACGGGCCGCTTCAAGTCCCCTCGTTTCTAATTGGTCTTTGAGCTTGGATCGCTGCTCGTCTTTAGCTTCTTCATCGAAAATTGTCTCCAATTTCACGATTAATTCAACCGTCTTGCCGAGCCTATTCATGACGAGCTTCTTGTTTCTGAAAGACTCTACTCTTGCGACCCTTTGTTCCTCCCTCTTCTCATTTAGCTGCTGAAGAAGGTCCTTTTGCTCCCTCTTGAATCGCTGCTCTTGAATCCTATCAACTTTCTTTGGAGCTCCTTTGGTAATTACGTCTGCGATGAATCTCTGTCTACTGGAGGCCCTAGGGCCGGATTTCACTGATTCAATGACCGACTTTGCAATTTCTTTCTTTATTCCGTAGTTGCTGACCAGCTTTTCTTCGTCGAGTTTCTTGAGGTCCCCGATTTTAAGACCGGACTCTGACAGCAACTGTGACGTGGTTTCATCAATACCTCGCCTGAGTAGTGCCAGATAAGTGTCCTTCTTTGCCATTTTATCCCCTCACCGAAGAAGCGCAACCGCCGCGTCGACGAGTTCTCCGAGTGGGGGTCCAGATTTCAAGTCACGGTCATACTGGAAGTTCATCTTCATGGGCAATCATCCTAGTAAGCAAGACCCAACTTTCAGGGTCTAACTCTTCAGGCCTCTTCTGACCCATCTCCGTGAAGTCCCTCGATTTTCCCTCTAGTGTCGCTAATCTTCCAATCCAGTCCGATCTTGAGACTGCCCATGTCCTGTGTACGTGATTTGGGGCCGACCTCAATGAATTTCTGATTTTCCTCCTTCTCCTGCCAAAGCACCATGAGGCCAATCCTTTGATTGAAAGGCGTTCTTTCTCATTGATGTGATCCCTGGAGATCGGTTTCAGACCTATGACGGAGGAATCTACCTCTGGCTGTGGACGAAAGCAAGAGCGAGGGACTTCCATAACGATGCTGCAGTCGAAATCTAACCACAGAGAGATTCCCAGCGGGCCTCGATCTTTGGGGGGCGTCTTCATAGCCATCCTGTTACCAAACTCCCGCTGAACTAAAAGACAAATTCCTTGCAGCGGAGAGTTCTGATGGTAATCTTGGATTTTTGATAGGATTGGACTGGATATTCCATACGGTATGTTGGCGATAACGTGTGTTAAATTATCTGGCCAATGGAGGGCTAGGGCATCACCATTCACGAGGCGCAAGTTAGGGTGAGTTAACTCCGTAGCGAGGAAATCACAGGCATCAGAAGATATCTCGATTGCAGTGACATCTGCCCCTGTGTTCAATATCGCACTCGTTAGGGTTCCGGGCCCAGGACCTACCTCAAGGACATTGGATATTTTTCCCAAGCCCAATGTCTCGGAGAACTCCACTGACTTTTTTATTGGAGTCTCGTTGATCAGGAAGTTTTGCCCCAGTGATCTGTCAGTTTTGATGGCAGAGAGATACCTTTGAACGATCTTTGATGGCGGCTCGGGTTTTCCACAGGCAATGCTCAAGCTCAAACCCCAGCCCTGACAACCAAGTCGATCAATCTTGGAGATTGCATCGGATCGTCCATTTCCTGGACGTATCGCTCTGCGAGCAAGGAGGCTGCATCTTGACCTATGGCATCAGTGACGCCTTGTAGATCATGCCAACCCATTGAGCCTCTTTTCTGCACCCATTGTTGGGCTGATGACTTTCCTATGCCTGGCAGTAGTTGGTATGAGTGCATCTTCAACGTGATGGGCTGGGCCCGGTTGAAAAAGGACAGATGTATTGCCTCGTCCATCGATATGGATTCTCTCACTATCACGACAAGCGATTCTTGTGCTTCCGCAGATAGGTCCTTCTTTCTGATTGGGGATAATGGGCCCATTCGAGGATCGTCTGCCCCAATCCAACCTTCTTTTTCATGTAGTGCGGGGTCCAGCAACTTTGACCTAATGAGGAAAAGGCCGGGATGCGTTATTCCGTGAATCTCCTTTCCAGTAGGCCTTCTGTCCATGATTGAGATCACGCGGACAGCTTGCTCGGCCATCAATTCGTGGTGTTCCTGTTCATCCTTGTTCTCGCGCATGGCTCTACCTCTGATTGCGGAATAGGTGTTCAGTTGATGAATCGCTCTGTGAGAATGATCAAAGGACATGTTGCCGAACGATATCAATAATTTCTTCGATTTCCGATGTATCCATCGCTATTCTCTTTGAGGCGATGATGACACGCATTGATTGAACACTCATAGGCATGAGTTCGGCAATCTTAGCACAGACATCTGGATGGTCGGCGAGTTTATCGTTTGATTGGAGTGCTTCGGATAGGCTCTGGAATACCTCAGAGTTAGTTTTGATTCCACCTCGCTGCGCACTTGCTGCCCACTCGGAGTGCTGCAGAGCCATTTGCTGTTCATAGGACAGCTCATGCCTCCTTTCCTGGGCCGAAAGAAGCAGGTCCCTGACTTTGGCATAATCAACATACTCGGATTGATCGGACAATTAACTCACTCCTCCTCTTGCTTTGACTTTTGGAGCTGTCTTTGGACGAACTCTGGTTTCGGCCTGCCATCTGCTGGCCTCATGTGTTCTGGTCGGACGACGAGTGTCTTGGCCATATTCTTATCCTTCACACTGACGACATATGCTCGTCCTTGGCGAGCTTTCACCGTGCCGGTAGCACCTTGAAATCTTCGATGTGGCATTCCCTTTTGTTGTGCGCCGTCTATTACGATGGAAACTTTGTCACCGTCGGAGTAAGAGTGCATTATTTTTGAGATGTTTAGTCGGCTTCGCTGGGATTTGCTCTTAGATAGAATCGAGCGGGTTCCTTGTCGCGTTCCATGGCTTCTCTTCATGTCTGTCCCCTCCCTGACAGCCTAATCGGCGGGCAAGCGACCTGCCTGTTGCGTTTAAGTGCATCTCCCGCCAAGATATTCAGTCCGCATGAACATTTTCAACATCTAGCCATATTACTTCGCATGCGGTCTCTAGGACGCCGGCTACCGATGGGTTGGTTCTCCCCTCGTCAGAATGAATGAGTTCCTTGATGTATGTTCCAGCCTCGCATCTGAGTGTCACCTCTATCTCTTCCCCCTCAGAACTTACTTCATCTACCGAGATTATTCGCCTTTTCCGATTTTTGTCCGCTCTTCGATGACTTACTCGTTTGGGAGTTTGTTGTTCGACAATCTCTCCCGAAAGAGAGAGTATGAGTGACTTTGCCTTTTCCTTGTCAATTGGTTCTTTTGTCTTGAATCGAATTGTGTAGGTCTTTTCTGACCTTGTCTGTTTTATCCTTGCCACCTCCTTCCTATCTGAGAACCTGAGTGAATTTACTTCCACTCTCCCATCGGATGTTGAGGATATTATTGATTCGTAGTCAACGAGTTCAGGCGATCTAGATCTAGGTGATTTTACCTCCAACACGAATGGTCTCCCCTCTCCGAGGCATCTAACGTCAATATCTTCCCTCCCCATGCCGTGGAATGCTGTGTCAAAAGCCCCCATTCCTGTAGCTAGGGGTCTGCCGATCAGGTCTTGGACTGAGTCCGGATATTGTAATCCGCTTGATTCGCAGGCCTCGCACCCGCCTTTGCGTCCTCTGCAGGACCTGCAAGGCCATCTCGTTTGGGGAATCTCCCTCGTGTTCTTGATGTATCTGCCATAAATGAACACGGGCCTGACGTCCACTTCCACCCTGAGCGTCAGTGTGTCAATCAGTATCATAATGTCGGGCCTCTCTTTTACGAATTCGATGTCAGTACTGCCCGCTTGTAATGTGGCTTGTATCTCATCGACAAAGGTGGCTTTCAACGGACTGCTACTGGGAGCACCATATCTTGACCTGACCACATCCTCTTCCTCCATGAGGTCCTTAGGAATGTGGACCCCGATTTGCATTGTTTTGAAATCAATCCCTTGGCAAGCATCGGATATGATTTCCGAGATATTATTGACATCATCCATTAGGTCTTCACAAGTTGGACAGTGATCCATTGACTCTATCTCTTGCAGGTCTGAATTCAACTCGATTGCCTGTTTGCGCAATTCTTCTCCACCCAATGAGCCGGAATTCTTTGTTTTTTTGCCTGCAAGTCTGCACAAACAGTGATCGCAACACCCAATGCGTATGAGATGCGCCACACCAAGCGGCGCAGGACACGGTGGAGCATCCCACTGTGTGGATGGATCCTCGTCGATAGGGCTGTCATCGTACCAGTCCAAGTCAGAATCTGGATTCTCCACTGGCACCACGTCGTCCCACGGATCATCCTCTGCTGAGCCGTATCCAGCAGACGAGAAAGATACCCATGCAACATCATCTTCATCTTCGTTGCGATCCCCACTCATACGATCACCTGACTAGGGTCGGCTAGACCCTTGACACGTGAGTCTAACGCGGAGTAGGGCAAATATCATTCTTCCCTCTCATTGCTGTAATTCTTTCTCGGCAATTTCACGAAGGATTTCAAAACTAAAAATGCCGCTTGAGCAGCCAGAAGGCCAGAGGAACTTCAAGCCATAGTGACCTACTACCTCCACGCCTGGTTTCTCCATCCTGAGCCTTTCGATTTCTTGCTTGAATTCAAGCATCCTCTGGTTGTTTTCCCTTCTGGGTTTGCAATTTGCGCATGGGCAGTTTAGCCTCAAGTTTAGGTAGTCAAGATTGAATTTTGCCTCATCACTGAAAGTCATCTCGCAACTCTCTTCTCTCCTCAGCAAGTCAACCAACGTCATGTTTTGACCCGTCCGTTGGGTTCCGTCCACTCTATTCAAATTGACCTAAATGTGCTGATGAATTAAACATCCATTCATATTACAACTGGTTCCAAGATAACACTATGGTCTTGATGGGAGGTAAACAAAAATTGGTTCCGAGTCTGGAGGACTCATACGCCATATGCAGAGAAATCACTAAGTCAGCATCTACCTCCTTCATGAGATCCTTCAGGCACTTACCCCATGAGAAACGAAACGCCGTTTACGCCCTCTATGCATTTTGTCGCAGAGTTGATGACATTGCCGATGGGGACTGGTTACCAGACCTATCCAGTTTGACTTCTGAACACATCGAGGAGTTGAACGACAGGGCAGAAGACAGGTCTATCCTGCTCTCAATCGACAAGCAATCCGAGGCATCGAACCCAGAGCCTGATCACACTCTGAAGCTCCGAGGGTTGGTCTATTACAGGGAGATGTTGACCAAGGCATCCAGGGGACAGGACACCAATGATCCGATTTTCATCGCACTCAAAGACGTTTTCGCCAAATTTCCAATTAGGCTCAGCGACCTCCATCAACTCATCGACGGCATGGAGGACGATCTTTATCCAACGAACTATTCCTCTTTTGAGGACATGAGGGGCTACTGCTACAAGGTCGCTTCTACTGTTGGCCTTGCTCTAATCGAAATCTATGGCTATGAGAATCCCGATGCTAGAGAACATGCCGAAGAAATGGGAATTTTCCTTCAGATGGTCAACATACTAAGGGACATACAAGAGGACCTCGAACACGGTCGTGTGTACCTACCTAGAGATGAGATGCATCTTTTTGGGATATCACAGTTGGACCTATCAGATCCCAGCCTACCTTCCACTTCGAATTGGAAGGAGTTCATGAGGCACTACATATCAAGGGCCAGGACCCACCAGAAGAACGCCATGAGGCTCTTGCCGCTCATAAGCATGGACTCAAGATCGAGTCCCTCGGTTATGGCATCGGTATACGGTGAAATCCTTGCGGAGGCTGAAAGAAGGAATGGTGATGTACTTTCACGCCGCCTGAGTCTTGGTTTCTTTCGGAAGATTGGTTTCGCCCTTTCGACGCTGGGCGTCTGGTCCATCGGGAGGGATCACTGAATGGCCCTCGCTCGTCCTGAAAACTCGGATCCTGACGTCACCATCGTTGGTGCCGGCCCAGGGGGACTAGCAAGTGCTTTGCTGTTAGCTTACTCTGGACTCAATGTAGTCATTGTCGAGAAATCAAGTGAGGTCGGAGGAAGGACGAAAATAATCGAGCAGGACGGATTCAAGTTCGACCGCGGTCCGACATTTTTCCACTATCCGGAAGTCATTGAGGAGATTTTCCAAGCCATTGGCTTAGATGCCCACAAAGAACTAGGTCTGATACCTCTTGATCCATCATACAAATTAATTTTCGGACAGGGAGGTTCCATTGAAGCGACCTCAGACCTCGATGAGATGACAGAGCGAGTCAGGGAGCTGTCTGGTGATGAGAACGCCGAGGGTTTCCGAAAATACGTCAAGGAAAACCGGCGCAAACTATTACGAAGCAAGTCCAGCCTCCAATCGCCTTGGAAGGGACCACTTGATCTTCTGAGCAGGAAGGCTATGGAGGCTGTAAGTGTGCTGAGGCCTTGGTCTTCCGTGGCAGGAGACCTTGAGCGATTGTTTACAGATGAGCGGGTTAGATTAGCAATGTCGTTCCAAACGAAATACCTAGGGATGAGTCCGTTCCATGCACCTTCCCTATTCACGATCCTGGCGTTCTTAGAGTATGAACATGGGATTTTCCATGCCAAAGGAGGCCTGGGGAGCATAACAAATCGCATGGCAGAAATCGCAACCGACCTCGGGGTGGACATCAGACTGGAAACCTCGGTTGAGGAGCTTTTGCTCGATGGTAAGAAGGTGCTAGGTGTCAGGACCAATCATGGTGACATCCTTTGTGATAAGGTTGTGATGAACGCAGACTTCGCCAATGCCATGACTACTCTCGTCCCAAATCGAAAAAGGAAGAAGTGGAGCGACGAGAAACTCGCGAAGAAATCATACTCATGCTCGACCTACATGCTTTATTTGGGCACAGATCGTACATGGGACCAGCCGCACCACCAGATCTATGCTTCGTCAGAGTATGAGTCGAACCTAGAAGACATCACAAAGCACAGAATCACTTGGGAGGATCCCTCTGTCTACGTTCAGAACGCATGCGTCACAGATCCCTCGTTAGCGCCCGAAGGCTGCTCTACACTCTATGTCCTAGTACCTGTACCCAACGTTCACGACTCCATTAACTGGAACGAAATCAAAGACGACTTTAGGGAGGTCGTCTTGGATCAAATGGAGAAGATGGGCTATGAAGATGTGAGGAATCACATTGTGAGTGAATCCATGGTCACTCCCGACGACTGGGGATCCTCCGACATCTACAGAGGGGCTGTTTTCAATCTCGCACATGGCTTGGATCAGATGCTCTTCCTGAGGCCGAGAAACAAGTTCGAAGAGTTCCCGGGCTTGTATCTAGTTGGTGGGGGCACTCACCCAGGCAGTGGTCTCCCCACCATCTTCGAGTCTGGCAGGATCACAAGCAAGATACTGCTCGCCGACATGGGGATACATCCAGAGTGGAATGGAGTGGACAATTGGTTTCCATACTCCAAGCACCCGGTTAAGAAGACAGCAAATAGAGTTCCAACATCTCTCTCTGGGTCGATATCATGATCAAAAATGGAATACTGCTCATCTCCATCCTCTGTCTGTTATCTGGATGCGTAGCCCCAAACAGGGCCATTGAGAGTTCCACCATCGACGAGCAGCCTATCGAAAGGCTCACTTTCCAAAGCCTAACCTACACTTGGGATGAGAGTTCCAGTGTCTCCGACCTCAATGCGATATCCGGCAATCAATCGACCCTCCTGTTGTGGGTAGGAGCATCTTGCAGAGGGTGTCATGACTGGACAGACATGTTGCGAGAAGGGATTGAGAATGGCTCGCTTGAGGGTATTTCCGTTGTAAGCATTCACAGATATTCGGCATTCGAGCAGACTGATGATGTTCTGGCTCGCTACGTTGGCAATGATTCTGAATACCCAATCAAATGGCCCATGATGCTGCCAAGTGAGGATGTGGATGTGATCAACCTAGACTCTGGGTTGAGATCTGATTCTGACCTGTATGAAGCTTTCCTGAATCCCTCTACGCCCACGCTCCAAATTTATCACGCAGACGGGTCTATAGTCCCAATCGATCATTCATACTGGGCTAGTTGGGAGGAGTTGCAAGACATCTCTACACAGATGGGGCTCCTGAACGGTGGTGGTCGCTAGATGGATGTCTACGATTTGAGTTTCTTTCTGTCCACTTTCTGGGTCGGCCCATTCTGGTTTGCGATGCTTGTTTATCCGAACCACCACTTGACTCACAAGTTTATGGACACACCGTGGTTTTTCATCGGCCCGATTTTCATTTGGTGGGCGATCATGATTTCAAATCCCATGTCTCTTGTCGAGTTTGGAGTCGACTCTCTGGACCCCACGAACGTCCTTGCAAGCTTGGCTGATCTCCTGGCTACGCGCGGAGGGGCCTCGGCGGCATGGGCTCATTTTGTTGCAGGTGATATAGTGGTGACGAGGTGGATGTGGAAGAGGTGTCTCGACATGAATGTGCATGCACGTACCCGATTTCTGTCGGTATTCTTCGGTGTTATGTTAATGCCGGTGGGAGTGATGCTTCACCTGATATTGACTAGAAAGGCTGGAAGAACGACTTCACATTGAGAGTCTCACTTCTATCCATCCCTCAGAATCTCTGACCTCATGGATCTCCAGCGGCCTTTCCTTTCGCATTTTTGCGAGTATCCTCCCATACAGGGGCAGGAGTGGAAATGGGGACCAGTCTTTCACATCGCCGGAACAGATGTCATACTTTGATTGGTGCAACGGGCAAGTTATGCAGTCTCCTTCTATCTTTCCGCCCCAAGCCAGTGGCCATGCCATGTGCTTGCATAGTGCCCCGGTGGCATGTAGACCGGTTTCAGTTCTCGCGATCATGACGTTTCTACGTCTTTTCAGGCCTGTCACCTCTTTGACCGACCTCATTTTCTTCTGGCCGATCCTCAATCTCGAACTCTTGATTACCTTTGACCATGGACTGTTTTCTTCTGGAGACACATTTGACCTACCATTGTATAGGATATTAATCAATGTTGGACTGTCAGGAGCCCAACACCATGGCTAGTATTTTACTATCGAGATTTGAGATTGGAACGGATTTTGGGTCTATTCCCTCTGAACAGGTCCCTCTCCAGACGGATACACGAAGTTCTCTATGAGACAATTGGTGTGATATCTCGCCGATTTTCTCCTTTGCCTCGGTATCTACATCCCCCATTGGTGGCCCCCATAGCCCTCCAAATCTGCCGTTATCGTCCCTCCTTGTAAGAAAAGGCAATCCCGAAGGATCAACCATGACTAATGCATTAATGTATTCGATTTTCTTCCTGTTCTTTTTCCTCTCAGGGAAGGATTCTGCGTTTCCGCGTCCTGAACACTTACTGCTGAGTGGGCAGGATTCGCATTTCGGTTTTCTTGGCTTGCAAACCAATGCTCCTAATTCCATTAGGGCCTGATTCGAGTCGCCGGGTCTGTCTCTGTGCAGTAGTGACTGACCCCATGAGCGTATGGCCTTGAGCGAGGGATTGGGGTCTGCCAAGAGCCGCGAGGCTACTCTGTTCACATTCCCATCGACTACCGGGACTGGGGTGTTAAAGGCTATTGAGGCCACTGCAGCAGCAGTATACGGCCCTATTCCCGGGAGCTTGACCAACTCTTCGTACTCGCGTGGTATGATTCCGTCATACCCCCCCTCGGCCTCATTCGTTGACACTATCACTGCAAGTGCATGTAGCCTTCGAGCACGGGAGTAATAGCCTGCACCCTGCCATAACAGAAGCAACTCATCGACGTCGGATCTCGCCATGGACTTCACTGTCGGAAATCTTTCTGAAATCCGCTTCCAATACAGAATACCGCGAGACACCTGTGTCTGTTGGAGAATGACTTCAGAGAGCAAAATCAACCATGGGTCCTTCGTATTCCTCCATGGCAAATCCCTCTTCTCCCTGTCGTACCAATCAAGGAGCGAGAAGCAAAGTTCGTGATCAATCGATGTTTTCGCTATCATCCCACCACTCTCCCATATCAGAAGATCCTGTCGATTTGGATTCGGGTCGAGCCGATTCTCGAGCATGATTATTTAGATTAGAATTAGGTGGCTCGTAGACAAACACACTCTCCTCGGGCAAGGGGGTGCCTATGAATAGTCCAAAGATGAAGACTATTGTACCTACCAGAAACCCACAACATGATAGCAATCCACCCAATCCTGCTATTGACAGAGAAGATAGTCCCCCGGCAAGGGAACCGATTAATGCAATGGTTGACGCGTCGCTGTCGTACAATGTAAAGGGAACTTGATTCCCGCTCCCATTGTACAAAGCGATCGTGTATCTCATTCCGACTTGACAATTTTGGGGATCGTCTCTGAACGTATGACAGATATGACCAATGTCCACTAGCCCATCACTGGAATCAACCTCTTCTGATGAGAGGTTCTTCTCAGAGCTGCAGTAAATCTTTCCGACATCGGACTCTGATAGATTCTGGCCCTCTTCGTTATGAACAACTAGCACTAGATCCTGACATGCATCCAGGAAGCCGTCCCCATCCTCATCGGAATAATCTCCAGGGACCATCAATATCCACGGTAGGCTGCCTTCACCATCCTCATCGATGTATTCCAACGTAAATTCATGGGTGCTGTTTTTCGAAATTATTGAGTCGAAATAGAAAACTGAAGTGTCAAACTCGAGTCCCTCAAGATTCTCCGCCCCCTCATTTGCCATCAGCGCCGTAGGTATCAAGAAAACTAACGATAGTACGCATAATACCGCTCCGGTAGTCAATACGGCTCTATTGCCCATGATTGTAATTAGGTTTGATTTTCAATTAGACTTTACGCGCTGATTCCGAGTCTTCGAACGACTTCCCCAGCAGCATGGTCGGCAGACTTGATGGCGCCCTCCATGCTTCCATGTGTTGTGTGATCTCCACAACAAATGATTTCATCTTGGTTGAAATTTACTGTGCTTGATGCGTTGGATTGGCTTTCAGTTAGTGGCAGGGCATGTTTGGTGTGAAAGACTTCAATCGTTTCCCAGGTATCAGATTTCTCGAATAAGTCCCTCAGCTCCAATCTGGCTTGATTTTCAATTGATTCATCTGAGTCTAAGTCCAATGCATTCGCTGCATCGCCCACAATAGTTACTGCCACGAGGGATTTTCCACTCGGAGAGTATGTGGGTTGGATGTTCGATGGTACAGCAATGTGGGCTATGGCATTCTTCCCGACCTCATAGTTCCCGTTTAGTAGGATATAATTTCCTTTAATCGATTTATCTGGGGCGCTGAAATACACTGTCCACACTGAGTTCATACAATCCGCGGCCTCTCTCTGGGGGTGTGCAACAACCACTTGGTCAGTCTTAACCTCTCTACCTCCAAGAACAAGAGTGGTAGTATCGACGGGAGTCGCGAGGGTTGAGAGTTCAATTCTGTCCCTTCCGATTCTATCTGCGATTAGATTTGGGTACGCCTGAATTCCACCTTTTGGTAGAACCATGTCCCCCCTCGCCATCGAGGCGAATACAAATTTAAACATCCTCTCACTTGTTTCAAGTTTTGATTCAAGGAAAATTCCAGAGAAGAGTGGCCTTAGGAATTCATTAATGAATGGTTCTGAGAATCCAGATTTTTTGAGATAGGACTCCGTAGTTCCATCGCTTCCTTCGAAGATTCGGTCGGGGCTCTCAAAACCAAGGGAGAGTCTCAGTTTTGCAATATTGTACAGGTCTGACCATTTCTGGGTGAATAGGGCCGATATTGATGAAACAGGGCTTCGAAATGGATCTGACAGCACGTATTGTTTGGCTTTCCCCCCACTTGATTTGACGATCTTAGCTCCAGGGCTAAATCTTCTGGCACCCAGTTCTTTGAAATCGATCTCCGCCCTGCTGTGAGGATAGCCTGTTTGCATCACATGAAACCCATGATCCAAAAGAAACCCATTTTTTTCCGTTGTTCGCATTCTTCCGCCAATCGAGTCAGACCTCTCAACTATCTTTACCTCGATGCCACATTGAAGTAGGTTCTCAGCACATCTGAGGCCGGATATTCCTGACCCGATTATGTGGACAGTGGGTTTTGTCATGCTTTCCTAGTCTCCTGTGGTCGGATATTGCTTAGTCCGCCGTCCACAGGTATCACCGTACCCGTCAGCCAATCAGGAGCCGCGGATACCATCCAAGTTGCGGTCGATGCAACCTCCTTTGGCATGCCAACCCGTCCAACTGGATGCATGTTTTCGGATATGGCCCTTGAATTCTCATTCGCCAACAGATGGGCTGATAGGGGAGTTTCAGTTAAACCGGGAGCCACGACATTTACCCTGATACCTCTCTTCGCGTAATCGGCAGCCGCTGCCATGGCCAAACCCTCTAGGCCGGCTTTAGCAGAACCGATAGACGAGTGGTTAGGCATGCCAACTTTCGCGGCTACTGATGAAAAAAGCACGATCCTTCCTCCTCCAGACCTCATCATTATGGGGATGCTGTATTTCATTGCGATGAATGCAGAGGTCAAGTTTAGGTTGACAGTGTCTTGAAATTGGTCTAGGCTTGTTGCATGGAGGGGCCTGAGTAGGATCGATCCCACAGCATGAACCAACCCGTCGAGGCGACCGTATTCGGACTTTATTTGATTTGCCACATTCCTCATTTCAATCTCATCAGTCACATCAACAGGTAAAATATGGATGCCCTCAATCTCAGAGGTTATCCGTTCCAACTTCTCACCATCTCTTGCAGAGGCAACGATGGTCCAACCTTGATGGTCAAGTAGCTTCGCAACTTCAACCCCTATGCCTCCTGATGCCCCTGTGATCCACACTACTTGACTCATGGAAAAAGCCTCCAAGAAATCCAGCTTTCTCCCTCAGGATGGATGGCCCATCTATCATGCAATCGCCCTTCGTGCCCCTGCCAGAACTCCCAGTAATCGGGAACGAGGTGAAAACCAGACCAATGGGGGGGCCTCGGTACATCAGATTTGAACTTGTCAGAAAATTCTTCCACAGACTTAAGCAAAACATCCCTCGATTCCAGAGGCTGACTCTGTTTAGAGGCCCATGCACCGATTTTGGATAGTCTGTTTCTTGAGTGAAAATACTCATTGGCATCGTCCTCAGATACTCTATTCAGCTTTCCTTGGGCTCTAACTTGCCGATTTAATTTTGGCCAGTGGAAGGCTACCGAAGCAATTGGATTTCTAGAAATCTCATCTCCCTTTGCCGAGTTTAGATTCGTAAAAAATCTGATGCCCGCTTTGCTGACACCCTTGCAAAGAACGAACCGCGTTCTGGGGCTTCCTTCTTTACTCAAGGTCGATAGTGCCATGGCTGTTGGTTCATTTTCCCCCTCATCCTCAGCATCAATTAACCACTTTTGGAGCCATATCCATGGATCAAGTTCTGGTTTTTCTGCAAATTCTGGGATTTTCATGCGACCATGACTCCTTTGTCTATGGGTAGCCCCCTTTGGAACTCATCTAGATACGGGCCCATTGAGGATATTAAGCGGACTTGTGGATGGGTCCTGATGACCAGTCCATCTAGGTACATCAGAGCCCGGATTATTGGGAAGGCCTCCTCTCCGAATTCCGCACCGGCCTTTTCCACGGCGCATCTCACTGTTTTCATCATTATCTGTGTTAGACTCTGTTCCCCCACAGTCTTCATTTCGAAGTCATGGTATATCCTCGCCATCTGGCTCATGTATGCAGTTGTGTCTTTCTGATGCAGTTCCTTTTCAGAGAGACCTAGAAGAGAAGTGAAAGCCTGTTCAAAATCGTGATCTGAGAGGTGTCTGAAGAATGTGAATAGGGACCTATTCACATGTTTTGGGGCATGGCATATAGCACCATTGTCGATGAAAACAAACTTTCCATCTTCGTCGATTATGCAGTTCCCCGGGTGTAGGTCTCCATGGAAGGTGCCGATGCCAAACATGTAGGCTCCATGGATCCTGAATAGCTCCAGCAGGATTGACCATGATAATGATCCAGCCTCAATTCCGTCTTCCAACGAGTCCCCTCTCACGAATTCTGACACAAGTATGTCCTTATTGGATAATTTTTCATAATATTTTGGGAATCGAAGTAAATCCATTTGGAAGTTTCCACTCACCTCCTCTTTGATTCTCGATAGTTCCTCTGCACCTTTGATCTCGTTCCGTAAATCCAGCTCCCTGGTGGTGTAGTCAGCAACGTGATTCAACAAGGCAACTGGATTTCCAACCTTCCTGAGCTTTGGCATGAAGATGAGGAAGACCCTCAGCCACCTACGCATTCGATTCACGTCACGCCTAAACGTCTTCTCGTTCTGAGCTTTGATTACCTTGATCACTACTTCTTGACCGTCCTTGAGTCGTGCTCTGTGCACTTGCCCGACTGAAGCAGCGGCCAATGGGACATCGTCGATGTGGTCGAACGCGTCCAAGAAACCCTCTGGTGCCCTTTGCTCTATGTTTCGAAATACATCTTCAGATGGGATGCTCGATGCATGTTGGTACAGCTGTTGCAGCTGCCTGCATTTCTCGACGGATATCAGATCACTTCTGAGTGCAAATATCTGTGCGAGTTTTACTGCAAGGAGGCCTTGGGATTGGATCCAGTCCAGATCAGCGGGGCTAGATTTTAGTATCTGCCTCATGAACCTGAGAAAGGTGAAGACCCTCATGGGCCGAGGGGCTACGCTTGATGATATAATTCACCGTTCATCATCGCGAGGAAGTTATGCTTCAATTCGACATTTTCAGGGTATAAATTAGGTTCCCCTCTGAGTCTATTTCCCTGTGTACAGAGGCGCCTGTTGTACCCTCAAACCTTGCCCTCAGAGCGCCCTCAATTATGCCACCGTCCAACTCATCGAGAGGCAAGGAGTCCTGCGAAGTCGAGTCTTGAAGCAGAATTGCCTTGATGTGGAAATTCGGATCTATACCATATGACAACTCTCCAAGGCCAGCGTGCTCCCACCAATCCATCATCTCGTTTAGAAATTCGATGTCGCCTTCGATAGACCTCAATGAAAACGAAAGTTCTTCGCCGATTCTCATTCCTACCTGATTGAGAATATCTGAAAGGTTAATTCCAAAGGAGGAGATTTCCAAAATCCCCCCGGCAAGAAGTTTCTTCCTCGCTTTGTTGATCTCACCACTTGAGGCTAGGAAAGCATCCGGGTTGAACGGAGTGTCCTCTTCGGGCAAATTCTCGTCGATCTCAAGGACTTCTCTGAACCTATCAAGGAATGAGCCCCCCTCCAAGGTGACTCTCAGGGGATCTACGATTCGGTCTTCCGTGAAGCGCTTTGATGCTGCTTCGAAGGAAATTGCCTCGTCCCAAATAGAGTCCACCAAATTCCTTTGGGAGACGCCGAATGGCTCCGATTCCACAATTAAAGCAGCGTCATTCTTACCTCTCCCGACAGGATTTTCTTCCATGTGAAGATATTGTATTGACTCACTGGAATCCATTATCGCCCCTTGGGCCTCAAGGTCCTTCGTGTGTCTGACCTCGACGTCCTCATGCAGTTGCGAGAAGAACCTGATTGTCCTTCGGTCCAACTGGGCCAAAACACGGATTCTGACGCCCCTCTCCGACGCATCATTCACGCTGTTGAGCGCTGAGCTTCGGCATAGGTGCAATATTCCAAACCTACCTAGAACTAATGTTAGTTCACTCTCTGCCTCATTAGCCATTTTGTCGATCCTGTTCATTATGTGAGTCCTTTCTTTTAGAACCGCAAATTTAGGGTTGGAGAAATCGGATGTTTCATCATTCGTCTGATCCTCCCCCGGGTTGACTGATTGTTTCAGATCTTCGTAGCCTGTCTCTATTTTCTGTAGCTGTTCCCTACGGATATCAATGAGATGTGACACTGCTTCGTGGACGGGAGGACAGGAGAATCTCATTGGTCTGTCTGCTATTGTTTTGACAAGCCCAATGGATTGAAGTCTCTCGAGAGAATTGTATGCGTCCAGCCTTGTTGTTCCTAGTTCTTTGGCCAACTCACTAGCCTTGAGGCTAGATTTGGTTGAGAGAACCATAACTGCATTGACCTCGCGATCAGACAGGCCCGCATCGGACAGAACTTGCCTCCACTGCATGTGATCTACTCCGTGATTGATGACAATGAGTCCAGGATTTTAGCAACGTGGTGCCTTGGCCTGAATTGCCAATCGTAGACATGCCTGATTACTCCCTCTGGGTCTATTACGAATGACGACTTGGCGGGAAATCTGCCAAGATGGACCGGTACACCGAAGGAGTCTGCGACCTTTCTGTCCTCATCTGACAGTAGGGCGAAAGGCAATTTCAGCTCTTCTTTGAATTTCTTGTGGTCTTCTGCTGTGTCTTGACTGACGCCAACTATCTCAACAGGAGGTTCCAGTGATTTGAATAGGTTGTATTGCTCCTTGAAACTTAGGCAACCTCTCTTACACGTTGGGCTGCCGTCTTTTGCGTAGAAGAACAAGACATACCAACTTCCTAACATATCTGAGGAAGAGAATTTCGTACCCTCACTCGAGTCCAAAGAGAACTCTGGAGCCTTGGTACCAATCATCGTAGAAGTAGCCATTGTTTGCACCTAAAGGGATGTAGCATATGGTTCATTCGACATTAAGTAGATGTCCCATTCGATGTCTTTTAGTCGAAAGGTAGTCTACATTCCGGGGGCCTACGCCGCTTTGGTGCTGTAGTCTTTGCTTGACGATAATCCCATTCTCTTTCAGGCCCTTGATTTTTAGAGGGTTGTTGGTCATAAGTCTAATTTTAGTGAGCCCCAGATCCTTCAACATTTCCGCAGCGATGTCGTACTCGCGGCCATCCGCGGGAAGTCCAAGAAGAAGATTAGCATCAAGTGTATCATGACCTTGGTCCTGCAGCGCGTAGGCCTGGATCTTAGAATACAGCCCTATGCCGCGCCCCTCTTGCCTCATGTACACCAGCGCTCCATTGCCCTCCTCTTGTATTCTCTTCAACGAAGCCTCTAGTTGAGGGCCACAGTCGCATTTCAATGAGCCAAACGCATCTCCTGTTAGGCATTCAGAATGAATTCTAACTAGAGGAGGCTTGTCGGAATCTGAAAGATCCCCTGTGTAAAGTGTGGCATGTTCTTTTCCGTCTGGTCCCACAAAGGCGCGAATTCTGAAATTCCCGTATTCTGTGGGAAGTTCGGCATCTGACTTGATCAGGTCTTCATTAGAGTCTATTTGTATCGTCATCCAATCGACACCCCTACGAAAGTAGGTTATGAAACGGTGTTTGGAAAATTCACATTCTCAGAACAGCCGTTCATATCTAAGATGCGGTTGTAATTCCCCGTGACCTACATGCCGAAGGCAAAAGAATCTCGCCTGGGGCCAAGGATCCGAGTCCTCAGGGATCTGCCGGTGAATCTCGACGGCGACTTCGTAGTTTACTGGATGACTGCGACGAGGCGGTACAGATACAATGCGGCCCTAGAAAGGGCAGTCGAAGTGGCACTGGAAATAAACAAACCACTACTTGTGGTCGAGGGAGTTTCTATCAGACATAGGTGGACATCTGAGCGCGTTGTCACATTTATGGTTCAAGGGCTGGTCGAGAACATAGAAACCTTCAGGGATCTTCCTGTGAGCTACCTGCCTTGGGTTGAAAACCACAAGGATTCGGGAGATGGCTTGCTAAGGAGGATCTCCGGAAGGGCTGCAGCTATGATTATCGACGACTATCCAACCTACCTGCCCCTCTGGGTCCAGAAGCGTGCTGCAAAAACCACCTCTGTTTGGCTGGAGGCGGTAGATTCAACGGGCATCTTACCTATGCAGATGTCAGAAAAGGAATTCTCAACAGCACATTCGTTCAGGAGGTTCATCCAGAAAAACCTCTTGAAAGCATTTGAATCGTCACCTAAGGAGAACCCGCTTGAAGGAGTCGAGAAAAATCTTGAGGTGGATGATGATCGTCTGGCTGAGATTCAGAAAGATACCAATTTCGACAGCACCCCATTGGAGTGGATGTGGAGGGTCGCCCAAGGTGGTTCGATTGGAAGGAATGCATTGGCTCCCCTTGATATTGACCATGAAGTCAGAGCAATCCGAACGAAAGTTGGAGGGTCCAGAGAAGCCAGAATACGCTTGGATTCGTTCCTGCGTACGAAATTGGGTCGATATGACGTCGGTAGGAACGACACTGATGATGGAGCAGCTAGCGGCCTTTCACCTTGGATACACTTTGGACACATCTCACCATATGAGATTCTGTACTCCATCCTTGAAAGGGAGGGTTGGACTCCCGGTGACTTGGATGAGGAATCTACCGGTCGAGGATCGAGAGCAGGGTGGTGGGGACTTTCTCCGGGCGCCGAAGCATTTGTCGATCAGTTGATCACATGGAGAGAGCTGGGGTATAACTTCGCCTTTCATCGAGAAGATCACTACTCGATTGATTCTATTCCAGAATGGGCGAGCAACACACTATCAGATCACACGGATGACAGGAGGCAATCGTACACTTTCGAGGAGATTGAAGCCGCTGAAACCGAAGACGAAGTGTGGAATGCGGCACAAAGACAATTGAAAGAAGAGGGCCTCATCCACAACTACCTCAGGATGCTTTGGGGGAAGCGTATCCTAGAGTGGGCTCCATCCCCCAGCGATGCTGCGGATTGGATGATCAAACTGAATGATAGATGGGCCCTTGATGGCAGAGACCCAAACAGCTACACCGGAATATTCTGGGTCATGGGCCGACATGACAGGCCATGGGGCCCCAAGAGACCGGTTTTTGGAAGTGTCAGGTATATGTCCTCTGCGAACACCAAGCGAAAATTGAAGCTTGATGGCTATCTTGAACAGTGGTCGGTAGACACCAGCGCATGGAGCGGAAAAAGATGAGCACTTACACGCACAGGACAGAAACAAAAGCCCCCATAAACACAGTCTTCAATTGGCATGAAAGGCGCGGGGCGTTTCACCGCTTGACACCTCCCTGGGAAATGGTGTTAGAAAAAAGGGCTGATCCGGACATACCAGCAGTAGGCTCGGAGAGGGTGATGAAATTCGTGATGGGTCCCGCTAAGATGACCTGGCACGCTAGGCACACAATTTACGACCCACCTCACTCATTTGGGGAAACCATGCTCAAAGGGCCTTTTTGGAAATGGGATCACGAACACATCTTCGAGGAGAAGGATGGAATAACGACCGTGATCGACCAGATAGACTACAAAGTTCCATTTGGGTTCCTCGGAGAGATCGTGGATAAGGTCCTCGGTGGACGCCTAGTAAAACAGAGGATCGACAGGATGTTCAAAGCTAGGGAGATCAGATTGCAAAGGGACCTTCAAGCGCATGGGAAATATAGATCCATGCCGAGGAAGAAAATATTGATTGCCGGTTCTAGTGGTCTCATCGGTACCCAGCTTGTCGCATTCTTAGACACCGGTGGACACGATGTTTACCGGTTGGTTAGGAGAAAGGTAGAGAAAGACTTCGAGATTGAATGGGATCCCGATAATGGAGTTATCAATGCAAGCGACATAGAGGGCTTTGATGCCGTAATACACCTAGGTGGAGAGGGGATCGGAGATAAGCGTTGGTCCAAGAAGAGAAAAGAAAAAATACTCACCTCAAGAACAGGAAGCACTGCTCTTCTCGCAAAAACTCTGTCTCAGATTGAAAATCCCCCAGAAGTTTTCATGGTAGCTAGTGCAGTTGGGTATTATGGGCACAGCCAAGAGGAGAACCTGACTGAAGACTCTGAATTGGGCTCAGGGTATCTCTCTGATGTCTGCTCAGCCTGGGAAAAATCAGCTCAACCTGCGGTTGATGCAGGCATCAGGACGATTTGGTTGAGAACCGGAATAGTGCTATCTGGAATCGGTGGGGCATTGGGAAAGATGCTACTTCCCTTCAAGATGAATGCAGGTGGTCCAGTGGCCTCCGGCAAACAATGGATGCCATGGATTTCGATGGATGATCAGATCTACTCTATGCATGAACTCCTGATGAATGAGAGCGCATCTGGCCCCTACAACCTCACTGCTCCCAATCCAGCGAGTCAGAAAGAGTTCGCCAAGACTCTTGGAAGGGTCCTCAATAGGCTGGCCATAGCCCCACTTCCAACCTTCGTGGTTCGAATATTGTTCGGAAAAATGGGGGTAACCCTACTCACAGAAGGGCAACATGTTATCCCTTCTCGGCTACAGGATATGGGGTACGAGTTCACTCATCCGGATCTTGAGGGGGCTCTACGTGACACCCTTGGGATGTGGAAAAAGGAATGAAGAACCCTTTTGACATACTGACATCAATCTTCATCGATAGGCCCAAGATATGCCTCTCAATCGGATTAATTGGGATACTCACGATCAGTTCGATGGCGATGTTCATTGAATTCGACAATTCGGAAGATGCCTTCTTCCCGGACAATGAAACTGTCAGATTACTGGACGAAGTCGAAGGCGAGTATCAGGCTAGTTTAGATTTCGTCAGAATAATCGCAAGAATGCCAGATGGGGGGTTAGACAGTTCTGATAACTGGGTACACCTTGCTGCACTGGAATCAATACTACTTGAAGACCAGAATCTTAGTGAGTATGCATATCCTTTGTTTGGCTCAGCACCCAACAATGGTCCGGCTAGCATCGCACTCTCATGGGAAAGACACAGTGACCCACTTGTGACTGAAGTTTGGTCCGACCCTATTGAAATTGCTCTGGGACAATTAGATTCATCCAATAGCCAAAATGAGACACAAGATGCCTTGGATTCATTGATTTTTGCGATGCAAAGAATACCCAGCCCAGCGGTTATTGACTCTGTTATGCTCAGAGGATGGGAACCTTCCGATCCTACAATCTGGTTAGACAGACTGGTATCGGGACAAAACTCAACTGGAATAATTGAAAGAACGATGTTATCGATCTCAACCATTGACCTTGGGGATGAGAATTTCAACAATACTCGCGATGCTTCGATGGCCAAACTAGGTGCCTTGGCTGGAATGCAGGAAGTCGACTACGCATCTGCACTCCGGAGTACTCTCCCTGTCGCAGACCATGGGGATTTGTCGTCAGCGGATGGACCAATGCTGATCTCGTTTGTGGTAACCACGGAATCTGATGCACACGGTGGTGTTGCATTGGGTGAAATCCAATCAAAGGTGAACACGTGGACAGGCTCGATTGAAGTTGAGATCTCCGAAACCGGTGATGAGACCTCTAGTGTGTTTTCATATTCCCAACTCCTGCTTGGTCAAAATGAGAACCTAGGACGTGAACTGGGGATTCTAAACTCGGTCTCATTGCTCATCCTGGGAACTATCCTTTGGTTTTCGTTCAGGAGCAAACGAGATACAGGTTATGTGTTGGGTTTGACTGTCTTAGGAATCGGTGCGACCTACGGGACCTCGGGTGCTCTGACGGCGATTGGGGTGCCGATGACGTTCAATGCCGCTATGAACTCAATTCCAGTTCTACTTCTAGCGATAGGTGTTGACTATGGCTTGCACGTAGTAAAGCGGGTTAGGGAGGAATACCAAGTAATCTCATCATCCACAGATAGGAGTGTGGAATCTGTGGGTGCAATGGACCAAACAAGCAGAAGGGCTGCAATACTCAGGGGCACAAAATTTACTTCCATCGCCTTATTAATCGCTATTTTCACTGACATGGTTGGATTCCTTTCGTTTAGGCTATCGAGTCAGGAATTTCTTGTGGTATTTGGGACAGTAATTGCGATTGGCTTGTTTTACATATACGTGCTAAGCATCACTGCCCTACCCGCTTTGATGGCACTATTCCCACCAAAGGACATGCCGATCAAGAAGACCGTAAAGATCGATGAAAGCTGGCTTTCGAAGAAGATTGGCGCATTGACAAGATTGCCCATAGGGGTTGTCTCCGTAGCAATCCTAGTTTCCCTGCCTGCAGTCATGGGAATTCAAAAGCTCGAAGTCGGATTCGATACACGAGATAACTTCGATGAAAGTGTGCCCGTAGTTTCTGACTTCATTCTGATCTCAGAGCAGTTCCAGAGTAGTCCCTCTCCGTTGTATGTCGTGCTTGATGGCGACGTAATCTCCCTCGAAGGCAGAGAGATGGTTGAGAAAGTGATACAGAAACTAAGGGAAGATGATCGTGTCGCATTAGTCACATCTGATCTGTGGTCTACATTAGAATCCGAGAGAGCATATGAACCTGAGCTCGATATGAAAATGCATCTAATTGATTCTGGTAGTCCTAGTGGATGGGAGGAGCTCTCCAATTGGCTTTTGAGCACTGATAAGGGACGAGAATTGAGCTCAGGTTTGTTTTCAAGTTCTGGTGATCAAACTGTAATTTCCTTTCAAGCCTCAACGTTGGACTGGACTGCTACAACTGTGTTCCAAGCTGACATGACGGAGAGTATTGACCAAGCTACCTATGGTTCTGCCTTTGAGGCGAGTCTTAGTGGAAGGTCATTGATACTAGCTCAAATCACAGCAGATGTAGCCGAAGCCGCAGTGGTTTCCACCAGTGTAGTGGCAGGCGTCATACTCTTGATGTTGTTAGTGATTCAAACCGGCAGGACTGGTGACCCCATGAGGGGGGTTAAGCGGGGTTTTGTGGCATGGCTTCCTTTGATGGCGGTAGTCGCGTGGGTCTTCGGAATTATGGGTTACACTGGGTTCCAACTCAATTCCCAGACTGTGACAATAGGAGCTCTCACACTGGGCTTGGGCGTAGATTACGCGATACATATTGCAACTAGGCTCGAGGAGGAGGCGGAGCATGATCCGCTGGCTGGTCCAGAGGTCTGGGTATCCAGGGCGGTTTCCACGACCGGTAGGGCCATGGGAGCCGCAGCTATCACAACCGCCGGCGGGTTCTCCGTACTGAATTTATCATCTCTTGTGCCTCTGCAACTCTTTGGACAGGCATTCGTGGTGGCCATAACGCTTGCCTTGATATCCAGCCTTTTCGTGCTAACCCCTTTGTATGCCAAACTCCTAGAGGGAGAAATTGCTTGATTCATGGGTTACAGCCTGGCTGGACGTCATCGACATGGTCCTCAGTGCTGCAGGCGCTAGCACCATGCTTGCCACAAGTGCTAGACCGATCATTACAGCGCAGAACAAGCCAAATGTGGAGAAGAAGCCCATGGAAGATTGCATGATCACCAAGAAGCCGGCGATGTCAGACAGAGCGCTTCCGACGAGCGCGAGTCCGGAGGCTCCCCCTACTGCTTTTATTGATGCAGAGGGGTTCGATGATTGCTCCATTTCTTCCCTGAACCTCTCTATGACGTGAATCACATAGTCAATCCCTACTCCGAGTGATATCGCCGCTATTGAAACAGTGATCATATTCAGCCCATAGCCAGTCAATTGAATCAATGCATAGAGCCAAACGATGACGACTGCAATTGGGATGGTTGTGATACATGAGAGTAGGAATGCAGTGCGGCCCCAAAGTAAGCTAGCGATCAACGAGAGGGGGAAAATAACTGGAATGTAATTCCATCCTATGATCCATGAGGATATCATCGTAAACGCGCCTGATGCAATTACTGAGTACACCAGATCCTTGATTTTGGGTCTGACCTTTGCCCTTTCTCTGATCCCACCATCCGGCCTGTAGCCCCACCATAAAGTTGCCATGCAAGCTATGAGCCCTAGGGCTAATGTTCCCTGCATCTGATCTTGCATTCCATCTGCAGCTACGAAGCGAACCACTGGATCGCCCGTAGGTATCGCCCAAGATATGGGATGCAATTCATCATTCAGAGCATCAGAAATCGAGGCTCTAACGTGAAGAGGGGTTGAGGATAAGTTAGCCAGAGGCTCCATGTCCAGAACTAATTGTTCCAATGCTGGCTCTATCAAGGGGAACTGTTCGGGGTCTGATAGTCCAAATCTCATGGACATTCGAACATAGTTGGGGGCACCCCCCTCCTTTGTCCGCCAATGGGCATTGGGATCCAGTTCATCTTCCGTCTGAATGAACTCCGTCACTAATGGGGCTGGTATCTCGGGGTACCCTCCACTCGCAGGGACGCCATAGTTTAGCACATACCCATATATGAAAATAAGACATTCACGATCGTCGAGCTCAGGTAGCCTGACTGACTTACCCTCAAATGGATTGTAGACAAATGATGTGTTGCAACCCACTCCTCCGTCCTCTAATGCCGGATCCCACCCCTTTTCTTGGTAGGGGGTGATATTCCATGCCATCGCGGCCTTCGTTCCAAGAACTATCTGGTCCAACCCCAGAAGTTCCACTTGGCCTGTTGGAGTTCTAGAGATCTGATCGGGGTCACCCTCACCATGCGAGTTTATGTTACGTCTCAATTCTTCTATCGCCTCCAACACCCGGGGGTTTGCGATGTCGCCTTCAACGAGAATGTACCCTGGCTCACCATCTGCAAATCTCTCGCTGGCAAGGTTGACTCCCCTAGCGAAATCGGATTCGGGATCAAGGAAATCATCGATTTGGAAATCACCTTCTAAGGCTGCCATAGGGCTTATCGCCATCACTGTCAGAATCAAAGTGATCCCTGCAACTAGAGGGGCCTTTTCAAACGAATAGGAAGTTGTATCAGACAGCCATTTGCTCGGGACCAGATGTACCAAATCTTTCTTTTCCTCCATCAATTTCCCCTTTCTATCTAAGTACCTGTCATAGTCCAATCTTAGCAATGGGACCCACAGCCCTGTAAGTACAAATGCCGAGAACACGCCGAGGCCTGCCTCTACGCCAAATGACCTCAATGCGGCTATATTCGATGACAAATTTGCCAGGAAGGCCACTATGGTTGTTAGGCTGGTTAGCATTATGGCTCTCCCGACCTTTGATATTGACATGTGAGCAGATAATAGGAGATCGGCGCCATTCCTTCTCTCCTCCTTGTACCTATGCAGGGCATGGAGGGAATCATCGATGCCAAGTGCTAGGACTAGGATCGGCAGTAGATTTGAGAACTGGGAGCGTGCAATTATCTGGTATCCTGTCCGGTCACCGATTATCCAAATCCATCCGATTGAACCTTGCATCCACAGCAATGCCAATGAGAGGCCGGCACCGACGATCAAGACGTCTGAAACTCGCCGAAGGCTCATCCACAGCAGGAAAACGACGACTACGCCCATGATACCAACAAGGAAGGAGCTCGAGAGTAATTCTCGGTTGATTTCTACATTCGGCCCCTCGCCCAGTAATACCGTAACAACTTGCTCATCTGTGGCCCTCAGCTCCTCCTCGATTGCAAGATATAACCATTCAACGGAGCAGGGTGCTAAGCCGCGCTGGGATTCCTGTTGGCATTGCTCCATGGTATATTCTATCGGGTCTGTTGAGAATGACAAGCCGTCCCTCTCAAAACCAAATTCAGGCCTAGCATCGATCCATGCAAAGGTCCAACCATTGTCCACCATTGCCTGCCTGTCCAAGTTCAATATCATCCAAACAGAGGTCGCTGTCCATCTTCCTGGGCCCCATTGATCAGCAATTATTGTGCCATCCTCCTGCAAAGTCCCACCATATGGGCCAATCACGGGGCTGGTTGGGTCAGGGAGGAAAGCTCGGTCGACAGAGAGGTATCGCAGAAACGATCCTCGTGTATGGTTTGCCATTCTGTGTGCGGCGAGATCAATGTGAGCTTGCGTCAATTCGGGATCATCGAAAGAAAGACATTCCAATACCCCGCAATCGGTCCAGTTGGTGGGTGCAAGTTCCCACTGCAGGGTGAAGGGGTTAATTCGATCGCGAGTGACGAGCGATCGGTTGTCCATGAATACTCGAAACTCATTCGGGAGATCTAACACCCCCCTCAGGGGTATCCCAGAAATGTCGGACGAGAAGTTGAGGTAGTACATCGAAACGTCGTGACTCTTCAAGATCTCGGCCTTCGAATCGACCTCTCTCAAAATCGACAAGTTCAGAACTCCGCCGATTGGATCCTTCAGCCCCCTTGATTCTCCGGGAAATGGCTCTATCATTGATATTCTCGATGGATCCTCGTCTATGTGGACGGGATCACGGACGAATATGCCGAATCCCCAGATATTGCCGGCGCCAGAGAACTCCTCCCTCATCACGTCATTGGCTTCTAATTCAGGAGAGTCCATGTTGTAGGCTTCTATGTCGATTGGAGTAAGTGATGACAAAAAGCCTGGGATCATGAACGCGGTGATTACGATTACTGCAGCGTGGACGCGTTTATTGTGGTTGATCATGGCATCCGCGATCTTAGAGAAGTCACGCACGGCCCACTAGCGCGGATCGACTCTTATGAGGAGTTGTAAGGATGTCAAAGGCCCTCTTCCCTGAGACGCTCAAGTACATCTTTCTGTGACTCTGTGAGGTCAGTGTTGTCCTCCAGGACGAACTCGATATCAAGGTCTGCTCCCCCGAAACTCATTTTTGGAATTCTCCTCCTATCGCCTATTTGTGTCCCAGCCTTCACGTCGATCCTGATTGAATCACCGGAGGGGGTGCGGATGTTGCATTTCCCACCCAGCATGAGTGTGCTGTAGGGTATCTTCACAGATTGGATAAGCCTTCCATCTTCCCAACGCCTTCCTTCCTTGGCGTCCACTCTTATCGTCAGTATGAGGTCTCCCGATTCTCCTCTAGGGTGGTCATGCCCCAAGCCTCTCATTCGAATTTTCTGACCGTGTTTCGACTTTGGTGGTATCTTGACGACTATTGTCGAGGTTCTCGATGTCACGCCTCTGCCATCACAGGTCGTGCATGAGCGCGTGGAGCCGAATGATGAGCCTTCACATTTCGTACATGTTCTGAGTCTTCTGTGGTCAAATTCTAGTTTGCATCCCATGTCAGCATCCGAGTAGTCCATATCAATACCTGAGGTTATGTCTGAGCCTCGATAGGCATCTCTTTGTTGTCGTCTGTTAACACTCTGGCTGCTGTTTTGTGGTCCTCCGAACATCTGAGAGAAAATATCTGGAATATCAAAGCCTGAAAACCTCGTGTTCCTTTGATTTGGGTTGCTGCTGAAGAAATCTTCCATCCTTCTGGATTCATCGTATTTCCGACGTGCATCCTTGGTGCCTATCGCGTCATAAGAGGATTGGATAGACTTGAATCTCTCCTCGGCGGCTTCATCACCGGGGTTCCTATCAGGATGATATTGTCTTGCGAGTTTCCTATACACACGTTTTATTTCCGCATCTGTGGCATCTCGGCCGACGCCGAGAACCTTGTAGGGGTCCTCAGACATAGAGTTCCTCTGTCTCTGTTTGTCTCTTGAATTCTCTCCAAGGCAAAGACGTGAAAACCACACGCTTTTCCGTTCGACTATGCCATTGAGTTGGGCTGTTTTCAGAAACTATGATGCACATGCCAAGGAAATCGGCGGGGATGTGACGGATTATCCTCGATTCTTCCTAATGCCTGAATCGTGCCATTCTGAATCTGATTCCAATGGGATGAACGTGATACGCTTAGGTCATCCCACTGACCACGTTGACCATGAGGTTGAATTGGTTGTCAGGCTGGGAGAAGGACTCAGGCCAGATCTAATGTGCGTGGGTTGTGATACCACCAATAGAACTCGACAGGGCCTAGCCAAACAAAATTCATGGCCTTGGCTGGAGGGAAAATCCTTCGTTGGATCTGCTGTTCTAGGGACATGGACTGAATATGACCCTAAACCCAAAAGAATCACTTTGTCAGTCAACGGTGAGCTAAGGCAAGACTCTAACACCGGCCTCATGGTTCACCCTGTGGATGTTCTGATCGGCACGCTAGCAAGTTGGTACGGGGCATCCCCGGGAGATTATCTATGGACAGGAACTCCCGTGGGAGTTGGAAAAATGGAGCCTGGTGACTTGATTGAATGCACAATGGAAAACACTGCCGGTTTAATGGTAAGCAAGATGATTGGTAGGTGTGTGATTTGACCCTACACAATGATAAGCACGTGGTCGCAGGGCTTGTCTATGGACGTATCTCTTGAATTCGGACCTTCATTTACGATGGCAACTGCACACCTAAAACCCGGTGATTCAATCAAAGTTGAGCCGGGAGCAATGGTTTCGCAATCCATGGGTCTTGAGATGAAGACAGGGATGAGTGGAAAGGGGGGCGGCCTAGGTGGATTTCTGAAGAGCATGGCAAAGAGTGTTTTCGGAGGGGAATCGTTCTTTCTGAACACATTTACCGCAGGCTCCGGAGGGGGTTGGATCTCCGTGGCGCCATCATCTCCAGGGGACATCAAAACCCTGGATATCGAACCAGGGTCAAACATATTTATGCAGGGTGGAGCGTTTCTAGCCTCATCCCCCAATGTAAGTTATGATCTCAAGTTCCAGGGAGCTAAGTCCCTCTTTTCGAGAGAGAGCATGTTCTTCCTGAGAGCCTTCTCAGAAGAGGGTCCAGGGCAGATTTTGTATTCTGCGTATGGTGCTATCAAAGAGATTGATGTCACTCCCTCGACCCCATTGAAAGTTGACAATGGTCACTTGGTCGCTTTTACTGACGGCGTGCAGTACGACGTTGTCCCGTCCGGCGGCCTGAAGACCTCTCTTTTTGGAGGGGAGGCTTTGGTGTTGCAGATACAGGGATCTGGCAAGGTCTGGATCCAGACGAGGAACATCGAGGCATTCGCATCATCGATTATTCCATTCCTACCGGACAAAAGCAACTAGCGTTGATTAACATTAATACTCTCGGAGAAAATTCTGGGAAGAACAGGCTTCAATGTGGCAACTATGGCAAAGATGCATGCGGTGACGAGGGCTATCATTGAACCACTGCCAGTATTCATTTCAGCTGAGAGGTACAAGCCGATCAACACAGATGTTAATCCAAAGAACTGGGTCCACAGCAAGCAAGATCTGAAGCTTCTGCCGACTAACTGTGCGGTCGCTGCTGGTGTGACTAACAGAGCCGTGACGAGAAGCGTTCCCACAACCTGAACCATCATGACCACAACTGATGCTGTAATGACACTGAACAACAGTCCTACGGCTCTAACTGGAATACCTTGAATCAAGGCGGCAAGGGGATCGACGCTTATCGCGAGTAGGGGTTGTGATATCACCCCTAACACAAACAGCGAAACTATGCCTACTGTTGTAATAAAATTCAGATCACTACTGTCGATTAGAAGCAGGTTTCCGAATAGGTATCCCTCGATATCTGTCGTTATCCCGCCACCTGATAATCTCAACACAACGAGGCCAAAAGCGAGCATGCCTGTCAAGAATATCGCTATAGATGCGTCGCCAGTCAATATTTCTCTTGATTGTAACTCGTAAATCATAATGGATGCGATCATGCTGAAAAATAGGGCGTAGTACATAGGGGAAGTGGCACCGAGAACTATTCCCACAGCTATTCCGCCAAACGAAACGTGAGCCAAGCCATCCCCGATCAGTGATAAATTTCGGATTAGGAGAAAGGAACCCAAAAAGCCCGCTACCACCGTGACAATTACTGATGCCAACAAAGCTCTCTGGAACATTTTCATCGTGAAGAAGTACGGAAAAACCTCTCCAGGTGCGTATTTTCCGAATATAACTAGGTAAGGCGAAATCAAGTCTAACATCACCACCCCAATTCCCGCGAAATCGAAAAATTGCACCATTCATCCCCCTCCTAAATTAATTCAATCTTGGTGTACATGTTCGATTCCCCTCAGACTGGCGAGCTTTCCAAGATCCGGAAGCTTGCTTGTAGGACCGTCGAATCTTATTGTTTCCTCCAAAAATACAATTCTGTGGGCAGTTTGGCTAATCGCGGTAAGATCATGAGATACCATGATGATTGTTTTTCCTTCCTCGTGGCATAGATTGTCTAGTAGCTTAAGCAAAGAATTTCTTGATTCTCGGTCTATCCCGACGAGGGGTTCGTCCAATAGTATGAGATCAGCTTCTGTGGCGAGAGCTCTTGCGATCACCGCTCTCTGCCTCTGACCTCCTGAAAGTCTTGCAATCTCCGTGTTTTGAACATTCTCTAAACCAGTCATCAGTATTGCCTGAGTCGTTCTATTCCGTCTATTCTGACTGTCAAAATCATAAAGATTTCCAGAGTGAAGAGTTCCTAATCTAACGAGCTCCCTAACAGTCAACCTAAGATTCCTGGGCAAGTACGACGCGGCCTGAGAGACCCATCCGATCTTTTGATGTAGTTCCCTTGACAAGGGTGGATGGCCGTAGATTCTGACCGTCCCAGAATTGGACTTAAGCAGCCCGAGGACGGCCAGCAGGAATGTGGATTTCCCGGAACCATTTGGGCCTACAATTCCTAGGAACTCTCCTTCGTCTACCGTCAGACATACATCCTTGATTACTACCTTTCCAGATCGAATGACAGACAAATCACAGACGTCGAGTACCAATCCAGCCATGCCATCACCCGGAGTTCCATGTCTCTACTCAGGAAGAAGGTATCGGGCAGGTTGGATATAGCCTAATTTTGAAACTTGGCTCTGAGGTAGCTATAGCCTAGGTTCAAAACAAGTACGCCAAAAACAATTGCTGAGAATGCGATTGGTAGGAAGTCAACTGCGTGCATTTTTCACCCCTCCATACCAATTCATCCGAAAGGTTGCCAATTAACAACCAATACCCGAAATCATATTCTGGACATTCTTATTCATCATTGAGATGTAGTCATCATCGCTGTCACTGGGCCTCATTTCCATTGTGTAGAGGATCTTGATCTGGACTCCTGTTTCTTCCACTATGCTCTGGACCGCAGTCTGGTCAGTAAATTCCTCGACGTAAAGAACAGTTATCCCCTCTTCCTTAATGTGATCTATGACTTCTGCAACCTCGGCAGGTGAAGGTTCTCCTTCTGGATCCAAGCCGTGAACGGTCATGATGTCCACACCATACCTCTTGGAGATGTATGAGTAGGCATTATGGTTTGCGACAAAGGAGGGGTTCAGACCTGCTGCCACACATGTTCCTTGGTCTCCGAATGCGTCTACGAACTCTGTGTGCAGTTGAACGAGTTCCATTGAATATGCAGCCGCATTGGTTGCGAAAATCTCTGCACCCTCTGGGAAAGTCATGGTAAGTTTCTCTTTGACTAGGTTCAGCTGTTCGTTGAAGGAAAGTGGGTCAAGCCAGCTGTGCGGATCGTAGTCGAATGCTTCCTCATCTTCCCCCGCTTCAATCTCGCTCTCCCCCTCATCTCCGTGGTCATCGCCGTGACCACCATGATCATGGTCGTGGGAACCGGATGATTCCTCAGCAATAGGTTCTACATCTGCGCCAGCTGAGTCTTGGAGGTAGTGCATGTCCCTCTCGAACTCGTATGGGCTGTGAGCCGTGAAGACTGCGAACCCTGCCATGCCTTGCGTGTCCATGGTCCAGGATGAGTCGTCGCCTAGTCCTACGTGAAGCTCGAAGCAGCTTCCATTCTCAGCGATAGGGGTCATGGTACCTCCGTCCTCGAGTATGATGCAGGAGTCTCCTTCGATCATATCTCCCGCCGAGCCCTCTAGCGAGTGCATAATTGGTTCATTTGGTGACTGGGTGGGTATCACGACTACTCTCATAGAAGGATCCGCGTAGACCAACGTTCCGTCCTCTCCAGCGACTGCCTGCATGTTCCAATTGTGCGTGCTGTCGCTTAATTCAAAGATACCAGCCCACTCAAAGGGCGCGGCTGGCTCAGTGAGGATGAAGAAATCTATATCGTTTGGGAATGCAAAGCCATAGTCTCCCTCTTCTTCTATGTGGATTGAGAGGTATCCCGTGTGGTGCTCCTCGTCGCCGTGGCCGCCTGGTCCACTGTTAGCCGCCGTCCACATGAGACCGGCTCCCGTACAATCTGCCTCGTTGTCGAGGGTCTGGTTGATTGTATGAGTGCTCATGTCGTAGCAGACCATGTCCTCTGGGAAGGATAGAGTGTGAACTACGCGGTCGGCATGGATTTCGGGGAGACCGTGGTCATGATCTTCATGCTCCATCCAAACGTGGCCTGCGTTTGCACACTCCTCTTCGGTTGACTCGTAGTTTTCATGGGTAGTTGTGTTGTGACACATGTCACCTTCATGATCGTCATGGCCTTCTCCCTCGGTCCACATGTGGCCTGCGCTTGCACAGTCCTCTTCGGTTGACTCGTAGTTTTCATGGGTATCCGGGTTGTGACAGAAGCCCTCATCGTGACCATCGTGGTCGTCGTGTCCATCTTCATCGCCGTGGTCGTCGTGGCCATCTCCGTGGTGGTGATGATGGGCATGCCCGCCCAACATCTTCAGGGCTGCCATGTTGAAATCTTCCTCGTGATCTGACTCAAACTCTAAAACATGCTCTCCTTTTTCCATGTGGAACACCTGAATAGTGGTTTCAGCAGGGCACTCAGAGGGGTTGGTGAATTCCTTCTCTGGTTCTGCATGACCGTGTTCTTCATGGTCGTCATGGTCGTCATGGTTGTCATGGTTGTCATGGTTGTCATCTCCTGTGTGGCCGCCGTGCGTTTCTACCTCTTCGTCATGGTGGTCATCGTGCTGATCATGGTCATCGTGAGTCATTTCTCCAAGTATGGTGGCCTCGTAGGGGCCCTCAGACAATAAATCACAGAGATTTGAAATTAGGATTGAATCATAATCGAGTGTGGTTTCTCCAAGCGGCATTGTGTGTGTCATGAAAGAGGGGGGTGCATTGTCCATTGACGACAATGTAGATTCAACCCATGGCTCTAGGTTGAGGCCGTGGTACAGGAATAGGTCCGAATTCTGCAATCTTACGAGGTCAGTCAATGATGGCTCGTAGTCATGAACGGGTATGTTGTCTTGGCTCATGTATTCAACTACAATATTGTCTCCTCCTACGCCCTTTGCCAACTCACCGACGTGGTATGTCGAGACCATTACATTACCGAAAATTACCGGCTCAGCGGGCGTTGTAGTGCTGTCGTCTATATTGGCATCGTCTGTGCTGATACATCCTGCCATACTCGAAAGTACCATCAGGCTGGCAACCAATAGCGGTCTAGCTGCATTACTGCTTATCATGCCCATTCGGCCAGATAATAACTATTTAAGATATGTTAACAATTATATTTTGCAAAATTATTATTATACCGACTATTATCGGACGGGCATGTCACAGATAATTACGTTCAGCGCAGATGCTGAATTCGCACAGAGGCTTGACTCAATGACCAAGGAAACGGGCTACAACAACAGGAGTCGCTTCTTGAGAGACGCTGCTTTGAACTACAACGAGCAGATTACGAGCGGAGATCTGGAGAACATGGACGCGGAGGACTTAGCAGAAGGTACGATGGTGATCTATTTCCAACACGAGTCCGGCAAGCACCTTGAGAAATACAGGCACATCGGTGAGGTCAATGTGCACAGTTACCAACACTCATGCCTGAGCTTTTCCCATTCTTGCGTAGATACGATGCAACTCAATGGGAAGGTTTCCTCGATAAAGGAAATGATAAACGGAATCAGGCAAACGGTTGGCGTCGACAAAGTTCAATTCATCATATCCCCGAAGCGGGATCATGGATGCTGCTAGGCATCGACCACGGACTTAAGCGAAAGATTGCCTTCGGCTCCACATGGAGGCCGGTGTCAGACGCATCACAGACACATGGCTGTACGACGGATTTAGTACAATTAGTGGCGATTTCCTACTCCATGAGGATGGCAGTTGGGAAGAGAGCAAGGGAGATGAGGACGTATCCGAGGTCGTTGACGGTAAGGACCGATTCTTCACACGCTCGCTTCAGAACTGGCACACCCATCTTCCAATGACGCTCAATCGGGGCATGGGTGAAGGGCTGGATCTAATGTCATGGCTAAAGACATCGATATTTCCTACTGAGGAAAAAGTTACCAGAGACCTCGTCAGAATTGGTGCCTCAGCCGCCGTTTCGGAATTGATCGCGACAGGCACGACCTTTGCATGTGACATGTACCACTTTCCAGAGAGCATAGGTCCGATCTTGGATGAGTCCGGCATAAGGGGTATCGTTTGTGGCCCAACAACCACTTGGCCCCCGAACGATGGTGGATCAGAGGATCTGACTACCTTGAGAAGGTTGGAGGAACTGCTCTCAGACGGCCCATTGGGGAATGGAAGAGTTGAGTATGGCGTTGCCACCCATGCTGTATACACATGCTCAGAGGAGGTCCTGATGAGGGGCAGCGATCTTGCGAGGAGGCATGATTCGACCCTTCACATTCACACCAGTGAGACCCGAGAAGAGGTTGTCAACTGCCATGAAGAGAAAGGAATGTACCCGATAGAATATCTAGATTCAATAGGATACTTCACAGACAGGACTGTTTGCGCTCATTGCGGCTGGGTCACAAAAAAGGAAATGGGGATCCTAGCGAGTCATTCTACCACGTGTGTACATTGCCCGACATCGAATCAAAAGCTGGCATGCGGCGGGACCATGTCCTATCCTGCGATGAAGGAAGCTGGAGTGGATGTGAGACTCGGTACAGACGGTGCTGCAAGCAATAATTCACTAGACTTGAGGAGAGAAGCGAAGGCAGCTAGCATGATACAAAGACACGATCACTGGGATGCCACGATTCTAGATCCTGAGGAAACTTGGATGCTGGCGACAAAGGGTTCCAAGGATTGGGTCTCATGGGACCTGTCCGACATCAGAATGAGGCCGATAGGTAAGGATGGTCGAAGACTTCTGGCAAACTTGCTCTATTCAGACGCGAAGTGCATGGATGTTTTCGTTGATGGTAAGTCAATCCGAAGAAATGGTGTCACTCTGACCCTGAATGAAAAAGAGATAGGCAGACAGTTGGAGGATTCAGCAGTTGAGTACTATCGAGACATATGATCTCGATGTGGGTGGGCTTCATGGTTCAGAGGGAAATAGTCAATCGATATTACCTACTCCCCCGCTGGTTGATATTTTCCGTCAAGATGATTGACATCATCTCAACCAAGGTCACATTGCGAATTCTCGAATACTTCTTCTACAAACCCGTGAAATTCAATGTTCCACAGAGGGAGAGGGAGTTCATCTCTAAATCAGCCATATCAACAATGAGCATATCACGACTGGCGGCTGATGTTGAGATCTACAGAATGGAAGCGGAGGGTGAAAAGGTGCTTCTCGTCCACGGCTGGAATGGAAGAGCCGGGCAATTCCATGCGATTGCACAATCATGTCATGATGCCGGTCTGGATGTCACAGCTCTTGACCTACCCGGCCACGGAAAATCTGATGATAGACACACCGCACTCCCCGAATTTGTAGATGCGATCTCGGAGATATATGCCCATCACGGTCCTTTTGACCACGTCATTGGCCATTCCATCGGGGCTATTGCCGTTCTGAATGGTCCTAGGTTTGGATTGACATTCCGAAAGATAGTCACCATCAGCATACCCGCTACCAAAGTCAGGAGCCTGTTTCAAAGCTTCACCGAGATGTTCGGACTATCAGTTGAGAAATACACTGACCTACTGATAGAAAGGGCCAGCAAGAAATACAACGCTGATCCAAATTCATTCGATCCGTGCATTGTCTCGAAGGACCTGGATTCCGAGGTCCTGATAATACACTGCCGAGACGATGAGGATGCAGGGGTTAGCGAATCTATTCAACTCAACACCATGGTTGATGGTAGTGAGTTGTATATCGCTTCTGGGCTCGGCCATCGGCGAATCTTGAGGGACGCGGAAGTAGTTAGTCGGGTGGTGGATTTCCTACGTGCTTGATTCCTTTCAGAACGCTGAAGCCAGCGCGAAGATTAACAAGAAGAATCCCGCTAAGGCCAAAGTAAAAGCAGATATTATGCCGTAAGCAAAAGACCTTCTTTTTGTAGCAAATCCCCAGATGATTCCTCCAATCATTACAACAGGCCACATAAAGCAGGTCAATGTCGATGCGAGTTCATTCGAGTTACTCTCCGAGTAGTAGTATGCGGACACGAATTCTGGATCGGTATTTGTGGCAATTAGCAACCTACTCTCATCGAGGGTCCACAGGATAGTTCCATCATCTGCTTCCTCTTCCTCTTCCTCTTGTTCGGAGTGAACATCTTCTTCAAAAAATTCCACAAAACTGAATTCAAACCAAGTGTATCCCCCGTCGTCTGCCTCGGAACTCGCAAATTGGCCGGTATCTGAATGGATCGACACCACCCAGGTGGGAGAGTCTGCCCATATTTCCCACCAATCGTAGCCATCATATTCAGACTCGAAATCACTGGATGTGCTAAAAGAATAGACCGTGAGGTTGTCTCCCTCTACAATCGTATATTCTGTATTGTCGTTGCCTGTGAATTCATAGCTGTTGTAATCGTATTCTGGTTGTGGAGTAAATCCTGATATTAAAAATAGAACCAATGGCACTCCAATCAATCCGAAAAAGAACCAAGCCACCTTCGGAACAATGGACTTGTGCTCCGGGCTCGCTTGCCCCCAGATGTCGTTTGTCCCTGGATTAGGTAGTTCGTTCACTCCTCCCTCCAAAGTGTAATTGGTAGTTTTTGGTATCCTCAAACTTTTCGGAGCATCTGCATCTTGTTCACCATCAAGATCGTTTTTCCACCATTCGTTTTCCATAATTACCTCACTGAATCCCTACGCACAAACCGTCGATGGATGGCCGAACCTCAAAAACACAACGGCTTCTTTTTCATGTCCACATGGAATTTCATCCCTGAAAACCGACTGCAAAAGCACCTATCGGATCGATAACGCTGTACTGAAGATTGAAATGAAAGTCTCCGTTATTTGGGCAATTCAACTCAATGCTACCAGACAGCAGGGTACTCATCGACTCCCAGCAGGCTCTCGGATAACACCACAACCATGACAGTAAATCTGGATTCCCTTTTTACATCGCAAACCACAAGCGTCTGATGATGAGGATAGGGCTTACTGGGACTCCGGGCGTCGGAAAGACTGCAGTCGCTTCCATCTTGTCCGATAGGTTCACGGTAATCAAGATCGTTGATCTGGCAGCCGAGAAAGGTTACCTTGGCCCCATTGATGACGAGTTCGGCGCCAAAGAGATTGACATTGAATCTTTGGCTTCTACTTTGGAAAAAGAATGGCAGGAGCCGCCAGACAATACGACCGTGATTGAGGGGCATCTATCGCATTACCTCCCCTGTGATTTAGTGATAGTGCTCAGGTGCGCCCCAGATATACTCAGGTCCCGTTTGAACCAAAGGGGGTACCCGGAATGGAAAATAAACGATAATGTAGAGTGGGAATTACTTGGTGGCCCATGGAATGAGATTAGTTCCGACCATGTGCCATGGATCGAGTTTGACACCACTGGCTCGAGGCCGGAAGAAATCTGTGATATGATTCAAAAATCCCTAGATTCGGAACTGGAAGGTACCGAATCTTCATCCGTGTTGGATTGGGCGGAGGATATTGGAGGGTCTTGATGTTCGAGCGCCTGAGGAAAAGGTGGTCAAGTCTGACTCACCCCCTCATCGTGAAGTTGGGGGACACAGATCCAAACATACTAACATGGTCCAGTCTAGTTGTCTCAGGTATCTCGTTCTGGATGATCGCCAATGCTTCCATGGATTCTTCAGGTGCTGTTTTGATTTTTGGCTCCATCTTGATGATTGGATTAGCGGGGGTCATGGATGCTCTTGACGGGGATCTCGCGCGACATCAAGGCAGTGCCGGCCCCTACGGAGACTTCCTAGACCATACCATCGATCGTGTGGTAGACATAGGCATAATCGTAGCTATTGGATTTAACTCAGACTTCGGGGTTGGTCCTTCTTTAGGATTCGGAGCGGCACTCCTCACACTGATGGGATCTTACATGGGTACTCAAGCCCAGTCAGTGGGGCTTGGTAGGATCTATGGTGGCTTCTCCAGAGCAGACAGGATGGTGATTACGATTATTGGTATGTGTCTAGCGGGCCTCCAGGCCGCGGATCTTGTGAGTTTCTCAGTGACATTACCGGGGGATATCGGCAGGTATGCTATGCTGGGACTGGATCAATTGAATGGTTTTGGCTTAGCTGTCGTTTTCTCCGCATATGGCGGATTTTACACATTTATCACGAGATTCTTCTCAGCGAGAGCGATGTTAACACAATCAATTCCAAAAAGCTGAATCTTCCCATGGTAGGCCAACCGCAATCCCTGCTACTTCCAGAACGACGTAATTCCAAACCAAGTAGAACAGTATGGAGATGGTGAACGTCGCTAATGTCGTGTTGATCACCCTTCTTCGCTCCCTCGATACGTCATCGAGCGTACAAATCCCCTTGGACCTGAAAAATAGGATTAGCCCATATGACAACATCAAAAGCGAGGTTGCATACAAGGCCCACCTGACCCACGAGTAATACAGGTTATTCGACAATTGATCTGCGGCGACAATCGCGGAACTCCCAGCAAAGAGAACCCAGATTACAGAGGGCAGGCAGCACATCGATGCCAGTATCGCGGAACCTCCAATCCAACCCTTCAGGTCTGTTGTCATGTCTTACCATGGATCCCCCCTAGTTATTTGAATCGGTGTTGAACTGTCAAAGAGCCTCGGCGAACTTTGATATGATCACAAATTGAATAGTTAGGAATGGTTTTGAGGGGAATCGTTATTCTCCTGTTGGTGTGCAAAAAGGACTGTGAAGCACCTCATAGACAGATTGTCAGAGCAAGAGCCTTCTCCAGACGAACATCCAAATGATGGGGCTTCCAATGACGAAGACTTAGAGAGGCTGTTAGAAACTCTTCAACCCAATATCAGGGTGTTTGGTTGCGGGGGCTGTGGATCAAACACAATCGCCAGATTGAGTTCAGAAGGATTGTTCAACAGAGAAAAGGTTCGAGGTCTAGCTGTAAATACCGACGCACAGCACCTATTACGTGTCAAGGTTGCAGAAAAAATGCTGATTGGAAGAACAGCTCGGGGGAGGGGGGCTGGAGGAGATCCGGAAAAAGGAGAGCAAGCAGCATTTGAATCCGAGCCGATGTTGGCAAGGGAGGTCGAGGGCTGTGACCTTGCATTCATTACTGCTGGGTTAGGTGGCGGCACTGGCACTGGATCAGCCCATGTAGTGGCCAGACTTTGTAAGTCTGCAGGGGCATTGACTATCGCAATTGTGACATACCCATTTTCATCAGAAGGCTCTACAAGGAAGCAGAATGCGGATTGGGGACTTGAGAGACTCACCGAGGTGTGCGACACGGTCATCGTACTCCCCAATGAAAGATTATTGTCTGTCGAAGGTGTACGAGACCTACCCCTCGATGCAGCCTTCAGGGTGGCTGATGAGCTCCTGTTGCAAAGCATAAGAGGGGTGTCCGACATGATCGCCAAGGAGGGGATTGTGAATCTGGACTTCGAGGATCTCCGCTCCGTCATGATGAATGGTGGTGGAGTGGCGATGATAGGACATGGAGAAGCCACTGGTGGGGACCGAATAAGGATCGCAACCGATGAGGCTCTATCCTCGCCATTGCTAGAACTGGACGTAAGTGATGCCAAAGGTGCACTCATCAACGTCGTGGGAGGCAGCGATTTGACGCTCGGAGAGGCAGAAGAATGTGCCAAGATTATTGGCAGTAGGATTGCCCCCCATGCAAGAATTATTTGGGGTGCAACCACAGAGGCCTCAGAACAAGAGGGGTATGTTAGGGTCCTAGTTGTGTTAACTGGAGTTCGAAGCGAACAGATTCACGGTTCTAGGAAGAGAGCGGACCTCGTTGATGCGCGGGCGAGGTCGATTCAATTCATTGGATGAAATCTGGGGACATCTGAAGTCGGCGTGCTTAAATGGACTCCATCGATCGGCGGCTTCACCCGAGGTGTTAGTGATGGCCATCGAGACCAGTCAAAGAGGACCGATAGAAACTCGTGTTCAAACATGGCAGGATGAGATTGAGGGACGAGTCCGTAGACTACAAACAGGATCTACAGCAAGGATACTCAAGATGGCAAAGAAGCCTTCCAAGTTGGAGTTCAGGCAGACGGTAATTGTCTGTGGAATTGGGATGTTCGTTCTTGGGGCTATTGGATTCGTTGTACTGGCTCTCATGGACAACGCCTTGCCATCTTTCTTTGGATGGTTAACCGGGTCTTAATAGCGGGGTGATTTGCATGTCAGAAGCGTTCGTAGCCTTTGTTCGGTCAGAAGATAGAGTATTGTTGATGCAAAGATCAGACGATATCGGAGATCTCCCTGGTGCTTGGGACGGGGTATATGGAGCCGGTGACCCAGATGACATCGAAGCAGTCACTGCAAGAATATCAGAATGCACGGGCATTGATTCGGATGCGCTCACCTACGTCAGATCGGGCGCTGCGCGTGGTATCTCGTTCGGAAAAACCTCCAGCGCACCTGCAAGGCTAGTCGAGGTCACTCCACTGCTCTTCCTGGGGGACAAGGCCGATATTTCGGCCAAAACAATTTACAAAAACTGTGAGTGGATAGACCCTGGAAGAATTGGAGAAAAGGAATACTCAATGCCACGATTGAGCGAACTATATGGTGACGTCGCCTCTTTCTTGTACATCCTAAAAACCTCGATAGGGCAGGAGCAAAATGTCGCAAAGGAGATCAGGGCAAGGCTCTCCGGAACCGGATCGCTAGAGGACATCCAAGATGAGATATTCAGCGTATTGCAACCACAACACATGAAGGGGTATGTCTTCGTTGAGGCATCTGCAAAGCATCACGTCGAGAAAGTGATCGGTAGAACCGGGATGAGCACGACGCCCATGAAGAACTGCAGGAAAGTACTCGACGGAGAATCGCCACTCGAGGATGTTCTCCCTTACCTTGAGCCCAAGGCAGCCACTGCTGGCATAGAGGAAGGCTGCATTGTTGAGATCACGGGTGGGGCCTTCAGAGGTCAATCAGCGCGTGTAGTGAGGGTCACAGAATCGAAAGAAGAAGTGACGGTTGAGCTCTACGAGGCACTGGTGCCGGTTGCATTGACAGTCAGAGCTGATCAAGTAAGGGTAACACAACGAGTGGAGTGAAAAGGTCATTCTGGTTTGCATCACGCTCATAAAGGAAGAGTAGGTGGGCCCGAACCGCAACGAGGTGTTTTGTGATGTCCGACCGTGATGAAACTCCTCATCTGATCCTACAAGAACTGGGTCTGAAGAAATGCAATGGTGATGTCGAGAGCGCTACTGAGAACATCACCATCGAGCAGATCAAGTCCGTTGTTGGAAAGCAGAAATCCAAACTAACGGGATCGGATATATCTGCGATGTGCAGAGAAGTCATGGGCACATGTGTTGCCATGAGAATCAAGGTAGAGGGCATGGATGCCAGAGAAGCCATCAAAGCCACAAAGGAAGGGAGATTTAACGAGCATTTTGCATAAGGAAAGACACGAATTGCGGGAGAGGTGAGCCTCGCAGACCGCAGGGGTGAAAAGGAACATGGAAGAATTACTGAGAAATGCAATAGAATCCGCAATCGGATCTTCGAAAGACCGTAAGTTCACAGAAAGCCTAGAGATAGCCTTCACCATCAAGGACGTCGACCTAAAGAATCCAGCAAACAGAATCCAGGAAGAAGTCCGCCTGCCAGCTGGACGAGGCAGATCCGTAAAGATCGCAATGTTCGCTGGTGGAGAAATGGCCACCAAGGCACAAGCCGCAGGTCTGGAGATTATTGATCCCACAACAATCGAAGATCTTGGTGGAAACAGGCAGAAAGCCAGAAAGTTGGCAAACAAAGTCGACTTCTTCCTATCCGAGATCCCCCACATGGGGACGGTGGGGCGCTATCTTGGGATAGTGCTAGGACCGAGGGGGAAAATGCCTCGTCCTGTGCCCCCAAACCTAGACCCAGGGATGATGGCTGCTGGCCTCAGCGACACGACCATTGTGAGGTCGAGAGACAGAATGACTTTCCACGCAGCATTCGGTACCAAAGATCAGACACTCGAGGAACTAACGAGAAACGCATTAGCAGTCTGGAACAGAGTCGTAGGTAAATTAGAGCGTGGATCTATGAACATACGGTCATGCTACATCAAGACCTCAATGGGGCCGTCTGTGAAGTTAGAGGTGGTATCGTGATCTCTCCAAAAATCGCTCCATGGAAGCGGACCAGAGTTGACGAATTGGTTGAAATCCTTGGATCAGATGGCGTAATAGGAATCGTGGACATTGACGGCGTTCCAGGCAAAAACATGCTGGACATGCGCGCCTCATTACGATCAAAATTAACCATCACAATGGCCAAAAAAACCCTCATTAGAAGAGCATGGGAGTCATCCGGAAAAGACTCCGAAACTCTGGAGCAGCTGTTTGAATCCTCGACCCAGCCTGCTATCGTTCATACAAATTCAATGAACGCATTCGAACTTAGCGCAGAATTATCGAAGACTCGGCAAGGTCGTGCAGCAAAGGAAGGGGAGCTTGCACCGATGGATATCGTTGTGGAAAAGGGTCCGACACCGTTCGGTCCTGGCCCTATTGTTGGAGAGTTCAATGCCGTTGGCATACCGGCTAAGATCGATAAAGGCAAAGTCGCAATTCAAAAGACTGTCACGGCTGTGGAAAAAGGCCAGCCGATATCTGCTGATCTCGGGATTATGCTCTCAAAACTGGATATAAATCCCATCGAAATCGGGATTATACTTACAGGAGCCGTGGAAGATGGCCTTGTTTTGATGGCGGATGACCTAGACATCAATGCGGAGGATGTGAGGGACGATCTGATTACCGCTGTTTCTGGAGCATTCAATCTTGCATGTCAAATTACGTACTTCACTCCTCAAACGATGCCTTCCCTGATAGCCAAAGCAAAGGGTGAGGCACTTTCGGTGGCAGTTAATTCCACGATAATCAACGATGAAACCTCAGCATTGATTCTCTCTAAGGTAAAATCCCAAGCCCTAGGGCTTGCTGGTCAACTAGATTCCATTGCACTCGACGAAGAGATCGTCGCCATGCTAAATGAAAGCACTTCGATCTCAACGGAGAGCGGCAATTCGTCAGATTCCTCATCTGACGAGGGTGATTCGGATGTTCAATCCGAAGAAGAGGAAGAGGAAGAGGAAGAGGAAGCAGGGTTCGGAGGACTCGGTGACCTCTTCGGATAAATAAAGGTGAAAGAAATGGAGTATGTATACGCTGCAATGATACTGCACTCAGCAGGAAAGACGATTGACGAAAAGGGCATTACTGCGGTTCTCGAATCCGCAGGAGTAGATGTAGACGCTGCGCGAGTCAAGGGGCTAGTCGCCTCACTTGCGTCCGTTGACATTGAGGAAGCAATGTCCACAGCAATCGCAGCACCAGTGGCCGCGGCGGCCCCCGCCGCGGGATCTGGTGGTGGATCCTCTGAAGCAGCAGCCCCAGCTGAGGAAGCTGCTGAAGAGGAAGAGGAGGATGACTCCGGGTTTGAAGGCCTGGGTTCCCTCTTTGGCTAAGTGTAACGTCATTAGTGCTACAATTGGAAAAACCATGTCAGTGTAAGCAATAATTGGCTTATGACTTGGAGTGTATCTTCACTACGTCGGACATAGACAACTCCGAGTCCCCTCGTATCGACCTGCCTGAAACTGCATTAGTAGCCCTGATGAAACCATTCCCCAAGTCCGAGTGCACAGAATATGCAAGGTCCCTTGCAGTTGATCCTTCCGGGAGCAATATGGCATCCGGAAGGATTTTGTTTTCTGCGTCGGTCCACTTCCCCTCGTCAGAAACTGGATAAACGACGATTCTCGATAAGCTTGAAAATACGACTTGGGATAAAAGATCGACTAATCCAGCGCCCTCAATACCTGACATCTTATTTTGTATCTTATCCAAAATGCTTCTCTGTGAATCTGAGGGATTATTTTGAGGTTCTAGATTAAATTTAGCGGGGCTATCCCCGACTGAATACGATATCAAACCCGCTTGTTTCGCTTTGTTCAACGCAAGTTCAACTTCCGCTGATGTCGGTAGGCAAAGCAAGTTCAAATCTTCAAAATCCTTGATAATTGATTTTAATTTATCAGGCTCTACCTTATCTGCCTTGTTTATTGCAACAGCCAGAGGGAACATTGAACCCCGTATTTCAGATGCCATCTTTTTGATCACAGCATCGCCCCAGTCCCAGGGTTGGATATCTGATGCGATATCCCTAGCGGCCTGTAGGCCGAGAATTGCGTCCTTTTCCGTACCACCCAAGCCGCTTATGAGGTTAGTAATGAAGTCTAATAGAGCCCTCTCTCCTCCAGATTGGGCTCTACGGGCTCCTCTGGACCAACCTTGTTTGAGTATTCCAGCCAGCCAGAGTTCGATTTCCTCAGTTAGGAAGTTATATTCGTCAATTGGGGACGAGGCCAATGGCTGTGAATGATTTCCTTCTAAATCGGTCGACATTGATCCATCTACAATTTGGATCAATGCATCGCATCTCGACAGGTCTGATAGGAATTGGTTCCCTCTCCCCCTTCCTTCGTTTGCTCCGGGTACGAGGCCTGCAACATCAACTAATGTTATCGGGATTAAACGTCGAAAATCTTTGCATGAACCTGTCCTTGGATTGCATATACTACTTCCACCATTTCCCCGTGAATCTTGGCTTTTTGAAATCTTAGTGAACAGGTCAGCACACCTGCATGGATCTGGCACCGGTATCCATGCAATCCCGATGTTGGGTTCTATTGTCGTGAAGGGGTAGTCAGCTATCTCCACCAACGTGCTGGTGAGAGATGAAAATGCTGTTGATTTGCCAACATTTGGCTTGCCTACGAGGCCCACCCTCATGGTTGCCCGTAAGGCTTGATTGTCAACAATCTACCGATTTCTACAATTCGGTTGGAGCGCCCGGTATTTCGGTATCAGATACGGGAACCAACATAGTGTCCACATCCGCACCGGCTGCAAGAATTGAACGAATCGTTATTGATTCTGCTATAGTGAAGGTCTCTATTTTTCTGGTATCTGACATGGAGTTTTCAAGTTGTATTCTTCCGTGGAATAACCCTCTCAAAACATTGACTGTATGAAGTATAATGGCAATTACTGCACCATAAAATATGACTGAGCCGACAACTGCGAATCTTTCAGACAGGGTCGAATTGAACTCTACTTCCAGTTGGGAAGTTGATACGTTGATCGATTCTGAGATTAGCATGCAGATTAGTCCGACAGATGTAGCCGTCACAAACATCCAGTATCCTATCCTTGTTCTCTCCGGGGATGGCAGCGATCTCTTCGTAATCGATGGATAGAGATGTAGCTGTATCCCCATGGCCATGGGTATGAAGAATAGCCAGAGAGTCATCAGCTCAATCGTTTCTAACAGGGGCTCATACGTATTCAAGCCCGCAATCGATGGGGATCTGAAGGCATAATTTAGGAGCCAAAGAATTACCAATGCCATTGAGGATGTGACCAGAATCGCCATTCCATTGGTTATTTCTGGTGATTTCCCACCAGTTCGGACCGTTCCGATTATGTTTGCAGACAAGGCAATCATGGGGGCTAATGAAAGGGCGATCAAAAAGGTACCAAACATCCTAGTTGAATCTGAAACGTCGGGTACAAATGATACTTGAATTATCAGACCAGAAAACAAACCTCCGTCCAGGCTCTGGTAGGCGGACGAAGTAATGATCAATCCAGCGAGCACGGTTCCACTTAGGGTTCTAGACCAAAGAGGGGAATTGGAGCCCATCGCGGCTGAATACAGAGAAAGAGCTGCTATGGACCATAGGAAGAATGGGACTGCGATTAGCTTGGTTACAAGCCATGGATCTGCGAGCAAGGAGGGTCCGTTTGTGATTGAGGACGCTATGAGGGATGCAGGGCCGGCAATGTAAGCTAGAGTCAAGAGCCAACCGGGTTCTTTTGGGCTCTGAGTTCTGTTTGCGAGTGTCAATAATAAATTTACCAAGACTGCACCATAGGCAAGTGCCATTACTGCCACACCGGCTAATGTTATGTCAATTCCAAACGGGTCGGGATTATGTGCTGCAATGAACAGTATCAAAACACCAACTGTCCAAGGTGTTGAGACCAAAGTGCCATTCCTCTCGCTTGGCAGTCCCCCCGGAGTTCCACAAAGTATCGGTAGAACATGGAATGATGAGCCAATGATCACCATCCCGGTAAATCCATACAATCCGGCGACTGTACCAGCAGATATCAGGGTAGATGACGATGGGCTGTAGCCCCAGCCTGACAAGGAGATCAAAGCGTATGGATCGTGACCGACCCAAACTCCGAGGAAGGTAAAGCAGATTGACACGAACAGCCAAAGTGTTCCTACAATGATCCATGCCCGCGCCGCTGAGCCTGGTTTCCCTTCAGCGAAATCGATTGCTGGGCCAAGGGCTTTCTCAAGCAAGAACAGGCCTGTCGGCCTCAGTACATCCCCCAAGACGCCAAGCCCTCGGCTTGAGAGAATAAAGAAACCAATCAGCACTCCCCAGAAAATCAGGAGGGTCTGTATATCCATGAACATATTTTCACTCCCTCGTTACCTCTGTTAGCAGAGTTGATAGGATCATCATGGTCCCAACCAGCATTCCCAGAATGAAGATCCATACTTGCCCCTGAAGTGAGCCAAAGGTTTCGAGATCTGAGATAACAGGCAAATTCTGACCAGGGAATACAATAGAGTGGATGGTAAGTGAAAGTATCACAACGATAAAACCCAGTACCAATAGCAACCAGGAAGATTTCGGCTCTGCATTCGCCTGCATGAAAACATCGACGCTTGGATCGGAATTAGCCATATGGACACGAACCCACCCTTTCGGGTGGCTGAACCAGTTTCATTGTGTCCTTAAGCCTTGGGCGAAATGAGTTGAGTATTATGGAGCAAGCATCAACCTTAGGGGGCTCCCTCGCCTCGCAATCCCTGTCCCAAATTGCGCAGGCGTAAGGATATCAGAGTTTATTTCGTCTGACCATATGTGGTGGCATTCACAACTCAAGTCAGAGAATTCGTCTATTTCTGAGGATACGGAGTACCTCTCAATCGCAGCGACAACTTCCTTGTCGCATTTACCGCAATTGTGTGCCCCCCTAATCTTTCCTCCTGCTGTCGGATGAACAATCACTCTACAGCCAGATTCTTTCACTGCATTGTGACTGTCTTGAATCATCTTGACAAGGGACCAAAGCCAGGGTGGCCTATATTCTCGATTTCTGTGAAGTCTGTCTACGATGGTTCTCTTCTGTATATTCATAGGATTTATTGACACCTCATCGCTAAGTTGGGAGACCTCCTGAATCCATCTCACAGAATGTATGAGAGCATCCCCTTCTGACATGAAAGGAGGTTTGAACATGAGGTATGTCTTGACTCTGAGTTCATTCTTCCTCAATCGTTCAACGGCGGCGTGCCAAGTCTTCAGATTGAATCCCTTGTTGACATGGAACCTCAGAACAGCATCATCGTATGCTTCCAAGCCGATTGCCACGGTGCACCCAGGGTGAATTGAAGAAACCCATGACAGTTTGTCATCCTTACACAGATGTGCTTGTGCCTCCACTACCAAATGTAGGTTCATCTCATATGTCTCACGAAGTACTGTCTCTTGCCATTCTATCGGGTTTTCTCTGTCCTCGAAAAATGTTCCAGATGTGTAGACCTTTACCATTTTGCAGCCCTCGAAATCATTCGTGATTTTCTTCGCATCGGACCATTGGGAAAGCATGTCCTCTAAAGTGACATTATCTCTTACGTCATTGAAGTACCCACAAAATGTACATCCTGATTTCCACCACCATGCACAACCTTTCGTCCTCAATATCACTGTTGCAGCTGTGCATGGTGTTCCATCCGGAAGGACCTCTGGAGTCAGATAGACTGTCGCGGGCTTTGTGGCATCCCATGATTCCCTTCTTTCTATCGAGGATGGGAGATTCTCTGGAGCCTTGATCAACTCATGCAGACGTTTCGGGGGGGTGGTTCTTCCCATCAAAGGTGCCACCATGAGGGTGCGTCTATATTCATTGTATTGAACATAAGTGAGAAATCGTGTGGCGTGGAATTAGTCTACAGTAGGACCTTTCAAACGTTCAGACTCATTTGGAGTGGCTATGGGCATCCTCTCCGCGTCGACCAGCGTGGCGAAAAATGAAGAAGAAAAAAGTGCCTTGCAAGCATGGTATTGGTACGATTGGGCCAATCAAGCATTTGCGTTGACCGTTCTAACGGTCGTCGTACCTGCATTGACTGCTAGCATGTACAATACCGCAACTGGAACTCAGACAGGAGATTCTTTTTACGCCTTGGTCCTAGGATTTTCCAGTTTGTTCGTGGCAGTTGTAAGTCCAGTTTTGGGTGCCATCGCCGATAGAATAGAAATCAAGAAGAAAATCCTGTGGGCCTATACCATAGTTGGGGTCATTTTCACTGCAATGATGGGGCTAGCCCCATTTCTCGGCGAAGGGACTGACTACATGTTTCTCGCTGTTTGCCTTGTGATTGGCAACATCGGATTCGCTGGCGGGAATGTGATCTATTACGCATTCATGCCATATGTTACGAGTAAGGAGGACGCTGATCATGTTTCTAGTTGGGGTTATGCATATGGATTCATGGGAGGTTCTACGATACTCATAGTCCACCTTGGATTGGGTCTCACGTTTGGATTCACTCCTAACATTCTTGCATTCATATTCGTTACCAGTGCACTATGGTGGCTTGGTTGGGGTTATCAACTGTTTTTGAAAACCCCTGAGCCGAAACTCCCGAATCCGAAGGAGTACGATGGTGCGTTTGCGGCCATAAAAGATGGAATGAGTGAAGTAATCCATTCGTTCAGAGAGATCAAGAAATACAAGTCACTCTCCGTCTTCTTGGTTTCATACCTCCTTTTCTTTGATGGTGTAAATACGATCGGAGGTGTTGCCTCAGCATATGGAGAGTCTGTACTTAGATTATCACAGACCATGAATTTCGTGCTTCTTCTAATGGTCAACATAGTCGCGATACCAATGACAATACTTGGTGGAAGGGCTGCCAGACGGTTTGGTACCAAGCCTGTGTTGACCACCGCGCTCGGTGTGTATTGCGTAGTCGCAATACTAGCGGTCGGATTCGCCCCCTTGGAATTAGAAGATGACCACGGGAGGTATGACTTTCAGTACGATTGGTCTGAGAGCAATGAAGCTTACATGTTATCCACATTGTACGATCGCGGTGTTGATTCTTGGGTGAGCGATTCGGGGGACGGCGATGCTGCGTTCCGAGATGCTTTCATGACTTACCTACAGGACGAAAATGGGATTGAGATCGAGCACTTGACTATCGAAAGAGCATCCACTCTTGCATCCTCGATGAATGATGAGTTGGATCATAGATTCAGTTTTTCATTCAAAGGGGGTGATTTAGACGGGAAAAATTCAGTGGGAGATCGACACCCCACCAATATCGGAGATGGTGAGCTTAGCTGGTGGCCGAAGGCTTTGAGGGAGAACTTATGGGAACCTCTTGGTTTTGGAGTTAATTCTCAGTGGATTCTTCTTGGTACGATGGTTGGAATTGTGATGGGCACCGTTGGTGCGCAGGCGCGTAGTATGATGGTAATGATGACTCCGAAAACCAAGGCTGCAGAGTTTTTCGGTTTCTTTGGGTTTATCGGGAAGGCTGCCGCTTTCATTGGGCCCATTATTTACGGACTAACGGCAAATGTGTACAATTCAAGGGTTGCCGTCTTCACGATAATGATCGTAATTCTCGCAGGCACCGCCCTGTTAACCCTTGTCGATTTAGAGGAAGGAAAGGCTGTTGCGGCATCTGTAGATTCCAATGCTTGGGAATCGTCTGATGAAATTTGAGGTGTGTGTTTGTGAGTTTCTCTATGGTGCAACGGCTACTTACTGTACTGATTCTTCCTTTCTTTGGCGTCCTGATTGGGATTGGCATCTTCCCGGGTTATCTAATTTTCAACGCTGTAGAAAACTGGAGTGTTTCTGCTGGTAATGATGGGTTAATTCACTCATTGTGGTTTTGCATTGGTCTCGGAATGGGATACATTGCAGGTGGCCTTGGAGTTGTTCTGGTAACTGGCGTTTTTGGAGCAATTTTCGCTTTAAGGGGGCGTGAAGGTCGATTCCCACTAAAATCCATGATTACAATTAGGTGGGGAATCGCATTGGTTTTCCATCGCGTTGCCCTCTTGTTCCTGTCAACGATTGTACCATCCATGTTCTCGACTCTATACTACAAACTGATGGGACTGAATATGGGCAAGGGGGTGATCATAAACTCGTCGAGAATAAATGACGCTCCAATGATTACGCTCGGTGATGGGGTTGTTGTAGGGGGGGATGCTACGATAAATGGGCACCTGGTTGAGATGAATGAATTAGTCCTAGCCCCGGTGTACATCGGTAGGGGTTCCTTGATTGGAGGTGGTTCTGTAATCCAGCCGGGGTGCAAGATTGGGGCAAATGCAATCATCGCATCAAGAGCAGTTGTGCCGAAGTGGACGGAGATTCCAGATGGTGAAACCTGGGGTGGTATTCCTGCGAAGTGTATCAGGCGGGCAGACGGTAGCAAACCAAGTTAAGCCTTGCGAATTCGCTCTATTAGATCTGCTTTCTTCCCTTTGGCATCCATGCCCTGCTCGATCAGAATCGCCCTGAGTTCAGCGACCTTCATTTTTTCTAGACCGTCGCCTAAATCCTCTATTTTTTCCTTGGATACTGCGTCTTGTGCGTTCTCCATCTGGTCCTTGAAAGCTGCCTGTTTTTCCTGTTGTTCTTTCACAGCTTCGACTGCCCTCTCAATCATGTCAAATCGAGTCTTGATTGCCTCGTTGAGTTGCTCGAAAAGACTCATGTGAGACTCATACCAGTTGTCTCGGGCATTGAGTTCTGCCTGGGAGACTCTCAGTGATTCGTCCAATTCCTCTGCTACCTCGAAAACGCGGCCTAGCCTTGCCGACTCTCTGGTGTACATCTCCTCCATTTTCTCAAGATCAGGTTCTAAATGCTGAATCCTCTTTCTCGCCTTTGCATGATCCATTTCTAGGTCTCTTATCCTAGAATCCTTCTCACTCAATAAAGACTCCAGTCCCTCTCGCTCTATTTCCTTGTCTATGGCTTCTTTCTCCAAGACATCAATGACTGCATTTTTCTCCTGAAGTTCTTCCTCAAGCCTTCTGTATGCAACATATAGCTTCTCTAGGCGTTGGGTTTCCTCTGCGAGTCTTTCTTCCAACTGCTGCACACGTTCCTCGGACATCAAGGGGGCCTGTGTCCTGAATGATATGAACCCTAATGCTATTTGACCATCCTCTGAGGTTGGTTTCAGTTAATTTCCTACCGACCATGAGACAGCAGCGATGGCCGCTGTGAGTCTCTTCGCGGTTGGAATGTGTAGTTTTTCGTCTGGACCGTGGGCGTTATTGCCGGGTCCAGCGGCTCCAGTGCACAAAAATGCTGAATCAGGGTACTTTGATTGCATCATAGCCATGAATGGGATCGTTCCCCCGACCCAAGTTGTATGGGGGGGTTTTCCTGTCAGAGAGTTGGATACCCTTTCAAGTTCCTCGGCGACATTTGGAGGAAGGGGCGGGGCCCTGAATCCATCCGCAGGAGGGTGTGCCTCAAACTTAACTTCAGCACCGAATGGGGGATCCCTCTCTAGAATCTCTGTCAACTCGATCATAGCCTTTTGTGAGTTAACTCCGGGAGGGATGCGTAGACTCAAAGCAAGATCGGTGTGAGTTCTCAAAACGTTGCCAGCAGACTCGACCGGCGGTAATCCTCCTGCCCCAATTACAGAGAGTGCTGGCCTCCAATTTACATCAAGCAGCATCTGGGCAGTGTCGCTGTTGTGAGGTTCAAGGGTTTCGACTACTGGCAAGGATCCCCACAAACTTTCTCCTACAACTTCTGCTATGGCCCCTGCTGTTTTGACATGGGAATCGTTGATTTCCGTGTGGAATGATGGAATCAAAATTTTACCAGTTCGAGAGTCCTCAATTCGATCAAGTAGAATCCTAGCTATTCTGAATGAGGATGGTATTGCTCCTCCTGCCATTCCTGAATGGACTCCCTCCTTGGAGACTCGCACGCTCAATGTTCCGTGTATTAAGCCCCGCAGAGCATCGGTCTTCCAAATGTGGTCATAGTCGGGGCCCCCGCTGTCCATGACCACCACCAAGTCTGGGTTACCAAGGTATGGTGTGCAGTGATCCAGATACGCCGGCAGATCGTATGACCCTGATTCCTCGCAAGTTTCGATGAGGAACGTCGCGGAGGGGTGGTCCATTCCATGTGCCTGAAGTGCTCTGATCGCACTGATGCAGAGATACCCCCCGTATCCGTCATCTATTGAGCCCCTGCCGTATAGCCATTCACCTCGTCTTTTTCCAACAAAAGGACTCAGGCCATCCGACCAAAGGTCCGGTTTGGACGGTTGTTTATCCAAATGTGAGTAGAAAAGTATCTCGCCTGGGAGTGATCCTTTTACTTTGATAATCAACAAAGGAGTCCTCCCATCTAGTTTGAATCTATGAGATTCTAGTCCATCTATTCCTTGACCATCGGCCCAATTCTGGAAAAGATCCAATGTAGCCGAGAGTTCTCCCTTCTCTTCCCATTTCGGCTCAAAACCAGGGGACAAGGCCTCAATTGTGATGAATTCCGAGAGACTGGGCAGAATGGATTTTTCCCATTGATTTTCTGACCATCTCAGTAATGACTCGTAGTCCAGCATGTGTCCTCCCATTATGCGCTAGTACATTGAGAATTCCCAATAATGTATGGCCTCAGCTTGAAGGAGCCAGGTGTTCCCTGGCCGTCTCGACGAGGATAGATTCGAGCGTCAAATTGAGGTTTTGCAAGACTTCGATTGGGTATTCTAGCATCCTTCCGTTTCCAGCCCAAATTAATGCAGGGGACAGTACCAATCTCCGTGCTTCAATCGGGAGTTGCTCGTTCATAGCTTCAAGTGCATTATGGTATATCGCAAGTTGAATCCCATGACGGAGTAACATTCGATCCTCAAAGTCAGGGCCTGGGTTGTGGAAATCGCTGGGATCCTCTGCCGACAGCATCCTCATTGTTGAATCAGTCTTTATGTCGACCGCCCTTATGGTTTGCCTACCCTCTGAGTCCTGAGTGCAGATCACAATGTCGATGAACCCCTCCATCTGGACAACTGCTCTACTTTCCAAGGTTGTTGCCCTCCTACCATCCGGAGTCCACAGACCATGAACAAGGGGTTCAAACTCCACTCTCTTCGAGAGCAAGAAGGGAAGTTCTGTCCGAAGTCCTTGAAGTGTGTGTCCATTGACGGTCTCTCCTCTAGTGATTCTACCCAAGTAACCGTCCTCAATGTTCTTGATCAATTCAGAAATTGCCTCCACCTTAGATTCAGTCATGGGTCCTACCCCAGTCTCTTTCAGTACGGTGTTCAAAAGATTCCTATCGTTCAATCGATTTGGCCTTCCAGTCGTCCAAGAGTGTGGTAAGGGAGGAGTTGGGTCTGTCCCACAATTCCCCACACCGACCTCCACTATTCGGTGAACAATGGTACCCAACTCTGCAGGGGTCAGCGTCTCATTCAAATTCCTTTTTGGTTCTCTCCCTTGAAGTATCTCAGAATTTGAATCGTCTGTTGGGAAATGCAAGGATGACGGTGCGATCCTTATGTATCTCGGTGGAGATTCAACGGGAGAAAAGTCTGGTTTCTCCCTATCGGGAGATAGTGAAATGGCCTGCAACGCTTTTTTCATCCGGACGTATGGTGTAGCGTTGTTTACGCTTTGGGACATGCACTCGTGGCTGTGTAGCAAAACGAATTTTGTTCCGTTCCCTCCTTTTGTTCCGTCATGTTCCGCGTAGAGCGAAATGGGATCCAAAACTATCGTTCCTCTCTGGAATGGCACCTCCGTACTATTTTTGTCATCCGATGTTAACCATTGGGAATCATGATTTCGATTCACCCAATCTAGATGTCTCTTTGAGTTGGTTACCATGTGCCCCAAAGGCGGGTATTTCCTCGAATCGTGAGTAAACGACACTCCTTGGTCGTTTATCCACTCTGATGCCTTGTCTCCATCAGGTGCTCCCACGATTATCAGACTGTCCCTCGCCCTGGTAGCTGCGACGTATAGCAACCTCCTGTTTTCCGCGTCCCTTCTTGATTTGTTGATTAAACTCGAATAATTCCATACCCCTGATCTCAATGCTCGATTTCCTCCCCATGGCTTCGGATTCCCAGAGAATATGTCTGAGGAAACGCCAAAGCGCATCTGCGACTGATGCTTGTTCCCGACTTGCCTTTCGCTGAACAGGTCCGCTAAGATTACGACCTTCGCCTCCAAGCCCTTCGACTTGTGGATCGACATCAGCCTAACTGTATCAGATGGAGGTTTCGTTATGCTTCTGACTCCACCTTGGTTATCCTCTCTGAGGGACCTCAAAGCATCGGCAACGGCCAACAATGATCCGTCTTCTCTGTCTAGAATTTCTTTGATTACCGTGACTGTTCGCTCGGCGTTCTGCCTATCGGAGTCATCTGGATAAGCAATTAAGAGATCCGAATGGTCCAATGTCTCCTCCAACATTTGGACGATTCTATCGGATTGTGATAGGTCCAGCCATCTATCGGCCAAACTGCCCAATGGGGTATCTCCGAGATATTCTGAAAGGCTCTTGAGTAGGTTCTGATCTTGATGGGTAGAGGTAAGGAAATCGTCCAATTCATCGTCAGCCATGCCCATCAGGGGCGATCTGGCCACCCAAGCTAGATGGTGCCGTGAGTTTGGACGTGCGCACAACTGGACTAGCGCTTCTATGGCCATAGCCACAGGCTGATCGAACAGATCGCCCTCTAAATCCGCATGAGCGGGTACTTCCAATTGTCTAAATTCCCTCAACAACGCATCCCTAATTCCTGTCCTGGTTGCCATCAGGATCATGATTTCGTCAGGTTCCACTGGGTCAGATTCTATCACTTTCCATTTTCCGTTGGCCCCCTTGATCTTGATGGGAGTTCCGTCCATGAGGGCTTTTACCCTCAAAGCGATCAATCTGGCATTTTTATTGATTCTATCTGATAGGCTGCTTACAAAGGGATTCATGTGAATGCTCAAGTCATGCGAGGGGTCTGAGAACTCAGGGTTCATGACTGGACATATCCACTCCAGGTGGCCATCTCCCTGCAATTGTTCAATTTTATCCAATGCAGGGTCCGTGGATTCCATCTCTCCGTAAGTAAAATCATTCGGACTAGGGGATCTAAGGTCTTGCGCATCTGCATACCATCCACCTTCAGGAATTGTCCTATGTTTTTCTGAGAATATCTCTCTCCACCAAGTGTTCATCTCATTCAGCAAACCGGATTTCGTCCTGAAATTGACATCTAAACGAATCAGGCCTTCCTTCCTGGCGATTATGTCACTTTCAATCAACGTCTCATCGACGCTGTCAACCTGATCGAATCTGACCCACGGCTCTAGGTCCCTTCCAGATGCGATTCTCATATTCGAAGCAGTGGTGAAGGGGGAGTTGTGATCATGTCGTGGGTCTCTACTCATCTCCTTGGTCCTCAGTGGGGGCTCATGGGTCAGAGCTGAGATGTTCCTAAACTCCCAGTTATTTATCGATCTCAAATGGTTTGTAAATTCTCGAAATCTCGATGCTTCAGCGTGCCTGAAAGCGTAGATTGACTGCTTGACATCCCCCACATAACAAATCGTAGGTTGCCAAGGCGTCTCTGGTATGTTTTTCTCACCGATTTTTATCTCTCGTGGCCCCCATAGCCTTGCTAACAGCCTCCATTGCAGGGGCGAGTTGTCCTGAGCCTCATCGATGATAAAAGCCCGAAACCTCCGTCGAATTGACTTCAACGTCGCCCATCTTTTGTTTAGATCGGAATATGCTCTTTCGGCATTTTGTTGTGGGTTATCACTACTTCTGGGATCGATTGATTTTTGCAACTCATAAATTGCCTTCTCAATGTGGTCATCCAGCCACGGTTCCGAGGGTCCAGAATCGAGTATTTCTATCACTTTTCGTGGATAGAAGTGGCTTATCTTGCAAACACGAGGGCATCTGAGAAAAAGGAGTTCCCCAGCGAGTCTTGAGACGTCGTCGAAATCCCTGAGTTTTCGTCTGAACTTCAAGTTCCTTGAAATTTCCAGAAGCCCGATCATCGCCATACTGAGGTCCTGAAGGTGTTTGGATTCCGAGCGTGGATCAAGAGAAAATGAGTCCTTCCTCCCCTCAGCATTGACTCTACTTGGCGGGGGGTATGGAACATGGATCAATCCTGGCACTTCGATATAGCTCATGAATATCTTCGCAACCTCCATGATGTGTGTGTTATCGTTGCTCGACAATGTTCGTTTGATCTTGGAAATCGAGTATTGTAGTTTTTTCTTGGCCAACTTGGCTTCCTTGCTTGACCCCATCCCTGTGTAAGTCAATACGCCAGATGGCCAGGTTTCTGATGTCGGTATGCTGTCCCTCGGGAATGTCGTCCCATCGCCAAATAGGCTCTTTTTGGAGATTGCAAGGAGCTTTGAAATCCAGTAGATTTTATCCTCGTGGGACTCTGGATTTTGAGAGGTCAGAGTATCCAGAGTGTCTACCCTGGTTCCTTCATTCCAACCAGATTTAGAGAAGATGTGCCGGTAGCTCTTGAGTATGTCGACAGTTTCTTTGGAATCAGATTGAAGATCAGTGAAAGCTTGTTCTAATTTTGGTAAACAGACGCTACTCAGCATGACTTTTGTTAAGAGTGATGCCGAGAATGAGTCGCCGACAGTGAGATTTCTCGTCGCTTCCTCAACCAATATTGAGTTGGACATAAGGCCCCTCAAGATTTTATTGAGCTTGTTTCTACCCGAATAAGTCTTAATCAGACGATCTCTAGATTCAAGTATTGTTTTGGTTTGGTCGGTTTGCAATAATTCAGAGTCGAGGTATGTGAAACGATTCGGGTTGGATGGGAGTGACCAGAATGCATCAATGGTGTCCATTTCCAAAGTTCCCCTCTCCGCATCGGTAACGATCTCTGCATCCATGAGTTCACCGAGAGAGGCAAGATGCGGTTTGATCAGTCTAGTGAAAAATGAATCTATGGTGCCAATTGGAGCATCTTCAAGCAGCATCATCAATTGTTCTTTGTCTGCCTCAGAACGCAGTCTTGGGTCAGCCTCAGGGGTTGAGCCCAGCGAACCAGTTGAGAGTTGCTTTATTCTATCTCGAAGCCTTCCTTTCATTTCCTCCGCTGCCAGATTTGTGAATGTGAGTAGTACAACCTCCCCTGGGAGGAGACCCTCCCATTCGCTTGGATCCGTGAGTTCATTTGTATCGTTTCTCACTCTACTGAGTGATATTCTTCGAGGCCTCTCCGGCATTGGAAGTATTTCTGTAGCCCTCTGCCTTCGTGAAAGATAGTGTTGGATCACGCGCTCAACAATAGTGTTGGTTTTTCCTGTTCCCGCTCCTGCGTCGACTGCTATATGCGCGTCGAGATTGAGGGCTAACCTTTGACCGGAATTAAGTCGGATCATGCCGATTGCCCTCCATATTTACCTTGGTCACAAACACTGGACACCTTGCAATAGCGACAGATGGATGGATCGGGGGTGGGGTTGTAGAAGCCTAAATTTGCATTGTGAACAACGCTCGATGCCACAGTCATTCTATGGGTCAACCAAGCACGAAAGTGGTCAGATTTGGTATCTGGGCCTTCATCAGCAAATCTGAACATATCGCAAGTCAATGTGGTGGCCTCCCCGAAACCACCCTCCAAGACCCAACTCGGTGCAAGCTCTGAAGCTTCTATGTAATGATTTGAGTCAAAGCCCAAAGTGGTGATGCCAGCTCCAACTACAAGGTCGCCAGGATGGGATAACTCCCATGCTCTAGAATAGAGTGCCAATTGTAGTTCGCCGAACAATGCCCTCTCGTGCCTATCCCTTGGCTTTTCAAAATCCTCCCTCGACTTTAGATCTCTGATGATGACCATGCGCCTTGGTTTCCAGTCAGATCCGAACAACCTGAGGGGCGCGACTTGGTTGGATCCTTCATCGTCGTGCCATTTTTCCCCTTGTTCGTCGAAAGGTACGAGATCCACTCTGTCGATAACTCCAGTAGCCGTGAATGGCACGATCCTCCTGTGATTTTCTACTAATTCGTTTGGTATTTCAATCTCGATTTTCGGTGAATTCTTGGATAGGGCCCATTCTATTGCTATCGGAGCTGACCCGTCCGTTCGCATCTCAGCATCAATCATCGACCCTACCCTCCCATTGGGTTCAATCGGCTTGGGGTTAGCCAGCCAGGTTTTCCACTCATCTGTGTTCATACCAGTTAGCATCCAAAGTTTCTGTGTACAAGTCGCATTAGATCTCGTCAGCCACGGTGCCCTCTTTGATAACGATGTCAAGGCTATCATCATAACCTCGTCTTGGTTGTGTTTGCTTGATTTGATGGATTTCTTTCGAGAATGTAGGTCGTTCAATGTGCATTCCTCCCCTTCCTTCAATCCTAAGGTCTCAAACATCACATCATGATGAATCCCGTGCAATATGTTTCCGTAGGTTCTTGAATCGAGGTCCTGGCTGGTTCGCTCATCCTCCGAGAGGTTCTGCTTATCTGTCAACCAGCCTTTTCTCGGGCATTCCAACCAATTATTCAATCTGTATGGGGACCATTTTTTCCGATTCATCCTGATACCGGTGTGCCCTTGTCTTGACTCTCTTTGCCGTATATCTGTTTTCCATCCTTGGATTGGCCTAGGGTCCACAGTAGCACTTACGAATTTGGTGTTCCTCGCACCGATTACAGGCCATCTTCCATTCCTCCTTGGAGGGTTTCTCTTGGCCTTCGAGGTTGGATTTGCGATATCTTTGATCGGTGGAGTTGTGACCCATGGGACAGAACTATCAGGTAGGAAGCCATCAGAATCTGGTATAGTAGGGGATCTGGATGCTATATCATTGACCAAGTCGAGGTTTAGCTTCAACAGTGGGCCGAAGCCGCTGAGTGGTTTTCTTGAGGCTGGCTCTCCACTGAGTATTCTCCTCCCATCATTGATCAATCGGTCCCGTGGGCCGTGGGGCTCGGATTTTGTCTCCAGATATTTGGGATCATGATCAGGTCTCTGACTCAACCACTCATCGAGAATGAATGATGGATGTGCTAGGTCATCCTTGGTTGCATGAATTACATACACCTCGGGGGCTGCGTTAAGGAGATGCTGCATCGAGTGTCTAGCTGACTTTATCTCGTTATCCGGACTCGATATCCCCAGCGTGAGTCTTTCTTGTTCGCTGAGATAGGGGGGTTTTTTCACTTGCATGGACCACTCTGTCGACAGGTGTGTGAGTAGCACTAGGTCCGCTGTGCATCCAAGTGCCTGTTTGGGAGTCATAATGCGAATGTTTGGGTCCCTGACATTGCTGTTTTTTCTTTTGAATCCTGAAAGTATTCTTTGAGTTCTTTCTACCCATTTTTCACCCGAATTTGTGATCTCGAAGTCTAATGACTTAGTCATCATTTCGAATTTCCTTATTCTCCTGGTCACGTACTCGACAGCTTCTTGACTATCATTCGCAAAAGCACCACTATCGTGAGAAAGACCTCTTGCCTCAATGATCTGTAGATATCTCCCCAACCAGTCATTGGCATTGGATGATTGAGAGGGTAGTGGTAGGTCCACTCCACTCATACACCCCCTTGTAAAAATTGGATTTCTCAAGCTCTCACGATCTTCCTTTGACAGTAGAGGCGAGAGATTGCTCGCCACGATCAGCATCCACCATTGGGTTTGCTCTCTTCTGAGTGAGTCCCTGTCATCATCAGACGTCGTTGAGAGGGATTTGAGCCATTCGACGAGTGATCCTTGTCCGCCAACTATGTGATTTTTTATTGCTGAAGCCTCGAGAAGGTCCGGATGAAAAATTGGGATAATTTCTGGGTCTTTCGGATGCGCAGGGGTTTCGAACAATTCGAACACAATCCCCCTTTTTCCCAACTCTCGCGTTTTTTCTAGCGAGAATCCACGGCTGCCTATGGCGATTGTCATGTCTGAGATTAATGATGTCAGGATAGGATTCTTTGGGTTTGATTCTATGTTTGGATCAATCATAGATCTGATTGATGAAACACATCTGTTCCATACATGCTCTCTCTTGGCCCAAGACGGATCGATAATAATAATCGAGGCGTATGGATCGTGCTCTCGCTTTTTCTTCATTAATTGTGCAACCGTGTCAACAGTCTGCCTTTCAAGTCGTATCGAAATCTCATGCGGTTTTGGACTAGGTCTTGTTGATGAGGGGGTATGCACGGGAATCCAACTTGGCAATTCTTCCTTTTTGTCAACAGGGAATATGTCCTCAATTTGGAGTCCGTGTTCTCCGAGTCGGTAGCTTCCTGTGTGGGATAATTGGTGAATGGGCACATAAAGGAGTAAACTTCTGATAAATCTCACTTCTAAATTAGGTAGCGTGGGGTCGTGGTCCAGCATCAATATGCCATCTATCCCCTCGAGGGTGAAGGGTGTGTCCTGATTCTCGTTCTCAAGATGTTCAATGACTTCCAATATGAATAAATCCGGGTGGAGTCCGCCCAAAGGCTTGGAACTCTCCTCCAGTATCTTCTTGAACTCTAGTGCTTCGTGGGCTCCGTCCCATGAGTGCAGTAGATCTTCGGACAACAATGCGTTATGGAGCCCCCTAATCGCCTCTGTTTTCCCTCTATGCCATTCTCTCTTATTATCCGGATGGAGGATAGGGAATCTGAGAGTCTCCGCAGCACGAATTGCCAGCATATGTATTGACTCGTCCAACACCGGGTCAACTTCTATGGGTCTTTTGATTCGCAGGTCTTCGCCTATTACTCGCGCCAGTGAATGAATCGTGTGGTGCGCTGATCTGTCGAAAACCGGTACGGATCCACTCAATGTGTCCAGAACTTCACTCCTTGAGGCTTGGTTTGGGTGTATGAAGAGTATCTTGCTGTTTTCACTCTTTGTTAGACTAAGCTTTGCCTGATTGACAGCGTGGTCTAAAACCCATTTTGGCAGGGGGCCGGGGGGGACTTCTTCAACTGACAACCCCTCTTTGCGTGACATGCTAGAAATTCAAAAAATATCGAGGGTTATTGAACCCGGCGTTTTTTTGCCTCTATTGGCGTGATTAAGGCTGTAAAGACGAGGGATAAAATTACCAATTCTACCGCGAGTGAGGGTATAACCTCAAGGAATGTTTCTTCTGACTGCGACTCTTGCCAATCCATGACGATCAAGATGGATACATCATCTTCGTCCCAAGCCTGAGGAGGAATATAGTCGATCGAGCTGTCCCCTAGAGGAATGACATCCCTTAGAATTCGGTGATAGTATTCTTCACCGTTGGATCCCTCTGGGAAAAACGCTGTGTCCTCAACAATCATCAGATACAGCTCCGTGGAAATACTATCGCAATTCGATCTGCAGGCAGTGGTATCTTCCTCCCAATTCCAGGACCATTCAAAGGTGCCATCCTCCCATGTGAATGTGAACTCTGAGGAATTGGATATTGGAGGACGCATGATGCTATCAAGGCTGGTAGAATACTCTTCCTCGAGCGAGAAGCCAGCGGTCGGATAAGAGCCTATATGCATCCTTTCGCCTCCAAAAATCACCGTTGGTGGAGTCCTCGCATTGAAATCAGCCTGGACGGCGGAAGGACCATACCTACTGAGCCAACGGCCTTCAGTGTTGTTGTTCCCAAATGGGTCCTCTGTTTCGAACAAGTGCCTGTGATACTTCACAACCTTCACATCGTAGTCCGTAATTGTTGCATTCAATGCTTCCTCTGCTGGAATGCAAGTCTCGCACCAAGTTGCTGTATAGACCTCTATGATTGTCTGAGCGTGGTCCAAGGTACTTGAGGATGAGTTATTCTGGTTGGCAGGGAACCATGTGATTGCTGTTGATCCACTAGTGATCCCTTCAGTGGCATCTACCCATGGATCATCTGAGGATATGATTGATGCGTTGGCCCCCAGAGATAGTCCCAAGATGGAAAATAAGAGTATTGTCACAATGGACTTAATTTCCATGATCAACGGCTGTTGTGTTGAAAATAAGAAGGGTTCGCATTCAGGATATTGATTCGAATGCGCTTATCGTTCTTCCTACGTCGTCTTGGTTTATGTGTAGATGGGTCACTAATCTGATGGTGTGGTCATCTATTGTGAGTACATCAATTCCTCTTTCGGATAGACTCTCCTGGAGTTGATGAGATTGAATTTCTTCGGAATGGACGTAGACCATGTTTGTCGCCACGGAATCTAGATCCACTTGGAATGCTGGTATGTTGTTTATTGATTCTGCCAGCATTCTCGCATGATCATGATCTTGAGTCAGCCTATCAACGTGATTTTCAATGGCATAGATCCCTGCTGCGGCAATGATACCCGCTTGGCGCATGCCTCCACCAAACATCTTCCTCCATCTATGAGCAAGACTGATTGTCTCCCCTGAGGACAGCAATACGGATCCGACTGGCGCTCCAAGCCCCTTGGACAGGCATACAGAGACTGAATCAAAATCCCTGACCATGCGATCCAATGGCGTTTCTGATGCGACGGCCGCATTGAAAATTCGCGCCCCATCGAGATGGGATGAGCATTGTTTTGTCTTTGCTATCCCACAAATCGAATCTAAGTGTGATTGTGGGTAGACTGTCCCTCCTCCCCGATTGGATGTGTTCTCAACGCATACCATGGCCCCATTGGGATAGTGCCCTAGGCTACCTTTCTCTTTCCTGATGGCATTTTCTACATCATTCGGGCTCATAATTCCATTGTGACTCGGGACTAGAGCGATGGAGCAACCGGAGAGAGCCGCATAGCCCCCTCCCTCGTAGATGTAGATGTGACTGTGTCCTTCTGTTATGATCTCGTCTCCGGGGTTAGTCTGGGCCTTGATAGCAATTGCATTGGACATAGTGCCTGATGGGACAAATAATGCCGATTCCTTGTCAAAGATCGAGGCCAGTCTATTTTGTAGCTCTATGACAGTTGGATCATCGCCCAGAACATCATCACCGACGACCGCATTGGCCATTGCCTTTCTCATACCCGGCGTGGGTTGTGTTATGGTATCACTTCTCAAATCGACCCTATCGCTATCTATGTGAAGCACGATTGGGCCAGACCATGCCCCCCATTAGGGTATTCGCATTTCCGATAAGTTCCACTCATGTAGAATTTCAACTATCTTTATTCAACTATCCTTACTAATTCTGGTGTACCTATGGTAGTTGGGCGAATGGACATCATGATTTATGCGGTGCCCTTGGCAAGATCATGATCGACTTCGAGACGGCCGGAAAAAGAGAGTCTTTTCTGTCAGACAACTGCCCTCCGATGGGAATATACGAAACGCTTTACGCATTCAGAGATGCATTTGGCAGCTTCATGGGAACTGAGGGCACACATCCATGGTCTCAGGGATTCCCGCTGACAAGGCAGTTGGAGATGTTCGATGGCCCGCCCCTGCCTGATGAGGTTCGGGTCACCTGGGAAGACAGATTCTACCCCAAGGCTTGGGGCCACCCTAAACTGAGATCGTCGATTGTAAATTACTACAATGAAAGGTACGGATCTAGGATTACCCCTGAGAATGTTATGGTTTTCGCAGGCGGGAGGCCCGGAATATACACAATCATGGCCTTCTTGAAGGAGAAGGTTAGAGTGAGAATAGGAAGCATCGAATGGCCAGCATATCTTGACATACTGACTCAAACCAATACGGAATATGAAACAGTTCCATTTACAAAAGAGAATGGATTTCGGCCTCAAAATTCTGAATATTTTGATAGAACGAAAATCGATGAAGGGACATTCATCATGCCTGTGATATCTAATCCGCAGAATCCTTCTGGCCAGACAAGACATGGGACAGAACTCAGAGACTTGATCGAGATGGCTGAGAAACCTGGGAATGGGTTGCTATTGGACGAGGCGTATGAGATGTTTCACAGCCCCTCAGTCAGCGGTATCGAATTCATCAAGGATCTTGACAACAGCAATATCTTCTTGGCAGGCGCCTGCACCAAGGGGTTGCAGTCCCCAGGTATTCGAATTGGATGGGTAATCGCAAGCAAGAAAAATATCGAAACTATGGCCAACTACTCTAGCTTTGGCATGGGAGGAGTCAGTCATCCATCCCAACACTATGCTGTTGAGTTGCTCGAGCCCGATCGTGTCAGGAGGGCCCGGAAAGCAGTTGAACAACATTACAACTGGCAAAGAAAACGCTATGGTCAAGCATTCGAGAAAATGGGCTTAGGGGTTTACACGGGAAATGGTGGGTTCTACCATTGGTTGGAGTTGCCAGAAGGACTGGATAGCAAGGGTCTCAACGAACGCCTCTTCAAACATGGTGCTGCGATATTATGTGCCTCAGATTGTGACATGGACAGGCCTCACTCCAAGGACCCGGAATATGAGACTCCTTACGGTCGATTTTTCAGGTTCTCATTCGGCCCGCTTCTTCCCGAGAGTTTTGAGTCCGATATCGAGTTATTTAGTAGAGTACTGGAAGAATATAGAGCAGAAGTATCTTAATTCTCGGATTCGTAAATTGTGAAATCGCTCAACGGGGGGGTGTAAACATGCAGGTTGACCAACTCAACAGACTGCTCGTTCACGACCTGGTGGATATCAGGCTCATCTGCAGCACAGACCTCCCCGGGCATGTAGTGTCTAGTCGATGTGTGCACCGCCATCCCTGAATCATCTATTTCGAATGTTCTTTCTGTCGAAGTTCCCTCCAGAATTATGAATGCGCAATCGCTACCTTTGTGATCGTGGATGGGGGTAATCTGACCCGGTTTCCAACAGATTGCGACCAATTCATAATGTTCTGTCCGTTTAATCACATTCCTTTGGTACCCGTCGTCGGTGGATCTGATACATTTTCTGAGTGCATCGAGGTTGAACTGATTTGATTTCAGCCTGATCTCAAGTTCATTCAAGCCTGGTCTCCTGTCGATTGAATCTAGCCATGACACCAGGTCAGTCATTCCCGGACAGGAGCTTAAGAGGTCGTACCTTTCTTGAGTGTCGACCTCAAGTTGCTGAACCATCGAATAACCATGTGAGAGACATGAACATTATTCTTGCTGTCGCCATTGTCTAATGCAATTGGAGTTCTGAGGTAAATTTGTCTATCTCTTTTCTTGATGCTGGTCCAATCCCTAAGACCGTGACTGTGCCGGAGGGTATCTCTGTATGTCCAGCGTCCCTAACCAGATGGCATATCATTCCATAGCCTTGGACCTGGTCGTAGAGTAATTCCAGGTCCTTCAGATTCTTGACTGTTAGGACTATTTTACGAGCTCCATCTCGTCGATATTTCTCGAGTGACCGGGGTATCTCCTTTTTTGCCCTTAGGGCGCACTCCATGACAGCGTGGCCACATTGTGCGGCGAGTTTACCCACAGAGAGTTTTAGATCTCTGCGAGTCACTATAACCATGGTCATTTCATCAACTTGTGACAAGTCTGATCACCGCGCGGTCTCGTTTGATTGTGTTTTTCCGAGTCATGATGTCTCCAAGGGATGTGGAAAGGAGGATGACGAATACTACATTTCCAATGGCGTGATACAGATCAAAAACAAGTCCGTTCGCAAGATACGTCAGAAATGTAGAGTAGTCGTGGTTTAGGAGTATGCTTGCCGAGACTATCCAGTCGAAAGCGAAGGCTGAGAGCACGGACAGGGCTGTAAGTCTCCCGATAGCGATCTTCCCATCTATCAGAATCCTTTGTGAAAATGCCGAGCCCATAACTCCGACGAGGCTCCATCCTACGAATTGGAAAAACGTCCAAGGTCCATGTCCAAGGAAGAGCATGTTCGTACTGAGGGCGACGCACCCGGAAAGAGCAATTGCCCATGGGGCCCCATAATAGATTCCCACGAGGATCACAGTGACTGTCACAGGCTGAACATTTGGAAGGGGTTGGAGTAAAACCCTCCCGGCAATGCAAAGAAAGGTGACTAGGAGTAAAGTGACTAACGGGCTATTGTCGGGTAGTTTCCTCTCACCCTTGATGATTGCAAAAATTAGTACGGCAAAAACCGCGATGTTCACAACCAAATCCTGCTCTGGAGTGAGGGAGAAGTTGTGGAAATTGTACATGAACTACCCACCCGTTGTTTCCTACATAGTCCTTCTTGGGATATTGACTCTTTGTTGTGGATCATACCTGTAGTTATGCTGGTGTGAGCACCCAACTAAGATTGGTATCAGATGTGATCAAGAGCGTCGACGCGCCAACTTCTGCCATCACACCATCCTGATAAAAGCCCCAGTATGTGGACCAATCCTCGGCTCCCGAGACTCCATCTATTGTGTGGATAAATGCCCCCAGACCAACATAGTAGGTCACGTCTATCGTGAAGTTCTCTCTCAGTTGCAAGGCTTCCATTACACGATAGGCTGAGACATTCTCAGCCACGAGTACCGGATCGAAAGTTATACTCCCGTTCGAAAGTCGATCTGCAAGATTTGTTGTTTGGTTTCCTTCACCTAGAAAATCCAAAGTGACCACAACGCTGAGTTCTCCGATTTCATCGTCTGTCAGTGCTTCAGTTTCTTGTGTGCAGCCGGCAAGTGCGCTCGAGAAAACCAACATGGAGATCAGGATGGCTTGGTTCAGTGTGCTGGTCATGGATTTTGATTCAAGTCGATTCAGTCTAATAAGTTAGTTGACAAGTTTCATGTCCTGAAATATTATTTTTTGACTACTGATCTAATTTTCTCCTTCAAAACTCGGCTCACGACTTTTCCGTCTGCCGCTCCACCCAATCTTTTCATGACTTGGCCCATGAGGGGTCCGATTGAATTCTCTCCCCTTGCGGCAACCAAGGACATGTTCTCCGACACAACCTCGTCGACTATCGATGAAACGACAGACTCGTCCGCGGGTACGAAACCCAGGGCCTCAGCTTGGAGGCAAATCCAATCGATCCTTCGATCGAGTGGCATTTGATGTAAATCAGAATAATTGGCATGTAAAGAGGAGATTGCAATGACGCCATCTCTGGTAATCAAATCTTGATCACGAGCGTGGATTGCATCGATTATGGAAAGTATGGGAAAGCCCGAAGGGTCGATTTTTGCTTCCTTCGAAGCTTCGTTTATTGTTTGATCCAAAAGGGCAGTTGCAACTGACTGGGGTTTTTGTGGCGGTAAGTCGTGGAACGATCCGCTAAAGCAATCGTACAGGATGTCATCCAATTGCGCTCCCAAAATGGCTTCGCATTGCGTGGAGGATAGGCCGGTGGACATCAATCGTTCCAATCGCTCCGATGATTCCATCGGAATGGAATCTATTGCATGCAACCACGATTCTCTTTCAATTTTTACAACAGGAATGTCAGTTTCAGGGTACATTCTAGCCCCTCCCGGTAGTGGACGCAAGGGCATGGTCGTGCCATCCACTGGTTGGCCTTTCTTTAGTACCACATTTCTAACTTCTTTCGGTATTCGGTGGTAGGCCATTCTTGCTCTTGCCAGGACTGCGTCAAGTGACAGTCGTGCCTGCCATTCTGGTGCGATGCATAGGACAAAGGCGTCATATTCTCCTGTCCCCAATTTTCTTTTTATTGATTCAACGTGTATTTCTTCTATTCCATAACCGGGCAATTCGTCAGAGTGGATAATTCCCTTCACACCAGCCCTTTTCGCAGCGCCTGAGAGCTCTCTACCAAGGCGTGGGAGTTGAATACCAGCTGATTCTGCTTTCTTTGAACCCAAACGGCCAGATAAGCCCTCCAAGGGCATGGCGAATATGCCTTGGTCCGATCGGATGGCCGAAGCGATCATCTTAGTTTCTATCCCTTCCAAGGCCTCGGTTACATCAGCAACTCCTCCACGTAGTATTTTCTCGACAAGGGTCGTTATCCTAGCCTCTTCCTCTTCATCATCTGACCTTCGATCATCAAGGAGTGGTGCGTACCCCTGTTCCGCCCTGAGTTCGTTTGCAAGGCGAAAAAAGTGGAGTTGCCTGGCCATCTCGATACGGATGATTCTTGGGATCCACTCCAGATCCTGGCATCCCTTTATTTCCACTCTGTCGCCACATGCGATGCTTACGTTGAGGTCCTGCCGGATGCTGCCCAAGCCGCGGCGTACGCTACGGGTATCCCTCAGACGCCCCCCCAGATACCTCGATACTGCCTCAGCGTGTTCTGGAGAAGTTATGTCAGGGTCAGTTGCTATTTCGACCAATGGGATCCCCAACCTGTCTAGAGAGTAGGTGACCTCTTGTCCTCCTGAGTTGGTTTCTTCCCCCAGTTTTCTAGCCGAATCCTCTTCCAGACAAATTACTGATATTCCAACCTCCGTCCCCTCGACCTCGAATTTTCCACCAGTCGCTACCAACGTTGTTCTTTGGAAGCCGCTGGTATTCGATCCGTCAACTACCGTTTTTCTCATGACTTGGAGGTGGGGAGCGGGAGTCGCGTTGAGCATCGCGGAAATTCGGAGGGTTGTTTCAAGTGCTTTCGGGTCGAGAGGTAGAGGAGGGGCCTCGTCAAGCTCAATAAGGCTCGAATTCGGTGTTTGAACGTAGATGAAGGATCTGTTTCTTTTCTGCTCAAAAGCAGCCGCAGTGTCGATTTTTCCTGCTTCGCCCCGCGCTGCCCGTTGCTTCCTCCTTACTCTATTCCAATCATCTGGAATTTCTTCCAGATTTAATTCATACAAGATGGCTTCTTGGCGGGAATGCAACTTTCCTGAGGAAAGTTGTTGATGGATTTCAATGCCGCACATGAAGCCTAATTCTTCGGGAATCAGGCCATCTGGGTTACCCACATCGCCAGAGGGGCCAAGGGTCTCCATGTATCTCCCAGGTGATGGTTGCTCATAGGTTCGATGCTGCAATCATACGAATTCGTATGTTCCGGGGGTGTTAGGTGGTTGGTAGATAATCCCATTTTGCTGCATCTTACTCACAAGTGTCCGCACTGTGGCCTCATCAACCCCACCCAGCATTGCGCGGTCGAGTATTTTACTGATGGGCATCTTTCCATCGTTTTCGAATGATATTTCTTTCATGATTTGCTTTACGATGCTGCTCTGTCCTGCCTTGCTTATTCCTGTTTGGAGCTCAGCCTCATCTCTGATGTTTGACTCTTCTCTCCAATGTTTGAATATGCTGATAGCCATTTTTGCATCTATGATAGTTGCGACTTCTCTGAGGTGCATCCTAGCATGTGCTTCTGTGAGTCTCATTAGAGCTTCAAGAGCTCTAGCAGTCACGGATATTTCTGTTTGGTTTTCGCCCTTCGTGGAATTCAGGCTATAATCACTGGTTGCGGGATTTATCATGCCTTTTTGGTAGTTCTGCCTGGTTTGAATGTAGTATTTCACTATCTCGGATTGAGCCTCTGTGTCAATGGTTGGATGTATGTTTTTCTTCGCGTATGCGATATATTTCCTGAGGAATCCAGTTGTTAGGTGGTCGTTGTCATCAAGGCCGGTTTCCGTCATTTCTTCGGATTCTATATTTACGATACTGCCCATTTGATCCTCGATCTGGAGTTCACTCGACCCAGAGGCTCTGTTCCTGATGATGTGGGTGGCTATCCGTTCATCCAAACCTCTATCCGGTATGTCGCTCAACAGCCAGATAAGGTCGAACCTAGACGCTAGTGGCGCCTCGAGATCTGTCTCGGCGAACGATTGCATTATGCTTGCATTGCCCCCCCTGTACTCGAATCGTCCGCTTTTTGGATTGGCAGCGGCCAAAACCGCACATCGGGAGTTGAGTGTGGCAGTGATCCCTCCTTTTGCGACTCTTACTTTTTGTTGTTCCATTGCAGGGTGTATCGCACTTCTCTCCTGCTTCCCTATTTTGTCGAACTCATCGATCGCAGCTAATCCTCGGTCTGAAAGGGGTAGAACGCCAGCCTCCAATGCAAATCTCCCATCCGAGAACCCATCTTTTACCGCAGCTGCAGTAAGTCCCGCTGATGTGACTGAGCCTCCAGAGGCAAACTTTCCACGAGGTGATAGGTTGGACATGTAAGTCAACAATTGGGACTTTGCCACACCCGGATCTCCCATCAGGAGAATGTGGATATCCCCCCTGGTGCGTGTTCCATCAGGTGAGATTCTGGATACGCCGCCGAACAACTGTAGTGCGAGTGATCTCTTAACTTGATAGAGGCCGGGAGTTGCGAATATGGAAGGTGCAATCGAAGAGGTCACGAGTTTGAGGAGTTCTGGCTCAGGATGGTCATTAACGAGTTTCAATATCTTCTCGATGTCCTCTTGGTCTATGTTGATCTCGGTGAATGGCTCGGTCTCAGTCTCCATGCTTACCATGTTGTAGAATATCTCAAACAGAGGGGTTTTCCGTGTTCCTTTCCTCTCAGAATGCATCTGAGGAACCATGTTTGCGATTATTCTTGTTCCAGGGAGGACCCTGTTTACCAGATCGCCCTCCAAGATCACCATCCCACTGCTAGGCTGGGCCCCACTGGGCACTCGCTCAGGAATCTCCTGGATCTCTATCTTTTGATTGTCTACCAAGGAGCATTTTTCCTTGACGAGCGTGAATTTCACGCGGCCCTTCCTTTCACCACATCCGCCACATTGGAGTGGCTCCTCCAACTCAGTGTGATCCCTTTGCATGATCTCGGTTTCATAATCGCATGAGCACTGGAAAACAGCCCGATTGATGCGTGGTTTGATTTCACTGACCTTGGTGGCAATAACCTCAGAGCTGATTAGCCTCTGAACGTCTGCATGGCCAACGTTCCTCAACACCCTTCTACTATCAAGGGGAAGGTTGCTGACTCGAATGAATGGATCGCTTTGTTGCTGGAAGCCCATTTCCATGCAATAAGTCCTCAGGGCATTCGAACCCTCCCTGAGTATGTGATCGGGTTGAAGGAGTAGGATGTCCGCAAAATCAGGATCAAATGCCTGTAATTGATGGAACGTAAGCTCCAAGTGATCGGTCTGACCGGAAACTATCCTCTGGACTTCATCTGAAACTACGTCCTCGAGGAAGGACCTCCATCTGGGCTTTGCATCAGGGGCTAGCAAGGTCATGTGGTTTCCTCGATCGGTCTTTCGCCCCCGGCGCTGGAGGCCTATGAAGAAACCGGATGGGTTCCTACACCCCCTTGTTTCCGGTGGAAAAGCATGCATTCACTCAAATTCGCTTTGTCTTCTTTTGCAGGAATTTCACTTGTTCTCCGAGTGGGGAAACTTGAGGGACTTGATCATACTCGTTACGTCGTGGACTACACACGCTCTGATAGTGATCTGTTCGTTAGGCTCGATCCCGGCGAAGAGATACATGCGGCCTTGAAAATGCTAGCAGACGATCTCGGTTTCGATGCTGCGGCGATCACGAGCGGTATAGGCCGAACTCGAGACAACCTGTATGGATTCATGGATGAAGATGGGGTGTACCAGAGGCGAATGTTGGATCGACCTTCCGAATTAGTTAGCTTGTCCGGCAATGTGGCTAGGAAACAATCGGGGGAGGCGTTCACCCACATACACTGTTGTTGGTCGGACGATGACAACAATGTTCATGCCGGGCATATGTTTCAATCGACAGTCCATGTTGTTGCAGAGATCCACATTAGGGTAATGGAACATGCTTCGATGACGCGTTGCCCGTTGGAGGGGGTCGAGCTCCTCGGGCTTGAATTCGATCAGCGATAGGGAGGTCGGAACTTGCGCGTGTTGTTTTGTCATGGGCTATGGAGCTTCCCGGGCGGTACAAAGCCACAATATATGCAAAATGAACTGGGTTGGGAAGTGATCAGTCTGGAGATGAGGCGAAACGGGTGGGAATTGTCATCCCAAGTCAGGACTGTGAGGGAGGCCATCGACAATAATGGGCCCTTTGATTTGCTGATGGGATCCTCGTTCGGTGGGCTTGCGATTGCAAATGCGGTGAAGGGGCATTCAGAAGATCTACGACTGGTCCTCTTGGCACCTGCATTTGGAGTATATGATACCCTGTCGAGGCAAATTGGTGATTCTGAATTGGAGGAGTGGAAGAAAGCCGGGGTCAAGACCTTCCTTCCGCCAGGGTGGGAAGAAGACGTGCCAATTCCATGGTCATTTATGGAAGATGCTCGTCGCTTGAGTTGGCCTGAAGTGAATCACAGGACAGTCATATTACATGGACTCCGAGATGATGTGGTGCCGATTGAAAGCTCTCGGGTGTTCATGAGATCCTCACCACTCGTCGAAATCGTAGAGGTCGACGATGGGCATAGGTTGGCGGAGAGTCTAGAGTTGCTGCGGGATGTTGTTTCCATGGTAGTTGACTGACTAATCGTCATGGGTGCCTAGGAAATACTTTCCAATTTCCGGGTCGGACAAGATGTCCTTTGCATCCCCTGTGTGGACGACCTTGCCATTGGACATGATATATCCTCTATCAGATCTGGCAAGACTCAATCTCGCGTTCTGCTCAACGATGAGTACGGTTATGCCCTGTTCCCTCAGAGCGTCAATCCTCTCTATGATTTGTTGCTGGTACAACGGCGAAAGTGCAGCCGTGGGCTCGTCCAAGAGCAGGAAGTTTGGATCTGAAATGAGGGCCCGTGAGATTGCTAGCATCTGGCGTTCGCCCCCTGAGAGGGATGCTGCCAAGTCATGTTCCCTCGATCGGAGGTCCGGGAACATGTCTAAGGCTCGCTCGATGCGCTGTGAGAGGATGTTCCCAGATAGTGAGTTTCCCCCCATCTGGAGATTCTCTTCAACGGAGAGCGAGGGGAAGACGTTGTTCACCTGAGGAACGTATGCGATGCCGAGATTAACCAACTGATCGGTCCGCATCCCAGAGATTCTCCTCTCCCTGTAGCTTACCTGTCCCTCGTAGTAATCGGCAATACCGAATATGGCTTTGATGAACGTAGACTTCCCACATCCATTTGGGCCGATTATCGTCACAAACTCGCCCTCATCGATGTGCATGTCGATGCCATACAGTATCTGCACAGATCCGTAACCGCCGGTGAGGCCCTTGACATCCAATACGCGGGTCATTTCTTGACACCCCCGCCTTGGCCATCTGATCCCAGATATGCCTCTATGACCGCTCTGTTTGACCTTACTTCATCAGGTGTCCCGACCATGAGTATCTCACCCTCGTTCATGACGACTATCCTATCGACGCCTTGTCTCAGGATGAAATCCATGTTATGCTCAATAATCAGTACTGAGATTCCAGTCTCTGAGACAATGTTTCGCAGATTCGAGAATATCTTCATCGCCAGCGGGCCTGCCACCCCGGCGACGGGCTCGTCGAGGAGTAGGAGGCGTGGTTCCCCCATCATTGATCGTCCGATGTCGACAAGTTTGCTTTGGCCGCCCGAGAGCTCGCTGGCGAGGTTGTGCGCCATGTGAGGTACCTCGAGTTGGTCGAGCACCTGGAACGCCCTCTCGAGCCTGTCGACCTCAGATGGATGTGAGCGACCTAACCTCACTACGTCGAGGAAACTCGGTGAGAACTGGTTCCTCGGGGGGACAAGTAGGTTCTCGATGACGGTCATCTCGCGCCAGAGCCTGGTATGCTGGAAGGTCCTGGTCATTCCGAGGTTCTGGATCTGGTCCGGTCGCATCTTCGATACATCGGTCCCAAAGACCTCGACCCTGCCCTCAGTCTGTTCTAGTAGTCCGGAGATGCAGTTGAAGGTTGTGGATTTGCCACATCCGTTTGGGCCGATAAGACCGATGAATTCACCCTCCTGAACGTCAAACGAGACATCCTTCACGGCAACGAGGCCACCGAACTCCTTCCTGAGGCCATCGACACGCAGGGCGGGTGTTTTCACGACGGATCACCTCCACTTGGCCTCTCAGGTCGGTATGGCACCTCTGGGAGGAGGCCCCTCTCGTTGAACTTCAGGGATATCACGATGATTAGTCCGATGATCAATACCTTGACGTAAGCGAGGTTGACCTGTATGTCGCCCCTGAAGACTTCGTCGATGGATCGCTGGTGGAGCAGCCATACCATGAGCAGGAACACTGAAGCCATCCACGCAGACGACTCAGCAATGGCGTTTCTCTTGAAGAGATACCCGATGACGGATATAGTCAGCATGAGGAGGGCGACTTGGAATGGTTCTGAGACGAGCCATCCGAAAACGGTATCGATGGATACAGCGAGTTCATGAAGCGGTTGGCTCGAGCTTGACTGGGCTGCCACGAGTCTGTTGATCACGAACTCGTTCAAGGTGATGATCATCGCTCCGACGAGCATGCCCCTGTTGTTCCCCGCCCCTCCGATGACGAAGGCTGCCCAGACCAGGAATGTCGTTCTTGAGGGTTGCATGAATGTGGGTTGCAGGGAGCCGAGGTACCACGCGAACAATGCTCCAGCGAATGCGGCGATTGCAGCGGAGAGGGCGAGTGCGGAGGCTTTGTGGGTCATAACGTCGTGCCCATGGTGTTGTGCGACGTCTTCATCCTCTCTTATCGAACGGAGGATCCTGCCCCAGGGGGAGGAGTACAACATCGAGAGCATTCGCCAAACGATTCCTACGCAGACCAGGCCTATAATCGCCAGGAGGAGGTAGTAGGGGGCGGGCTGGCCGAAGTTGAGAATCTCGCCGATCGTCCTGGCGACGCTGTCTATGGTCTCATCGTTCTTGCACGCGAAGGGAGAGAGCTCGACGCCGTTGGCGTCTAATTTGCTACCTCGGCCACAGAACCACCATTGCTCGAGGGGTTGAGGGAACCTCTGAATTCCTATGGCACCCTGAGTGGTGCCGGTCTTTAGAAGAGGTTCCCCTGACAGGAGGATTCTGACAACCTCGCCCAGGGAGATCGTGATAACGGCGAAGTAATCGCCCCTCAATCGAGCTGTCGGTAGGGCGAGTAGCCAACCAGATATGGCGGCCACGATCATGCTGAATATCAAGGCCGGGATGATTGGCCATCCATATCCTGCCACGTCGCTCGGGGCGGTAAGTACTCCAACTCCGATGGCCCCAATAGATGCGAAGAAAATCACGCCGAAGTTCAAGAGCCCTGTGTACCCTGTTGACAAGTTGAGCGAGAGGGACAGTATGAGGTAGATTGAGAGGAAGGTAGCCAAGTTGGACACCTGCAGAGTCTTGGCGAACATGAAGTTGGAGGCTGGGTCCACAGGTAGCCAGACTACGAAAAGCAGAAGCACCGCCATCAGTATCCTGAAGGCAGATTTCGATCCGGACTCGGTTCTCCGCTCCTCTGTGACCCCGACCCTCTTGATAGCTGATGCGGATCTCTCTCTCATCCAAGCTCCAATGGAGGTTGTTACGGTCGTTAGCCTGTTATCGAGGTTGGTTCTTAGGTATTCGATCCTATCCCTCAATGTATGCAAGTCGCCTTTTTCACGGGATGTGGCTCTCGGACTTGATATGCTGGAGCGTAATGAGTGATACCTCGCCTTGAGTGACTGAATGGGGTCTTTGTATCGTTTATTGAATATCAAATAGGACTCATACAAACAGAATGCCCAAACCAATAATGGGACCCAAGGCCAGAGTATGTCACCAATAGCCCCCATCATGGATATCACTGATTGCTCGGTCTCGATGAGAGAAGCCCATTGGGCCGCAATCCCCGAATCCACGCTATCGGGGGCAACCACTGAGCCAGATGGGTAGGAGTGATCTCGGATGAATGATGTTGCCTTACCGATGAAGAAGGCGGAGGATGTCACTAGGAGTGTGCTGAATCCACGTCCGGCTCTGCGCTGGTGGAAATGGTGTGCTCCGAAGGGGCCGAGAAGGAGTCCCAGGATTGCTGAAAGACGGTGATCTGGGGGGTCCATGGACTTGGCTCTGTCACGGAGGCGCTCTATTTTCCAACGGTCATACGCGTCGCCAATGCCCTTTGGAACTATGAGGAGTATTGCAATTATTATTGCGTAAGGCATCACTTCGGCCAAAGCGCTGTATCCAGACCGTCCGATTGGGTACCCTATGCCGATCAGAACCGGTCCTGAAACTGCCCGAACGAACCCGATAATGACCGCAGCGGCTATCGCACCCGGTAAGGATCCGATGGTCCCGAGCACTATGACTGCGAAAGATGGGAGTAGTAAGGAGAATGCCGTGATGGGTTTGAAGAGCAGGGTTATGCCAAAAATACCGCCTCCAACACCGGATATGCCTGCAGAAAGGAAGGAGCTCGTCATATGGACTCTCTCGACGTTGATTCCACTGCTGGCTGCTAGTTCTGGGTTATCTGCGACTGCCCTCATCCTCCTACCCAGGCGAGTCCTCGTTAGAATGGCGAGGAGGATAAAGACCGTAGCGAAGCTGACAATCGGTAGGAACGCGTTGTTGTAGGCGTAGTTCGTGGTCTGCGCTGCCCCCTCGCATGTGGAGGTGATGATGTCGACTGCTGGTATGGAGTCCAACTCAGTGCAGTCAATCGAGGTATAGACCTCTTCCGGATCCAGGTCCCTCTTACCGAGGTTGAGGCGAGTAAGTATAGTGGGGAATTCGAATGATTGGCTTCCTTTCATCCAATCTGCATCTGGGACGAATCTCTGGGTGGAGCCACCGAATCTGAGATATGTGAGAGCCCTGAGGACTAGTGCGACTCCAAGGGAGGCGATCATCATGACGTCTGGGGATGCTTTTCGGTCTCTGAAGCCCTTGTAGACAAGACGATCGATTATGACGCCGGCTATACCGGTTAGGATGAATGCCCCAAAGAGCATCCACAAGAAGAGGGTCCAGGAAAGGTGGCCATCTGAGGGTATCTCATTCAGGGGAAACAACCAATCTGTCCACATCAGGGCTACGCCGACGTACATTCCTATCATGAAGAACTCAGATTGTGCAAAGTTCCCATACCTCTGGACGCTGTAGGTAAGGGTAAGCCCGACTGCGATCGAGAGGTAGGTCGAGGACCAGGTCAGGGTATTCGTCCCCAGTGATGCTAGGTCGATCAATACCGTTGCAGATGTATCCAACCCCAACAAGAGGATGTGGAGAGACATAATGACGTACAGGAAAAGAAGAATAGGAGATGTGGCAATTACACACGAGCGCGTCCAGCCCGGACTGAGGTCATCGAATGCGATCTTGACCAGTCCGAATCCGACGCAGATGAGGGTAAAGGTCTGAAGTAGCCAGACGAGGTCGGTTGGCAAGTTGTCGAGCAACAGGAAATCGATGCCGTTCAGCACCCCGAACTGTACTAACAATCCAGACGTGGACTCTATGAAGAAGAATGCCGAGACTAATAACCGGCGCTTCCATCTCTCGAGTTGACTCCACCGGCTCCGAACATTTTCGAGTGGAATCATGCTTCGTCCCCGATATCTGGCTTCTGTGGAATGGAGCCGGCACACCGGCTAGAGGATTAGGTGAAGCGCCGTGGTAGGCAGGATTGCCCACCACGGCGCGTTGCGTAATTCCCAGATCTTATCGATCTTAGACTCAGGCGGTTGCGGTTGCTACGCCGTTCTCAGCTGTCCAGTACTTCGAGCAGGTGTACTGGTCGACGCCGTCGTACGAGCAGATGTCATATCCATTGCCGCCAATGTCACCGTTGTCGAGGAAGTTGATGACGCCCGAGGCGCCCGCGTATCCGTTACCGGTAGCCTTGATTCCTTCGTCAGCTGACACGCCGTTGTGGTTCACAGCAGCCATGCCGACCATCATGACACCATCGTAGGTGGTCAGGTCGTATGCCTTGATGCCACCGGATGGCGCGTTGTCGTCATAGCGCTGGCTAAAGTCGCCGGCGCTTGATCCAGCGCGTGGCTGGGTGACGGTCATGCCGTTGAGCAGTGAGTCGTCTTGCATCTCAGTGTACATTCCCTCTCCAGCAGGGCCGTCCCCGCCGAAGATGTGACCGTCCCATTCTGCCTCATGCAGGGCCTCTATGATAGCGACCGCATCGGTAATGTAGGATGATAGGTAGACAGCTGTGCAGGTTGTGGAAGCAGCCATCTGTTCTGCGATTGCTGCGAAGTCTGTGGTCGTCTGAGCGTAATCGTAGCGACCGACGTCACAAAGCTTGTCAGATCCCCATGCGTCGATAACCGCGTCAGCGAGTCCAGCGCCGTAGTCATTGGTCATCGCGAACACTGCTAGGGCGCCTTCTGCGACGCCAGCGTCAGTCATCATGTCAGCACCCGCTGGGCCCTGGATAGCATCGCTTGGCACGTTCCTGTAGAACATCGGGTATGCTGAAGCGTCCGATAGGCCTGGGTTGGTGCTCGCGTAGGAGATCATTGGGATCCCAGCAGCGGACAGTACGGCGTTGGCTGCCATAGAGGCACCGGAGCAAGCCGCACCCACGACAGCGTAGACACCGGAGTCGACCAAGGTCTGAGCAGCAGGGCCTGCCATGGTCTCGGAACATCCGGAGTCCGCCTCTATCAACTCGAAGTTGTAGTCAGGGTACATGGCAGTCAGATCTCCGATAGCCTGATCCGCGCTCCACTTGAACACTGGAGCGTTGGGCTCTAGGTCTCCAGTGATCGGGTTTAGGAAACCGATCTTCACAGTCGTCTTTTCGTCGTCGTCGTCTCCACCAAGGCAGCCTGCGAAAGCAGCCGCAAGCATACTCAATGTCATCATTGTTGCAATTATTTTTGTTGTTTTCATAAGCGTCACACGCTCCTAGCGTATTCATGAGTTGATAGTCTCTATTTAGTTCCTCTCCCCGTATTTATTCCATGTATTGTCACTGATTTTAACGAACGATAATGATTATCGGCACGAATTCTCGCTCTGGTTTTCCACATCTACACTGATCAGACAACATGCAGAGATGGTATCAATAACCTGCCACTCTGGGCTGAACCATGACCGGAGAGGGTGGAATGACCTACTCTGGTGCAGGAGTGGACATTGATGCTGAGTCATCTGCGGTGGCATCTCTGATCAACAGCTTAGCTGACTCTACTAGAAAAAAGGGGACGAAGGGTGCCCCGGTTGAATTGCAAGGTGGTTTCGGAGGGCTAATCGAGTTTGGCTCGAATTGGCTGGCACTTGCGACGGATGGTGTAGGGTCGAAATTACAGATAGCAAATTCACTTTCCCGATACGAGGGCGTTGGGATGGATTGCGTGGCAATGAATGTCAACGATCTCTTGTGCGTCGGCGCAGAGCCGTTGGCATTTGTGGATTACATCGCCGTCCCTACACCATCGAACGATGCACATAGCCGGATTGGGGAGTCTCTTTCCGAGGCTTGCATGCGCGCAAACGTCACCTTGGCGGGAGGGGAGACTGCAACTCTGCCTGGGATCGTGACTGAGTTGGACCTCTCGGGGACCGCACTCGGATGGCTTCCGTCTGGAAAGGCGATAGCTGGAAGTGAAATCCGCCCAGATGACGTTCTGATAGGATTCCCAAGTAGTGGTATTCATTCTAATGGATTTTCCCTTGTTCGAAAGGTTGTCAACAAATCGGGTGTGAGTCTGACGGAACCATGCCCATTCTCCCCTGAGCACGAGTCCCGTTCCGTTGAGTTTGACCATGGGGACCTTGGAAGCGTCTTGTTGAATCCGACAAGAATCTACGTCGATCCGATCGTAGAGCTTCTATTCTCTGACATGGCAATTTGTAGAAGAGAGAGCATACATGGAATCGCACACATAACCGGAGGGGGGCTTTCCAATCTGCTGAGGCTGAATCAATCTGTTCAGTTCTTGATCGCAGATCCCCTCGACCCTCAACCTGAATTCGAGTGGATCGCATCAGAAGGGCGGGTTTCTGATTGGGAGATGCATCGAGTATTCAACATGGGCATGGGAATGGTACTTGTGGTGGATCAATCAGTGGCCACAGGGATAGAGAAGTGGGCCTCAGAAAGGATTCCCGGCACCAAGATCATCGGAAAGGTCAGCCATGGAAGCGGAGTTGTGCACACTCCCCTCAACCTGGTCTATGACCAATACTGATTGAGCGAGCAATCCATGAATCCCTAGCCCTGCGTGCACGCATGGACCCGCATGGATGGCCGGGAGTCCCTTACCTGGAGGGATCTACAGAACACAGAGTTCCTATCGCCGTTGATCGAGGCAGGAGGGGTCCTGCGGGCAAGGGAGGGGATGGTTTTCTCAACCCTGCTATGTCAGGAAACAGAACCCGGAGTGTACTGATGCTCAAACATCTGGCCAATTCTTCACTTGGAGGGGTTCAAAGGATTCAGACTATCGATTCGATGTGCGCAACAGGAATAAGGACCAGGCGGTGGTTGAATGAGCTGCCCGGGGATATAGCATCCAGGTTGAGAGTGAAAATGTGTGACATGAATGAAAACGCACTTCAGTGGGCTCGTTCAAATCTGCGCCACGACCCCCTTGGACACAATGTATCTGTTATTCGGGGGGATGCGAGGAAGGAGCTCCTTTCCCAAGGCTGGCATTGGATTGACATAGATCCCTATGGATCTCCGATGCCCTTTCTGGACCTAGCGATGCAAGCAACCGCACGAAGATCTGTAGTTTCGATTAGTGCAACGGACACGGCCGCATTGAGCGGATCATCTAGGGGGCCGCTGAGAAGAAGGTACGGCGCTCAAGTGCGGCTAGATCCTCTGAAGCACGACAGCGGCCTCAGGGTTCTACTGGCAGCAGCTGCAGTCGCAGCAGCGCGACACGATCGAGCGATCACTCCTCTACTATCAGTTTGGGATTCGCATCACTTGAGGATCACAGTTCTCGTGGATAGGTCAAAGAGAAGGGCTAACGCTTACCAGGATTCCATCGGATGGAGAGTCGCGAACCCCTCTCAGAAGGACGTTGAATTGGCGATAGGGGCAGGTCTGTTGCCACCTCATGATGCAGGGAGTACCCCAATGCACGTCATGCTGCCGTTGAGTGCAACCCCCTCCGATAGATCCAATGTTTCGGGGCCACTATGGACAGGGATCATGGGGGACGCTGAACTGATGAGATCCTTGTCCGGTGAAGCGGCTTCGCTGATATGCGGATCGGGAGATTCAGCGCTCGACACGAACGAACAGAAGTACGCTAGGCATTCAGTCAGGAATATCGAAAAGGAAGCAAATGCCATCCATGGCACTCACTTGGTCGTGACTGACTCGCTTCCGGGATTCTTGGGCGGAGGTGGTCCCCCAAGCCCGTTTAAGATGGCGGAAGGGCTCAAATCAATGGGTCATTCAGCGGAGGTCTCGCACTATGGAGAGCCTTCTTTCAGAACCGATGCTCCGTGGAGTTCAGTCGTCGACCTCTATAGGAATAGAGTCTAACTAAAATTATCCACCTATGTAGGACATCTCGATTCTGTTCCTGTCCTTGTGCGAGTCTGTCCTTATCTCGGAGTAGCGATCGCTTCTGGATCTCCAGAAGCGTGATATCTCCTCCTCTAGGTACTCATCACTCCGACCTTGCCTTATCGGACTCAAGAGGTCCAAACCCTTGCTCGAGAACAAGCAAAGGAATAACCGCCCATCTGCAGATATTCTCGCTCTGGAGCAATTACCGCAGAATGGCTCGGTGACGCTGGAAATTATTCCTACTTCTCCTCCGTTCTCCAATCTATACATTTTGGCAACATCATTGGCGTTGTTCGGCTTGATGGCCTTTGCCGCACCGACGATCTGACGGATCTCCTGAGCCGGAACCACATCGTCCATTTTCCAACCGTTCGTGCTTCCCACGTCCATGTATTCGATGAACCTCACAGCGATATCCCTGTCTGAGAACCTGGCGATCAGATCGAGCATCTCACTCTCATTTACATTACGTTTCACAACAGTGTTGATTTTTATCGGTCCGAGTCCAACTGACTCTGCGGCCTCTATGCCCGCTAAGACCGCGGCCACGGTGTGACCCGAGTCGGTAATCGAGGCGAACGTCCCTTCATCGATGGCATCCAGACTTACTGTGACCCTGTCCAAACCAGCAGCGGACAGAGCTGGTGCGTATCGGGGCAGCAATACCCCGTTTGTGGTCAATGCGAGTTCGACCTCCCTCAACGAAAGAGCGGAGACTAATTCGGACAGATTCTTTCTCAACAGTGGTTCACCCCCGGTGAGTCGGACCTTAGCAACGCCAAGCCTAGTGAATATGCCGACAATCCTGTCAATTTCTTCAAAAGTCATTATGTGATTCTTCTCAAGGTATGGGAAGTCCTTGCCAAATACCTCTTTTGGCATGCAGTATGTGCATCTGAAATTACACCTGTCTGTGACAGAGATCCTCAGGTCTCGCAAGGGGCGGCCTAACTTGTCTAGGAGTGTGACCATCTCGACCAACCCAATCGATCCCTCAGAATTAGGCTTCCGGGTTAGAAGTAGGTTCAAGGCTCACTGCCCCTTGCCATGTTCAATGCTTACGATCAGCGATAGGGCACATGAGATGCTATTGCACTACTCCGCACAGGCTGAGGAGGGAGTCGCCATGGCTCTCAGAATAGAGATCGTGGGACGTGGCCCCAAGGGCTTTCAGTATGACCTCCAATTCGTCAGCAACGAGGAGTCGAAAGATGATGACGTGACCCAAGAAATCAGGGGATTCCAAGTCAGAATAGCCTCTAGAAGCGCCAAGTACCTTGATGGTGCGACGCTGGATTTCAAGGAGACTCTCATGGGAGGGGGTTTTAGCTTCGACAATCCCAACCCACTCTGGTTGGACGATTTGTCAAAGAGAGTAGCGGAAGTAATCGACAAAAATGTGAATCCCGCTGTAGCGTCCCATGGCGGGCACGTGGACCTGGTTGGCGTTGACGATGGAAAGGCGATCATTGCGTTTGGCGGTGGATGTCAGGGCTGTGGGATGGCTGACGTCACCCTGAAGCAGGGCGTGGAGGTAATGATCATGGAAAATGTCCCCGGGATAATCGAAGTAATTGACGCGACCGATCATGCGGCGGGTGCTAACCCGTTCTACTAACCAGAAATCAATACACCATGCTTATCTCGTCATCGTCTGGGTCATCTTTTGGCGCTGGCAAGGCAGATGATTGGGCCCTCTCAAAGGCTTCCCTCACACGGTTCTCAATTTCCCTGGCTTCATCCAACAGAGTTTGGACGGGTATTTCGATATCCATCAAATCACAGAGTGATTCGACGGCAATCAGAGCTGCTCTAGCATCTGGGTAGACCGGATTGCATTCTGCGAGGAGGACCGTAATATCCAATCCTTGTCTCTCACCCTCTGCTAACAAGAATCCGGAGACTCCCGTCACAATGCCTTGCTGGATTCGCTGGATACCCCCTGCGTCCAACGCATCTCGACCGCTCTGGAGAGATGCCACGCCCCAAATATCTCCATCTTCTTTGAGTCCAAGATCTTCACTAACAAGGCCGTCAATGATGACCAATCTATCAAAACCTCCTTTTTGAAACCACTCCAATACTGTATTTCCGAACTGAAAATCACTTGCTTGGGGGAATTGAATCTCGGAAATAAATACACCCATTTCCTCACCTTGATACACCCTCACAGGATGTTTTGGGACTGATTCCTGAATTAGAGCGATTGCAGGGAATTCAGGGTGTATGACGGTCCCCATGGGCTTCAATCCCAGTGATGTAATGAGGTGGGAGGCTGCAATAACACCCACTGATCCGACCGTCGTCAGTCCGCATACGGCGACGCCGCCGAGAGTCGAGGGGTCAGCACCGCTTTGTAGAACCAGAGGGTAACCTTCTCCAGTTGCGTCTGCCATGTTCGTTGGAATGGTTGCTTCATCTTCAAATCAACGGTCGTTTGGAGTCGGTCGCTATTGCGATTTGCGAGCACAAAGAATTAACATGATGCCCGATCAAGGTACCACCATGAAGGATGAGGTTGACGAAGCTCGACTATACCTACAGATCGGCGATGTAGAGGTATCACTCAGTGGAAGCATCAGGGAGGTAAACGACCGGTGGCAGAGCATCAAGGATGAAGATGATTGGAAATCATCTATCGCACTAGTGTCCAGAGCAAGCAAAGACGCGAGCATGCTGTACAACAAACTTCCATCGAGGGGGGGAGCCGGTCTTGCAAGGATGATCGATAATTGTGGTCTTCACAGGACAACTGACCTCATTCTAGCGGCGATCTACTATCTTCGAACAGTTGAGATGGAAGACGATTCCCCACCAAGGATACTCAAGAAATTGTTATCTTCGACTGGGAAATGGACGGAAGAAGACATAGAAAAATGGAATATATCTCTGTACATTAACAGAATGATCGAGGGGGGAGGCGGTGATGATAAGACCCCGTTGTTGACCTATCCACCAGGCAAGGACAAAAACCGACATGTGATACTCACAAGCGCAGGGGTCGAACATCTAGAGAGGCTATCAGCGTGAGGGAAAAACAAGAGAATGAGCGAAAGGATTGGTCATATACTTCCCATGTAAGGGCAGACCTTAGGGGGGCAAATCTGTCTGGAGCTGACTTGCGTCGGGCGATTTTTGATGGATCAGATCTCGAAGGAGCTGATTTATCCGGTGCGGACATGCGAGGAGCATCCTTCAAGCATGCGAATTTGATGAAAGCCGCGTTGGACGGATCTGACATGAGAGATGCTCGATTCGTCAAAGCTAAATTAAGCCTGTCCAACATGCAGGGTGCTAAGATGGATGGAGCAGACCTAAGGGGCATACGTGGACGATATGCAATTTGGAGGGATGCGAATTGGTGGGACGCGAAAATGGACGATTCACTGAGGAAGGCGCTTGGGAAGAAATGGCCTAAACCCTGATTTCATTCCAAAATGCTATCTAAGCCTTCTCTGACCCATATTGGGATGTCTAATTTGTCACAAATAGAATCCATACTTGTGCATACGGTAGTTTGTACCGCGCTCCAGCAAAGCTCATTCGACTGATTATAAATTCTAAACCGCCAAGATATCGACGTTTTTCCCATTTTAATGACGGATATCTCACAATGAGCGACATCCCCGTAGATCATAGGTTTGTGAAATGTGGCTTCGCTGTGTACCAGGGGCAATGCCAACCGTTTTTCTTTGAGTACGGCGGGATAGCTGATCCCGCACAACGACTCCCAAATTTCCTCGAAGAATACGTGTGCCAGATCCCAATACCTTGGGTAGTAAACTATGCCAGCAAGATCAACCATAGGGAAGTCTATTCTGCGGGATGACCTGAATACCATGGAGTTGCTACCGCGATTGTCCTCATATCGCTTGTGCATGGTGGGCTTTCAACAAATCACTTACGGGGAGACGTTAGCAAGATTGTTGCAGCCATGGATGACTCATTGGCAGATGGGTAGTTTACCGTGTTGTTCGAATACGGAATTGCCCATTGGCTATCTTCATGCCCGCAACGTCTGTCGGCCTCGGCGTCTATTGGGGCCCCATACGTGAACGAGGCAACGGAAACTCCGAGGTGAGCCCCCGACAGAACGGTCATCAGCAGCTGTTCCACTGCTGCCGTAGAAGTTGACCATTGAGGATTGATGGCGACCGTAGCGACGCCCAGAGCCGTGGCTGAGAGCGATGCCAAAACTGCGATGTGCATGAACATCGCGTTCTTTTCTGGCTTCATCCTTGAGCCTAGCGCAGAGAAAACCATCAGACCACCGAAGAGCGCCGGGAACAAAGCCGTCATGTATCCGGTGAATATCCAAAATACAGATCCCAATGCAATCAGCAAGTAACCTATCGCTGCTGTCATCTGAGGCATGTTCAAACCCATGAAAGTAAAGCGTGTCATATCTTCCGGTCGCTACCCGGAGTATATTATGGTCCGTTCAAGTCAATATAAAAATAAAATCCATACTCGCAAACATAATTAAACTCAATTTTTGGGAAAAGGAAATATAATCACGGATAGTGGATAATTCATGCAAAGTAATAGTGGACGGAAGAATGCTGCATTTGTTATGACCGTCATGATCTTGTTGGTTTCTTTGTCCTCGATGATGTCAATGTCAGAAGTCGAGCTCGAAAAACAGTCGAGAAATTACACCTCATCGGACACAGGCTCCGCTATACAGTACACCGCATCGCACACAACCGTCTCGGTCGGCCCTTCATCACGTACAGCCATACTTGAAATGCCCGGGGGCCATGATTATTCACGCCCTTTACCCCTTGTGGTTGCTCTGCACGGATTCAGCAACAGTGGTACTGAAGTGACCTACAATATGGGTCTAACCGATAGCATACACAATAACGAGCATCTTCTTCTACGGCCAGACGGAACGCAGCACTCAGGATGGGGGGATCCGAGATTTTGGAATGCCACAGATGCCTGTTGTAACGAAGGGTTTCTCTGGGGGCCTACGCATTCCGATGATGTCAATTGGCTAGAAGGCATTGTTTCCGACGCAGTCTCAAATTATGGTGCTGACCCTGAAGGTATCATATTCATGGGATTCTCTAATGGAGGATTCATGTCCCACAGAATGGCCTGTGACAGAGGATCAATGATGAAGGCGATAGTAGCCCTAAACGGGGTGACATGGAATGATTTCAACATGTGCCCAAATACTGGGAGTCCGGACATACTACATGTTCATGCAACGTCGGATACGACGATAGAATACGAGGGGGGGAACAACAACGGGAATCCCTTCCCTGGTGCCAATGCAACTCTAGCTAACTGGGCCGCAAGAAAAGGCTGTGACTCCCAGAGGGTGCCAGTAGGGTCTCTGGATTTGGTTTACTCTCTGTCGGGGGATGAAACAGATAAATTTGATTATGTTAATTGCAATTCTGGTGAGCGTCTATCTCATTGGAGAATAAATGATGGTGTCCACAACGACATGCCTTTCGACGGGGTGGACGTGTGGGCAGATGAGGCTTTCAATTGGGCCATACAGGGTTTTGTTCGGGACTCAGATGGGGATGGATACCGTGATGATGTAGACGCATTCATCTATAATCCCAACGAATGGATAGACGCAGATGGGGATGGCGTTGGTGACAATACTGACGCGTTCCCAAATGATTCTGATGAAACTAGCGATACTGATGGTGATGGTTTTGGTGATAATGTAGATCAATGTCCAAGTGTCAGTGGGCTCTCAAATATCGATGTTATTGGTTGTCTAGATTCCGACGGCGATGGTTATTCAGACTCTGGCGATGCTTTTCCTTTATGGCCGTTTGAATGGGCTGATAGCGATGGTGATGGAATTGGTGACAATGGTGATGCCTTCCCGAACGATCCCAATGAGACTATTGATACCGATGGGGATGGTGTAGGCAACAATGCTGACGCCTTCCCGGGTGATCCATCGGAGACAGCTGATACGGACGGGGATGGCTATGGAGACAACGCAGATGCATTCCCCACAGACGCCTCGGATTGGCGTGATCGCGATGGGGATGGGGTCGGAGACAACAGAGACCTCTTTCCCAATGACCCCTCTGAGTCAATCGACTCGGATGGCGACGGCGTGGGGGACAATGGCGATGAATTCCCCCTTAATCCATATGAGGCAGTTGATTCCGATGGAGACGGCGTCGGGGACAACGGCGACGTCTTCCCGTATGATGCGACTGAGACTGGAGACATGGACAACGATGGCGTAGGCAATAATGCTGATGCGTTCCCAAGCAACCCACTGGAGACTCACGACACAGACGGAGATGGTTTTGGTGACAACTCGGATGCTTTCCCAGAGGACCCGAACGAGACCACTGACTCGGATGGCGACGGCGTGGGAGACAAGGGCGACGTCTTCCCGTATGATGCGACTGAGACCACCGACTCGGATGGCGACGGCGTGGGGGACAACGGCGACGTCTTCCCCAATGACCCCAATGAGTCCTCTGACGAAGACATGGATGGCTATGGTGACAATGAGGATGCTTTCCCTGAACTCTACTCGGAATGGAAGGACACTGACGGAGATGGTGTGGGTGACAATAGTGACAAGTTCCCAATGAATCCTGATGAGTGGAAGGACTCCGATCTTGATGGAATCGGGGATAACTCAGACTACAGGCCGTACAATGGAGAAATACAGTCGAAGGAAGACTTAGAGAGCTTTCCTTTCTTTCCTGTCATCGTTGCCATTCTTGTTTGCCTAGGGGCACTATTTATCCTGCAGACAAGACTTGGGAAAAACAACAAAAGGCAACAGCGGAGACTTAGAAAGGAAACCTACTCTGATGCCCACGAATACGAAGAAGAGGAAGACGAAGATTAACACTACGAAGAAGAGTAGTTCACCAGCGCCTCTGGACTATGGCGGACCCACCGCGATTCGAACACGGGTTTCCAGCTCCGGAGGC
>CEWG01025700.1_pt1 | contig 111337 bp, 105 predicted proteins | sample 361411 | NCBI WGS metagenome assembly CEWG01 (sample SAMEA2622173, study PRJEB7988) | marine metagenome | biome: marine biome (ENVO:00000447); feature: surface water layer (ENVO:00002042); material: "saline water (ENVO:00002010), including plankton (ENVO:xxxxxxxx)" | depth 5 m | reverse complement strand
CCAAATAATTCACTCTTTATGAGAGCTCAAGTAGATGTCTTAATTTCTTTGCCTTCAATTTTAGGAGGAAATATTGAAAAAGCGAAGGAAATAGCAAAACAAATTAAATTAATTAATCCTTTGGAAGGATTATTAGCAGAGGGATTTATATATGAAAAACTAAAAAATTACAAAAGTGCTAAATTAACATACTCAATTTTTTTTGAATTATTAAAACAAAATGAAGAGATCTGTTCAAAGTCATTTTTAAGCTATTTAAAAAATAATCGACGAGATTTAGCATATGATCTAGGTAAAATAGCCGCAGAATATTCATTAGGTATAAAATGGGGACAATGCGCTCTTTCATATTTTTTAAATACTTATAAACTAAGTGATACAGTTCCTTTAGCATGGGTGTATTATCAAATTGCACGTTTATCTAAAATTGAGGGGAATGAAATTAAAATGAAAGAAAATATAGATAAAGCATTATCGTTTAAAGCTGATTATCCTATTCTTGAAAATTTATTAAATAAACTTTTATAATGTTAAGAATTCATCTTATAGCTATAGGAGGAAGTGCAATGCATAGTCTGGCAATCGAAATGTTACGATTAGGACATAATGTTAGTGGAAGTGATGATTTAATATTTGACCCTGCAAAAAAAAATCTTGAAAAAGCAGGTATACTTCCAAAAAAAATGGGTTGGTATGAAGAAAAAATTAATGAGGAAATAGATATTGTAATTCTTGGAATGCATGCAAGAAAAGATAATCCAGAGTTATTGAGAGCTAAAGAATTAGGTCTCGTTATCAAATCATATCCAGAATTTTTAGCAGACTATTCTGTGGATAAATCCAGGGTAGTAATTGCTGGTAGTCATGGGAAAACCACAATAACTTCTCTTATAATTCATTCTTTAAATTATAATGAAATTGAAATAGATTATATGGTTGGTGCTCAGCTGAAATCATATAATAATACTCTTAAGCTTTCAGAAGAAAATAACTTCATAATATTTGAAGGGGACGAATATTTATCTTCTCCAATTGATTTGCAACCCAAATTTTTATGGTACAAACCTGAAATAGCCCTTATAAGTGGAATTGCTTGGGATCACATAAATGTTTTTCCAACTTTTGAAAATTATACTAAACAATTTGATTTATTTATTTCTTCAATTAAACCAGGTGGGGTTTTGATTTTTAACAGTGAAGATAAAATTTTGAAACAAATTGTTGAAGCTAACACAAACCCTATCAAAAAAATTCCATACAAGAGTCCAAATTATAAAATCGTAAATAACATCACCTACTTGGAAACTGAAGAAGGCGATTTACCTCTTTCCATTTTTGGACATCATAATCTTTTAAATGTTGAAGCTGCAAGATGGATTTCACAATTGATGGGATTAGATATTTCAAGTTTTTATGAGGCTTTACCAACTTTTAAAGGTGCATCAAATCGATTAGAACTTATTACAAGAGGAAAAACATCTTATTTATATAAAGATTTTGCTCATGCACCAAGTAAGGTCATTGCAACAGTTCAGGCTGTAAAAAATCAATTTAAAGATTTTAAAATTACTGTTTGTTTAGAATTACACACCTATAGTAGTCTTGATGCAAATTTTTTAAAAGAGTATGCAAATACATTGGACAATGCAGATGATGCTATTATATTCTATGACCCTGAAGCTTTAAAAATTAAAAATAGAATTCCATTAGACCCTAAATTTATTAAAGAAGCTTTTGCTAATAAAAATATTGAAGTATTAAATAGTAGAGATTCTCTTAATTTAAATCTTTTTAAAAGGGAATTCAAAAACAAAATATTACTAATGATGAGTTCTGGAAGTTTTGGTGATTTAAATTGGAAAAATTTAAAAAATCATATGTTAAAATACTAAATGAAGTTTATTAAGGAAAAGTTAAATTAAATTTTAAATAAAAATTACATTTTTTGCTATTAGTATACACCCATAGAATTACACCAAGATTAACCTATATTTTTAAACATATTTTTGAAAATATGTTAAAAATTGAAATAGGTTTTACTGAAAAAGTTGAGGTATTTGTTGCTCATTCAGGTCCTAAGTTTAGTTATACTAATAAACCTTTGGGGGATGAGTTTTTTATAGCTTCTCATACATTACTTTTTGAACAAGGTGTAATTAATCAAAATATAGAAATTAAAAAATGGGAAAATATGCCCATTTTTTTTGAAACAAATAAAAATGGAGTATTCCCTTTTGACATATTTGCTTCTAGTTTTTTTCTTTTAACTCGATATGAAGAAGCCCTACCACATGTAAAAACAGATTTAGGACATTTTAATTTTCTGGACAGTATTGCATACAAAAATAATTTCTTAGAAAAACCAATAATTGACTTCTGGGTTTTTAAATTTTATGAAATTTTAAGCAAAAGTTTTGATGAAATAAATCAATCTATTCATTTTAGTCCATCTAAAGAAATATTAATAGATGTTCATATCCCATATAGATATAGGCATCATTCATTTTTAATTATTTTGGGTGATTTTTTTTCTTCTTTATGGAAGATAAATTTAAGAGATTTGGTAGATCAAATTTTAGTTTTATTGAGAATAAAAAAAGACCCTTATGATAGTTTTGATAAATGGAATGAATTATTTGAGAATAGCTCCCGAAAGCCAAAGGTATTTTTTTTATTTGCCAAAAGTTCATCCTACCAATCGACATTTTCAATTTTCAATTTCAATTATAAAAGAATAATAAAAGAAATTGGAGATTACTTTAATCTAGGTATTTTAGTGTCTGTACAAGCTCAACTTTTTTCAAATCAAAAATTGAAAAAAGAAAAAACAGACTTTCAAGATCTTACTCATAATATTGTTTCAAGTGTAAGATTTAGCAACGGAATTAGGGATGTAACTTTAGATTATGAAAACTTGTCAAATAACGAATTTAATAATGATTATAGTATGGGATATCTAAATCATTTTGGGTTTCGTGCTGGCACTGCTACACCATTTAATTTTTATGATATTTCAAATGAATTTCAATTACCTTTAAAAGTACATCCTATATTTGCTGACGAAAAAGGCATAAAAAAAATAGACTCTGTTAATCCTTTTGAAAAACTAGAAAAGTATTATAATTCTCTACCTTTATCCTGCGGAAAACTAACTATAGTTTTAAATAATAAATTTTTACAATCAATAAAAATTAATAATACTTTTCAAAAAGGATTTTTAGATTATATAAATGATTAATATTTATTCATTAAAAAATATTTTTTTTGATTTAGATCATACCCTTTGGGACTTTGAAAAAAACTCAGAATTAACTTTTGATTTAATTTTTAGAAAACTTAATCTAGATATTGATTTAAAAAATTTTTTGTCAGTATATAATCCAATAAATCAAAAATGTTGGAAATTATATAGAGAAAATAAAATAAGTCAAGAAAAATTACGGATTAAAAGGCTAGAAGAAACCTTTGAGATTATCCAATTTGATATTCAGTTTAATAAAATTTTAGAAATATCAAACCTTTATATAATGCAATTAACGACTTTCAAAAATCTTTTTGAAGGAACTCACGAGTTATTACAATTTTTAAAAAAAAAATATAAACTTCATGTAATTACAAATGGTTTTGAGGAAGTACAAAACTTTAAAATTAAAAATTCAGGATTGTCCAATTATTTTGAAAATATTTTTACTGCAGAGAGTTTAGGATACAAAAAACCTCATCCAAAAATTTTTGAACTAGCAATGCATAAAGTAGGAGCAAATCCTAAATCGTCTCTAATGATTGGGGATAGTTTCGAGGCCGATATCAAAGGTGCCTTAGGGACAAAAATGCAAGCTTTACATTTTAATTCACACTACGAACCAATTCATGATAGATGTCCGATATTTTACTCTTTAAATGATATTTATAAAATATTTATACAGTTGAGCTAAATAATAATAATAAGAACATTAATCCTTATTTTTGATTTATGGATTTAAAAGGAGCTCAAAGAGATGTTCATGAGTGGATTAGTAAATATGGTGTTCGTTATTTCGATGAATTAACCAATATGGTTCAATTAACAGAAGAAGTAGGAGAAGTTGCACGCATTATTTCTCGTCGTTATGGTGAGCAGTCAGAAAAAGAATCTGATAAAGAAAAAGATCTTGGAGAAGAACTTGCAGATGTTATTTTTGTCGTTTTGTGTTTAGCAAACCAAACAGGGATTGATCTAAACGAAGCTTTTAAAAAAAAATTAAAAGAAAAAACCAAACGAGACAAAAATCGTCATCATAACAATAAAAAATTAAAATCTTAATTCTATAAATGGATCTAAAAATCTCTCACAACTCTAAAAAATGTATAGGAGAATTAAAAATTAGTGGATCCAAAAGTGAGACAAACAGATTGCTAATATTGAAGGCGCTTTTTTCTGAGTTTGAAATCAAAAACATATCAAACTCTGATGATAGTAAGATATTAGAAAAAGCACTAAAATCAAAAGAAAAAATAATTGATATCCACCATGCAGGAACTGCTATGCGTTTTTTAACAGCTTATTTTTCTCAACTAGAGGGAAGAGAGGTAATATTGACGGGTTCCAAAAGGATGCAGCAGAGACCAATTAAAATTCTAGTAGATTCTTTAATTTCTTTGGGAGCTGACATATACTATGAAAACAAAAATGGTTATCCACCATTAAGAATAAAAGGAAAAAAATTTAAAGGGGGTTCAATTAAGCTCCCTGCTGGAATTAGTAGTCAGTATGTTTCTGCATTGTTATTAATTGCTCCGGTATTAGAAAATGGCATAGAATTGAGTCTTTTGGGTAAACCAACTTCATTACCTTATATAGAAATGACTTTATTTTTACTCAAAAATTTTGGTGTAAAAACCTATTTTGATGGAAAAAAAATAAAAATAAATCCTAATATTCAATTTAAAAAAGCTAAGCAAACAGTAGAATCAGATTGGAGTTCGGCTTCTTATTTTTATAGTATAGTTGCGCTATCTAAAAATGCAGAAATAAAACTTAGCAGTTATAAATCAAAAAGCCTCCAAGGAGACTCGGTTTTAAAAAATATTTACGAAAAGCTTGGTGTTAAGTCAATATTTAAGGACAACTGTTTATTATTAAAAAAAGAAGAAATAAAATTTCCTAATTGTGTTGATTTAAATCTCACTAAAGCTCCAGATATAGCCCAAACTATTGCTGTAACTTGTTATGGTTTAGGTATTGGGTGTAATTTAGAAGGCTTACATACACTAAAAATTAAAGAAACTGATAGATTAGTTGCTTTAGAAAGAGAGCTTAAAAAATTAGGAGCAACTATTAAAATAACTGAAAGCAGTTTAATTCTTAGTCCTGGTAATAATTTTAAGCAAAATTGTTCAATTTCAACATACAATGATCATCGTATGGCAATGTCTTTTGCACCGCTATCATTAAAAGTACCACTACAAATTAAAGATTATAAAGTTGTTTCTAAGTCATATCCAAATTTTTGGAAAGATTTAGTTAAATTAAATTTTATAATTCAAATGAGATAATTTCATATTTACTTGACAATCGCTATTTGAAGATGGTATATTTGCAGCTTAAAACTTAAAGATGAAGCTATCAGATTTTCAATTTGAATTACCCCAATCACTACTTGCACAAAGACCTGCAGCAGACCGAGACGAATCTAGATTAATGGTGTTAGATCGTAAGAACGAGTCTATAGCGCACCATACTTTTAAAGAGGTATTAAATTTTTTTGAAGAGGGTGATGTGATGGTTTTAAACAATACTAAGGTTTTTCCTGCTCGTCTATTTGGTAATAAAGAAAAAACTGGAGCACGTATTGAAGTTTTCCTACTTCGTGAACTTAATGAAGAACAAAGATTATGGGATGTTTTAGTTGATCCAGCCAGAAAAATTAGAATTGGAAATAAACTCTATTTTGGTGAGGACGATAGTTTAGTAGCTGAAGTTATTGATAATACTACATCAAGAGGAAGAACACTTAGATTCCTTTTTGATGGAAGTTATTCAGATTTTAGAATAAAATTGAAGGAATTGGGTCAAACTCCCTTGCCAAAATATATAAAGAGACCCTTGGAAGAAGATGATCAAGAACGATATCAAACTATATATGCTAAACACGAGGGAGCTGTTGCTGCTCCAACAGCAGGATTACATTTTTCAAAACATTTATTAAAAAGATTAGAAATAAAGGGTATTAATTTAGCAGAACTTACACTACATGTTGGATTAGGTACATTTAGCGCAGTTGAAGTGGAAGATTTATCTAAACATAAAATGGATTCCGAGGAATTAATTATTGATTCTTTAGCTGCTAATAAAGTAAATAAGGCTAAAGATGAACGAAAAAAAATATGTGCAGTTGGAACAACTGTTATGAGAGGACTTGAAAGTTCTGTTTCTTCATCTGGATTTTTAAACGAGTTTCAAGGTTGGACTCATAAGTTTATTTTTCCTCCTTATGATTTTTCAATAGCGAATTCCATGATAACTAATTTCCATACACCAAAATCTACATTACTAATGATGGTTTCAGCATTTGCTGATCCTGATTTTATTAAACATGCCTACAGCGTAGCTATAAAAGAGAAATATAATTTTTATTCTTACGGAGATGCAATGCTTATTTTATGATTTAAATTATAGTTACATTTTTTATTTTTGGAAAACTTAAAAAAAGATATCCGCAGATTAAGTAAAAAAGAATTACAGGAATTCTTTGTTTCAAAAAACTTACCAAAATATAAAGGTTCTCAAGTTTATGAATGGATCTGGAAAAAAGGCTCCCATGATTTTGATTTAATGACAAATTTATCTTTTAAACACAAAATGCTTCTGAAAGATAATTTTGAGATAAGACATGTCAACATAGATTTACATAAAAAAAGTTTAGATGGGACAATTAAAAATGCAGTAAAATTATACGATAATCTAGTAGTGGAATCAGTATTAATCCCTACACCAAAAAGAATAACAGCATGTATTTCATCACAAGTTGGTTGTAGTTTAGATTGTATTTTTTGTGCTACATCTTCTTTGAAGAGAATACGAAATTTAAATACTGATGAAATATATGATCAAGTAATTTTGATGAGTAAACAAAGTAAATATTATTTTAATAGACCCTTATCTAATATAGTCTTCATGGGCATGGGAGAACCATTATTGAATTATAATAATGTGTTAATTGCTATAAAAAAAATCAATGAACCAGAAGGATTAGGCATGTCATCAAGAAGGATAACACTTTCAACATCTGGTATACCAAAAATGATAAAAAAAATGGCTAATGAAAATGTAAAGTTTCGTTTAGCTGTTTCTTTACATAGTGCAAGACAAAGTCTTAGAGAAAAAATTATGCCTTTTGCTAAGAAATTTCCCTTGGAAGAATTATCAGATTCATTGAAATACTGGTGTCTTAAAACTCGAAAAAAAGTAACTTTTGAATATATAATTTGGGAAGGAGTAAATGATAAAAAAGTTGATATTAATGCGTTGGTTAACTTTTGTAAAATGATTCCTTCAAAAGTAAACTTGATACAATATAATCCTATTGAAAATTCTTCAATGAAGGAAGCTTCTGAGGAATCAGTTAATTTATATGTTGATGCACTAAATAAAGCAAAAATTAAGGTTACTTATAGGCGTTCAAGAGGACAAGATATTGATGCTGCGTGTGGTCAATTGGCAAACAAACTTGATTTAGCTTAGAAAAAACATTAATAATTTATCGGATAGTGTAGAATTGGTATATTTACTTTTCTCAATGAAAATAGTAGAAAACATAAAGGAGCCTATCTATGAAGAGATGGAGTTATTTGAAGAGAAATTTTTCAAATCAATGTCATCAAAAGTAGCTCTCCTTAATAGAATAACCCACTTTATAGTTAATCGAAAAGGTAAGCAAATGAGACCTATGTTTGTTTTTCTTGTAGCAAAGATGTTGGGTAATGGAAAAGTGAATGAACGTACTTACAGAGGTGCAGCAATTATTGAATTAATTCATACAGCCACATTAGTTCATGATGATGTGGTTGACGATAGCAATATAAGAAGAGGCTTTTTTTCAATAAATGCATTGTGGAAAAATAAAATTGCAGTTTTAGTTGGTGATTATCTCTTATCTAAGGGTTTATTACTATCAATAGAAAATGAGGATTTCGATTTATTAAAAATAATTTCAATTGCTGTAAGGGAGATGAGTCAAGGTGAATTATTACAATTGGAAAAAGCTAGGGATTTAGATATTAATGAAAATATTTATTATGAAATAATCCGCCAAAAAACAGCTATTTTACTTTCATCTTGTTGTGCTATGGGTGCCAAAACAGTAAATTGTAGTGAGGACGAAGTAAAAAAAATGCAAAATTTTGGTGAGTTATTGGGGATGGCATTTCAGATTAAAGATGATTTATTTGACTATGGAGAAAAAAAAATAGGAAAGCCTTTGGGCATAGACATCAAAGAAAAAAAAATGACACTCCCTTTAATTCATGTTTTAAATATTGTTTCACAAACAGAAAAGAAGTATATGCTAGATATTGTTAAAAATCACAATAAAGACAAAAAAAAAGTTAAAGAGCTAATAGAATTTATAAAAGATAAAGGAGGACTAAAATTTGCAATAAAAAAGATGAAAGCATACCGTGATAATGCTATGAATATTTTATTAGAATTTCCAAAAAACAGATATCGCGATGCACTTGAATTAATGCTAAATTTTGTAATTGAAAGAAAAATTTAATTCTTTTTTCTTAATTTAAATTTCATTTACTTATAACAATTAGATATATTGATTTCAAAGAATACTATAGATAAAGTATTTGAAATAGCCCGTGTTGAAGAGGTTATTGGAGAATTTTTGTCTTTGAAAAAATCAGGCTCAAATTTTAAAGGACTTAGTCCTTTTTCTCAAGAAAGAACACCAAGTTTTATGGTATCTCCAGTTAAACAAATTTGGAAGGATTTTAGTAGTGGAAAAGGGGGAAATGTTGTTGCTTTTTTAATGGAACATGAACATTTCACTTATCCTGAAGCAATCAAATTTCTAGCAAATAAGTATAACATTGAAATAGAAGAATCTGAGATTAATGATAAAGACAGGGAAAATAGAGATCATATTGAAAGTCTTTATTTACAAAATAATTTTGCTCAAAAACATTTTTCAAAAAATATATGGGAAACCATAGAAGGTAAATCTTTAGGCTTAAGTTATTTTAAAGAAAGAGGTTTTAGTGAAGAAACAATAAGATTATTTGGACTAGGGTATGCTTTAGAAAAAAAAGACGACCTTTTCAAAACAGCTAAAAAAGAAGGTTATTCAGATCAGTTTTTAGATGAAACAGGATTAGTTATATACAATGACAGAGGGTCTATAGATCGATTTAGAGGAAGAGTAGTTTTTCCAATAAGAAGCATGGCTGGACGTATACAGGGCTTTGGTGGTAGAATACTCTCTTCTGATACTAAAACAGCTAAGTACTTAAATTCACCGGAAAGTAAGATTTATAATAAAAGTAAGATTTTATATGGAATTTATGAAGCTAAAAAAGAAATAGCAAAAGAAGATGTTTGTTATTTAGTAGAGGGTTACACTGATGTAATTCAAATGTATCAAAAGGGTATAAAAAATATTGTTTCTTCATCTGGCACAGCTTTAACAATTGAACAAATTCAGTTGATAAGAAGATTAACCTCAAATATTATTGTCTTATTTGATGGTGATGCTGCTGGTCTAAGAGCAGCTTTAAGAGGTATTGATATTATTCTTTCCGAGGGTTTGAATGTGAAAATTTGCTCTTTCCCTGAAGGAGATGATCCTGATAGTTTTGCTTTAAATAACAATTTTTATGACATAAAAAATTATATAGTTGAAAAGTCAAAGGATTTTATTGAATTTAAAACAGATCTTTTAATTAAAGAGGGATCTAATGATCCTATAAAAAAGGCTGCAACTGTTAGAGATATTGTTCAAAGTATTGAAAAAATACCTGACCCAATAAAGCAAGAAATTTATTTAAGACAATGTGCAAATCAAATGCAAATTTCAGAGGAGGTTGTTTTTAATTCTTTTGCTCAAGAAAAAAATAAAGTAATTTCCAAAAGAAAACTAAAATTAAATAAAGAGTATATCTCTCAAAAAAAAATAACAAAACAAAATCCTGATAACCCACTTTTAAATATTGAAAAACAAATTATAAGTATTCTAATTCTTTATGGAAATGATGAAGCTTTTTTTGATGAAACTTTAATTTTTTCTGATGCAAAAGGGAACTTGAAAGAACAATCTAAAACTGTTCAAACCAGAGTATTTGAAAAAATATTTTTAGATCTTCAACAAGATGAGATAGAAATGATTCAACCAGAATTTCAATTACTCTACAATCAATTGATAGATCTTTTTCAAAGAGAAGGAAAAATAGAAGCTGATAAAATTGTTATACAAGAACAAAATCCAAAAATCGGAAAATTACTTACTGATATTTTACTTGATTTTGAAAAACATCAATTACATGACTGGAATAAGAAGAATATTTTTGTTAAAGACAGGAAGAGTGTTGTAGGACAATTAGTAAGTGAAACTATTTTAACATTCAGGAAGTATCTCGTCGATCAAAAAATTCAAAAAATTTTAGAGGTAGCTCAAAAAAAACAAAAGGACTATAATAGTGTTGTTTTTCTTGAAGAAATTATTCAATATCAAAATTTAAAAAAAGTACTCTCAAAAAAATTAAATAGAGTCCTTTAAATCAATTTTAAGCTTTCCCTTTATCATTTTAGAAACAGAATAATCAAAGAAAATTAATCATATATAACTTTTAGGAATTTCACAAACTGGTATTTGAACCATTTTGTGTTTATTTTGTCTATGAAAATTTGAATATATAGACAAAACCTTTTTTTGTCTTTCTGTCATAGTGGTTTCATCAATTTGTTTATCAAAAACATCCATTGCCCACTCTAATTCAGGATATGAAGCCCCAATTTGTTCTTCATCAGTTCGATTATCATTCCATAAACCATCAGTAGGTTCAGCGTTTTGAATTGAATCTAAAATTTTTAAATTTTTTCCTAACTCAAATACTTGTGATTTGTTTAAATCAGCAATAGGACTTAAGTCAACTCCACCATCTCCATATTTTGTAAAAAAACCTACTCCAAAATCTTCAACTTTATTTCCAGTTCCAGCAACTAGATATTGATTTAGTGCCGCAAAGTAGTAAAGACTAGTCATTCTAAGTCTAGCACGTGTATTGGCTAAACTTAGTGATTGTGAACTTAAATTGTTAGTCATTGGAAGTATTTCTTTAAAAGAATAAAAGACTTTATCCAGAGTCAAACGATGCGATGTTACATTATAAAATTGATTTTTTAACCATTCTATATGATTTGATGCACGACTATCTTGTTTACTTTCTTGTTGAATAGGCATTTCTAAACAAATTAGATTAAATCCTGTTTTAGCGCATAATGTGGAGGTGACCGCCGAATCTATACCACCAGAAACACCTACTACGAAGCCTCCCATATTATGTTTATTTGCATAGTCTTTAAGCCATTTTACAATATGACTTTCTACTTTTTCAACAGATTTCATTATTTAATCATTTATTGGAAGTAAATTTGTTTAAAATTACTGTTTTTGTGATTACTAAAAGAATTCTTGAGACCGAAGGAACTACTTTTTTTTCTTTTTCTTATAAATGTATTTGTTTTTTTACTGTATCTGTTTTTTTACTATCATGTAAAAATGAAATCAACAATAAAAATGAAATTGAAAAAAACCCTCTCTCTGTCAGTTTTGAACGATTTGATCTAAAATTTTACAATAATTCACCAGATGTAATTCCCAATCTGAAAAATGAATACCCTTTCTTGTTCCCCAAACAATTTTCGGATAGTGTTTGGATTAATAGACAAAAGGACACACTACAATTATTGCTTCAAGATGCTGTTATTAATACTTTTTCAGATTTAAGTTTTTTGGAAAAAAAAACATCAAGTTTATTTAAATATATCAGACATTATTTTCCTAAAACTAAAATTCCAAGAATTATAACTTTGACTAACAATGTAGACTATCAAATTAAAACAGTTTATTTGGATAGTTTATTATTGATTTCATTAGATACTTTTTTAGGGTCAGATCACCCATTATATGAAGGTATACCGTATTATATTAGAAAAGAGTTGGATAGTAAGTACCTTCTTTCACAAATTGCAGAAAAATTTGCATCTTATATTATTCCTCCTAATGAAAACAGAACTTTTCTTTCAAATATGATATATGAGGGTAAAAAATTGTATTTGCAAGATCTAATTTTACCAAATGAAAAGGATGAAATAAAAATAGCATACACGCAAAATGAAATTGAATGGGTTAGGGAAAATGAAACAAATATTTGGCAATATTTCATTGAAAATCAAACACTTTACAAAACAGATCCAGAATTGATAGATCGTTTTTTAGAACCAGCACCATTTACCAAATTTTATTTACAATTGGACAATGAGTCGCCAGGAAAAGTCGGTCGCTGGATTGGCTGGCAGATTGTTAAATCTTATCACAAAAATAATCCAGAAATCTCTTTAAAAAAATTAATAAAAACTTCTTCTCAAGAACTTTTTAATTTATCAAAATATAAACCAAAAAGATAATGTCAATACACAAAAAAACTAATATTTCAATTGATGTAAATTTAGATGAAAATAATATTCCTCTGGAGATGAAATGGAATGCTCCTGATGGAGGAGTATCAGAAATGGATACTAAAGCGGTTTTACTTTCATTGTGGGATTCTAATAAAAAAGAGACATTGAAAATAGATTTATGGGTAAAAGAAATGCCCCTTGATCAAATGCAATTATTTTTTTATCAAACTTTAGTTTCACTTAGCGACACTTTCTACAGAGCCACTCAAGATGAAAAAATGACTGAAACAATGAAGGATTTCTGCGATTATTTTGCAGAAAAATTAAATCTTAAACATAATAATATTTAAGTCTTAACTTAACTCAGAATTTAAATTATCGATATAATTTAATATATCGTCACCACCTTTGTTTTTTAAAGAAGAAGTAACAAAAATTGGAGGGAGTGATTCCCAAACTTCGTGAATCATAATTTGTTTATAATTATTTAATTTTTCATTAAGAGTATGAGTTTTTAATTTGTCAGATTTTGTGAAAATTATCGAAAAAGGAATTTGGTTGTTTCCTAACCATCTCATAAAATTTACATCAATTTTCTGTGGCTCGTGACGAATATCAATAAGTAAAAAAGCATTAATTAATTGTTTACGCTTAATAAAATAGGTTGTTATAAATGATTGAAATATTTCCTTTTTTGTTTTTGAGGCATTAGCATAACCATATCCAGGTAGGTCAACCAAAAACCATTTGTTATTGATTAGATAATGGTTTATTAATTGAGTTTTCCCGGGTTTGGATGAGGTTTTGGCAAGTGCTTTTTTATTACAAATAGAATTAATTAATGAAGACTTTCCCACATTTGATCTACCAATAAAAGCATACTCAGGTAGATTATTATTTGGACATTTTTCTATATCGGTATTACTAATAACAAATCTTGCAGATTTGACATACATGATTTTTTAGAAATTTTTAGAGTTTAGCCATTTTTGAAGGATAGTGTTAAATTTATTGGGGTGTTCCATCATGGGTGCGTGACCACATTTGTCTATCCAGTATAAGTCTGAATTAGGAAGTAATTCATAAAATTCTTCAGCTACATTAGGAGGGGTTACTGTATCTTGTTTGCCCCAAATAATAGCTGTAGGGGTTTTCATTTTTGGTAATTCTTTGGACATATTGTGTCTTATTGCACTTTTTGCTAAGGCTAGTGTCCGCACTAACTTATTTCTGTCATTTACAGACTCAAAAACCTCATCAACTATTTGTTTAGTTGCTATTTTAGGGTCATAAAAGACTGCTTCACTTTTTTTCTTTATATATTCATAGTCTCCTCTTTTTGGATATCCGTCTCCTAAATTATTTTCATATAATCCTGAACTTCCAGTTAGTACAAGTCCCTTTACAGGTTTTGGATGTTTATTTGTATAAAGTAAACCAATATGCCCTCCTAGAGAATTACCAAGGAGAACAAAATCATTTAATCCTTTAAATTTTATGAATTTATGTAAGAAATCAGATAGAGATTTGACTGAGGTATTTAATACAGGAAGCGAATAGACAGGAAGTTCAGGAATAATTACTCGATAGTCTTTTTTAGGAAAATAATCTAAGACTCCTTTAAAATTACTTAGCCCACCCATTAATCCATGGAGTATTATTAGGGGCTGCCCTGTACCAGATTCTAGGTAACGAAACTCTTCTTTTTGGATAATTTTATTAAACACCCTTAACCAACTTATTAGTTCCAAATATAGACATTTACATTTTAGCTTACGTTTTTATTTTTTTTAACTAACTAAAGGAGAAAACAATTAATGTGTCAAAACTTATTAACAATGTGGTAAATTGTGGTAAATTGTGGTAAATATCATTATATTTGATATGTATAACAATGTATAAATGCAACATTTGATTGGAACATATGAATGTAGGGTAGACACCAAAGGCAGAATTATGATGCCAGTTGCAATAAAAAAACAGCTATCTAAAGTTGGAGATGATAGTTTTGTTTTAAAACGTGCTGTTTTTAATCCGTGTTTAGAGCTTTATCCTATTAAGGAATGGAAACATTTGATGCAAAAAGTGAATGCTTTAAACCGTTTTAATAAAAAGAATAATGATTTTATTAGAAGATTTAATGCAGGAGTAAAAACAATTGAGATGGATGCCTCTGGAAGACTTTTGATTCCAAAAGATTTAATAAATCACGCAAAGATAAATAAACATATAGTCATCTCGTCAGCAATTAATATTCTTGAAATTTGGGATAAATCACTTTATGAAAAATCTATAAATGAAGCTACTCTTGATTTTGGAGAATTAGCTGAAGAGGTAATGGGAGACAAATATGATGACAAAATTTCATAATCCGGTTTTATTAAATGAAGCAATTCAAGGACTAAAAATTAGTCCAAATGGAGTTTATGTTGATGCGACATTTGGTGGAGGAGGTCATTCTAAATCTATTTTGGAAATGTTAAATAAAGAAGGGCGCTTATTGAGCTTTGATCAAGATGAAGACACCTATGAAAATAAGATTAATGATTCCAGATTTAAATTTATTTCTGCAAATTTCAACCATCTTTCACAGTATTTAAAATATTATGGGGTTGAATCAGTTGATGGAGTTCTAGCTGATTTTGGTGTTTCATCTCATCATTTTGATACCGCATCTAGAGGGTTTTCTATTCGTAAAAAAGGGAGGTTAGATATGAGAATGAATCAAAACCAAAAACTTGATGCACACTATGTGATAAATAATTATGAAGAGATCGATCTAAACAATCTTTTTTTTAATTATGGTGAAGTAAGAAACTCAAAAAAAATATCAAAACAAATTCTAAGTTCAAGAGAAAAGAGAGTTATAAATACAACCAGCGATTTAGTAGAATTATTAAAACCTCTAACGCCATTTAGGTATCAAAAAAAATTTCTAGCTCAAATTTTTCAAGCGATTCGTATCGAAGTAAATAATGAAATAGAAGTTTTAAAGTCTTTTCTAGAGCAAGCAACAAAAAGTTTAAAGACTGGGGGAAGGATAGTTTGCATATCATACCATTCTTTAGAGGATCGTTGTGTTAAGAGATATATTCAATTTGGAAATTTTGAAGGGAAGGATGAGAAAGACCTATATGGAAATTCTTTACGAGTTCTTAGAAAGATTGGTAAAGTAGTAGTTCCTTCAGAAAAAGAAATTATAATAAATAAAAGAGCACGTAGTGCTAAAATGAGAATAGCAGAGAAAATATGAATAATCTGAGATCATTCTTAAATATTGATTTTCTTGTTAGAGAAAATGCTGTCAAGAATTGGAGAATGATTCTTTTTCTTTCTTTTTTGGCTGTAATAATGATTTCATCAGGACATAGTGCAGATAAAAAAATCTTCAAAATAGCATCCCTAAACGGTGAAATTAAAGCACTAAAAAGTGATTTCATTGAGGGAAAAAAAGAACTTTTAAGATTAAAAAAAGAGTCTTCAGTCACTGGTAAGCTAAAAGAAAAAGATGTAGGCCCTGCATCTTCACCTCCAATAAAAATTGTTTTGTTAAAATGAGTGAAGAACAAAATTTTTCAAAAAAATTGATGCAAAGATTTTACTTGTTAGTGACATTAATTTTGATATTTTCTTTCATTTTAATTTTTAAACTGTTTCATATTCAGTTTTATGAAAATGAAACGGGGCTAGGTATTGAACCAGAGAGTATTGTTAAAAATGTTATTCTAGAACCCAGTAGAGGAAATATATATGCTTCAGATGGGAATATATTAGCCACATCTATTCCGCGTTATGAATTACATTGGGATTCTGTTACAACAGATGATTATTTATTTGAAACTAAAAAGAAAACACTAGCAGATTCAATTGCTTCATTAACTAGTGTGTCTTCCAAATTTATACTCAAAAAACTTGAAAAAGCTAAAAAAAATAAAAATCGGTACTTGTTAATTGCCAAGAACGTATCGTATTCAGATTACAAAAAATATAAGACATTTCCGATTTTTAATCAAAATGTATATCGAGGAGGATTAATCGTTGAACAAGAAATAAAGCGAGAACATCCGCTTGGTAAAATTGCTGAAAGGACAATAGGTTATGAAAAACTAGATAATAATGGTTCTTATTTTAGAGTCGGACTTGAGGGCGCTTTCTCAGAATATTTAAGAGGAAATCCTGGTATCCGATTAAAACAAAAAATTGCAAATGGACAATGGAAACCCATAAGTGACTCTAATGAAAAAGAGCCTACTGAGGGATTTGATCTTTACACAACATTAGATGTTAATATTCAAGAAATAGTTCATAATACTCTTCTAGGACAATTAGAAAAATTTAGAGCAGAGCATGGAACAGTTGTAGTAATGGAAGTGAAAACAGGTGAAATTAAGGCTATTGCAAACTTAGGAAGGACAGTTGAGGGGAAATATTATGAAAAATTAAATTATGCGGTTGGGGAGGCTCATGAACCTGGATCAACATTTAAATTGATGGCAATGATTGCAGCTTTGGAGGACAAAGTAATTGATTATAACTCTTTAATTAATACTGGTAAAGGGGAATTGAAATTTTTTGGTAAATATAAAGTTAAAGATTCAAAAAGAGGAGGGCATGGAATAATTACTGCATCAAAAGCTTTTGAAGTTTCATCAAATGTAGGTCTTGTAAAAATCATCTATGATAATTATAAAGATAATCCTAAAAAATTTGTTGATCGCCTCTATAACTTAGGTCTAAACAAAACTTTAGGCTTGCCAATAAAAGGAGAAGGAATCCCCAAGATTCCTTATCCAACTGATTCAAATTGGGATGGATTAGATTTACCTTGGATGGCATACGGATATGGAGTCGCTATTACTCCACTTCAGACCTTAGCTTTTTATAATGCTATAGCTAATGATGGAGAAATGGTAAAACCAAGATTTATAAGTAAAATTAGCAATTTTGGGAATTTACCTACCAAAGTATTTTCAAAGCATACTCTAAATCCTTCAGTTTGTTCAAAAGAAACATTAAATAAAGTACAACAAATGCTTTTTAATGTTGTGGATAAAAAATGGGGTACAGCGTTTAATATAAAGGATGAATTGCTATCAATGGCAGGAAAAACAGGAACTTGTCAAGTTGATTATACCTCTGAAGAAGTTCAATATATATCCAGCTTTGTAGGATATTATCCAGTAGAGAATCCAAAATATTCGTGTATAGTTGTAATTCATAGGCCAAATAAATCCATCGGATATTATGGGTCTACAGTAGCTGCACCTGTTTTTAAGACTATAGCAAAAAAAATTTTTAACGATATACCAAAAAAGATAGAAATAAGCTATTCTGCATTTGCTGATTTAGAAAATAACACAGTTCCAAATGTTAAGGGGCTTAATCAAAAAGAAGCAATTAAAAAATTGAAAAATAAAGGAATGACTGTAAAAGTTAAAGGTAAGGGAATTGTTAAATCACAATCAATTAAACCAGGATCAAAAATTAAGAATCAACAAAAAATAATCATAGAATCGTCTTGAAAATTCTGAAAGAAATATTATATAAAGTATCAACAGAAGGTGTTTTTGGGAGTACCCTTGTGAAGATTTCTTCATTAAGTTTTGATAGTCGAAACATTAAAAAAAATAGTCTTTATGTAGCAAAAAAAGGCATTCATTTAGATGGACATGATTTTATTAAAAAATCAATAGAAAAAGGAGCTGCAGCTATAGTTTGTAATAAGCTTCCAGAAGAAGTAATTGATGGTATTACTTACATAATTGTTAATAATACCTCTAAAGCATTAGGAATTTTAGCTTCTAATTTTTATGACAATCCATCAGAAAAACTTAATCTTGTTGGCATAACAGGCACAAATGGAAAAACCTCTGTTGCTTTCTTCTTACATCAGTTATTTTCATCACATTCACTAAAATGTGGATTGCTTTCTACAATAAAAATTAAATACTTAGATCGAGAATTTAATAATAGTAGCACTACACCAGATATAATTACAATAAATAATTTACTAAATGACATGGTGAGAGAAGGTGTAGATTTTTGTTTTATGGAAGTTTCTTCTCACGGAATAGCTCAAGACCGTATTTATGGTCTTTCATTTAAGGCAGGTGTATTTACAAATCTCACACATGACCATTTAGATTATCATGGAAATTTCAAAAATTATAGGGATACCAAAAAACAATTTTTTGACAATCTTTCTGATTCTGCTTTTGCTTTAACAAACATTGATGATAAAAATGGGTCTTTTATGTTACAAAATACTAAAGCAAAAAAATACACATATGCTACAAAATTTCACGCAGACTATATGGTAAAGATTTTAGAGTGTGAATTTTCTGGGATGTTGTTAAAAATTCAAAACCATGAAGTTTGGTCTAGCTTAATAGGTCATTTTAATTCACAGAATCTTTTAGCAGTTTATGCTATTGCTGATTTATTTAAAATACCAACGCTTAATATTTTAAAATATATAAGTCAGTTAAGGAGTGCAGACGGTCGTTTTCAAAGTTTTCAGACAAAAGATAAAATAACAATTGTTGTAGACTATGCACACACTCCTGATGCATTAAAAAATATTTTAGAAACAATTAATAACATTAGAACAAATAATGAAATACTCTATTTGATTTTAGGATGCGGAGGAAATAGAGATAAGCAAAAGAGACCCCTAATGGGTAAAATAGCTACGGATCTTTGTGACAAAGTTATTTTTACATCTGATAATCCTAGAGACGAAGATCCATTAAAAATTATTTCTGAAATGATTGCGGGTGTTGAATCTGAAAATTATAAAAAATTCATAAAAGTTACTTTAAGAGAGGAAGCTATTGCAATGGCTGGTCAGTTATCTAAAAAAGGGGATATAGTCGTAATTGCTGGTAAAGGTCACGAAAGATATCAAGAAATAAATGGAAAACGATATCCATTTAATGATACAGAAGTTGCACATAAAATATTTTTAAACACAGACTAGGATGCTCTATTATTTATTTGAATTCTTGGAAATGAAATATCAGCTTATAGGGGCAAGTGTTTTTCAATATATTTCATTTAGAGCAGCTATAGCAACCATTTTCTCAATGGGATTTTCTTTGTTTTTTGGAAAAAGGATAATCAATTTTTTGAGAGATCAGCAAATTGGTGAAACTATAAGAGATTTAGGACTAGAAGGTCAGAAAGAAAAAGAAGGAACACCTACAATGGGAGGATTGATTATCATCTTGAGTACTCTATTACCAGTTATATTATTGGCACGTTTAAATAACATATATATCATATTATTAATTACTACAATGATTTGGATGGGTTTCATTGGATGGTTAGACGATTACATTAAAGTTTTCAAAAAAAATAAACAAGGATTGAAAGGAAAATTTAAATTATTTGGACAAATAGTTTTAGGGGTCTTTGTAGGGACTATTCTTTTTTTTCATCCTGAGGTTAAAGTTAGAACTAATGTTGAACCAATTTTGAGTCTAATACAAAATACTACAGAGACTAAAAATTTCTCAAATGATATTAAAGCTGCAATAACAACCATACCTCTATTAAAAAATAATGAATTTAATTACTATTCATTTATAAAATGGATTGGAGTAAATTCTAAGTATACGTGGTTGATTTTTATACCCATTGTGGTGTTTATTATTACTGCAGTGTCAAATGGAGCAAATCTTACTGACGGAGTTGATGGATTAGCAGCTGGAATTTCGGCAATAATTGTATTTACATTAGCGATTTTTTCATTTGTTTCAGGTAACATAAATTTTGCATCTTATCTGAACATTATGTATATACCAAATGTTGGTGAAGTAGTAATATTCATTTCTGCATTTTTAGGAGCACTAATAGGATTTTTGTGGTTCAACGTATATCCAGCAGATGTTTTCATGGGTGACACAGGGAGTTTAACCATAGGGGCATTAATATCTGTAATAGCAGTTATAGTTAGAAAAGAATTAATAATCCCTATTCTTTGTGGTGTATTTTTTATTGAAACTCTATCAGTGATTTTACAAGTCACCTATTTTAAATATACCCGCACTAAAAAAGGGGTAGGGCGACGTATATTTAAAATGGCGCCATTACATCACCATTATCAAAAATTAGGTTTTCACGAGAGTAAAATAGTAGCACGTTTTTGGATTTTGGGGATAGTTCTTGCAGTAATATCCATAGTAACACTCAAACTTAGATGATGAATAAAAAAATTGTCATTTTGGGAGCGGGTGAAAGTGGTATAGGTGCGGCTTTTTTGGGCATAAAGAAGGGTTATAAAGTATTTCTTTCAGATAAAAAGAATATAGATCAAGGGCTTCAAAAAATATTGGACGAAAATAACATAAGTTGGGAGTCTGGAAAGCACTCCTTATCAAAAATTGAAACAGCCGACTTTATTGTAAAGAGTCCAGGAATTCCATCAGATCTTCCTTTAATTTCTTTATTGAAAAGCCAGGGAAAAAAAATTATTTCAGAAATAGAATTTGCAGCTAGACATACTTCAGCAACTTTAATTGGAATTACTGGTACAAATGGGAAAACAACCACGACCTTGTTAACATACAAGATTTTAAAAGATGCTGGACTTAACGTTGGTATTGCAGGAAATATTGGTAAGAGTTTTGCTTTTCAGGTTGCAAAAATGAATTTTGATTATTATGTACTTGAAATAAGCAGTTTCCAACTCGATGATATAATCGACTTTGCTCCGAAAATTTCAGTAATTACTAATATTTCTCCAGACCATCTAGAACGCTACAATTACAATTTTGAAAATTATATAAAATCAAAACTTAAAATTTTCAATAATCAATCAAAAAATGATTTTTTTCTATTCAATTCTGGAGATCCGATTTTAAAAAGGTATATAAAAAAACAAAAAATTAAGGCTACAAAAATATCACTAACAGCAAGTATAAACTCAAAAGACCAAATAGCTGAAAAGAATAACATAACAATAAACATAAATAATAAAAAAACTATGATAAATACAGGAAATTTTTCTCTTTCTGGGAGACACAATCTTCTTAATGCTACTGCAGCTTCTACTATTGCAAGCATTTTAGAAATAAGTAAAGAGTCTATTAGGGATAGTTTATCTGATTTTAAAGGAGCACCACATCGCATGGAAAAAGTTCTTACAATTCAGAAGGTATTGTATATAAATGATTCAAAAGCAACTAATATAAATGCAACCTTTTTTGCCTTAGAGAGTATAGATACAGCCATAGTTTGGATAGTAGGAGGAGTGGATAAAGGAAATGATTATGAAATTTTATTACCTCTTGTAAGAAAAAAAGTAAAAGCGATTATCAGTTTAGGAGTTAATAATCAGAAATTAATTGACACGTTTGAGAATATCTCAGAAGTATTTATTGAAACTCAATCTATGAGTGAGGCAGTGAAAATTGCTCATAAAGTAGCTAAACAAAAAGATACAGTTCTACTTTCACCGGCTTGTGCAAGTTTTGACTTGTTTGAAAATTATGAAGATAGAGGCAACCAATTTAAAAATGCAGTTAGAAACTTATAATTATGTTTAAAGCATTAAAAGGAGATAGAGTATTATGGGGAATTCTAGCATTATTAGCTGTTTTTTCTTTTTTGCCAATTTTTAGTGCTAGTTCCAATTTGGTTTATGTTGTAGGTAAAGGAACTCCATGGGGATATTTTATAAAACATTTTGTCATTTTAACAGTGGGTTTCATATTAATGTTTTCTATACATAAAATACCATTTCGCTATTTCAAGGGTATTTCAATACTCATGCTTCCAATAGTTATTTTGCTCCTCATCTATACTGCATCCCAAGGAACAATAATTGGAGGTGCAAATGCAAGCCGATGGATAAAAATTCCAATTGTTGGACTAAGTTTTCAGACGTCAACTTTAGCCTCAGTTATTCTTATGATTTATGTGGCATCTTATCTCTCTAAATTAGGTTATGAAAAACCAACTTTTAAAAGTTCATTCTTTCGTCTTTGGGTGCCTGTAATTATAATTGTTTGTTTAATTTTTCCTTCAAATTTGTCCACCGCATTAATTCTTTTTTCAACTGTTTTAATAATATCTTTTATAGCAGGATACTCATTTATGTATTTGTTAAATATAATATTTGGTGCATCAGTAATAGCTATACTCTTTTTTTTATTAATAAAAGCATATCCTAGTGCATTCCCAAATAGAGTTGATACTTGGGTTAATCGTATTGAAAATTTTAAAACGGGGAAAAGTAAGGATAATAATTATCAAGTTTCAAGAGCTAAAACTGCTATTGTTAGTGGTAAAATTTTTGGACTTGGTGCAGGAAAAAGTAGAATGAAAAATTTTTTACCACAAAGTTCGTCAGATTTTATCTATGCGATAATAGTAGAAGAATTTGGACTGGTTGGAGGTATAATGCTTATTTTGATTTATCTATTATTATTATTCAGGATAGTTGTTATTTCATACAAAACCTCAAGTTTATTTGGGAAACTAACAGTAATTGGACTTGGCATTCCTATTATTTTTCAGGCATTTATTAATATAGGTGTATCCCTTCAAGTATTACCAGTTACGGGACAAAACCTACCAATGATTAGCAGTGGTGGGACGTCAGCTTGGATGACATGTATAGCAATGGGAATTATTCTAAGTGTTAGTGCTAAAAACGAAGTACGGTATGAAGAAAATTTGAATGAAAACAACCCTTTAAATGTATTAAGTGAAACAATTTAGACTTATAATATCAGGAGGGGGTACAGGTGGACATATTTATCCTGCATTAGCTATTGCAAAAGGGTTAAGAAAAAAATATTCTGATATAAATATCTTATTTGTTGGCGCAATAGGTAAAATGGAAATGGAAAAAGTTCCTAAAGAAGGATTTAAGATTATTGGTCTATGGATAAGCGGTTTTAAAAGATCTTTATCAATTCAAAATTTACTTTTTCCAATTAAAACTATTTTTAGTATAATACATTCTTTAAGAATTCTAAAAAAATTTAAACCAGATATAGTTATAGGCACTGGAGGTTTTGCAAGTGGTCCAATATTAAAAGTAGCTCAATTATTAGGTTTACCTACTTTAATTCAAGAACAAAATTCATATCCTGGTGTTACAAATAGGATACTTAGTAAGAATGCAAATAGAATATGTGTAGCTTATCAGGGATTGGAGCGTTATCTTCCAAAGAAAAAAATAATAATTACAGGTAATCCTATAAGAGAAAACTTAACAAAAATTAAAATTGGTTCTAAGGCTAAATTACTCTTTGGATTCAATCCTAAAATGAAAATATTAGTTATAATTGGTGGTAGCTTAGGATCTAAAAGAATTAATCAATTAATTGAAAAACAAAAAGAATTTATTTTAAAATCTGGAATACAAATCTTGTGGCAATGTGGATCATTATATTATAGTGAGTACAAAAATTTAGAATCAAAAGAAATTGTGATAAGACCCTATTTTGATAAGATGGAAAATGTTTACGCCGCAGCAGATTTTATAATTTCAAGAGCAGGAGCAGTAAGCATTTCTGAATTAAGTTGTGTTGGAAAACCATTAATATTAATACCATCACCAAATGTAACAGCTAATCATCAATTAAAAAATGCCAAAGCTTTATCAAAAGCAAATGCTGCAATAATGATAAGGGAAAGTGAATTGGATAAAGAGTTCAACAAGAAATTCTCATTATTAATTTCTAATATTTCAAAACAAAAACAGTTAAAAAATAACTTAAAAAAATTTGCTAAACCTTTTGCTACTGATGAAATAATAAATCAAATCATAGAATTAAAATGATCAAAAAAAGTACAGAAATATATTACTTTATTGGTATTGGAGGTGTAGGAATGTCTTCATTAGCTAGATTTTGCTTTAGTAATGGACACCAAGTTTATGGGTACGATAAAGTATATTCAGAAACGACAAAAAACTTAACTGACCTTGGAATTATAATTACATATGATTCATCAATTTTAGCTCTATCAAAAAAATTACTTTCAAAAGAGGTGAAAATAATATACACTTCTGCTATTAAATCAAATCATCCACAATTAAAATTTTATCATAAACAAGGAAATCAAATTTTAAAAAGAGCAGAATTTTTATCAAAAATTTGTGAAAATAAAAAAACTTTAGCAATTGCAGGGACTCATGGAAAAACTACAACTACCTCTATCTTAACACACATTTTTTCTAAGACAAATCAATCTTTTACATCATTTATGGGTGGTTTTTTTAGGAATGAAAGTTCAAATTTTGTTAATACAGGATTAGATAATTTTATTGTTGAAGCTGATGAATATGATAGATCTTTTTTAAAACTAAATCCTACAATAGCGTGCATTACTTCTGTTGATCCTGATCATTTAGATATCTACGATACTAAAGAAGCATTTATAGAAGCTTTTAAAAAGTTTTCTAAACAAGTTGATGATAAATTAATAGTAGCTTTTGGACTTCCTATTTCGGGGATAACTTACGGAATTGATGTTAAAGCAGACTATGTGGCCCGTAATCTTACTTTAACTGAGAGAGGATATCGATTTGATTTAATCTCTCCAAATCAAATTTTTAAGGGAGTAAATTTTAATCAACTTGGAAGACATAACGTATTAAATTTATTAGGTGCAATCGCAGTAGCAAATCAATCAGGAATTGATATTAAAAAAATACTTTCAACACTTGAAAATTTCCCAGGAATCAAAAGAAGAATGAACGTTTATAGCTGGAGAAACTCTATAATAATTGATGACTATGCACATCATCCAAAGGAGATTGAAAGTGTTTTAAATACAATTAGAAGTTTTTATCCCAATAAAAAAAATTGTGTCATTTTTCAACCCCACCTATTTTCAAGGACAAAAGATTTCATGAAAGAATTTTGCTCTGTATTAGGTCATTTTGATGAGATAGTTCTTTTAGATATTTTTCCTGCAAGGGAAGAAGCTATAGAAAATGTAAATGCTTATAATTTACTTGAAGGCATAAAAAATGATCAAAAAAAATTAATTGAAAAAAAGGAAATTAAATCAGTTTTAGAATCAAGTGAAGCTGAAGTATTTACATTTTTAGGTGCTGGCGATATAGGTGAAGAAATAACAAAATTAAAATCAGAATTGATAATATCATGAATTTTAATAGATCGATATTTTATTTGTTTTTAAATATTCTGATTTTAGTTGGCCTAATTTGTTTTTCAAGCTATAGGTATAGACAGCAAAAAAAAGTAAAGGTTAAAGTTGAATTCACGAAAAAACCATTATTATTAAATGACTCATTGGTTAATAAATTGTTAACACAAAAACTAGAGGCTAGGTCTATCCTAAATGAAGATAGTTTAGATTTGAATATGCTTGAATACCAATTAAAAACTGTTCCTGAGCTTGAAAAAGTTGAAATTTTTGTAACTCCTAAAAGAGAATTGGTATTTGAACTTACTGAAAGAAAGCCCTTATTTAAGGTAATAGCAGACAGACTGTTTTATTCAGATATTAATGGTGTTTTATTTCCTTACAAAAAGTTTGACTCCATTAATTTTCCACAATTTGTAAGCAGTTCAAGTAGTCATTCTTTAGATACTACTGCAATATTAATTGATAAACTTTACAAAGATTCTTTTTTATCAAGAGAAATTAAATCGATGTACAAACAAAATAATCAATATATAATTGATTTAAAATCGTATAATTTTCATGTAATATTAGGTAAGCCCAATAATTTAAAGGAAAAAATTAAAAAATTAAAAGTCTTTTGCGCATATAAAAACAGTCAAGACAGTACAAAAAAATACAAAAAAATCAATTTAAGCTATAACAATCAAGTTGTGGCATCAACACAATAAAATTATGGAACAAACAAATTTTTCAGTTGGACTTGATATAGGGACTACAAAAATTGTTGCCCTAGTAGGTAGAAAAAATGAATTCAATAAGGTAGAGATTCTAGGTGTTGGGAAATCAAAAAGCTTAGGTGTGCATAGAGGCGTGGTTAATAACATTACACAAACTATACAATCAATTCAGCAAGCTGTTGATGATGCTAACACAAATTCAGGTAACCGAATTAATGATGTTGTTGTAGGAATTGCTGGACAGCATATAAGAAGTATTCAACACAGCGACTATATTACTCGTGAAAACCCTGAATCTGTTATAAATGAAGATGATATTCAAAGGCTAATTAAACAAGTTTATAAATTAGTAATGTTACCTGGGGAGGAAATCATACATGTATTACCACAAGAGTATAAGGTAGACGGTCAGGGAGAGATAAAGGAACCAATAGGAATGCATGGCGGAAGACTTGAGGCAAATTTCCATGTTGTAGTTGGTCAAGTTTCTTCAATTAAAAATATCGGACGATGTATTAAAAGCGCAGGACTTAATATGGCAAATATTACATTAGAACCTCTAGCTTCCTCAGAGGCAGTATTAAGTTTTGAAGAAAAAGAAGCAGGAGTTGCTTTAATTGATATAGGGGGTGGAACAACTGATTTAGCAATTTTTAAAGATGGTATAATTCGCCATACAGCTGTAATCCCATTTGGTGGTAATGTCGTAACAGATGATATAAAAGAGGGTTGTTCAATTATTGAAAAGCAAGCTGAATTATTGAAAATCAGATTCGGATCAGCATGGCCTGGTGAAAACAGAGATACTGAAATTGTTTCTATTCCTGGTCTTAGAGGTAGAGATCCAAAAGAAATTTCACTAAAAACACTTTCTAAAATAATAAATGCTCGTGTAATTGAAATTATAGAGCAGACTTTTTTAGAAATTAAAAATTATGGACACAATGATCTAAAGAAAAAATTAATTGCAGGTATTGTATTAACTGGTGGTGGAAGTCAATTAAAACATTTAAAACAACTTGTAGAATATATAACTGGGATGGATACCAGAGTAGGATATCCGAGTGAGCATCTGGCAGGAAATACTCAAGAATCTGTTTCCAGTCCTATGTTTGCAACTTCTGTAGGTTTACTAATGAATGCTTTAGATGCAAAAATTATCAATGAAGCCGAAGATGAAGTTGATATTGGTGAAACAAAAATCTCAGAAAATGAAAAATCTTCAAAGGATGTTTCAAAAAAGCGAAAATCAATTTTAGACCGATTTGGTGAAAAATTAAAGGAATTTTTAGATAATGCTTAATCAATTTTAAAGATGGATCAAGAAGAAACTAGGGGAATTAATTTTGACCTCCCAAAAAATAGAAGCAACGTTATTAAAGTTATTGGTGTTGGAGGTGGAGGGAGCAATGCTATAAACTACATGTTTAAACAAGGAATCAAAGGTGTAGATTTTGTTATCACAAATACAGATTCACAAGCCCTGTCAGAAAGTGGTGTACCAACAAAAATTCAGTTAGGAGCAAGCCTTACTGAAGGTCTTGGAGCTGGGGCTAACCCTGAGGTAGGTGCCAGGGCTGCAAAAGAGAGTCAAAAGGAAATTGAGGGTATTTTGTCCACACAAACTAAAATGATATTTATAACTGCTGGAATGGGAGGAGGAACCGGTACAGGAGCAGCACCAGTTATAGCCGAAATGGCAAAATCAATGGATATTTTAACTGTTGGAATAGTTACTATGCCATTTCAATTCGAGGGAAGATTGAGATTGGAACAAGCTCAAAAAGGATTAGAAAGAATAAAAGAATCAGTTGATGCACTTATTGTAATAAATAACAATAAATTAAGAGAAGTATATGGGAATCTTGGATTTAAGGCTGGTTTCGCTAAGGCGGACGAAGTTCTAGCTACTGCTGCTCGTGGTATAGCTGAGGTAATTACTCATCATTATACACAAAATATAGATTTGAAAGATGCTAAAACTGTACTTACTAATTCAGGTACAGCAATAATGGGTTCAGCTTTGTCGTCAGGAAGTAATAGAGCACAGGAGGCTATAGTTAAAGCTTTAGATTCTCCCTTACTTAATGATAATAAAATTACAGGTTGCAAGAATGTATTACTCTTAATTGTATCTGGTTCTGACGAGATAACAATTGACGAAATTGGAGAAATTAATGATTATATCCAGACTGAAGCAGGAAATCATACTAATATAATAATGGGTGTTGGTGAAGATGAAAATCTAGGAAATGAGATTTCCGTCACCGTTATTGCAACTGGTTTTGGAATAGAACAACAAAATGAGATTTCAAACACTGAAACAAAAAAGATAATTCATTCATTAGAAGACGAACAAAAAATTGTCCATAATTTGATAGAAGATCAAGAAGTTAAATCAGAATTTAATCAACCAGATCCTACTATATCTCAAAATGAAAATGGAAAAGATAAAAAAGAGATAATAGATGAAGAACCATTGATCCCTATGAACGACATTTTAAGTGAAATTGAAGTAGAAGCAGAAGTGGTAACTGAAAGAAAAAAACAAAATAAATATAATAATTTGAGTTCAGAGGAAGGGAAACCTGTTTATTCAGTAATTGATGACTCAAAAATTAAAAAGTCTGATATTTTAAATGAGAAACAAGATTATATCACTGAAATAGATAACGCAAATGAAAATTTAGAAGAATCACTTTTCAAACCAGAATTCAATACTATTTATGAAACTGAAGAAAAGATTGACAATTCATCTCAAAAGCATGAATTAGATGAAAATATTACATCAGAATCAAATGATTTCGTTTTCAATGATATTACGAAATCTGTTTTTGAAATTGAAGTTACAGACCCTGAGGAGATATCAGGCGAAAACCAAATACTACTGGACTTTGAATTACCATTTTCAGAAGATAAAGAAAATGAAAAAGAAATTTCAAATAATCTAAATAAAAAGCAAGAAATAATTACCGAAGACGTCAATTTAGATAATAATGATTTGCAAGAATCATCAATAGATGTTGAGTTTGAACTAAAAAATTCTTTAAAAGATAATACTGAAAACAAAAAAATTGAAGACACAGTAGAAAAAATCTCAAATCATGAAGACAAAATAAATCCTTTTGAACAGTCAATTAATCAAACAATTGCATCACAATCAGAAAAAAGAAAATCTCATTTAGAAGCATTTAATCATAAATTTACTCATCAATTTCATAAAATAGACGAGATGGAAAAAGAACCTGCATATAAAAGAAAGGGTTTAGATGTAAATTCTGATGTTCAAGATTCTCCCTCAAGGCTTTCAGTTAATAAAGATAATAATGACGATTTACAAATAAGATCAAATAATTCATTTTTACACGATAATGTAGATTAAATATGAGTTTACTTTCTAAAATTAATGAAGAGATAAAAATTGCAATGAAGTCTAAAGACACTCTAAAACTAGAGTCACTTCGTGCAATAAAAACTGCCATTATACTTTATCAAACAGGAAAGGGTGGGAGTGATAATCCTAGCTATGAGGATGAAATTAAAATACTACAGCGTTTAGTTAAACAGAGAAAAGAAAGTGCATCTATCTTTTTTGAGAAAGGACGTAACGATCTTGCTGATAATGAACATGCTCAAGCTTCGGTTATATCTTCTTTTTTACCCGAACAACTTTCAGATGACCAAGTTGAAAAATATATTTCTGAGATAATTTTAGAGACTAAAGCAAAAGGGATGAAGGATATGGGCAAAGTGATGGGTTTAGCCACTAAAAAATTAGAAGGAAAAGCTGAAGGAAAGTTAATAGCTTCATTTGTTAAGAAGCATCTTTCTACTTAATTATTTAAAAAAATTTTCAATCTACATTTATTATTAAAGTGAAATTAAATTCAATTTTATTATAAAAGTCTATATTGTGTTTTTAAAACTAACTAATCATAAAACATTATGAATTCAAAAGTCTTACTAAGTTTTTTGCTCACTCTCAGTATTCTTCAATCTCCTTTAGCACAATATGATGGATATTCATCAAAAAATTGGAAAAAACAAATAGAAATAGAAAAGGAATTTTTGGGTCATATTGATTTAAACTCATTTAAAAAGCATTTAAAAAAACTTACCGAAAGACCACACGTAGTTGGGAGTAAGGAAAATGAAAAAGTTCAAAATTATATGGCTAATGTTATGAAAAATGCAGGTTTTGAAGTTAAGAATTACCCTTACGACCTGTATTTACCAAACAAACCAGGAAGTTCCTTAATCGAGATAGTCACCCCATCACGTGAAATATTAAATCAAAAAGAAGATATTATAATTTCAGACCCTTATTCCAATGATCCTTTACTCTGGAAAGGATGGAACGCATTTTCTGGAAGTGGAGATATCACTTCAAATGTTGTCTATGCCAATTACGGACGTAAAGAAGATTTTGAAAAACTAAAAGAATTAGGAATAGAAATTAAAGGAAAAATTGTTATAGCTAGATATGGAGGTAATTTTAGAGGTTTTAAAGCAAAATTTGCAGAATCTTTTGGTGCTTCTGGTTTAATAATTTATACAGACCCTAAAGATAATGGGTTTACAAAAGGGCTTGTATATCCTGAAGGACCATATTACAATAAATCAACTATACAAAGAGGATCATTATTGACAACAAATTTTACCGGAGATCCTTTAACCCCTTTTGAACCAGCTTTACCTCTAGACGGTAAGAAAAAGATCGAGCGATTAGACCCTAAAAAAGCTCAATTGCATACAATCCCTGTCACACCTATATCATATGGAGAAGCTGAAAAAATACTTGGTAAAATGAAAGGTTCTGCTGTTCCAACCGGTTGGCAAGGTGGATTACCATTTACATATAGATTAGAGGGCGGGGATGAACTAACTATCCGTTTAAAAGTAGATCAAAAAATTGATTTTGTTAGAGCTGCAAATGTTATCGGCACTTTAAGAGGAAATGGTGCTCCAGATGAATGGATTATTTTAGGATGTCACTTTGATGCTTGGGGTTTTGGAGCTACTGATCCTAACAGTGGTACTGCAATGTTGTTAAGTTTAAGTGAGACTCTTGGAAAATTAAAAAAGAAAGGCTACGCACCTAAAAGATCTATACTCATAGGTCACTGGGATGCAGAGGAACACGGTGTAATTGGATCTAGCGAATGGGTAGAACAGATGAAAAATCAATTAAACGCAAAAGGAGTAGTTTATATGAACTTCGACGGAGGTGTCTCAGGGAAAAATTTTGGTGCCTCTGCAGCACCAACACTTAAGAAATTATTAATTGAGATTTCTAAAAAAGTAAATTATCCATACACTGACCAGAGTTTATATGATTTTTGGAATAATGAAAACGAAATTGAACCCAGAATAGGAAATCTTGGTGGAGGATCTGATCATATTGCGTTTTACATGCATATTGGTATTCCATCTTTAAGTGGAGGAGCTAGTGGTCCAAATTTATATCATTCTAATTACGATAGTTTTAATTTCTATGAAAAATTTGTTGATCCAGAATTTAAAATGGGCCCAACAATTGAACATTTTACAGGTCTATTGACTCTAACAATGGCAAATGCTGAATTAATTCCCTATGATGTTAAAAGATATCCATCTGATCTTAGATTGCACTTTAACAATGCTTCTAAAAAGATAATGAAATACCATAGAGATTTTGAAGGATTTAAAAAAACTGAAAAAGAAATTGAAAATTTATTTTCTATCTCATCTAAGTTAAGTGAGAGTATAAAAAACTATCTAGAACAAGAAAAATTTAGTAAAAAAGAATTGAAAGTTTTAAATCAAAAATTAATAGCACTAGAAAAAAGTTTTATTTCTGAAAACGGCATGTATTTTGGTTCCTGGTATAAATCACTTTATGCCTCTTCAGATCCATTTAGTGGTTATGCTGCGTGGATATTACCTGGTCTTGAATATGAAATAGCATTAATGAAAAAAGATAGACTTGAAGAGTGGGATTCAAGATATTCGAAAGCAATTAGTTCTTTAGGAAGCAAGATGGAAGAATTGATTAAGTTATTAAACTGACATTCAATTATTTCACAAATAAAAACCCTCACTTATAGTGAGGGTTTTTTTAGAATTGAAAAATATTTAGTTAATATTTTCGTTTGCTTGGATTTCAGAAATTGTTATTGGGAAAAATGAGCCTGGTGAAGTAATTGCAGGCGATGTATTTATCCAATATTCTGATGGACTTGCGAATCTGTAATGATCAGCAATTCTTCTTCCTTGAAGAAATAAATTTACTCTTCTAGAATGTTCAAGCATTTCTGTTGCATCAATTTGACCAGAATAATCACTCAAACCATCAAGAGCTCTAATTTTATTTATATGAGCTGTAAAAGTAGTGTTATCTCCATTAGCTAGAGCATTCTCAGCTATAATTAAATGCATTTCTCTTCCTGAGACTATAGGATATTTGGGATACAGCTGTGCAATAGTAAAATTAGCAACATTTTTATATAATGCTGGATCCGGAATATTATCTATAGGATCTAAAAGAGAAATTGTCGTAGCTGGATTTCCATCTGTATATGCATCAGGTCTTTTTGCATCAGACGATATTACATAAGTATCAGATAGTCTCATCTCTAAACGATCATTTACCTCACCAGCAATATCAAGTCCTCCTACAGTGTCAGGAGCAGATCCCGAAGTATCTAATGTTACTGAGAAATCATCTCCTAATGCAGCTAGCGCTTCAGCAGCTAATGCTGCGGCAGATGCAGCACTCACAAGCGGAGCTGACGTATTTACTGGGTTTACTTTTGCCCAAATACCTTTTGAAAATTCAGCTCTTGCTTTTGTTGCTTTTAGTTCGGATGTAAGACCAGCATTTAAAGCCAGGGCTTTGTTTAGGTACCCAATAGCAATATCATACAAAGATCCCATATTTGATGCTCCAACAGCAGGCGCTGCCTCTGTTTTTGCAGATCCAATTACAAAGTCATCAAACATATCTGCGATAAAGATATAAGTAACTGCACCATACCAATATGCTCTTGCTAAGTCAGTCCTATTTTTAGAAGTAAAAGCATTAGAGGTGCTAAATTCCTCACCTCTTGCTATTACATCATCAGCCCAATATCTAGCCTCAGCTACATAGAAGAATGCAGCATCAACAAATTCATTATTGATATTATCTACATTTCCAAAATTTAACTGTTGCCAAGCATCACGAGATCCAATCCAGATCATTTCATCACTTGCAACCGAATAAGGCGCGAGAATATTTCCATAGGCTCTTACTGTTACTCCTTCAAGCCCGTTAACCATAGGAGTAAATGCACTCACCCCTAGTTGTTCTTCCAATAAGTTGTTTGGGTTGTTAGCATCCAAGCTACATCCTAGGAACATAATTATGGAAGCGATTAAAATAAATGTTTTTTTCATTGTATTAAATTTTTTCATTATTTCCATTATTTAAAATCCTACTTTAAGTGTTATGATTGCCTGTCTTGGAATTGGCCATCCAAATGCTGCAATACCCTGTCCAAAGTTTTGGTCTAATGTAGAACCACTACCTCTACCAACGTAGTTTATCCTTGGATCAACTCCAGTATATCCAGTGAAAATAGCTAAATTTCTACCTGATACACCAAGTGAAGCCGTTTCGATACTAAATGTATCTAGTATATTACCAGTTATTTGATAATTTAAACTTAACTCGTTCCAACTTATAAAATCAGCTTTTTCTAAAGTATTTAGTCCTGAGAATGGTGCTAATGCCAATGTATTATTTAACCACTCATCTAATGCATCAACTCTAACATTAGGATCGTTTAATGGGTTAAAACTTCCGTCTACACCACCAGTAACATAATCTCTTACAACTTTTGCTGATGTTGGTAGGTTTCTACCAATTGCACCATTTGCTTGACGGAATGCATCAGTTAAGTTGTTTATAACAAAGTTACCTGCTTTGTATTCAAAAGTAGTACTAAGCGTGAAATTTTTATAGGATAATGAACCACCAAAAGAACCTGTCCAATCAGGAGTAGATTTTCCTATATAGTGATCTAGATAATCACCATCACCATCTTCATCTCTAAGAAGAACTTTTCCTGTACCTATTGAAGTTGGGACGCTTCCTACATTGTCTGGAGTTTTTCCTGTAAAATATTGTATTAGCTGGTCTCTGGTATCAGGTAAACCATCAGAATTTGCAATATCAACAGGTAATTGGTTATCTCCGACTTCTAAAAGTTGAGCTCCAAAGTTAGATCCTGGTGCGAAACCTTCTCTTAAGAAGTTTCTATATCTAGGATATGATCCACCAACCTTTAATGGTGGTGCCCCTCCTAGACTATCAACATTGTCTCTATAATAAGCACCATTAACGAACAAGTTTAATGATATGTCTTGAGTTCTAATTACTGTACCACTAAGGTTTATTTCCATACCGTAAGCGGATAGTTGACCAATATTAGTTAACTGTGTACTTCTAAATCCACCTGATAATGGGAATTGACGAGCATATAAAGCATCTTCAGTGACTCTATCAAAGTAAGTAAATTCTAAATTTACTTTATCATCAATTAATCCTGCTGTAAATCCAACTTCCCACTCTTTTGCAATTTCTGGCGATAGCTCAGGATTTCCTAAGTTATTTGGAGCAATACCGGCTCCAGAAGCTGAAGATAAAGCTAAATAAGTTGTCAATGCACTAAATGCGGCAGGTTGAAGTCCAGACCATCCATAAGATCCTCTTAATTGAAGTGAGCTTACAGGGCCAATATCATTCCAGTTTTCAGAATCAGAAGGTATGAATGATGCAGAAACTTTTGGGTAGAATGCTGCTTGGAATTCACTACCAAATGCTGAGTTAGCATCTAACCTAGCTCCAAGTGTTACAAACATAATGTCATTAATACCAATCTGTTCTTGCACAAAAATTCCCGCAGTAATATTTTCTGTAAAGAATTCAGTTACATCCAATATACCAGCAGCTGATGTAACCTCAAATCCAGGACCAGGAAATTCAGTACCCTGTGCACCTAAAACTTTAGTTTCTTGGGCAACATATTGTCCACCGATTATAAGATTAGAAGTTAAGTTACTTCCAATATTATTATTTAATGAAAGTTTTACTTCTCCGGTTTGTGCTAGGTAATTTCTTGTATCAGCACTTAATTGACCTAGAGGTCGACTCCCAGAAAAACCATCTATGTTCCAAGCGAAAGGCCAGAAGTTTGTACTTTGTTGACTCGAATAGTTGAGACCAAAAGTTGCGTCTAATTTCATCCAGTCAAGAGGATAGTAATTTATACCTAAACTTCCATTGTAATTTTGAACTTCAGAATCAATTGAAACTTGAAGTGTTTCGTCCACAGTAGCAAATGCAATTGTTCCTGTAGTATTGTTTTCTGAAACTAATTCTGGCTTACTGAATTGAGCAAGTGACCCAACTCCGTATATGTTATTATTATTTTCAGCAGTCGAACTGTATCTTGAGGTATATCCTTGAGTGAATCTTATGTTAACTTTATCACTTGGATTAATATTCAAGTTCATATTAAACTGAGCGAGTCTATCTATATCAGTTGCATTTGTTTGCTGTCCGTCTAGATAGCCAGCTCTTTCTTGTCCCCCAAATGGTCCATCTGTATATGAGTATCTAGCAGAGGTAAAGTAAGTTATTAATTCATTTCCTCCTGAAACATTTGCATTGACTGTGTTTTGAACACCTGTTTCGTATAAATCTTCAAGAGCATTAAAACTTATTAGCTCGTAAGGTCTAACTGTATAACCATAAAATTGAGATAGTTCAGCTGCTTTATCAGCACTTCCTGTCCATCCTGTGTTATCAGGGACTGCACCAATTGGATAGTTTATAAAACCTTGGGTTGCCTTAAAGCTAAATCTTGGGGCTCCAGTCTGACCTTTTTTGGTAAAAATCTGAATTACACCATTACTAGCTTCAGTTCCAAATAATGTAGCTGCAGATGCTCCTTTCAGGATTTCAACTCTTTCAATAGATTCTGGATTAATATCATCTAAACGTGAGGTAGATCCTCCACCTCCAGATCCAACAAATCCTCCACCGAATCCTCCTCCTCTGTCAACACGAATACCATCAACAATCACGATAGGTTCGTTTAATTGAGATAAAGATGCATTACCACGTATACGAATTTGAGCACCTTCACCGGTTAAACCTCCTGAAGGAAATGCTACTATACCTGGTTCACGACCTGCTAATAGGTCGGAGAATGAATTAATTGGTAATTTTTCTAAACTAGCAGTTGTAATTGATCCAATACTATTACCCAGTTGCTTTTTAGCAACCGGTGCACCTGTACCCGTTACAACAATTTCGTCAAGTTCAGAAGCTGAGAATGACATCTGTAAGTCTTGTGTTACATCCGAAGATCCAACGCTAACGTTTTGTGAAAGTTTTGAATATCCAGTATAAGAGACTTCTAGAACATAATCTCCTGCATCGAGGTTGTTGATAAAATAATTACCATCAAAATCAGATACAGTACCCTTATTTGTTCCTTGAACAAGGACTGTTACCCCTAGTAGGGGCTCTCCTGTGTCAACATCTGTTATCGTTCCCGATATGGATTGCTGAGCAAAAGATATAACTGGAATTGTTAATGCCCAAATTAAGGCATTCAATTTCAGTTGTTTAAATCTAGATTTCATCATATATTTTGAATTTTTGTTAAAAAAATGTTAACTAATTTATAACTTTCTTTCTATAAAAGTTAAACAAAATGTAAATATTTAATAAAAAAACAGTATTATTTTGAAAGATTGAATTTTAATAATGAGTAATTAAGAATTTCAAAAAATTTGATCTTTTTATTTCTTAATAATATAAAACTGGATAAAAACCCAAGTTCTTTATTTTTCTTTTGCTTATTTGAATAGGTGTCTTTTCTCTTTGTTGAGTAAAATAAAGTTGTCTTTTTATAAATCTCGGTGGAAATCCAATTTCAATAGTAGTTGGGGAAAATGTAGCAGGTCTAAATGTAACTTCATTTTTAGTGTATATTTTTATAGAATCATGATCAACTAATAAATTTAAATACCCAACATTAAATTTCCTCTTATTCTTATAGTAATAGGGTAAAAAATAAAATTTTAAAGAATCATAACTTACTACAAAAGACAGATCCCTTTTAACATAACTAATTTTATCTCTTATGTTTTTCTTGAATTCAAACCTGTCTTCATAAAGATCATATCTTATGAAAAAATCTTCATTATTTATTTTTCCTTTTTTAAATATAGTATCCAAGTATCTCTGTCCTTTTATTTTTCCGTTCCACATTGAACGAAAACGATCTGATTTAAGTTTAGTGCTATTATTCACACTATCAGCTAGCATATTATTGATATAGGTTTGAGAGTAATTTATTGAAGACCATAAAAAGCAAAGAATCCAATAAATTTTCATTAAAAATTAATTCATTAAAAATGGGACTTCCATCGCAGTAGGAGTAGAACCTTCCTTAGATTTTTTAACCATATTTTCCACTTCCTTCATCAATTTTGCATTTTCAATTACAATACCATCTTTTATTGTATGAATAATTCCACCTTTTCTAACCATTTCTCCAGAATTTTCAGTAGTCAACGCACCAAAACTGTACATATTTCTTAAATTATACAAAGGACTCTCGTTTATTATAATAAGATCCGCTATATATCCTGGTCTTACAAGACCTAGTTTTTCTTGTCTTAATGTCTTAGCACTATTAAGTGTTGCTGATTTCAATACCTCTAATGTATGCATGCCAGTTTCTCTTAAAAGCTGTAATTCTCTAATATTTGAAAAGCCTGGTGTTGCAAAAATATAACTATCATCTGTTCCATAAGCTACTCTACCTCCACGCTTGTTAAATTCAAAAATTAAATCCCCCCAAAGATCAAAAGCTTTAGACCAATAGTATTCATCATCACTAGTCCAATCATAGTGATATGCTCCATGATAATTTGGATCAGGACCATTACGTTCTATAAGTAATTGATGTGTATATTTTTTATGCCAAGGAAGACTTTGAGCTCTAATTATATCTCTATTAGCTTCATAAACTACTCGAGTTGGAAGCATAGTTACACCATAGTGAAAAAGAGAATCGGCAACTTCAGTAAGTAATCTTTTCTCATTTGTCTCAGACCATACTTTTCCTGCTTGTCTAAATCTTTCATTTTCATCATTATAATTATAAGTAGGTTTAAAATTTTGAACTTGTCGGTCAAGAGCAGATTCAGCATAAGCATAATGGTGTTCTATCATTGTGACCCCTAATCTTGCAGCATCAACTGCTTGTGTAACTGCAGTAGTGCTAGGTGGAATATGATAAGTAGTTATTCCTCCATTTTTTGTAACCTCTTTGCAAACTGCCTTAAGTAATTCTTGACTCCATCCCAAATTTCCAGCATTAACAACATGAGCTCCTTTTGCAAACATTTGTTTTACAACCTCTGGAGCATTTTTTGGGTCATCTAATTCAACCTTATCAAAATTGGTCATTGCACCATAGGACCATATAGGGAATAATTTAGGAGCAAGAATTTTATTTTGTTTACTTAATTTTGCCTGATCCATACCTGATTTTAATCCTCTATCAGACCCTGGAACCATAGTTGTTACTCCATGTGCAAGTTTTAGATAATAAACATATTCTAGCGGCATAGGTTCAGTTCTCAGATGCATATGAAGGTCAATCATACCGGGCATAACATATTTTCCTTCAGCATCAATGACTCTGTCTCCTTCTTCTCTTGAAACATTACCCCTCCTTTTTGCAGTTACAGGATCAAAAGGAATCATATCAGTTATTTTATTTTCTTTAATTATTATGTCGTATGGTCCAACGGGGGGTCCTCCAAATCCTGGAATAACCATAGCTCCTCTAATTACTAATTTTTTATAAGGACCATTTGCAAGGCCATTAAATTTTTCTTGTGAATAAGCATTATCTATTATAGAGAGGGTTAAAAAAAGTAGGAGTAATTTTTTCATAATATTATTTTATTTCAAGTTAGTCATTTACTTGCACTTTGCTATTTAAAAAAGATTTTGTTTTTTTATTAAATTGTAGTTCAAATTGTTAATAATGAAAGCATTAAAAATTTTTAATTTTTTTTTCCTATTTATATTATTTGCTTGTTCAAAAAACGAAAATCCTATTATTGAGGTAACATACAATAACAAACTTTCCAATGAATCATTTGATGGACGACTATTAGTAATGATATCAAAAGATGGTTCGAAAGAACCACGTTATCAGATTAATGATACCAAAGACACTGGAATTTTAGTTGGGAAAAATGTTGAAAACTGGAAAAGTGGAAATGTTGAAGGCTTTAATTCAAAAACTCTTGCATATCCAATAGAAAATTTGGGGGAATTAGATAATGGAGAATACTACATTCAAGCATTACTTCATAAGTATGAAACATTTAATCTATCAAACGGAAAAACAGTAAAACTTCCGATGGACCAGGGAGAAGGACAACATTGGAACACCTCTCCAAAAAATATTTATAGTAAACCTATTAAAATCAATTTCAAAAAAAATACTACTGTAAAAATTGAAATTACAGAAGAAATTCCTCCAATAGAACAAGAAAAAGACACGGATTATATTAAACATGTTAAAATCAAAAGCGAATTGCTTTCCAAATTTTGGGGTCGTCCAATGTATTTACAGGCTAATGTATTGATACCAAAAGATTTCAAAAAAGAAAGCAAAACTAGATATCCACTAATGGTTTTTCATGGACATTTCCCAAAATCAATTGGCGGTTTCAGAACTTCACCTCCAACAGCCCCAAAAAAAGATACCATTTACAATAGTAGATTTGGAATTACGGGATATAAATATATACAAGAAAAAGAGGCGTATGACTTTTATAAAAAATGGACATCCAAAAATTTTCCAAGGTTCTTAGTTATTGAAATTCAACATCAGAATCCATATTATGATGATTCTTATGCTGTAAATTCAGCAAATATTGGCCCTTATGGAGATGCAATTACATATGAATTAATTCCCCATGTAGAAAAAATGTTTAATGGTGTAGGTAAAGGATGGGGACGTTTCCTTTATGGAGGATCCACAGGAGGATGGGAAGCGCTCGCAGTACAAGTTTTTTACCCCAAAGAATATAATGGATGTTTTGCAGCTTGTCCAGATCCTATTGATTTTAGAGCATATACTGTAGTAGATATCTATAATGACGAAAATGCATATTACAAGGAAGGAAGTTTTAAAAAAATACTTAGACCTGGTATAAGGGATGGTAAAGGACATATAAAAACACAATTAATAGACATGAACAGGAGAGAGTATATTTTAGGAGATAATAGTCGCTCTGGAGACCAATGGGATATTTGGCAAGCTGTTTATTCCCCCTCGGATGAAAACGGTTATCCAAAACCAATTTGGGATAAACTCTCAGGTGAAATTGATCATGATGTTGCTAAATATTGGATGGAAAATTATGATTTAAGATATATTATGGAACGTGATTGGGATAAAATTGGAAATGATCTTAAAGGGAAAATAAATATTTATTGTGGAGACATGGATAATTATTACTTAAATAATGCTGTAGTACTTACTGAGGATTTTTTGGAAAATACAACCAACCCTTATTATAGTGGAGAAGTTGATTATGGTAATGGTGCCGAGCATTGTTGGAATGGAGACCAAAAAAATCCTAATCACATCTCTAGACTTAGATATAATACAATGTATTTAGATAAAATAAAAAATAGACTTAAAAAAACAGCTCCAAAGAATCATAATTTAAAAAATTGGGGTATCAAATAAAAAAATGTAGAAACATGAAGAATTTAAACCAACTTTATTATAATCTCATGTTAGTATTTCTTTTCTCATTACTAACATCAGACATATTAGCTCAAAAATCCGAATTATTAAAAAATTATAATTGGAGAGCCATTGGACCGGCAAATATGGGAGGACGGGTTACAGACATTGACGGTGTTCCAGGTGATATTTCAACATTTTATGTTAGTGGAGCTGATGGAGGAATTCATAAAACTGTAGACGGTGGGGTCACTTTTAAACCAATTTTTGAAAACCAAAGAGCTTATTCAATAGGTGCTCTGACAATTGCTCCATCCGATAAAAACGTTCTTTGGGTCGGAACTGGTGAAGGAGACCCTAGGAATAGTGTTGGCTATGGTTGGGGAGTTTATCGATCTATTGATGGAGGTGATAGCTGGAAACATCTTGGACTTAAAAAAACAGAAAGAATAAAAAGAATAGTAGTAGATCCAAAAGATCCTGACATTGCATGTGTTTGTGCACTTGGAAAAGAATGGGGACCAAATAAAGAAAGAGGAGTTTTCAAAACCATAGATGGAGGAAAAAATTGGGATAAAATTTTATACATAGATGAGGATACAGGGTGTTCTGATATTGCTATGGAAAACGAAAATCCTAGAATTATGTATGCAGGTATGTGGACTTTTAGAAGAAGACCCTGGCGATTTGATGATGGAGGAAAAAACACAGCAATCTATAAAACTACCGATGGAGGAGAGACATGGAAGAAAATAATGAAAGGACTTCCAGAGGCTAATATGGCGCGTCCAGGAATACATATTGCTCAAAGTAATCCAAATATAGTTTATCTAATGACTGAATTTGAGGGAGGCGGAACTGCATTTATTTCTAAAGATAAAGGAGAGAGTTGGAAAATGGTAAATGATGATCCTAATATAAATTTTAGACCTTTTTACTATAGTGATGTAAGGGTAGACCCAAAAAGGCCTAATATTTTATTTTCGATATCAGGCAGGTTAAGTAGATCAAAAGACCATGGGGTGACTTGGGAGAGAATTGCAAAAACAGTTCATGGAGATCACCAGTCCCTATGGATTGACCCTGAAAATCCTAATTACATCCTAAATGGAAGTGATGGAGGATTTCAAAGATCTTTTGACGGGGGTAATAATTGGGAAATAATTAATAACATTGAACTTTCTCAATTTTATCAAATTCAAGTTGATAATTTGCGACCCTATAATGTTTACGGGGGTTTGCAGGATAATGGGACTTGGGTAGGGCCTAGTAACTCACTATACGAAACAGGAATTTTAAAACGACATTGGAAAGGACTTGCATATGGGGATGGATATTATGCAGAACCAATTCCAGGAAATGAACACTTAGTATATACAAATCTTCAAGGTGGCGTCCCATTTTTGGTTGATAGCCGTTATGGTAATGTCCAAACAGTTCACCCTTTTCCCAAAATAGTAGGATCTGCTGGTGATGCAATTGAGAATCACAAATACAGATTTAATTGGGATGCGCCTATACACATTTCACCGCATGATCCTGAAACTGTTTATGTCGGTGGAAATGTAATTTTTAAATCCCAAGACAGAGGGAATAGTTGGGAAGTCATAAGTCCGGATTTAACAACAAATGACAAGTCTAAACAAAAAACTTCAGGGGGATCCATATATCAAGATAATACTGCCGCAGAATTTCATTGTACAGTTCTCTATATAGCTGAGTCTCCGATTCAAAAAGGTATCATTTGGGCTGGGACTGATGATGGAAATATTCAGCTCACAATGGATGGTGGTATTACATGGAAAAAGCTTAATGATAAAATTAAAGGTTTACCTCAATATTCATGGGTGTCAAAAATTCATGCCTCAGAACATAATGCAGGAACAGCATTTATAACAGTTGATCAGCACAGGATGAATGATTTTAAGCCCTATATTTTTATGACCAATAATTTTGGAAAAACATGGCAAAAAATTTCATCTAATTTACCACCTGATGATTATGTAAAAGTAGTTCGTCAAGATCCTCATAATCCCAATTTACTTTTTGCAGGTATGGAACACGGAATCTATGCAACTTGGAATATGGGAAAAAATTGGGAGAAAATAAATATTAACCTACCTAATGTTTCAGTCAGAGATTTAAGAATTCAAAAAAGAGATAGAGATTTGATTGTTGGTACTCACGGAAGAGGTGCCTATATACTGGATGATATTAGACCCATTGAAGAATTAAACGATGCTCAAGGTAAAAAGATTCACTTTTTCAAAGTTAGAGAAGCAGTTCTTTGGAATATGTTTTGGAGATTGGAAAATATTGGAGATAGAAAATACAAAGCAAAAAATCCAGAATATGGAGCCTATATTAACTTTTATCTGGAAGAAAATTATAATGACTTTATTAAGGTTCAAATCAAAGACAGTAAAGGAAATATTATTACTACTCTTGAACACAGTAATGCAAAAAAAGGAATTAATAGAGTTGTCTGGGATTTAGGTTATGATGGGTCTAATGCATTAGAAGATAAAATTAAAGAAGGGGTTAATTATGATGGGATAAGGCCAAAAGTTATCCCTGGTAAGTATTATGCTAATATTGACTATAACGGAGAAAACTTTTCAACAGAGATAAGTGTTATAGGAGACACAAGAATTAACATGTCTGTTTCTGATTATAAATCTAAATTAGATGCACTATTGGAGTTAAGGAATATATTGAGTGACACACATAAACTAATCGACCAATTTAATTCTGTAATTGATCAATTGTCAATTTTAAATGATAAGCTTATGTTAAAAAATAATAACTTGATTTTTGATACTCATGAAAAATTGGTAGCATACAAAGATGAACATTTAATGAGGCCACCACCATCAATGGGATATAGACAAAGACCAAGATTAAGAGAAGAAATAAAATCTTTGATGCGTGCAATTGATAATACAACTAATCCACCAACAGTTCCTCAATTAGAGAGAATAAAAAGTTTAAAAGGGGAACTTAATAATCATCAAAAGGAAATGAAAGCTATTGAAAAAAGCATTAATGAAATAAATAGTTCAAATGCTTCTCTTCCCCAAATAATTTTGAGGTAAAATCAAATATGTTTTTAAGAAATTCAATTGGGTTCTCTTTAGCTATAATTATTTTAAGCTGTTCAGGTAAAGCTGATGTTGATATTTTAATTCAAAATGGGATTATTTTTGATGGCACTGGAAATAATTCTTATAATGGAACTGTAGCAATAAAAGATGATAAGATTTTTTACGTTGGCCCACCTAAATTTTTTACAGCAAGAAAGATTATAAATGCAACTGATAGAGCGGTTTCTCCTGGTTTTATAAACATGCTTAGTTGGGGAGTTGAAACTTTGATTGAAGATGGTAAATCACAAAGTGATATTCGCCAAGGTGTAACTCTAGAGGTTTTTGGAGAGGGAATGTCCTGGGGACCCCTTAATCAAGAGTTAAAAGAAAATATTTTAAAAAATCAAGGTGATATCAAATATGATATTAATTGGACAACTTTAGGAGAGTATCTTCAGTTTCTTGAAGAAAAAGGAATTTCTACAAACGTAGCGTCTTTTATTGGAGCAACGACTCTAAGAATTAATGCAGTTGGTTATGAAAACAAAAAACCGAATGATTCTGAATTAGAAATCATGAAAAATCTTGTTCATCAAGGAATGAAGGAAGGTGCTATGGGAATAGGATCCTCCTTAATTTATGCGCCAGCATTCTATTCAGGTACTGAGGAATTAGTAGAGATTTGTAAAATAGCAGCTCAATATGATGGAATGTATATTTCACACATGCGAAGTGAAGGAAACAGATTACTTGAAAGTGTAGACGAATTATTAACCATTGCAAATGATGCAGGCATAAGAGCTGAAATATATCACTTGAAGCAAAGTGGTAAAAACAATTGGAATAAACTAGATAGGGTAATTCAAAAAATAGATTCAGCTAGAGCTGAAGGATTAAAAATTACTACTGACATGTATACTTACATTGCTGGAGCAACAGGGTTAGACGCTTCTATGCCACCTTGGGTTCAGGAAGGCGGACTCGATAAATGGATAGAACGGTTAAAAAATCCTAAAATAAAAAAAAGAGTTATTAAAGAAATGAAAACTGACACAGATAAATGGGAAAATCTCATGAGAGCTGCAAATTCATCAGACAAATTGATGTTGGTAGGTTTTAAAAATGACAGTTTAAAATATTTGACAGGAAAAACGTTAACAGAGGCATCAAAAATTTATGGCAAAAGTCCTGAGGAAACAGCTATAGATCTTGTAATAAAAGATGGTAGTAGAGTTGGAACTGTATACTTTTTAATGGATGAAAAAAATGTGAAAAGACAAATTAAGCTACCGTATATGAGTTTTGGTTCTGACGCAGGAACAATGGCGCTAGAAGGTGTATTTTTAAAGAGTAGTACCCATCCTAGGGCATTTGGAAATTTTGCTCGTTTACTAGGAAAATATGTAAGAGATGAAAAAGTGATTACATTGGAGGATGCAATTTACAAGTTAACTGGTCTTCCAGCTTCCAATTTAAAACTAAAAAAAAGAGGGTACCTTAAAAAAGGATTTTATGCAGATATAGTTGTATTTAATCCAAAGACTATAAATGATTTTGCAACTTTCGAAAAACCTATGCAATACGCTTCAGGGGTCAATCATGTTTTGGTTAATGGTACCCATGTTATAGATAATGGAAATCATACAGGATCCTATGGAGGAAGATTTGTAAAAGGCCCAGGGTACCAAAATTAATTTTTATATGAAAAAGAAACTGATTTTAATGCTAATTATACCGTTAGGTTTAATCGCTCAAAAAAAAGCTTTAGTAGGAGGAACTCTAATTAATGGATTTGGTAATGAACCTATCAAAAATAGTGTTGTAATTATAGAAAATGAAACCATCAAAAAGGTAGGTACAATTGACAACATATCTATACCTATTGATGCAGAAATAATATCTACAGAAGGTATGAGTATACTCCCAGGTCTTTGGGATATGCACGTTCACTTAATGATAACAGGTCATTCTGATTATACTTATTGGGATAAAACATATCTCCCTGTTTTCGAAAATGTAATCATGCCAGCATCAGCACATCAATTACTTCTTGCTGGAATAACAAGTGCAAGAGATTTAGGGGGCCCTTTAAAAGCTAGTTTACAAGTTAGAGACGCTATTAACTCTGGAAAAATACCTGGTCCTACAATGTACATGAGTGGACCATTTATTCAGAAAAAACCATACCCGGGTACTGAAGCATTTAGATGGGGAGTTAATGGAGATAAAGATGCTAGAGCTAAAGTCAAAAAATTAGCAAGAGCTGGAGTTGATTGCATTAAATTAATTGATCAAGACCAGATGAGTATGGATGAGATCCAAGCAATAGTAGATGAAGCTCATTTAAATAATTTAAAAGTTGTAGCTCATTCACACCGTCCAGATGAGATAAGATTAGGATTAAAGGCTGGAGTTGATAATTTTGAGCATACGGGTTTATCGTCTTCACCAGCATATCCTGAGGATATAATTCAAATGATAAAGGAGCGAACTGCAAAAATGAATTTAGGACCACTATATTGGACACCTACAATAGAGGTACTATTTAATCACGATTATGTTGTTAAAAATCCTGAAGGATTAGATAATAATAGTTGGCATCTTGACCTTCCTGATTCTATTGTAACTGATATAAAAAACTCAATTAGTAAGCCAGGCGAGCTTCCATATTTTCAATTAACATCAATAAGAAAACCCACTTTGAAAACTAAGTTTAAACAGCTTAAAGATGCTGGAGTAGTTATGATGATTGGAACAGACAGTGGTGTTCCGATGAAATTTCATTCTCAAAGTACTTGGAACGAATTAGACATTTGGGTGAGGGAACTTGGTGTTTCTCCATTGGAAGCCATAAAGTCTGCAACATATTGGCCTTCTAAATTTATGGGAGTTGAAAAAAAAGTAGGAACCATAAGTGAAGGAAAACAAGCTGATATTATTGGTGTAAAAGGGGATGTTCTTCGATATATTTCACTTTTACAAGATGTAGACCTTGTGATTAAAAAAGGTCAAATCTATAAAAACAAATGAATTTATTTTTAAATTGCAATTGTATCAATATCAGCGATATATCATTTAAAATAAAATAATTATTTTATGAAACACAAATTTGAATTTTTAATCACCACAATAGTATTGATTATATCTTTTGCATGCTCAAATGAACCTGAGGATATAAGTATAGATGAAGACTATACATGTACTGTTGACACTGTTTCTTTTTTATCCGAATCAACATCTAAGTCAGGGAGAGTTGAGGTGGTTTTCTCTGTTTCATTAGCTGGAGACACAAAATTTTATAATGTAACCGAGAATTACACTGTAAATAATCAATTAATGACGATAGGAGATAACCTTATTCATATAAATGAATTTACAGCAAAAGGGGAAACCGCAACCTTTGATTTTTACTATGGTGAAAACTTAGGTCCTTTTTGTATGGAATTATTTTCAGCAATACCTATGCATTCGCATAATGCTTTTAATGCTGAAGCCGACAGAGTTATTTCCGAGAAAAATTTGGGTAAGTGGAAAATCAAAAAGAAAAGACAATTACCGTCTAATGAAATACCTGAATAACTCATAATTTATTTAGTCCTCATTAGATTTTATAAATTTAGGAACTAACTATAAGTATGGCCCAGTAGTTCAACTGGATAGAATATCAGATTTCGGCTCTGAGGGTTGGGGGTTCGAATCCTCCCTGGGTCACACCCTTTTTATGATTTAAAATCATCATATTTAGATATGAATTTAAAAGAGGCTTCTTATTTACTCAAGACATATTATAATATAGAAGGTTTTTTAACTGAGCTTCCAGGTGAGGTAGATTTGAATTATAAGGTTGAAACTAGTCATAATAATTATGTATTTAAAATATCAAAGAGTCTTGATGAACTTGAATTTCTTGATTTTCAAAACGAGCTTCTTTTTTATTTAAATGGGAATAAATCACCTAAAGTAATTAATGATATTAATGGTAGTTCAAAGGTTATTGTAAGATATAAAAATGAAGAAAAATTATGTTTACGTTTATTAACCTGGATATCCGGGAGAGTATGGAGCAGTGTAAATCCCAAAACAGATAGTTTAAGATCAAGTCTTGGCGAAGAATGTGGGTTGCTAACAAAATCATTACAAAAATTTGACCATCCTTATGCTCACAGAGAATTTGAATGGGATATAGCAAAAAGTATTTGGGTTGAAAAATACTTAAACCTCTTCAAAAAAGAGGAAAAAAAAATCATCGAGAAGTTCCTAAATGAGTTTAAAAAAAATTATAATAATTATAAAAAATTAAGAAAGGGAGTCATTCACAATGATGCTAATGATAATAATATTATTGTAAATGAAGATATTCTAGATCCTAGAGTGTTATCATTAATTGATTTTGGTGATGCAATTTATACTCAAATAATTAATGATGTTGCGATAGCCTGTGCTTACGCTATAATGAATAATTCAAACCCCTTAAGAGCTTCAATTCCCATTATAAAAGGCTATAATTCGAAGTTTAAACTACAAGAAAAAGAGTTAAGTTTTTTGTATAATCTTGTAGCAATGAGACTCATAGTTTCAGTAACTAAATCTGCTATTAATAAATATGAAAATCCTTCAAATAAATATTTGTTGATAAGTGAAAAACCAGCTTGGGATCTTTTAAAAAAATGGATTAAAGTAAATTCAGAGTTTGCATATTTTCAATTTCGTGAGGCATGTGGATACTTACCTCATCCACATTATCATATTTTTAGAAATTGGGCAAGTAGTCAAAAAAGTATAACGAAATCAGTTTTTCCATCTTTAAATAAGAACACTATACACAAAATAGATCTGAGTGTCAGAAGTAATTGGATTGGAAGAAAAGAAGAATTTAACAATTTAGATCATTTTCAGTTTAAAATTGATCAACTTCAAAAAACACAACCAGAAAAAATTATTGCAGGGGGTTATTTGGAACCAAGAATTTTATATACATCAAATAACTATGAAAGAGAATGTAATACGGGGCTAGAAAAAAGATGTGTTCATTTAGGGATTGATTTTTGGGTTCCTCCTGAAACTCCAATACACGCCTTCATTGACGGAACTATAGAAATGATAATAAATGAAAAGGTAGAAAAATCTTATGGAGTAATGTTGATATTGCGGCATGAGATAGGGAGTTTGGTTTTTTATACTCTATATGGACATCTATCATTCAAAACATTTGAAGTTTATAAAAAGGGAGACAAAATTAAAAAAGGAGATAAAATTGGCTGGATTGGTAATTCAAACGAAAATGGTAATTGGGTTCCTCACCTACATTTTCAAATTTTACTTTCATTGTTGAACTATAAAAATGACTTTCCTGGTGTTATTTATCATGATGAAAAAAACACATGGAAATTTTTATGCCCTGATCCAAATTTTCTAATAAAATCTAAAAATTTAGATTCAACAGAATTAAATAAATATGAAAAAATCTTAAGTGATCGAAAAAAAATCCTTGGTAGAGGAATGAGTTTACAATATAAAGACCCACTTCATGTAGTTCGCGGTGAAGGGGTTTTTTTAATCGATCAAAATGGGCGTTATTTTTTGGATATGGTAAATAACGTAGCACATGTTGGTCACGAAAATTCTAAGGTTGTAAAAGCAGGACAATTACAGATGGCACAGCTAAATACAAATACTCGTTATATAAATGAAAATATAACCAAACTAGCTAACCGATTATTATCTACACTTCCTCCAGAATTGAGTGTGGTTCATTTTGTGAACTCAGGTAGTGAAGCAGTCGAATTAGCAATTCGTATGATAAAAACTGTTACAGGTTCTGCTCAAATTCTGGCATCACAATATGGTTACCACGGGAACACAAACAGTTGCATTGATATTAGCTCATACAAATTTGACGGAAAAGGGGGGAAAGGAAAACCAGAAGACACATTTATTTTTCCTATTCCAGATTCATTTAGAGGAAAATATAGAGGTAAAAATACAACTCCAAAATATGTTTTTGAAGTTAAAAAGCAAATTGAATTAATACATAGTAAAAATAAGAGGTTGGGAGGTATAATTATTGAACCAATTATAAGTTGTGGTGGCCAAATTGAATTACCTGAAGGTTTTTTAGCAAAAGTATTTGATGAGGTTAGAGGTTCAGGTGGATTGTGCGTTGTTGATGAAGTGCAAACTGGATGTGGAAGAGTTGGCTCAAATTTTTGGGGCTTTCAATTACATGATGTAATTCCTGATATTATAACTATCGGTAAACCCCTTGGTAATGGTCATCCAGTTGCCGCTGTTGTTTGTACAAAAAAAGTTGCTGATTCATTTAATAATGGTATGGAGTTTTTTAATACTTTTGGAGGCAATCCTGTTTCATGTTGCATTGCAGACAAAGTATTAGAAATTGTTTCTGATGAAAATCTTCAAGAAAATGCATTAATAACAGGCAATTACATTAAAAATAAAATCCAGATATTAGCAAAAAAAAATTCTTTTCTAGGGCCTGTCCGTGGTCAAGGATTGTTTTTGGGAATAGAATTGGTAGATAAAAACCTTGAACCATTGCCAGCAAAAGCAGATTATTTAATTAACAGGCTTAGGTATTTTGGAATTTTATTAAGTACAGACGGTCCACATAAAAATGTCATCAAAATTAAACCTCCATTAATTTTTTCGATTGATAATGCCGATTTTTTCTTGAAGTATTTTGAGCGTGTACTCAATGAAGATTTCATGATAGATTAAAAAAAAAAAAAAATATATATATTTTTTCGTAACTTGTATGTTACAAAAATAAAAAACCAATGAGTGAACTCGTCATAGTAATTATTGGAGCTGTCGTTATTGTAGGAGGTGTAATTTTATATGCAGTTATATCTACTGCAACCGGACTTGAAGAAGACGAAAATCAAAATTATATACCTGATTGGATTGAAAGAAAGTTTCCAAAAATTTTTAAAGGGAGTAAAGATTTACAGGATAAGTAACTTCTTTTCTAATTAAAGCAATAATTTCATTTTTTTCTTGTTATATAAATTAAATATGAATTATTTAACAAGCCATGACTAGAATTTTTATTAAGCCAACTTTAATATTACTTTTTATTGTTGCTTCAGTTACTGCTCAAAACCAGAATAGTCCTTGGTCTTTTTCCGTTAACTCAAATATTATAAACCTTCAAGGAGATAATGTTGAGTCTGGGATTAATTTTGGGGGACCTTCGTTAAGTTTAAGCAGACACATTGGGGCAGGTATTTCTTTGGGTGCACAAACATCACTCGGTAATGTTAATAATTTTAGTGATTCATATACATATACTTCCCTAGATGGATTTTTGAAATTTAATCTTTCAAGTGGAAGCCTTATTCCAAGTATAATTGGAGGTTATGGATTTTCTCAATTTGCTGATGGGCAAGAAAGACCTGGTATTTTTCCCTCTTCAGAAACAAGTAGAACAATTTTTGGGGGATTGGGTTTTTCATTTAATTTGAGTGATAATTTGGCTATAAACCTACAATCAACTTATCGTTCCATGAATGAAAATGATGGATTTGATCATCTTCAACACAATGTAGGTTTAAGTTTAGGTTTTGGATCTGGGGATGCAGATAAGGATGGTGTTCCAGATAGTAAAGATAAATGTCCAAGTGTACCAGGTTTAAAAGAATATGAAGGTTGTCCTGACACAGATGGAGATACTATAATTGACAAGGAAGACAAGTGTCCAGAAATACCTGGTCTCCCAGAATTAAATGGATGTATTGATTCTGACGAAGATGGAATATCAGATCCAGACGATTCTTGTCCTGATGTTTTTGGTTCTCTTGAAATGAATGGTTGTCCGGATACTGATCAAGATGGTGTAGCTGATAAAGATGATGAATGCCCAAGTAATTTTGGTCCTATAGAAAATAATGGCTGTCCTTGGCCAGATACTGATGGTGATGGTGTTAACGATAATGAAGACCTTTGTAAAGATGAACCTGGAAGTAAAGAAAATAATGGTTGTCCAGAATTATCAGGTGAGATAGTCAAAACTTTGAATGAATTTGGTTCAAGAATCAATTTTCCAGCAAATAGTTATCAAATTTTAGGAAGAAAGACAATTGAAAACCTTGAAAAAATCAAAAATCTTTTAGATGAAAACCAAGAAGGAAATTTGCTAATAGAAGGTTACGCTTCTTCTGATGGTGATGAAGATTATAACGTGGAACTTTCAATTAAAAGAGCTCAAGCTGTTTTAGAATATTTAGTAAAACTTGGAGTACCAGAAACTCGTTTAGAAGTAATTGGTTTTGGGGAAGAGAATCCATTAGAAGATAATCAGACTTCTTTGGGAAGGGCAATAAACCGAAGAGTCCAATTCAAATCAAAAAGATAATTAGGATTGTCTTAAGAGTGTAATATTTGCTTTTGGATCACTTGCTTTGAAAATATAATTTCCTGCTACAAGAACATCTGCTCCACATTTTATTAGTTTTGAAGAGTTTTTGTTAGTTACCCCTCCATCAATTTCAATTAAACAAGACGTTTTACTTTTTTTTATTAAGCTTTTTAATTCTTTTACTTTTTCAAATGTATTTTCTATAAATGATTGACCACCAAATCCTGGATTTACACTCATCAAACAAACTAAATCAATTTCCTTAATAATATCTGTTAAGTTAGTTATTGGTGTATGAGGATTAAGAGCAACGCCTGCTTTCATGCCGAAGGATTTTATTTTTTGTAAACTTCTATGTAAATGAGTACATGCTTCAAAATGGACTGTTAATATACTTGCACCAAGACCTGCAAAGTTTTCAATATAACGATCAGGATCTATGATCATCAAGTGGACATCTAAAGGTTTTTTAGCTTCTTTTTTAATTGCTTTTAAAACGGGCATACCAAAGGAAATATTTGGCACGAAAACACCATCCATTACATCAACATGAAACCAGTCAGCTTCACTTTGATTTACCATATTTATATCCTCAGCTAAATTCATAAAATCAGCTGCAAGAATAGAAGGTGCGATCTTTATAGACATAAGAACTATTTATTATAGTTAAAAAAAGCAACTTGTGAAGTTGCTTTTAGTTATCCCAAATACGTTTTTAATATTTTACTTCTAGATGTATGTTTTAGTCTTCTAATTGCTTTTTCTTTGATTTGTCGAACACGCTCTCTTGTAAGATCGAAAGTTTCACCAATTTCTTCTAGGGTCATTGCATGTTGATTTCCCAATCCGAAATAAAGACGAACAACATCGGCTTCTCTAGGAGTAAGTGTTTCTAGGGCTCGTTCAATTTCAGTTCTTAGGGATTCATGAAGTAATGTTTTGTCAGGATTAGGTGATTCACCACTATTTAGTACATCATATAAGTTAGAGTCTTCACCCTCTACTAGCGGAGCGTCCATAGATACGTGTCTGCCAGAGTTTTTTAGAGATTCTTTGACATCATTTATAGTCATATCTAACTCTTTTGCAATTTCTTCAGCAGAAGGAGCTCTTTCATGAGCTTGTTCTAAAAAAGCATAGGTTTTATTAATTTTATTAATTGAACCAATTTTATTTAATGGAAGACGAACAATACGAGACTGCTCTGCTAGAGCTTGAAGTATTGATTGTCGAATCCACCATACTGCATACGAAATGAATTTGAAGCCTCGGGTTTCGTCAAAACGTTGTGCAGCTTTAATAAGCCCTAAATTACCTTCATTAATTAGATCTGGAAGAGTTAACCCTTGGTTTTGGTATTGTTTAGCAACAGAAACTACAAATCGTAAATTTGCTTTAGTCAATTTTTCAAGTGCAATTTGGTCACCTGCCTTAATTCTCTGAGCTAATTCTACCTCTTCTTCAGCAGTAATTAAATCCACTTTTCCAATCTCCTGAAGATACTTATCTAGTGATGCTGTTTCTCGATTGGTGACTTGTTTAGTTATCTTGAGTTGTCTCATTTTTCTAATTAAGATTTAAATAATATATATAATACGAACAAAACGAAAGAATGTTACAAAAAGTGTTTAAAATGCTATTCTTTTTTTTCAGGTCTTGGTAATAGGGCTTTTCTTGATACTTTTTCCTTTTTCGTCCGTGAATCTATTCCAAAATATTTAACATCTAATACATCACCCATGTTGACTACATCACTTACGTTTTCTGTTCTTTCCCAAGCAAGCTCGCTTACATGGAGTAAAACCTCGTTTCCTGGAGCTTGAGTATATTCTACTACGGCACCAAAGTCGAGCATCTTTATTACTTTTACTTCATAAGTTTTTCCAACCTGGGGTTTAAATGTAATTGAGTCAATCTTTGATTCAACCATAGATATGCCTTCAGGAGATGTCCCCAGTATTTCTATAATACCTTCTTCAGTTTCAGGATCCTCATTTATTACGATAGTACATCCTGATTCTTTTTGGAGTTCTTGGATAACTTTTCCCCCAGGGCCGATCAACGCACCAATATATTCGTTAGCAATCCTGCGATAAATCATTTTTGGAGCATGATCTTTAACTTTTTTATTTGGTGATGCAATAGTGTCAGTAATTTGTTTTAGAATGTGAAGCCTACCATCTCTTGCTTGATCTAGAGCTTGTGTCAAAATATCAAAGCTAAGGCCTTTTATTTTGATATCCATTTGACACGCCGTAATTCCATCTTCTGTTCCAGTAACTTTAAAATCCATATCTCCAAGATGATCTTCGTCACCGAGAATGTCGGATAAAACAGCATATTTTTTGTCCTCAGTAATTAGACCCATTGCAATTCCTGAAACAGGTTTATTAATTTTTACACCCGCATCCATTAGTGCCATAGTACCAGCACATACAGTAGCCATTGAAGAAGACCCATTTGATTCTAATACCTCAGAAACTATACGGATCGTATAAGGACAATCTTCTGGTACTACTTTTTTCAAGGCTCGTTGAGCTAAGTTTCCATGACCAATTTCACGTCTAGAAGTTCCTCTCAGCGGTCTTGCTTCTCCTGTGGAAAAAGGAGGGAAATTATAATGTAAATAAAAACGTTCTTCACTTTGTTCAGTAGGCAAATCTATTATGTTTGCTTCTCTAGAAGTTCCTAAAGTAGCTGTAGCCAAAGCTTGTGTTTCTCCACGAGTGAAGATTGAAGAACCATGCGCTGATGGAAGATAATCAACTTCACACCAAATAGGTCTTATATCAGTTGTTTTTCTTCCATCTAGACGAATTCCCTCATTTAAAACTAAATCACGAACAGCTTTTTTTTGAGATTCCTTCACATATTTAGATATTAAGTCACCCTTTTCGTCTAATTCTTCTTCAGAAAATTTACTAATATAATCTTCTTTTATTTCTGAGAATTGTACAGATCGTTCACCTTTAGATAGACCTTTTTTGGCTATTTCATAAAAGTTTTTGTAAGTATTATCGAAAATTTCTTTTTGTAGATCGGTGTCTGAAGTCTCTTCTTCATAAGAACGTGTTTCTTTCTTACCAATTGATTTAGCTAACGAAATTTGAGCTTGTATCTGCTCTTTAATAGCTTTATGCCCGTATGATATAGCATCTAGCATTTCTTCTTCAGTAATTTCGTCAAATTCTCCCTCAACCATGGCAACTGAATCTTCACTAGCTCCGATCATTATATCAATATCTGAATTGGCAAGTTGAGATTTACTTGGATTTATAACAAACATCCCATCAACTCTTGCAACCCTGACTTCAGATATAGGACATTCAAAAGGAATATCTGAGAGATGTATGGCACAAGATGCTGCTAGTCCAGCGAGTGAGTCTGGCATAACATCATCATCATGAGACATCAACTGAATCATAACTTGTGTTTCAGAATGATAGTCACTGGGAAATAATGGTCGTAATACTCTGTCTACTAATCTCATCGTGAGCACTTCCTGATCACTAGGTCTCGCTTCTCGCTTAAAAAACCCTCCAGGAAATCTGCCAGCCGCAGCGAATTTTTCTCTATAATCAACAGTGAGTGGCAAAAAATCAACAGGGCTTGCAGTTTTAGAGGAAACAACTGTAGCTAAGAGCATACAATTACCCATACTAACCACAACTGAGCCGTCAGCTTGCTTTGCGAGTTTACCTGTTTCTAGAGTAATTATTCTGCCGTCTTCAAGAATTATTTCTTGTGTAAATACTTTTGGTGTCATTTTTCATTATTTTGGTTAAAATCTGTTGTGTGTTGTGGCAACCAATGAAAAACTAAAACTTTTAAAATCTTAAATTATTTACTTTCGTAGGCCTAATTTTTTCACAATACTTCTATATCGTTCAATATCTTTAGATTTTAGATAGTCAAGTATGCTTCTTCTCTTCCCAACTAAACGAACTAAAGATCTTTCTGTATTAAAGTCTTTGCGATTTGATTTAAGGTGTTCTGATAGGTGTTGGATTCTATGAGTGAAGAGCGCTATTTGTCCCTCCGGTGAACCTGTATCTTTTTCAGATTTACCATGTTTTTTGAAAATATCTTGCTTTATTTCTTTTGAGTTATACATGCCAATATTAAATTTAATGATTTTTATGTAACTGAATTAGTTGGCAAATATACAATTAATGTTGACTTACACAACAAACTTTAAGAATATGAGAATATAATCAACTTCTAATTGGTCTGTTTAAAATTAGATCTAAATAAAGATTTATTTTATTTTTTAAATCATTTCTATGAGAAATAAAATCAAGAAACCCCTTTTCTAACTGAAATTCACTTGTTTGAAATCCTTCAGGCAATTCTTTACCCGTAGTATCCTTTACAACTCTAGGACCTGCAAAAGCAATTAGAGCTTTTGGTTCAGCGATGTTTATATCGCCCAACATTGCATATGAAGCAGTAGTTCCTCCTGTAGTTGGATCTGTACATACTGAAATATAAGGCAATTTTGCCTCAGCTAATTGTGCTAATTTCGCTGAAGTTTTTGCCATTTGCATTAGTGAAGTTGCTGATTCCATCATACGAGCACCTCCAGATTTAGATATTATTACGAGAGGCAATTTATTCTCTATTGCATAATCGGTAGCGCGAGAAATTTTTTCACCTACAACAGAACCCATAGAACCACCAATAAATCTAAAGTCCATGCATGCTATAACAATATTTTTTCCTTTTGAAGGACCTACAGCGGTTCTAATAGCATCATATAAACCAGTTTTTTTGTGAGCATCTTTAAGTCGATTTATATATTTTTTTGAGTCTTCAAATTTTAAAAAATCCTTTGACTTTAACTCTTTATCAAATTCCTCAAAAACATTATTATCAAAAAGGATTTCAAAATATTCTTTACTACCAATATGAACATGGTAATCATCTTCTGGACTTACATATTTGTTTTCTGCGAGTTCTTTTGCTTCAATAATTTTTCCCGTCGGTGTCTGATACCATAGTCCTTTGGGGATATCTTTTTTTTCTTCTGTTTTGGTATGGATACCTTTCTCACTTCTTTTAAACCAACTCATATGTCAGATTTTAAATAAAGATATAAAATAAAGAAAATTATAAAGTATTAATGTTATTTAAGTCTTCAAATGCTTTTACTAATCTTTTTTTAAAAGTTTCTTCCCCGAGACGTAGCCATTTTCTTGGGTCATAATATTTTTTATTTGGTTGTTCAGCTCCTTCTGGATTTCCAATTTGATTTTTAAGGTATAGAATTTTATCATTCATGTAATCACGAATTCCTTCAGTAAAAGCAAATTGAAGGTCAGTATCAATATTCATCTTGATTACACCATAACCTATAGATTCTTCAATTTCAGTTTTTGAGGATCCTGAACCACCATGAAAAACAAAATCTACAGTATTTTTAGGGAGATTATATTTTTTTGAAATATATTCTTGAGAATTTTTTAAAATTTTAGGTGTTAATTTTACATTTCCAGGCTTGTAGACACCATGAACATTTCCAAAAGCAGCAGCTACAGTAAATTGTGAACTAACCTTACTCAACTCTTCAAAAGCATATGCCACTTCTTCAGGTTGAGTGTAAAGTTTAGAAGCATCTACATCACTATTATCCACTCCGTCTTCCTCACCTCCTGTAATTCCAAGCTCAATTTCTAATGTCATTTCCATTTTTGACATCCTTTCTAAATATTTTTTGCAGATACTAATATTCTCTTCAATAGGTTCTTCAGATAAGTCTATCATATGTGAGCTGAACAGAGGTTTTCCATTTTCTTTGTGGAAAATTTCACTTGCATCTATAAGTCCGTCAATCCAGGGCAGTAAATTTTTTGCACAATGATCAGTATGAAGAATAACAGTTGCTCCGTATAATTCAGCAAGTTCGTGTACATGTTTTGCTCCTGCAATAGCTCCTGCTATGGCTGAATTTTGATTATGATTAGAAAGTCCTTTTCCAGAATTGAATTGTGCTCCACCATTAGAAAATTGAATTATAACAGGACTATTAAGTTCCTTAGCCGTTTCAAGGACTGCATTAATACTATTGCTTCCTATTACGTTAACGGCCGGTAAAGCAAATGATTTTTTTTTAGCAAGATTAAAAACTTCTTGTACTTTTTTTCCAGTAATAACGCCTGGAGGAATTTTGTAATTCATCAAATTTGGTTTGCTGCAAAAATAAAAACTTATTTGGTTTTAGAATGGATAATTAATACCTATATTAAAAACTGCATTTTTAAAATTGTATTCAGACCACCATCGATCATTAATTTCAAGAGAAGGATTATATGTTTTAAATCCTGTATCAAATCGAAAAACAAAAAAATCAAAATCATATCTAATACCAAAACCAGAGCCTATAGCAATTTCTGAAAGATCCTCTAAACCATTGAATTTGATGTCATCGCTTTCGACATCATCCCAAAGATTCCAAATGTTTCCTAAATCAATAAATAGTCCACCTTTTAAAGATCCAGTTATAGCAAAACGATACTCAAGATTAAAAGCTAATTTAAAATTTGCTTCATTAAAATCATTTATGTTATTACTGCTTCCTGGGCCTAATTTATATGCTTTCCATGCTCTATTATCATTTGCTCCACCAGAAAAATATGATCTTGAAAAAGGAATATTATTAGAATTACCATAAGGTATTGCAAATCCAGTAAATGCGTGGAATGCCAACACACGTTCTCTTCCGAATGACCAATGTTTAATATAGTCTAATTCTGTTTTTATGTATTGAGAGGGGCTAACTCCTCCTAAAATATTTTGGTCCAGATTATTTTTATTTGAATTTGTTAATTTTAAAAATTGATTTATAAGGTTACCAATCCATTCAACTTTCCATCTTAGTTGATAAAAATTTTCATCAAAAATACTTTTTTGGCTGTTCAGATTAACGTTAAAAGAAGATCCTAATATCAAATTGTTTGCTGTTAGTCTGTCATAACGTTCCTTTATTGTATTAATAGTTTTATAGTCTTCATCATCAATTGTTAAAATTGTTTCATTATTAAGCACATCATTAATAAAATCTGATGTACCGTTTGGAATTAACAAATCTCCATTTTCATTTAATATTTCAGTTTTGCCATTATACTCTTTTGCTATTTTATTTAATCTATCATATGAATTTCTATATACATTAAAATAATTTGTCAAATTTCGATTGTTTACAAATTCAAGTTCAATCAATTTAAATTGAATTTTTTTTTCGTTTTTGGGTTTCCAATCAAATTGATATGTCCCTGTAAAAAATTGTTTATCTAGGCCAATATTTTCCTGAAGAGTAGTTCCTAAAATAATTTGTGTTTTTGGTGACATTATAGAAGGAACCAACTCTTTTTTATTGAATGGGACTAATATTCTTGGGACAGTTAACTTTAAGTCTGCTCCTAACTCAAAAAGGTTAAAAAACTGGTCATCACTTTGAGCAATATCTCTTGAAGCACCTAAAGTATTTTTAAGATTCAGTTCTAAAATTTCAGTACCACTAAACAAATTTCTTATTCCTAATCCTCCTCCAATTCCAAAACCAAAATCTTGAATATTAGAATGCGATAAATCCAAATCGAATCCTAATGAAAAGCGTTCTTTGGGATTTAAATATATTGATGCAATTAAAGACTCTTTATTTGGTGATAACTTATAATTTATGCTTGGATATTTGAAATTTTTCAGATTATTAAAATACCTAAAAGTTAAATTTCTGTCTTCATCACTGTAGAGTTTTCCCTTTTTTACATTTATTCCTGATGTAATTGATTTTGGTTTAAATTTTAGTTTTCCTTTACTATAAATTCTAAAATCTTTATAGTTAATTGAATCTGTAAATTTTGTAAAGTCATTTTTTGAATCATCAATAAAAACCAAAACTTCTTCAATTTTATATTTTTTATATGGAATCCCAATAAGACTATCATTTAAACGCTGTTTTATGTTTTCGATTTTTATTTTTACTGGTATATTTAAATCATTACCTGAACTATCAATTGCAGCAGTAAATTGAATACTATTTTGTTGAAAATTATAAATGCCATTATTCTTAAAAAGAAGAAATAAACGCTCCCTTTCTTTTTCAAATTTATTGATCTCAAAAGGCTCACCTTTTATGATTAATTGATTTTTTATATTATCATCATACAATGTTTTAAGCTGTGGAGATTCAATTTCAGCTGTAATTGATTCGATTAAATATTTTTGATTAGGTTTAATCTTATATTTTAAAATAATTTTTTTTTCTTTTAATTTTTTACTGTCTATGCTTACATTAACGTCATAGTATCCAAGATTTTTATAATATTGAACTATCCTTTTTTTAGAAATTTCAATTTCATTTTTTTTCAAAAATGCTGGAGGTTCACCAGTTTTTCTTAACCACTCATTAAATTTTAAAGTGTAATTATTTAAAGCATTAATTTGTTTATTTGATATTATTTTTTCTAAATTTTTTCTCCTATTTTCTTTTTTGTTTATCCATAAGTCAAATTTATCACTAGGATTAGTACTAGAGGATTCATAAAGTATTTTTCCAAATGGAATTCCTAAAAATTTTTTATTTGATTGAGTAGTAATAATGAAGTTTACAGGAGAATTTGATAATAATCTACCGTCCTCATACACTTCATTTTTGTCAATAATTATTTTATCATTTAACCTTGAACTTGAACAGCTTTCTAAAACTAGGAAAATGAATAGTAGTTTGACTAAATTTGTCTTAATGAAATTCACTAAACTTAAATTCTATTATCAAAAATAAGTCATTTTATGGTCAGTAAGAACCAGCAAAAAAAAATCATACAACTTAAACAAAAAAAATATAGATCAAAGTTTGGTCTCTTTGTAGCTGAGGGAGAAAAAGTAGTTAATGATTTAATAAATTCTAAAATTGAATGTGAATTTCTTTTTTCTATTAGAAATATATCACACCCAAAAGCTTTAAAAGTAAAAGAGTCTGAAATGAAAAAAATCAGTCATTTCAAAAATCATAGCTCAATTCTTGGAGTTTTTAAAATACCAGATATAAAATTAAATAACCGGAATAAATTAACTATTATTTTAGATGGTATTTCTGACCCAGGAAATTTAGGAACAATTATTCGCCTTTGTGATTGGTTCGGCCTTGATCAATTAATATGTAGTACTAATACTGTAGATTGTTATAATCCAAAAGCTATTCAGTCTTCTATGGGATCTATTGCGAGGGTTAGTTGTCACTATATTTCAGATCTTTTAACCTATATTGATTTAATTAATAAACCTATTTTTAAAGCTGAAATTAATGGCACTTCAATTTATAAAAATCAATTACAAGAATATGGGACCTATGTTTTTGGAAGTGAATCTCATGGAATTTCAGAAGAGTTAAAATCAAATATAAAAAACAAGATAGGTATTCCTAATTTTAAAAAACATAATGGTGCTGAGAGCTTAAATGTTGCAACATCAGTTGCAATTTTTTTTAGCGAAATTTATAGAACTTAATAATTATTCAAAAGTTATTATTAAAGAAACTCCTCGACTTAACATATTTAGAATTTTTCCTGTCCAAGGACTATTTTCTTGATTATCCGAAATCAATTCATTTTGAAATGAGAAAATACCACGAAATGAAGGAGAAAATTTAAAATAATATAGATAAAATTCAAATCCTAATCCCAATTCATAATTAAAACTTTGAGATGTTGTACGAAAGACATTACTAGCATTATCATCAGAATTTTTTTCATTGCTTGAAAGATTAAAATCTGTAGAAAACCCAGCCAAAATAAAAGGTCGAAAATTATTAATTCTTTTTGCATTAATTTTTAAATATAATGGTAGGTGAATATAAGTTGATTTTACTTCTCTAGTACGATCTGATTCTCTTTCAAACTCTGGATATTCAGGATAATTCAGCTCTCTTTGATTATAATACAAGCCAGGTTCAAATCTTAAATTAAAATAATTATTAATTCTTAAGTCACCAATAAGACCAACATTAAATCCATTTTTTTGAACTACAGAAATATCACTATACATTAAATCTTTGTAATACGAATCAATGTATTCAAACTTAAAATCATATTTATTAGTTCCTAAAAAATAGCCGTAATGTATCTTCTTTTGATCAAAACCAGGAAGATTAATAATACGCTCCTTTACATCTGGATATTGTGCATTTATTTTTTGTCCGAGTAAACAAAAAATTAATACACAAAAAAAAATTATATTTTCACCTTTTTTTTGCAAAATAAATTGAAGCAACTCCAAAAGTTTGCGGAGAATCCTCTACATCTATAAACCCATTTTTCTTTAAAATATTGTTAAATGATCTACCATGGGGGAATACTTTAGAAGAATTAGATAAATAATTGTAAGCATAAAAATTTTTTGAAAAAATAAAACCAATAACTGGCATAAAAATTTTCATATATACCTTATAAAGTGATTTTATAAACCAATTTTTTGGAATAGCAGTTTCTAGAATAATCAAAACACCTTTTGGTTTTAATACTCTTTTAATTTCATTTAAACCTTTGTCCAAATTTTCAAAATTTCTAACTCCAAAAGCAACAGTAACAACATCAAAGGTTTTGTCTTTAAACTCTAAATCCTCTGAGTCGCCTGATAACATTGTTATTTTTTTACTTAAGCCCCTTTTTTTTAATTTTTCTTTACCTATTTCAAGCATTTTGGGCGAAATATCTACTCCAATGATTTTTTTTGTATTAAGTTTTGATAATTCAATAATTAAATCACCTGTCCCTGTGGCAATATCTAAAACAAATTCGTGTTTGAATTTTTTGATTATTCTATAAATTTTTCTTCTCCAAACAGAGTCAATACCGAGAGTAATAATTCTATTTAAAACATCATAAGTTTTGGAAATTTCATCAAACATCTGAATGATTTGATTTTTTTTGGATTCATTATTATTTAAATGGGGTTTGATTATTTTTTTCATAGCTGCGAAAGATAATAATTTTGAGTATTAATTTGAATTTAGATAAGCACAACGAATATTCGTATATTTGAAAATATTTTCTAAATATTTTTATGAAAATAATTATCGCAGGGAGTGGTGAGGTTGGATTTCATTTGGCCAAACTGTTATCTTATGAATCCCTTGATATCACTCTTATTGATACAGACAAAGACCGATTAAATTATGCGGAATCCCATTTGGATATTCGTGCTATTAGAGGAGACGCAATGTCTTTATCATTAATGAATGAAGCTCAAGTAGAAAAATCAGACCTTTTTATTGCAGTAACAGCAGAAGAGTCTACAAATATTACAATATGTGCTTTGGCAAAGCAACTAGGAAGTAAGAAAACTATAGCTAGGATTTCTAACATTGAGCTTATAAAAGCACAGAATTCTATTAGTTTTCAAAATATAGGAGTAGATGAGATTATATCACCTGAAGAACTTGCAGCTGAAGAAATCCAACAACTTTTAGATCAATCTGCTTTTTCAAACAGTTATGAGTTTGAAGGGGGAGCACTAACTTTGATTGGTACAAAATTAAATGAAAATGTACCTTTTGTAGGGAAAACTGTTAAAGAAGCAGCTTCTTTTTTCCCTGATGTACATTTTATGCCTGTTGCTGTTCAAAGAAAAGGCACTCAGACTACCCAAATTCCTAGGGGTGATACTCGTTTTGAAATTGGAGACACAGTTTTCTTTATAACTTTAAAAGAAGGAGTTGAGGAGTTATATAAACTTACTGGAAAAACAAAGGCATCTATAAAGAATGTTATGATTTTAGGCGGTGGAAGAATAGGATATAATACTGCTAGACAATTATGTGATAAAAAATTTAATGTTACTCTTGTTGAAAAAAACAAAAAAAAGGCATTTGAGATTGCCGACTTATTACCAAATGCTTTAGTAATTCATGGAGATGGAAGAAATGCTGAGTTATTAGAGGAAGAAAATATAACATCAATGGATGCATTTATTTCAGTAACTGAAAATTCAGAAACAAATATTATGAGTTGTCTTATGGCTCATACTAAAAAAGTAAAAAAGACAATTGCTCTAGTTGAAAACATGGATTACTTTCAGCTTTCGTATTCCATAGGGATTGATACCCTAATAAATAAAAAACTATTAACTGCGAATACGATTTTTAGATACATTAGAAAAGGGGAAGTAGTTGATATGACAACATTAAATAATTTGAATGTTGAAATATTAGAATTTGTAGTTAATGCAAACTCAGAGGTTACAAACTATAAAATAAAGGATATTGAATTTCCTAGAACAGCTATAATAGGGGGGGTAATTAAAGATGGACTAGGAATTATAGCCTTGGGTGATTATACCATTATACCAGGAGATCGAATTGTAGTTTGTTGTTTACCTAGGTCTCTAAAAAGAATTGAACGTTTATTTCTTTGATTCGATGATTAAATCTTTCAATTACAAAATCGTCATTTTTTTAATGGGTATTTTGTTATTTTTTAACGGAGTCTTTATGCTAATTGCTTCTCTAGTAAGTTTAATATACAAAGACGGTTTTACTTTTGAAATAACAATATCATCTTTTATAGTTTTATTTATTGGCGCATTATTAATGCTATTTTTTAGACATTATGATAAACAAATTCAAAAACGAGAAGGTTATTTAATTGTAACCCTAGGATGGCTATTAATGGCTATTTCTGGAACAATACCATATATTTTTACAGAGACTATTCCCAATTTCACTTCTAGTTTTTTTGAAACCATGTCGGGTTACACGACTACTGGAGCAACAATTTTAGATGATATAGAATCTTTACCAGAGGGAATTTTATTTTGGAGAAGTACTACCCATTGGATAGGTGGTATGGGTATAATTGTTCTTGCAATTGCAATTTTACCTTTTTTAGGTATTGGCGGAATTCAACTTTTTACCGCGGAAGCACCTGGACCAGCAGGTGACAAATTACACCCTAGAATAACAGATACTGCTAAAAGATTATGGCTGATATATTTTCTTTATACATTTATTGAAACATTTTTGCTCTATTTTGCCGGGATGACATTTTTTGATGCTATTAATCACGCAATGAGCACATTATCTACAGGAGGCTTTTCAACAAAAAACAATAGTATTGCTTATTGGAATGACCGACCCATGATACAATACATAATTATTTCATTTATGTTTTTGGCGGGAACAAACTTTATTTTGAGTTACTTTATTTTCACAAAAAAAATTAAAAAAATTTTACAAGACGATGAATTTAAATTATACGTGAGCTTTTTGATGATTTTTTCTTTGTTCGTTTTTCTTTTAATTTGTTATAAGGAAAATATATTTATCGAATATAATTTCTCAAATCTAGAGATGACGTTAAGGGAATCTATTTTTCAAATAGTTTCTGTTATTACAACCACAGGCTTTGTTACTTCAGATTACACTCAGTGGAGTCCATTAATTACTTTAATATTTTTTGGTTTAATGTTTTTGGGAGGTTCTTCAGGCTCAACTTCAGGTGGAATTAAAGTAGTACGTCATATGTTAATGATAAAAAGTGGATTTTTAGAATTTAAAAGGGCTTTACATCCAAATGCAATTATTCAAGCACGATATAACGATAAAATTGTGAGTAGCTCAATTTCCTATAATATTTTAGGTTTTTTTATATTATATATGCTAAGTTTTATTATAGGATCATTTGTATTTAGTGCTTTTGGTACAGATTTTGAATCTTCTATTGGTTTAGCGGCTTCAACTTTAGGAAATGTTGGACCAGCTCTTGGGTCATTTGGTCCAAATAATACTTATTCTTCGCTACCTGAATGGGGCCAAATTTGGGCAAGTTTTTTAATGCTTTTAGGTCGTTTAGAGCTATTTACAGTCCTTATCTTACTTACACCTTTCTTTTGGAAAAAAACTTAATAATTATACTTGTCTCTCCATCTAGTTTGAAGAAATTTTCTGATATTCTCTTCTTTAGTATTATTTGCCGGTTCGTAAAATTTATTTCCGTCAATTTCTTTAGGTAAGAAATCCTGATCAGTAAACTGGTTTTCAAAATCATGTGGGTATTTGTATCCATCACCAAAACCTAGTTCTTTCATCAATTTAGTTGGAGAATTTCTCAAATGAATAGGAACTTGAAGATTACCAGTATCTTTTACTTTCTCAATTGCAGAATTTATTGCTTTATATGAAGAGTTACTTTTTTGCGAAGTAGCCAAATATATTGCACATTGACCTAAAATTATCCTTCCCTCCGGAAAACCCACATTTTTTACAGCTTGAAAAGTGCTATTAGCTAATACAAGCGCTGTAGGATTTGCTAGACCTATGTCTTCTGAAGCAAGAATCAAAAGACGTCTAGCAATAAATGTTATTTCTTCCCCTGCTTCAATCATTCTTGCTAACCAATATATAGCTGCATTTGGATCACTTCCTCTTATTGATTTAATTAGGGCTGATGTGATATCGTAGTGAAAGTCACCATTTTTATCAAATAAAACTGTTTTAGATTGAACAGTTTCAAATACTAAATTATTCGTCAACTTAATTTTTTTTGTTTTTTGGGAATTAACAACAAGTTCTAGAAGCGAGAGTAATTTTCTTGCATCTCCACCAGCAAATTCTATCAATGCATCCGTTTCCACCAATGAAATATCATTTTCTTTTAAAATATCGTCTCTTTCCAAAGCTTTTTTTAAAATTTTCTTTAACTCTTTATTTTCAAGTGGATTGAGTATATAAATCTGACAACGTGAGAGTAAAGCATTGATAACTTCAAAACTAGGATTTTCAGTTGTAGCTCCAATTAAAGTTATTGTTCCTTTTTCTACTCCATTCAATAACGAGTCTTGCTGTGATTTGCTAAACCTATGTATTTCATCAATAAAGAGAATTGGAGTTTTTTCATTAAATAATCCACCCGAATTTTCGCCTTTATGAATTATATCTCTAATTTCTTTTACACCCGCATTAACAGCAGAAATATGATAAAAAGGACATTTTTTTTCAAATGCTAATAATTGAGCTAAAGTTGTTTTTCCAGTTCCAGGTGGTCCCCATAAAATGATTGAGGGAAAAACTCCAGATTTAATCATTTGTTTAAAACTACCATTAGGACCAATAAGATGTTGTTGACCACAATAGTCAGCTAATTTTTTTGGTCGCATTCTTTCAGCTAATGGAATATTCATATTTAAATGTAAGAAGATTTAGTTTAGCTTCTTTGCCTTAGAATTTCAAAAAAAAGAATTCCACAGGTAACAGAAACATTTAATGAGTCTATTTCATTTTCCATCTGAAGTTTAGCCTCATCGTCTAATAATTTTATCAATCCTTTTGAAATCCCAAGATCTTCAGAACCAAAGATTAAAGCAAGTGGTCCTTCAAAGTTCTTTTTGAAAACAGTTTCTTTTGCCTTTTCAGTAATACCAAAAATTTTTACGTTATGAGCTTTGAGATGAAAAACAACATCTTTTAAGTGTGAAACTTTTGAAATAGGAACTTTAAAAGCTCCCCCAGCTGAAGTTTTTACTACATCACCATTTAATGGAGCACTACCACTAGACGAAATAAAAACAGCATCAACACCAGACGCAGCAGCTGAACGAAGAATTCCACCGAAATTACGTACATCCGTAATTCCATCTAATAATACAAATAAAGGGTTTTTCTTCTGTTGTAATATTTCATTAATTAGAGGAACCATTTCCATGGTTTTTATTGCAGCAATTCTAGCCACTACTCCTTGATGATTTTTTGCTGAAAAGCGTTCTAGTTTTTCAGAAGGGACAAAACTAAAAGAAATACTATTTAAACGTAATTTATTTAAGAGCAGTTCAAAAAGTTTACTTTTAGACCCTTTTTGAATCCATACCTTATCGATCGGTTGACTCGATTTAATTGCTTCTAAAACAGCATGAATTCCATAAATGGTTTCTTTTTCCATTTATCAAAAATAATTTAATTCTTAAGGTGTATCTCTAATTAGGTGAAAAATAATTAAAATTGTAAAAGACAGTTTTATTTGTCATTTTATTTTAAATCATAATTCAATTGCAGAAAAATCAAAATTTTAATTTTTTCTTGTTTAGCCTTTTGATATTTAGCCTTTATAGTTGTAATGAAGATTTAAATTTAGAGGAAAATATTTATTATAATGTATCTATTTCAATTGAAGGTCAAGGTAGTGTATCTACTCTTGAGGGTTCTTATCAAAAAAATGATACAATTCTTTTTGAAGCTATATCGAATACAGGATATTATTTTGATAGATGGGAAGGATTTGATAGTGATATAAAAAATGAAACATACCAACATGTTTTAAAAAGTAATATATCTATAAGAGCATATTTTCTTCCAATTCCAGAAGTCTCAGATAATATCAAATTATTTATTCCTAAAGAGATAGATCCAAATCCTATATTTATAATTGAGAATGGAGGGTCTAGTGCTTACTTAACATCAAAAACAGGAGAGTATTTAAAAACTTGGAATTTTGACTCTAAGTTAGGAAATGATTTGGAGTTACTCTCAGATGGAAGTGTAGTTGGATTATTTAAACCTGATCAAGTTTCATTTTCCTTCGGTGGTTATGGAGGAATTTTAAAAAAATTTAATCCTTTAGGAAGTTTAGATTGGGAATATGAAATTAATAATGAAAATGAACTTGCTCATCATGATTTTGAGATAATGCCAAATGGAAACATTTTGATTTTAGTGTGGGAAAGATTTTCTGAAAGTCAGGCTATAGAAATGGGATTCAATGGCAGCCAGGATATTTTTTTAGAAAAAATAATTGAGTTTTCACCTCAAGAAAGATCAATTGTCTGGGAATGGAAAAGTTCAGATCATTTGATTCAGGATTTTAACCCTACTGGACTTAATTATGGTGTCGTGAGTGAACATCCTGAAAAAATCGATTTAAATTATTATGATTATGAAAATGGAGATTTAATGCATGCAAATGGACTGTATTATGATTATATAAAAGATGTAATATATGTAAGTGTTAATTTTTACAGTGAAATTTGGGTTGTTCCACATAAATATGATACTGATACTACTAAAACAGATTTGGGAGACCTAAGTTTTCGTTTTGGTAATCCTAGAACTTATAAAGGAGAAGGGGAACGCCTATTTTTTAATAATCATCATCCCAGTCTAGTTACTTTAGATAATAAAACACTGAATCATTTTTTAATTTACATGAATGGAACTAAAGAAAAGCAATCCATTGTATATGAATTTGAACTTCCAAGTGAATTTGATATTAATCCACTAAATTGGGGAACACCTAATATTTATTGGAGTTATTCTAATCCAGAAATATATAATGCAAAAATTTCAGGTGTATATAGATTGCCAAACGGTAATACTTTAATTTGTGAAGGAGATTTTGGATATTGGGAGGTAACTAAAGACAGCAAGGTTGTTTGGAAGTATGAAGGAAACGGTACATTTTGGAGAGGATATGTGTATCCAAATATGCAATAAAAAAGAGGGCTTAATACCCTCTTAAATTAAACATTTTTATAAGTGTCTCTTATTTATTGACAAACACTTAATATTTTTACGCCTCCAGGTCCGTTAGCTTCATTGTAACTATCTTGTGCCCTAGTACCATCTAGTTTTGTGTAAGAAATAGTGTAAGATGTTTCTTCTGGATATCTTCCAACTATCCATTCCCATTTCATTTCTGACGCATTAGCAGGGATAGTAATGGTTGAATAACCTGAATTATCGTCACCTGTATATGCTTCAAGTGTTTTATTTATTTCAACTCCACTCGCATATGGACTTGGCATAGCAAAGAAATAAACTTCTCCGTCAACAGTTAATTTTACTCTACTATCTTGCCATCCGTCACCATAAGAATCTTGCATCTTAATAGTATAGACTCCTGGTACAGCAGAACCATCTGTAACATTACACAAAACTATTTTATTGTAGACAAACGGAGAAGCAAAATAAGAACCTGTCATTGACCCAGTTACCTCATCTTCAGAGTATGTTTTTCCATTTGTTAAATTAAGTTGAAGTCTAATTTTCACAGTACTTCCTCCAATAAATCCAATCTTACTTTTTACATCACTCAATGGAACTTGAAAAGTGGCTCTTGGTAATCCAGTAGGACCAATTGAAAAATCGTTAGGTTGTAATGTTGTATATAAAACTTCTGAACTTCCATCCACTGATAAGAAAATTTCAACATTTTGCATTAAATCTCCATTTTCGGCATCATGTTCTTCTATTTCAACTGAAAAAACTGATGTATTTTGATTGTAAAAATTATAATCGCCACTAGTGCTTATAGTTCTAATTACAGCCCCTTTATCAAAATTATCGAGTACAAAGTTGACTGTATTGTCAGGCTCTTCACAAGAGTTTAAAATTAAACCTAAAACAAATAGATATATTATTTTTTTCATCATTATTATTTTAAAGTTGTTGGACCATTAGTATTCCAAAATATACGAACAGTTTTAGCACTTTTTTGTGTAGCGTTTCTATTCGTATTTACATAATTTGCAGGATAGTACTGAGACAACGGGAATTGTCCTGGATCTGGTTCAATATTTGGCTGAAGTGATCTTGGAAAACCATTTCTTCTATACGAATTATACGCATCAATACCATTTCCTGTTAACGAGATGAAGAATTCTGTAGCCCACATATCTAATTTATCAGCAAGAGAACTTGCAGAATTCCAATCTGAAGTGAAAGCAGCTATGTAATTAGAAACGTCATCACTTGTTAAAGCAGGTCCGCCAAGATCGTCAGTTTTATACAAAGCTTGTTCTAAAGCTATAAGTGTTTCATTAGTCGGGTCACCGCCATTATTAACAGCTACCTCTGCGTTCATGTAGTGCATCCATGAGGAAAGCATTATAGGGGTAATACCAGCTCCACCAAATCCATCACCATCTACTTTTCCTGCAAAGCTAGAATCATCAAAAGCTCCTCCAGCAGGATATACACCTCTTAATGTTCTTTTAAATCCATCAGGAGGAATTCCATTATCATTTCCATGATCTCTTCCCCAATATCCGTTGGCAGGTTTACTAGCAGAGTTTGTAGGCGCACAGAAAGGTGAGTTGTCGCCTCTCAATTGAGGTGGTACATAATAACCTGGAAGGCCACATTCTAATACCTCTTCATCAGCTGCACTATCAAATCCAGGTGTATTATCCACTTGTCTATAGAAATAATAATTGATTCTAGGGTCTGAATTTCCAGCATGTCCATTAATCATGTTGAACATTAGCCAATTTGACATATATTCTCCGCCTCCGGTCGAGGTGTAATTTGATCTATATAGAGGATGTCTTGTGTCAGGAGTAGCTGGATTTCTTCCCCATATAAATTGAAAATCATCCGTGGGAGAACTAATATAATTTGTAATAGCATTGTAACCAACAAAATCTCCTAAATTTAAAAGAGCTTTCTTTTTAATGCTATTTGCTGCTTTAATCCACTTATCCGCATTTCCTCCGTAATAATAATCATTTGAGGGAACAGGACCTCCAGAGTTAAAATCAGCTATAGCACTATCAAGAGTTGAGATTGCAGCACTATAAACACTCTGTCCGCTGTCTGCAATTGGGTTTAAAACTCCTTCTCCACCTTGAAGGGCTTCAGAGTAAGGAATATCTCCAAAATAGTCTACTAGAGTAATTAATATGTATGCTTGGAATACTTTACCCATTCCTCTGTGGTAAGTTAAACCAGCTTCATCTGCAAGGGAATTCATAAGACGAATATCTTCAAGCATCCCTCTATACGCTGATGACCATAATCCATTCCAACTATCAGGTGAGTAGACATTGTTATAAGTTCTACCATTCATATAGTTTATTCTTGTAAGCTCACCACCTCGATCTCCCATGCTATTTACCCAAAATGCAAAGTTAATTTGAATCGAATTTAAAAAGAAACCAGCATCAGCTTGATTTGGACTTAATGCATTTGGATTTTCTGTAAGATCTAAGTCTAATGTATCACATGAAATGAACATAAGAGTTGAGATAAAAAATAGACCTAATAAATTTTTAACATTTTTCATAATTCAAATTTTTTAAATTAAAATGTAAGTTTTATACTGCCTCCGTATCTTCTAGCACTTGGGCCATTAATAAAATCAAATCCCCTACCATTACCAATACCTACACCAGCAATATTAGGATCAAAATTTGTTCCTTCAGGAGTATTCCATGCATTGTAGGCTAAATTAAATCCAGATGCTGTAATCGAAATACTACCAAAGGGAGTACTTTCAATTAAGTTTTTAGGTAAATTATATGATAACGAAACTTCACCCAATCTCCAATGGCTGGCATCATAGACTAACATTTCATCTGGACCATATAAAACGTTACTAAAGTAAAATGTTGAGTTATTAATCATTTTAGTATTAGGTTGTCCGTTTGAGTTGACTCCTGGTAAAACAAAGCTTAACTCTCGATCTAATGTGTCAGTAGTTAATCCTCTACCTAATAAAGTAGCTACAGTGTAAGTGAATATATCACCGCCCTGTTGATAATTAAATAGGAAGTTTAGACTCAAGTTTTTGTAAGAAATAGTATTACTTAAGTTGGCAATCCAGTCTGGATTTGCATCACCTATAATGGTAGGATCAAAAGTCTCATCATAACTACCTTGGTTATTTACTACGTAATCACCTCCATCTACCCATCTTGAATTTTCTATTCTTCCTCCGAGTCTAGTTATGGAAGATCCTATTATAGAACCAAGAGATTCCCCTGGAATTGCAGCATTTCCTAATGTTCCAAATCCAGCAAAAACAATACGATCAGTATCTTCACCTAGGTCAATCACAATTGCATCGTTTGTTGACCAATTAAATGAAGAGGACCAATTCAAACCATCCTGACTCTCAAACCAATTCATTGATAAATCAAGTTCTGCTCCCTTATTTTCAATCAAACCAATATTTGTTTGAGTTGAAGTATATCCTGTAGATGGATCTAAAGGTCTGTCTATAATTAGATCATTTGTTTTTTTGTTATAAATAGATAAATCCATAGTTAGTCTATTGTTGAAAAAACGACCTTCAATACCAAACTCAATTTCATCTATCCTTTCAGGTTTTAAATTCGGGTTTCCAAGTATGGAGCCTGATGTGTTTGAGATTACAAAACCACCATTTTTTATGAATGATTGAGTATCAATGTTAAGTGTAGCAGCAATAGGATAACCAAAAGGGAAATTAGCTGAAGTACCATAACCTGCTCTTACCTTTATGAAACCTAGATAATCATTTTTAATTTCTGGGAATGCTTCAGTGGGAATAAAAGACACACTAGCTGATGGATAAATTATTGATCTATTCGCCTCAGATAAGTTCGATACCCAATCTTTTCTTGCTGCAAGGGTCAAATAAGCATACCGATTGTAATCGATTTCAGTCTGGGCAAATGCACCAAGTATATTTCTTTTTTCAAAATATTGAATTTCATCCTGCTGTTCAAAGTTAAAGTGCCTTAAGACATTAAAGACCTGTTGCCCAGTACTTCTTGTTCCATTTTGATCAAAAATATCACTCCTAGAATCGATACCTACATTGAATGTAATACCAAATTCTTCAATGTCATAATCACCACTTAAATTTAGGTTATGGTTATAGATTGATTTTGTATTATTCCAAGTTTCATATATACCATTTCTATTAACTAGAGAACCTGTTTTTCCACCTTTGTTGGAGTAATTGGTATTGTTTTCAGAATATATATCTAAACCATAACGGTAAGAAACATTTAGATTGTCATTAATGCCATAGGAAATATTTGCACCTCCAAATACTCTATTTGTTGCTTGTAAATTGGCTGTATTATTTACTGTCCATAGTGGGTGTTGAATGGAGTTGTTTTGTCTATAATATATTGACTCTCCTGTTACAGGGTTTTGATAGGGCAGTCCCATAAGATCAACACTTCTTGGTGTGTAAAATACATTAGCAAAAACTGAAGCTCCTTCACCACCAACATTACTTCCATAGCCAGCAGCAACAGGTGGTGTTTGGAATTCTGTCTTTGAATAATTTAAAGTTCCACCAACAACAAATTTATTTGATAACTGCGCGTTACCTCCAAAACTGAGTGTGTTTCTATTAACTGTATTACCGGGTGTAAATCCAACGTCTTCTAAGTTACCATAATTTATATTATAATTTACAGTTCCGTCAGGTGTTGCGCCCCTAACATTAATATTATTACTGAAGACATGTCCTGTTTTAAAAAAACCACCTACACTATCATATGGTTTCCATTCATATAGGGCATTAGGATCTATACCTAATGCATCTAGAACTTGTGGGATACCAGTTGCAGAACTAGCTGTTGTGTAGGGGTGTCTGAGAAAACCAGGTGTGCCAGATGATGTTCCGTTTATTGATGATTGGCCACCCCAACCTGCAGGTCCTCCTTCATCAAAGCTCGGCCCCCAATTTGAGAAGAACCAACCGAAAGACTGGTCAAATCCATTTCCATATTGCATTTGGTAGTCAGGCATTGAAGCAAATTCAACATTAAAATATGAGGAATTTATTGTTATTTCGTTTTTACTTGCTTCGCCAGAAGAAGAACTACCAGATTTTGTAGTAATTAGAATAACACCATTTCTCCCTTGAGTACCATACAATGTTGCAGCTGCTAATCCTTTAAGCACACTAACGGATTCAATGTTATTTGGGTCTATATCTAAAAAGCGAGAAGAACCATTATTTCCATCAACGAAACTTCCTTGTGAATTTGTTTCGCTGCTAAAGGGTATTCCGTCAACTATAAATAAGGGCTGATTTCCTTGAGAAAAAGTATTTAAACCTCTAATTACAATACTTGTTCCTGAACCTGAAAGCCCACTTTGGTTCGTGATCTGAACACCAGATGCTTTTCCAGTTAAAACTCTACCTATATCTCCTTCAGCTCTTTGTTCTAAAGATTCATTTGAAACCTCAGATACTGCATATCCTAATGCTTGTTTCTCTCTTTTAATTCCTAACGATGTTACAATAACTTCATCGAGTTGATTTCCTTCTGTTAAAGTGAAGTTTATCTGATCCTGCCCATCAACTAATATTGAAGTCGCTTGATAGCCAACATAACTTGCTGATATCGAAGCACCATCTTCTACAGTTATAGAATAATTTCCGTCAAAATCTGTAGTGGTTCCATTGCTGGTTCCTTCCTCTAAAATTGTAGCACCTGGAAGTGGGACCCCAAATTCATCAGAAACGACACCTGTGATTGTTCTTTGGGCTAAAGAAAATTGTATAGCCAACAAAAAAGACATCAATAAATAAAGATGTTTCATAACAAAATGTTTTTGTGCAATGTATGTAAAAAATATATAAACAAAAAAAAACCACCTTATAAAAAGGTGGTTTTTAATAATATAGGTATAAAATTAGTTGTTATCCCAATAGTTTCTAGGAGTAAATAGTGTAGTTCCTGTTGGAACGTTGGGATTAAATAATACTTCATCACCAGGGTAATTCCATCTTACAGGAATCTGAGATCCAGATGTAGGAACTAGATTTGGAAAATCATTTCTTCTAAGATCGTTAAATACCTCAGGTTGAATAAATAAACCGATATATTTTTGTGTTAGAATGTGATCTTCTAAGTCTAAGCTAGCGCCTCCAGGATTTACAGCAGTTTGAGAAGCATATGTATTGAACTCAGCATCTGATAAACCTGCATCAATAAATGATGCATTAATACCATTTAAATATGCTGTTTCCATTTCTGCTATACTTCCATTTGTTCTTTTAAGACATTCAGCAATAATAAACTGAATTTCTCTGTAAGAAATATAGTCCTGTCTGTAGTCAGCTTTCATGTAAGGATGACTAGTAATAAATGTTTGATCCCAAACACCTAATCTATCAGTGTCATTAAGATCTGTCATCATTGCTCTTAGAGTAGGGTGAAATTCGATATCACCTGTTCTACCGTCATTGAACCTCCACCAACCTGCTTGTTGTGTAGCTCCAAATGTGTAAGACATGTTATCTGCTGCTGAGTCAAAAGAAGCTTTTGCAGCAGTTAAGGCTTCACCATACTGACCTAGGTGTAGGTGAGCTCTTGCTTTGATAGCATTAGCAGCCTTAATCCAATTGCTAACATTACCTCCATAAATAACATCATCACTACCAGGAGCAAATCCTCCATTACTTCCGTTAAGAAGAGTAATAGCAGAGTCGAGTAAACCAAATGCAGCACTATATATAGACTGCTGATCATCAAATGTAGGATTAATTTCCTCAATACCTAAACCTGCAGTTGAGTAAGGTATGTTACCCCACCAATCTGTCATGTCTAAAATAGCTGCAGCTTTTTGGATTTGTCCTATACCAGCATAATGGTTGTAACCTGCTTCATTAGCATCAGCTATAAATGAGTTTACTTCTACAAGGATATCTTCATAATATATATCCCATGAAGTATTAAACCTTACAGGTTGCATACCAGAATAGTCGTTAAAAGAAGACCATTGTCTTGCAACACCCTCTGTTTGCTGAGAAAACATAGAATTAACTCTCGAAGTTTGACCTCCATAAACATCCATGTGTCTAATTTGTATACTAGGGAGTATTGCATTCAGAGATACAGAACTTGGATTATTTGGGTCCAAGTTAATGTTATCTGCAATAAATGTTTCACAAGCACTAAATGTAAGTGCAGTAAAAATGATTGCTATAAAATAATTTAATCTTTTCATGATTTTATAAATTTAATTTTAGTTTAGCTAGTACAGATCTTGTGGAAGGCATGTTAAAATAATCAACACCCTGTCCGTTTCCAACACCAGTTAGTGATGTTTCTGGGTCTACACCATTATAATCTGTAGAATACCAAAGGTTTCTCCCTACGATACTTAAATTTCCACTATCTATAAAGTCAATTCCTAATTTATCCATAGGGATGTCATAGCCAAGGCTAACTTCACGAAGTCTTATCCAACCGCCATCTTGAACAAATTGTTCCCATACCGAACCAAATCCACCAACTGATGATTGATAATAGTATTGGTCTCTAACAACTGGAATATCATTTGGAGAACCGTCAGCTTTTACTCCGGGTATAGGTGAAGGAGCTTCATTTCTAGTATCAGCTGTCAATTGTGATCTTCCAAAGAAAGATAAAGCCCATGCAACACCATTAAGTAAATCTCCACCCTGTCTCCAGTCTAGCAAAAAGTTAGCACTAACAGGACCAATTTTAAATTGGTTATTCCATCCTAAAATAAAGTCTGGGTTTGGATTACCAATACCTCTCTGTACAGGATCTACAGCTTCAAAACCATATTCGTTGGAGGAAGGATCAGAATTGATTACAATATCTCCTTCTGGGACATTTAATCCATCATCATTAGCTCCACCTGAACCAGTTCTTAAGTAAGTTCCACCTAATACATAACCATATTGGTTACCAGCAATTAAATATGAACCAGCACCTGAAAATCCAGCTAAAAATAATTTATCTAAGCCAGGAGCTAATTCTTCAACTATGTTTTCACTACTCGTAAAGTTAATTTGTGAATTGTAGCTAAAATTTTGAGATTGAGCTATATTTAAATTTAATGAAGCTTCAATCCCTCTACCAGTCATCCTCCCTGAGTTTAACCATACATTTGTGTATCCGGTTGATGAGGGTAATGTTGCATTTAATATTGCATCACTCATTTTTCTTTCATAATAAGCAACATCTAATCCAATCTTGTTATTAAAGAATCTAAGGTCAACTCCGAATTCAATTTCTTCAGTAAGCTCAGAAGTTAATTCGTTGTTACCAAGGATATTATCGATCTCAAAACCAGTAATACCTTGAATAGGCCATGAAATTGAGTCACCCCATCCGTCACCTACAGTTGTTAATTCGTAACCTGATGTTGTTAAGTATGCAAATGGTGGTGGACCACCAACCTGTGCCCATGATGCTCTGATTTTTGCGAAACTTAAAGTTTCACTTTGAGGCAACAATTCACTTAATAGAAAAGATACTGAAGCTGCGGGATAAACGAAAGAATAATCTGATGCTTTAAAAGGAGTATTTGGAACACCTAATCTTGAATCATAATCTTGTCTAGCAGCAAGTGTTAAATAAATCGTACTGTCCCAATCCATTTCAATTTGACCAACAAATCCCATTTGAGTAGTTCTTATGAAATTTTCTCCACCAGCAACATTAGATGCATTAGCAAGATTAACAAACCCTTGGAATGCAAAGTTAGAACCGTTTGAATTTAAAAAAGATCTAGTTCTATCAAAAGCGTTAGCACTAACTAAATAATTTAAGTTTATTTTGTCAGTAATTGCATCACCACCTGAGATATTTAAAATAGCATCAGTGAGGAATGAATTATACTGAGTTAGAGAAACATAACCAGTTGATCTAGTTCTTGAACCTTTTTCAAAGTTTTGCTTACGTGCATCGCTTGTGTAGTCAGCGCCTATAATTAAAGAAGCATTAAACCACTTGTTGAGATTGTAGTCAGCAGTGAAGCTACCATAAACACGATTAACAGTCTCATCTCTAAGAGCATTATTAACAATCCAATATGGGTTATCATAACCACCACCACCACGATAATTTCTTTGTGCACCATTAGCGAAAATGTATGATGACGGATTATCAACAGCATCTTCAGGGCTAAATCCGTTAGCATTATCGAAAGATATAGGTGTTCTATATAGGCCCAATAACAATCCAGAGGTGTTAGATCCCTGCTGGATTCTTTGATAATCTGAACGAACAAAATTAAAAGTTGTAGCTAATTTTAATTTATCGCTAGCCTGAATAGTTCCGGCTAGGCGAAAAGTTTTTCTTCCATATTCTTCATTTGGAACGATACCCTCGTTAGTTAAGAAAGATGTTGAGAAAGCATAAGTTGCTTTTTCTGTACCACCCTGAATACTTAAGTTGTTTAAAGACTGCATTGCTTCTCTGAAGAAACCACGATAGTTGTCCTGATAGTTGTTGGCAGGAATACCGTTTCCGGTACCTCTAGTAACTAGGAAACCGTTTTTATCCCAACGGTAATTTCCGTCTCCGTCAAAATCGCTTGCAGAAGGAGCTTCTGGGTGATTAGGATCTGTAGAATATTCTAAATCTGAAATTGCAGGACCGTAAGAACTAGATTCCCCTGTACCAGGAGATCTCCAATATGGAGTTCTATCAGATCTACTTCTGTTTCGCCCTTGTGCGAATTCATTTTGAAGATTAAAAGTAGTTGAAAGCCAATCAACACCTGTAGAGTGTGTATATGAAACTTTCATGTCTCCCTCTTCTCCTTTTTTAGTCGTAATAACGATTACACCGGGTGCACCAGCAGTACCATATAGAGCAGTTGCTGCAGAACCTTTAAGTATGTTAATACTTTCTATATCATCATTATTTAAGTCCATTAAACGGTTTGAAGTAGCTGTACCCGCAGTACTTGAACCAGAATTTAATGTTTCGTTATTTGTGATGATACCATCAATCACAATAAGTGGTTGGTTATTTCCAATCATGGATGTTACTCCACGGATAAGTATCCTTGAACCACCTCCAGCAGATCCGGCAGATCTTGTTATTTGTACTCCTGCTGCTTTACCAACTAAAGCATCAAGTGCACTATTAGATCCTGAATTTACTATTTCATCACTTCCAACTGTCTGGATAGAGTATCCAAGAGCTTTAGCCTCTCTTTTAATACCCAGTGATGTTACAACCACCTCATCAAGCTCATTAGCTTGACTTAATGAGAAGTTAATTTGGTCCTGACCATTAACTGCGACGGTTGAAGTTTGATATCCAACAAAACTTACAGCCAATGATGCATCATCACCAACAGTAATAGAATAATTTCCATCAAAATCAGTGGTAGTACCATTGCTTGTTCCGACTTCAACAACTGTTGCTCCGGGTAGAGGAACGCCTTGATCGTCAGTAACATTACCTGTAACAGTCCCTTGTGCTATTGTCATTTGGACAGATAGCAAAAGAGCTATTAAATAATAAACATGTTTCATAAAATTTCGAATTTTGAGGTGCTAAAGTAAAGATTATATGGCATAAATGTTAAGATTTTATTAAAAAAAAGTTAAAGAACTTAAAAAAAAGTTAAACAAGTCTTTTTTTATAAATCCTTTAAATAATTTAAATTATTGATAATTAGATTATTAAAATGATTTTAATTTACATCTAAATATTTGAATAGACTTAATAAATCTTCTTTAGATCTGATTTTGATTTTATTTAAACTTAGATAATTTTTGATACTTTCACCATAACTATTTAGTTTCCTAAATAAATCCTTTTTATTTATTTTGATTTCAAATATAGAACCGTTATTAATTGAAAAATAATATTCAATTTTATCGGTGTAACGAGAAGGAAAAGCTCTTTCTAAAGACGTGCGAGCTTTAGTTGCTTGCATATAAATCTTTTTTTTTCGTTCATAAAGAGTCAAGCTATTTCCTAAATATAAAACACTTAAATAACCAATAATAGGATTTGAATTCTCTGGGGTAAAGCCAAGATATTTATATTTTTCATTATTAATAATGCATGAAACTTTATTGTTTTTGATTAGTACGTTATCCGAATCTGTTGAGGACGAATTAAGACTCATTTCCATCTCATCATTTAAAGCGTTATATCTCAGATAAATTTTATCATTTAAAATTTTTCCAAAATATTCGATTTCTGCTAATTCAAACGATTCATTAAAATAAGGAGAACCTTTTATTTTGATAGATGTAATATTTTGTTTTTTTACTCTATTCTTAAGATTTTCAAAGAGATCATTTATTCTTGAGTCAGATTTTACGCCATTTGCACCAATTGATTGAGAAAAATTGAATTGATTAATAATTATTGATATAAAAACTACAAAATTTAGCTTCATTTTAAAATTTTTTAAACATATGTTAAATCTTTATTTTATATTAAAAATCCCAAATAAAAATCCTAAAAATTTTTTAAAACATACTTAAAAACAGTTAAGCAATTACAATTTTAGTTTTGTAAGTGATTTTTTTTAAAAAAAATGTTAAAAATTTGGGACAGAAAGGATATAATCACAAAAAAAAATTCTACATTTGCACGCCCATAAAATTGGGTGACATTAAATAATTATATGCCAACTATTGCACAATTAGTTCGAAAAGGAAGAGTCAGTATTACTAAGAAGAGTAAATCGGCTGCTTTGGATTCGTGTCCTCAAAAGCGTGGTGTTTGCACACGTGTTTACACAACAACACCAAAAAAACCCAACTCTGCAATGAGAAAAGTTGCAAGGGTTCGTTTAACTAACGGTAAAGAGGTTAACGCTTACATACCTGGTGAAGGACATAATCTCCAAGAGCACTCGATAGTATTGGTAAGAGGTGGCCGAGTAAAAGATTTACCAGGTGTTCGCTATCACATTGTTCGTGGAGCTTTAGATACTGCTGGAGTTGAAGGTCGTTTGCAAAGACGATCAAAATATGGCGCCAAAAAGCCTAAAAAATAACCTAATTTCTAAAGTATCAATGGAATCATGAGAAAAAAACAAGCAAAAAAACGTCCTCTATTACCTGACCCAGTTTATAATGATCAGTTAGTAACTAGATTTGTGAATAATCTAATGAAAGACGGAAAAAAATCAATAGCCTTTAAAATATTCTACAATGCTATTGAAATAGTAGGAGATAAAAAACAGGATGAAGAAAAGACGGCTATTGAAATTTGGAAGGATGCTTTATCAAACGTAATGCCTCATGTTGAGGTTAGAAGTAGAAGAGTTGGAGGTGCCACTTTTCAAATTCCAATGCAAATACGCCCAGACAGAAAAGTATCCCTTGCTATGAAATGGCTTATAAGTTTTTCACGAAAGAGAAATGAAAAGTCAATGTCATTAAGACTAGCCAATGAAATACTTGCTGCCTTTAAAGAAGAGGGTGCAGCGGTTAAAAAACGCCAAGATACTCATAAAATGGCGGAAGCCAACAGAGCATTTTCACATTTTAGAGTTTAAAAAATTAAGCTGGTATGTCAAGAGATTTAAAATATACAAGAAATATAGGAATAGCAGCTCATATAGATGCTGGAAAGACAACAACTACAGAGCGTATCCTATTTTACACTGGAGTAAGTCATAAAATAGGTGAAGTTCACGACGGTGCAGCTACAATGGACTGGATGGAACAAGAACAAGAACGTGGTATTACAATTACATCAGCAGCAACGACATGTACATGGAATTTTCCACAAAATCAAGGAAAACCAGCACCTGATTCAAAACCTTATCATTTCAATATAATTGATACTCCCGGACACGTCGACTTTACGGTCGAAGTAAACCGATCCCTTCGAGTACTTGATGGATTGGTTTTTTTGTTTTCAGCCGTCGACGGAGTTGAGCCTCAATCAGAAACAAATTGGAGGCTTGCCGATAATTATAGAGTTCCAAGGATAGGATTCGTAAATAAAATGGACCGCCAAGGTGCAAACTTTTTAAATGTTAGCAACCAAGTACGAGAAATGTTGAAATCCAATGCTGTTCCTATAGTTTTGAATATTGGAGAAGAAGAAGATTTTAGAGGCATTGTTGACTTAGTAACAAACAAGGCTATAGTTTGGCATGAAGAAAGATTTGGGTCTACATTCGATGAAGTGCCTATTCCAGACGAAATGAAATCCGATGTAGAAAAATATCGCGCTGAATTAATTGAAGCTGTTGCTGAATACGATGAAAATCTTCTTGAAAAATTCTTTGAAGATCCTGACAGTATTAGTCCAGATGAAATCCATGCTGCCTTAAGAGATGCAACTCAAGACATGAGTATTATCCCAATGATTTGTGGATCATCATTTAAAAATAAAGGGGTACAATTTTTACTTGACGCTGTATGTCGTTACCTACCCTCTCCCGAAGACAAGGAAGCTATAGCGGGAACAAACCCTAATAATGGCGAAGAGATTTCTAGAAAACCTAACGTTTCAGAACCATTTTCTGCCTTAGCGTTTAAGATTGCTACTGACCCTTTTGTTGGAAGGCTAGCTTTTTTTAGAGCATATTCTGGACGTTTAGATGCTGGTTCTTATGTTTTAAATAATAGAACTGGAAATAAAGAGCGTATATCTAGAATTTATCAGATGCATTCAAATAAGCAAAATGCTATTGAATTTATAGAGGCTGGAGATATCGCAGCAGCTGTTGGTTTTAAGGATATTAAAACTGGAGATACACTTTCATCAGAGAAATCCCCAATTATTTTAGAAAGTATGGATTTTCCAGATCCTGTAATAGGTATTGCAGTTGAACCAAAAACTAAAGCTGATGTAGATAAACTTGGTATGGCACTAGGAAAGTTAGCAGAGGAAGATCCAACTTTTCAAGTAAAGACAGATGAGTCTTCTGGGCAAACCATAATTTCAGGGATGGGAGAATTACATCTTGATATTATAGTTGATCGATTGAAACGTGAATTTAAAGTAGACGTAAACCAAGGAAAGCCACAAGTTGAATATAAAGAAGCTCTCACTGGACAAGCTAAACATAGAGAGGTATATAAGAAACAAACTGGTGGTAGAGGTAAATTTGCTGATATTGTTTTTACAATGGAGCCTGGAGAAGAAGGGAAGCCTGGTTTAGAATTTATTAATTTGATTAAGGGGGGTAATATTCCAAAAGAATATATACCATCTGTTGAAAAAGGATTTAAAGATGCTATGACAAATGGACCGCTTGCTGGATTCGAATTAGATTCAATGAAAATAACTCTTGAAGATGGTTCTTTTCATCCTGTAGATTCTGATTCCCTTTCTTTTGAATTAGCAGCTAAACTCGGTTTTAAAGAATCTGCAAAAGCTTCACGACCCGTTATCATGGAACCCATTATGAAGCTTGAAGTTTTAACACCTGAAGAAAACATGGGTGATATTGTGGGTGATTTAAATCGTAGACGCGGTCAAGTAAATTCTATGGATGATCGTGCTGGTTCTAAGGTAGTTAAAGCTGAAGTGCCTTTATCTGAAATGTTCGGTTACGTTACGGCTTTGAGAACCCTTTCATCAGGTAGAGCAACCTCAACTATGGAGTTTTCTCATTATTCTGAAACGCCTTCCAATATATCTGAAGGTGTTATAGCAGAAGTAAATGGCAATAAAGAATAAATAAAACCAATATGAGTCAAAAAATTAGAATCAAGCTAAAATCTTATGACTATAATCTAGTTGACAAGTCAGCTGATAAAATTGTTAAAACAGTGAAAACTACTGGTGCAGTTGTTACAGGCCCAATTCCGTTGCCAACTCATAAGAAAATTTTTACAGTGCTGCGCTCCCCTCACGTAAATAAAAAATCTCGTGAGCAATTTAAATTATCTTCTTATAAAAGATTATTGGATATATATAGTTCTTCTTCCAAAACAATTGATGCTTTGATGAAGCTTGAACTACCAAGTGGAGTAGAAGTTGAGATTAAAGTATAATTTGTTTAAAGGATATTAAATATAAAGTAAGATTATGTCTGGGTTAATAGGGAAAAAAATAGGAATGACCAGTTTGTTTGACGAAAAAGGGAAAAACATGCCTTGCACTGTCATACAAGCAGGTCCGTGTGTAGTTACCCAAGTTAGAACAGATGCAGTTGATGGTTACGAAGCGGTGCAACTTGGTTTTGAAGATAAATTAGAGAAACATGTTGTAAAGGCAGAAGCGGGACACTTTAAAAAGGCTAATACAAGAGCCAAAAAGAAAGTTGTTGAATTTCAAAATTTTGAAGAAGACCTGAAATTAGGTGATACAATAAATGTTGAACACTTTAAGGTTGGTGATTTTGTTGATGTATCTGGTATTTCAAAAGGAAAAGGATTCCAAGGTGTTGTTAAAAGACACGGATTTGCTGGTGTTGGACAATCAACTCATGGACAACACAACCGTCTCCGCGCACCTGGATCTATAGGAGCTGCCTCATACCCAGCGAGAGTATTTAAGGGTATGCGTATGGCAGGACAAACAGGAAATAGCAAAGTTAAAGTATTAAACTTAAGGGTCATAAAGGTCATCCCAGAAAAAAATCTCCTAGTAATTAAAGGGTGTGTTCCAGGTCATAAAAATTCTTATGTAATTATTCAGAAATAATGGAGTTAAACGTAATAAATATAAAAGGCAAGCAAACTGGGAGAAAAATCAAGCTCAACAAAGATGTTTTTGAGATTGAGCCTAACGATCACGCTATCTACTTGGATGTAAAATCCCATTTAGCAAATAAGAGGCAAGGAACCCATAAATCAAAACAACGTTCGGAAATAAAAGGTAGTACACGAAAAATAAAAAAACAAAAAGGCACAGGAACGGCAAGAGCAGGAAGTATAAAAAATCCATTGTTTAAGGGTGGAGGTAGAATTTTTGGACCTACACCTAGAGATTACAGTCAAAAAATTAACAAAAAAGTTAAGCGTCTTGCTCGCAAATCAGCTCTAAGTATTAAAGCAAAGCAAAAATCAATAATCATTCTTGAAGACTTTAAAATGGATAAACCCCAAACTAAAGATTATTTGAAAATTCTTGGTGCTCTTGGAATTGCAGATAAAAAAAGTCTCTTAGTCTTGGGCGAATTGAATAAAAATGTATATTTGTCGTCTCGTAATTTAAAAAATTCTAAGGTTGTAATTAATTCAGAATTAAATACTTATGGAATTTCAAATGCAAATAATTTGATAATTTCTGAAGGAGCAATTACGGAACTTGAATCTCTTTTGAATCGTTAGGTATGAGTATATTGATAAAACCAATAATTACAGAAAAGGCAACTTTAGGTAGTGAAACGCTTAATACTTACACTTTTTTAGTTAACAATAAAGCCAACAAAATAGAAATCAAAAAAGCGGTAGAAATTGCTTATGGCGTAAACGTAGAGAAAGTTTGTACTCAAAACTACCATGCTGAGAGAAAAATGCGTTACACTAAGTCAGGAATTCAAAAAGGTAAAACAAATTCAACTAAAAAAGCTATAGTCCACGTAGTTGAAGGGGAAACGATAGATTTTTATAGTAATATTTAATACCATCCGATGTCAGTTAGAAAATTAAAACCCATTACTCCAGCTCAGCGTTTTAGAATAGTAAACGGCTTTGATGACATTACTAATAGTAAACCAGAAAAATCTCTTCTAGAGCCAAAAAAAAGAACAGGCGGACGAAATAATAAAGGAAAAATGACTTCCAGGCATATTGGTGGGGGTCACAAAAAGCGATATAGAGTCATTGATTTTAAAAGAGATAAATTCGATGTCCCAGCTGAGGTAAAGTCAATAGAATATGACCCAAATAGAACTGCTTTTATAGCTTTATTAGATTATAAAGATGGTGAAAAAAGATATATTATTGCTCCAAATGGATTGAAAATTGGTCAAATTCTAATGTCAGGACCTAAAGCAACACCTGAAATTGGTAATGCTTTATTTCTTTCAGATATACCCTTGGGTACTGTGATATCGAATATAGAAATGAGTCCAAACAAAGGAGCTGCTATAGCACGTAGTGCCGGTTCTTTTGCTCAGTTAATGGCTCGTGAAGGAAAATTTGCAACCATTAAACTACCTTCTGGTGAGACTAGACTGATTCTTGTTTCCTGTATGGCTGTGATTGGTGTAGTATCAAATTCTGATCATCAATTATTGGTTTCAGGTAAAGCTGGAAGGTCTAGATGGTTGGGAAGAAGACCGCGTACAAGACCTGTTGCTATGAACCCTGTTGATCACCCTATGGGTGGAGGTGAGGGGCGTGCATCTGGAGGGCATCCAAGATCTCGAAACGGTATTCCTGCAAAGGGCTATCGCACAAGATCAAAAACGAAATTTAGCAATAAGTTTATTATTGAACGCAGAAAAAAATAGGATTATAATATGGCACGATCATTAAAAAAAGGACCATTTGTTCATCACAGCCTTGAAAAGAAAGTGATGAAAAACATTGAAGAAAACAAAAAATCAGTAATCAAAACTTGGTCAAGAGCATCCCTAATAACACCAGACTTTGTAGGCCAAACAATAGGTGTTCATAATGGAAAAACTTTTATACCAGTTTATATTACTGAAAACATGGTTGGTCATAAATTAGGTGAATTTTCAATGACAAGGAGTTTTCGTGGTCATTCTGGTTCAAAAAATAAAGGCAATAAATAGTTCTCATGGGAAATAGAAAAAGAAAATCTGCATCAGTATTAAAAGAGGACAAAAAGGCCATGGCTTTCGCTAAACTTAACAATTGCCCTACCTCACCACGTAAAATGCGTTTGGTAGCTGACCAAGTAAGAGGCGAATCAATTGAAAAGGCATTATCAATTTTAAAGTTTAGTCCAAAAGAAGCCTCCAGAAAACTTGAAAAATTATTGCTATCCGCTCTGTCTAATTGGCAATCAAAAAATGAAAATGAAGACGTAGAAAAAGCGAAACTCTTTATATCGGAGATAAGAGTTGACGGAGCTAGTATGCTTAAAAGATTAAGACCAGCTCCACAAGGTAGAGCTCACAGAATTCGTAAACGCTCAAATCATGTAACACTGATTTTGGGATCTAAAAATGTAGAAGCATAATTATGGGACAAAAAACAAATCCAATTGGAAATCGTTTGGGAATTATCAGAGGTTGGGACTCCAACTGGTATGGAGGAAGAAACTATGGTGATAAAATTGCTGAAGATGATAAGATAAGGAAGTATATTCATGCTCGTCTTTCAAAAGCAAGTGTATCAAACGTAATAATTGAACGCACCTTAAAAATTATTACAGTTACCATTACAACTGCAAGACCAGGAATAATTATAGGTAAAGCTGGTCAAGAGGTTGATAAGCTTAAAGAGGAGCTTCGTAAAATTACATCAAAAGAAGTACAAATAAATATTTTTGAAATTAAAAGACCAGAACTTGATGCTCAATTAGTTGGATCAAGTATTGCAAGGCAAATTGAAAGTAGAATTTCATACAGGCGTGCAATTAAAATGGCAATAGCGGCAGCAATAAGAATGAATGCAGAAGGTATCAAAATACAAATTTCAGGTAGATTAAATGGTGCTGAAATGGCTCGATCAGAATCATACAAAGAGGGCCGTATTCCTTTATCAACATTCCGTGCCGACATAGACTATGCTTTAGTAGAAGCACACACTACATACGGCAGGTTAGGAATTAAAGTCTGGATTATGAAGGGTGAGGTTTATGGAAAGAGAGAACTTTCTCCTTTGGTGGGGATGTCTAAAAAATCTCAACCAAATTCTAATTCAGGAGTTGGAAATAATCGTCAAAGAAGGCGTAAATAATATAATAAGAAAGGATGTTACAACCTAAAAAGACAAAATTTCGTAAAGCACAGAAGGGACGTATGAAAGGACTTTCAGGTAGAGGTCACCAATTATCGAATGGAATGTTTGGAATAAAAGCCTTAGACTCTGTATTTATAACTTCTCGTCAAATTGAAGCTGCACGTATAGCAGCTACAAGATATATGAAAAGAGAGGGCCAACTTTGGATAAAAATATTTCCTGATAAACCAATTACTAAAAAACCCCTTGAAGTCAGAATGGGTAAAGGTAAAGGTGCTCCAGAATATTTTGTTGCTGTAACAAAAGCTGGTCGGATAATGTTTGAGATAGCCGGAGTGCCATATGATGTAGCCAGAGAAGCATTGCGACTAGCAGCTCAAAAACTTCCTGTTAAAACTAAATTTGTCGTAGCAAGGGATTACGCATCTTAAAAATATTATTATGAAGCAGTTAGAAATTAGTAAACTCTCAAAAGAAGACTTAACAGACAAATTATCTGATTATAAAAAACAATTAAGTGATTTGAAAATGAACCACGCCATTTCTCCACTCGAGAACCCTTTGCAAATAAAAATTGTTCGACGAGTTATTGCAAGAATTAATACTGCCCTAAAAAACAAAGAAGCATAAAAACATGAAAACCAGAAATTTAAGAAAAGAACGCATAGGGACAGTTACGAGTAATAAAATGGAAAAGTCCATTGTAGTTTCGGAAGTGAAAAAAGTAAAACACCCTATGTACGGAAAATTTGTTTTAAAAACTAAAAAATATGTTGCTCATGATGAAAAAAACGATTGTAACATTGGAGATACAGTTAAAATAATGGAAACTCGACCTTTAAGTAAAACTAAATGTTGGAGAATGGTTGAAATAATAGAAAGAGCTAAATAAAATGGTACAACAAGAATCTAGAATAAAAGTTGCAGATAATACGGGAGCAAAAGAAGTACTTACAATTCGCGTTTTAGGAGGAACGAAAAGACGATATGCATCTATAGGCGATAAAATTGTAGTCACAGTAAAAGAGGCCTCTCCTTCTGGAACAGTCAAAAAAGGACAGGTATCTACTGCTGTTGTTGTCAGAACAAAAAAAGAAGTACGCAGACCTGACGGTTCATACATTCGTTTTGATGAAAATGCTTGTGTTCTTCTTAATCCTACCGGAGAAATGAGAGGAACACGTGTTTTTGGACCTGTAGCAAGAGAATTAAGAGACAAACAATTTATGAAAATTGTATCATTAGCTCCAGAGGTTCTTTAAATCAATAACGATGGCAATAAAAATAAAAATAAAAAAAGGAGACACTGTAAAAGTTATCGCTGGTTCGAATAAAGGATCAGAGGGACAAGTTTTAAGTGTTTTGAGACAAGTTAATAAGGCAATTGTCGAGGGTGTCAATATTGTAAAAAGACATAACAAACCCAATGCAAAAAACCCGCAGGGTGGTATATCTGAAAAAGAGGCTCCTATTGACATCTCAAATCTATCTTTATTAACATCTGAAGGAAAAATAACAAGAGTTGGTTTCAAAGAAGAAGATGGTAAAAAGGTGCGTATTGCGAAAAAAACAAACGAAGTCATTTAACTATGAATTACATACCTAGACTTAAAGAAGAATACAACAGCCGTGTTGTAAAAAACTTAAAAGAAATTTTTAGTTATAAAAGCATTATGCAAGTCCCAAAACTCCAAAAGATCGTATTAAGCCGAGGGGTAGGTGGTGCAGTTGCTGATAAAAAACTAATTGAACACGCTGTCGATGAACTAACCCTTATAACTGGTCAAAAAGCAGTCGCAACAATTTCAAAAAAAGATGTAGCTTCATTCAAACTACGAAAAGGAATGCCAATTGGAGCAAAAGTAACTTTAAGAGGAGAAAGGATGTATGAATTTTTGGATCGTTTAGTTACAACAGCATTGCCAAGAGTAAGAGACTTTCAGGGAGTAAAAACTACCGGATTTGATGGGAGAGGAAATTATACTTTAGGAGTTACTGAACAAATTATTTTTCCTGAAATTGATATTGACAAAGTTAATAGAATAAATGGCATGGATATTACTTTTGTAACTTCCGCAAGAACTGATCAGGAAGCTAAATCATTATTAACGGAATTGGGTATTCCCTTTAAAAAGAATTAAAAATGGCGAAAGAATCTATGAAAGCACGAGAAGTGAAACGTGCAAAAACGGTAGCTAAGTATTCTGAAAAAAGAAAGTCTTTAAAAGAGGCAGGTGATTATCAAGCACTACAAAAGCTTCCTAAAAATGCATCACCAATTCGTTTGCATAACCGTTGTAAACTTACAGGTCGACCAAAAGGTTATATGCGCCAATTTGGTATATCACGTGTGACATTCCGAGAAATGGCAAATAAAGGTTTAATTCCTGGTGTAACAAAAGCCAGCTGGTAATAAATTTTCATAATATGTACACAGATCCTATATCCGATTACTTAACTCGAATTCGAAACGCGAACAGCTCAGGTCATAGAGTTGTTGACATTCCAGCGTCAAAAGTTAAGAAAGAAATAACAAAAATTCTTTTTGATCAAGGCTATATTTTAAGTTATAAATTTGAAGAAACACAGAATAACCAAGGCAATATAAAAATTGCACTTAAGTATGACAGGATAACAAAAGAACCAGTAATAAAAAAATTACAACGTATAAGTACTCCTGGGTTAAGACAATATGCCGCATCTGATAATCTTCCAAGAATCTTAAATGGATTGGGCATTTCTATTGTCTCCACTTCAAAAGGAGTAATGACTGGTAAACAGGCTGAAAAAGAAAACGTGGGAGGTGAATTAATTTGTTATGTCTATTAAAAAATCAAGTTATGTCAAGAATAGGAAATAGTCCGATTATAATACCTGATGGTGTAACAGTTGAAATCCAACCAAACTATGTAAAAGTTAAGGGTAAACTGGGTGAATTAACCCAGGAGTATTCTGATATAGAAATCAAAGCATCAGACAATGTGATTAATTTATCAAGAGCCTCGGAGAATAAATCAGTAAAATCTAAACATGGATTATATAGATCCTTGATTGCAAATATGGTTGAAGGGGTAAGTAAAGGATTTGTAAAAGAATTAGAGCTAGTAGGAGTTGGATACAGGGCAAGTAATCAAGGACAAAAACTAGATCTTGCACTCGGTTTTTCTCATAATATACTTTTTGAAATTGCGCCCGAGGTTAAGGTAGAAACTATTTCTGAAAAAGGTAAAAATCCAATTGTAAAGTTAACATCGCATGATAAACAACTTGTTGGCTACGTTGCATCTAAGATCCGATCTTTTAGAAAACCAGAGCCTTATAAAGGAAAAGGAATAAAATTTGTAGGAGAACAAATTAGGAGAAAAGCAGGTAAATCAGCATAATTTAAAGCTATGAATTTAACAAAATTAGAAAGAAGAGAAAGAATAAGAAAGCGCATTCGTAAATCAGTAATAGGGACAACAGAAACACCACGCTTGTCTGTGTATAGAAGTAATAAAGAAATTTATGCGCAAATCATAAATGATCAAACAGGAAAAACATTAATTGCTGCTTCGTCGAGGGATAAAGAAGTGTTAAGTGAAAAACTCGTAAAGAAAGTTGATATAGCCTCTTCAGTTGGAAAAAGAGTTGGTCTATTGGCTACGAAAGCTGGGATTAAACAAATAAGATTTGATAGAAGCGGATATTTATATCACGGAAGGGTTAAAGCTTTAGCTGATGGTGCAAGAGAGGGAGGTTTAAAATTTTAAATTAGATATGTATCAAGATTATAAAAATGTAGAACTCGTTAAGCCGGCAGGCTTAGATTTAAAAGACCGTTTAGTCGGTGTTCAGAGAGTAACAAAAGTAACTAAAGGTGGACGCGCATTTGGATTTTCAGCAATTGTGGTTGTTGGAGATGAAAACGGTGTCGTAGGACAAGGTTTAGGTAAATCTAAAGAAGTTTCTGAAGCAATAGCCAAAGCTGTTGAAGATGCAAAGAAAAATTTAATTAGAATTCCAATCGAAAAGGGAACTTTACCGCATGAACAAAAAGGAAAATATGGAGGTGCTCGTGTTTTTTTAAAGCCTGCATCAGAGGGTACTGGTGTTATTGCTGGAGGAGCAGTTAGAGCAGTACTAGATGCTGTTGGTGTGCATAATGTTTTATCTAAATCCCAAGGATCATCAAATCCACATAATGTTGTAAAAGCAACTTTTGATGCACTGCTACAACTTCGTAATCCCCAAATGATTGCTCAACAAAGAGGAATATCGATTGATAAGGTATTTAATGGTTAAAAAAATAAAATGTCAAAAATTAAAGTAAAACAAATTAGAAGTAGTATAAAACGTTTGAAAGATCAAAAACGAACACTTGAAGCTCTCGGACTTAAAGGTATTGGTAAAGAAGTAACCCACAACAATTCTCCAAGTATTTTAGGTATGATTGATAAAGTAAAGCATTTAGTTTCTGTAACTGAAGTATAAATTAGAGTCATGAATTTACAAAATTTAAGTCCTGCAATAGGATCGAATAAAGAAAATGGTAAAAGATTAGGAAGAGGAGAAGCTTCAGGAAAAGGAGGCACATCCTCTCGCGGTCACAAAGGAGCAAAATCTCGCTCAGGTTATTCAAAAAAAATAGGTTTTGAGGGTGGTCAAATGCCATTGCAGAGAAGAATTCCAAAATTTGGATTCAAAAATATAAATCGCGTATCCTATAGAGTCATAAACATAAGTAAAATCCAGGAACTAATAAAAGATAAAAAAGTTAAAAAAGAATTGAGTGTTGACCTATTAGTAGACCTCCGTTTAGCTCATAAAAACGACTTGGTTAAAATACTTGGTAATGGGAAGATTGATAGTCCAATAAAAATAACAGCTCACAAATTTTCGGCCTCTGCAAAAGCAGCAATTGAAGCTGCAGGCGGTGAAGCTGTTAAACTTTAAAATATTTGAATGAAAAAAGTATTTGAAACTATATATAATATCTACAAAATTGAAGAATTACGTGATCGTGTTCTTTTGACCCTTGGTATGTTATTAGTTTACAGACTTGGTGCCCAGGTTGTTTTACCAGGAATCGATTCAATACAGCTTTCAGAATTAAGTAACCGAGCAGATGGAGGAGGTCTTTTAGGAATATTGAATGCTTTTACGGGTGGAGCTTTCGCTAATGCTTCTGTTTTTGCGTTAGGCATAATGCCTTACATTTCAGCATCAATTGTTGTCCAACTTATGGGAATCGCTGTCCCCTATTTACAAAAACTTCAAAAGGAAGGAGAAAGTGGAAGAAAGACAATTAATCAAATTACGAGGTGGTTAACTATTGCAATTTGTATAGTCCAAGCTCCTGCATACCTATTTGGTCTTAGTGCTCTTGGTGTACCTGAAAGTGCATTTATAATTGGTAAAGGCCCATTATTTTTAATATCATCTGTCATTATTTTAGTAACAGGCACCATATTTGCGATGTGGTTGGGAGAAAAGATTACTGATAGAGGAATCGGAAACGGTATTTCTCTTTTAATTATGGTTGGTATAATTGCAAATCTCCCTTTATCATTCACTCAAGAATTTGTCTCTAGAGTATCAGAAAATAATGGAGGTTTAATGTTAATATTGATTGAATTAGTATTATGGATTGTAATTATTCTACTCTCAATCTTACTTACACTAGCAGTTAGAAGAATTCCTGTACAATACGCTAGACGTCAGGTTGGTGGTTCAGCGACAGAAAGAACGGTATATGGTTCTAGACAATATATACCATTGAAATTAAATGCTTCAGGAGTTATGCCGATTATATTCGCTCAAGCTATAATGTTCGCTCCTGTTTACATTGGATCTGCACTAGGTGATTCAAATGCAGGTCAATGGCTACAAACCAATTTTTCTGATATTTTTGGACTTTGGTATAATATACTCTTTGCATTTCTGATAATTATATTTACATACTTTTATACTGCTATTACTGTACCTACAAATAAAATGTCAGATGATTTAAAAAGAAGTGGGGGCTTTATACCAGGCATTCGTCCTGGATCTGAAACCTCAGAATATCTAGATACTGTCATGTCACATATTACATTTCCTGGATCTTTATTTCTGGCCGGTATAGCAATTTTCCCTGCAATTGTTGTTAAGTTAGTTGGAATACAACAAGGATGGGCATTATTTTACGGAGGTACATCTTTATTAATAATGGTTGGTGTAGCAATAGATACAATACAACAAGTCAATTCGTACCTGTTAAATAGACATTACGATGGATTGATGAAAAGTGGAAAAACAAGAAGAAGTATAAATTAAAATATGGCTAAACAAGCAGCAATAGAACAAGAAGGGACCATAATAGAGGCATTGTCAAATGCAATGTTCAGAGTAGAGTTAGAAAACGGGCACGTGGTAACTGCGCATATTTCTGGTAAAATGCGTTTGCATTATATAAAATTGCTGCCTGGAGATAAAGTTAAACTAGAAATGAGTCCTTACGATTTATCTAAAGCAAGGATTACCTTTCGTTTTTAATTAAAAAGATATGAAACTAAGAGCATCAATAAAAAAACGCAGTGCAGATTGTAAAATCGTGAGAAGAAAAGGACGTCTGTACGTCATTAACAAAAAGAATCCAAGATTCAAACAAAGACAAGGTTAAATTATGGCAAGAATATCTGGAGTTGACATTCCAAAACAAAAAAGAGGCGTTATATCGTTAACATATATTTTCGGTATAGGAAAAAGTCGTGCACAAACAATTTTATCAAGTGCTAAAGTTGACGAAAGTAAAAAAGTAGAAGATTGGACAGACGACGAGACAGCAAGGATTCGTGAAGCGGTGGGGTCCTTTAAAATTGAAGGAGAACTTCGTTCAGAAGTCCAACTTAACATAAAGCGTTTAATGGATATAGGCTCCTATCGTGGAATCCGTCACAGATCGGGGCTTCCTTTGCGAGGTCAACGAACAAAAAATAATTCAAGAACGAGGAAAGGAAAGAGAAAAACCGTAGCAAACAAAAAGAAAGCAACTAAATAAAAATAGTTAGTAATTATGGCTAAAACAGCAAGTAAAAAAAGAAAAGTAGTGGTTGAATCTATAGGAGAAGCTCATATAACAGCTTCCTTTAATAACATTATTATTTCACTAACGAATTCTAAAGGTGAAGTAATTGCCTGGTCTTCTGCAGGAAAAATGGGATTTAGGGGTTCAAAAAAAAATACTCCTTATGCAGCTCAGACTGCAGCTGAAGACTGTTCTAAAGCAGCACAAGAAGCAGGATTGCGTAAAGTAAAAGTATTTGTTAAGGGTCCAGGTAACGGTCGAGAATCAGCTATTCGTTCTCTCCATAATTCAGGAATAGAAGTGCTAGAAATAGTCGATGTTACCCCACTTCCGCACAATGGATGTAGACCTCCTAAAAAAAGAAGAGTATAATAATTATCTATAGTTGATAAAATCTATCGAAGGAAATGACCTTAATTCATAGTAATCAACTCAATTAAATTTAAAGAAATGGCAAGATATACAGGTCCAAAAACAAAAATAGCTCGCAAATTTGGTGAGCCCATATTCGGAGAAGATAAAATTTTGGAAAAAAGAAATTATCCTCCTGGCCAACATGGTAGCTCAAAGAGAAGAGGAAAAAAGTCAGAATATGCTATACAGCTTATGGAAAAGCAAAAAGCTAAATATACTTATGGTATTTTAGAAAAGCAATTCAGAAATCTTTTTGAGAAGGCAAGCAGAAGTAAAGGAGTAACAGGAGAAGTTTTACTTCAATTATGCGAATCCAGACTTGATAATATGGTTTACCGTTTTGGATTATCTCCATCCAGAAGTGGAGCAAGACAATTAGTTTCTCATCGTCACATAACAGTAAATGGATCGATAGTTAATATTCCCTCTTACCAGGTTAAGAAAGGTGATGTTGTTGGTGTTAGAGAAAAGTCTAAATCATTAAATATCATTCAAGAAGCTAATTCTAAAGATTATTCATCTAACGAATGGCTTAGTTGGAATAAAGATAAACTTCAAGGAACATATGTAAACGTTCCAGAAAGGGCACAAATCCCTGAAACAATAAAAGAACAACTCATCGTAGAATTATACTCTAAATAAGCAAACTGAAGCACAATAATATGGCAATACTTAATTTTCAAAAACCCGATAAAGTAATAATGATAGATTCTTCAGAATTCGAAGGCAAATTTGAATTTAGACCTTTGGAACCTGGATATGGACTAACAGTTGGTAACGCACTTAGGCGTGTTTTGTTATCTTCTTTAGAAGGATTCGCAATAACCTCTGTTAAACTTGAAAATGTAGAACATGAATTTTCTACTATCACAGGTGTTGTAGAAGACGTCACTGAAATCATACTTAATCTTAAACAAGTTCGTTTTAAAAGACAAATTGAAGAGTCTGAAGACGAAAAAGTCTCAATATCTATTGGAGGCCAAGAACAAATAAAAGCAGCAGATTTTCAAAAATTTATTTCAGGATTTCAAGTATTAAATCCTGACTTAGTAATTTGTAACCTAGAAAAAAATATTCAGTTGAATATGGAAATTACTATTGAAAAAGGAAGGGGTTATGTTCCAGCTGAGGAAAATAAAATGTCAGAAACCGAACTTGGTGTGATTGCAATAGACTCTATATTTACACCTATAAAAAACGTAAAGTATAGTATCGAAAATTATCGTGTAGAACAAAAAACTGATTATGAAAAATTGGTATTTGAGATAATTTCTGATGGTTCTATTCATCCAAAGGATGCTCTCACTGAAGCAGCAAAAACACTAATTCATCACTTTATGTTGTTCTCAGATGAAAGAATTACTCTAGAGGCTGATGAAATAGCTCAGACTGAAACTTATGATGAAGAATCACTTCATATGAGACAGCTTTTAAAAACAAAACTAATAGATATGGATTTATCTGTTAGAGCACTCAATTGTTTAAAAGCTGCAGAAGTCGATACTCTAGGTGATTTGGTTTCTTATAATAAAAACGATCTTATGAAATTTAGAAACTTTGGAAAGAAATCGCTCACAGAGTTAGAAGAATTAGTTGTACTTAAAGGCCTTTCATTTGGAATGGACCTTTCTAAATACAAGCTAGATAAAGATTAATTAGGTTTTACATAATAAAATGAGACACGGAAAAAAAGTTATACATCTAGGTAGAAAAACTGCACATAGAAAATCGATGCTAGCTAATATGGCTTGTTCATTAATTGAACACAAACGTATTAATACAACACTAACAAAAGCAAAAGCACTTAAGCAATTTGTCGAACCCTTAATCACTAAATCAAAATCTGATACAACGCATAATAGAAGACTTGCTTTTTCCTCTTTGAGAGATAAGAGTGCTGTTTCAGTATTATTTAGAGAAATATCTGCGAAAGTCGGAGATCGGCCAGGAGGTTATACTAGAGTCATTAAACTAGGAAATAGAATGGGTGATAATGCATCTATGGCATTAATTGAATTAGTAGATTTTAACGAATTATACAACAGCGAAGTAAAACCAAAGAAAAAAACAAGAAGACGGGGTAGCGGTAAAAAAATAAATAGTGATATTGAAACTACAGATGAGAAATTAAAAAACGAAAAGTCAAGCGATAAAAAAGATAATAAAACTTCTGAGCCTGATTCAAATTTAGCTGATTCTGAAATTAAAGAAAAAAACAGCTAGAACGTAATAAAAAAATATTAAAGGATAAACTTTTTAGTTTATCCTTTTTTTTGGTTTATTTTGTATAATAATCATGAAATATAGATCAAAAAAAGAGGCTTTTGTTCTGTTAGCCGATGGAACACAGTTTTTTGGAAAATCAATTGGAATAGAAGGAACCTCCTTCGGGGAAATTTGCTTCAATACTGGAATGACTGGATATCAAGAAATTTTCACTGATCCTTCTTATTTCGGTCAAATCATGGTAACAACAAATACACATATTGGAAATTATGGTGTTTTAGAGGATGAATCTCAATCAAAAGGAATATCTATTTCAGGTTTAATATGTAAAGACTTTAGTTTTAACTTTTCGAGACCCTCGGGAACTGAATCTCTTTATAACTATCTCGAGAAACATAATTTAGTTACAATATCTGACGTAGATACTAGAGCACTTGTGAATTACATTCGAAAAAATGGAGCAATGAATGCCGTGATTTCTACCGAGATTGGTCAAGAAAAAAAATTGCTTAAAGAACTTTCGCAATTACCAAGTATGGTAGGTTTAGAATTAGCTTCAAAAGTTTCAACAAAAGAGGCATATACTTTTGGAAGTTCAAATGCTAAATACAAAATAGCTGCTTTAGATTTAGGAATTAAGAAAAACATTCTTTTGAATATGGTTAAGCAGGATATTTATGTTAAAGTATTTCCCTATGATACACCTTATGAAAAACTGGAAGAATTTAATCCAGATGGCTATTTTATATCAAATGGTCCTGGAGATCCAAAACCTCTAAAAAAAGCTCAAGAGGTAGCGAAAAAAATAATAAATGAAAATAAGCCACTTTTTGGAATATGTCTTGGACATCAGATAATTGCATTAGCAAATGGTATCCCAACATTTAAGATGTTTAATGGACACAGAGGTATAAATCATCCTGTTAAGAATTTAATCACTGGTAAGGGCGAGATAACATCACAAAATCATGGATTTGCTGTAGATATGGAAGCTGCTAAAGCAAATAAAGACATTGAAATTACTCACGTCCATTTAAATGACGGAACCCTTGCAGGAATGAGAATGAGAAATAAAAAATGCTTTTCAGTTCAATATCACCCAGAAGCAGGACCTGGTCCAAATGATGCCACCTATCTATTTGATACTTTTAAAGAATATATAAATAATTAAAAACAACCTATTTAGAATTTAAACCAAAATGAGCATAATAATTAGCGTCCACGCAAGACAAATTTTTGACTCTAGAGGAAACCCTACAGTTGAAGTAGATGTTATTACTGATAATGGAATTTTAGGAAGAGCAGCAGTTCCCTCTGGTGCATCAACAGGCGAGCATGAAGCAGTAGAATTAAGGGATAGAAGTGCTGACTACATGGGAAAATCTGTATACAACGCCATTGACAACGTAAATAAAATAATAGCGCAAGAAATTATAGGAACTTCAGTTTTTGAACAAGAATCTATTGATAATATAATGATCAAATTGGATGGAACACCAAACAAATCAAAACTTGGCGCTAATGCTATTTTGGGAGTTTCGTTAGCTGTTGCCAAAGCAGCTGCTAATGAATTAGGGCTACCACTCTATCGTTATGTCGGTGGTGTAAGTGCAAAAACACTCCCTGTTCCAATGATGAACATTATTAACGGCGGATCACACTCAGACGCACCTATTGCATTTCAAGAATTTATGGTGATGCCAGTTGGTGCATCTAATTTTACACATGCTATGCAAATGGGATCAGAAATTTTTCATAATCTAAAAAAAGTTTTGTATGACCGAAATTTGAATACAGCAGTTGGTGATGAAGGTGGTTTTGCTCCTGATTTAGAAGGTACTGAGGATGCACTAGAAACTATTATTAAAGCTATAAAAAGTGCTGGCTATAAACCTGGTATTGATGTTATGATAGCTTTAGATTGTGCTGCTGCAGAATTTTTTAAAAATGGTGTATATGACTATACTATTTTTGAGGGAAATAATGGTGTTAAAAGAAATTCAGATGAGCAAGCTAATTATTTAAATGAATTGGTAGAAAAATATCCTATAATATCAATTGAAGACGGAATGGATGAAAACGATTGGGAGGGTTGGAAATTACTTACTGAAAAAGCAGGTAAAAAAGTTCAGCTGGTAGGTGATGATTTATTTGTTACAAATGTGCACAGATTATCAAAAGGCATCGAAAAAGGAATAGCTAATTCTATTTTAATCAAGGTTAATCAAATTGGAACACTTTCAGAAACAATAGCATCAGTTGAAATGGCTCACAGAGCCGGGTATACATCTGTAATGTCACACCGTTCAGGAGAGACCGAAGATAATACTATTGCTGATCTAGCTGTAGCATTAAATACTGGACAAATTAAAACAGGTTCTTTATCTAGAAGTGATAGAATGGCAAAGTATAATCAATTACTTAGAATAGAAGAAGAGTTACATGATTTAGCTTATTTTCCTAAGGAAAAAGCATTCAAGCATTAATAAAAATTAAAATCTACAATAAATGGCCGATAGTGTAAAATTAACCTATAAAAACAAAGAGTTTGTTTTTCCCCTAATTGAAGGTAGTGAAAATGAGAAAGGAATAGATATAAAAACTCTTAGGGCTCAAACAGGTTTAATTACTTATGATCCAGGATATAAAAATACAGGCTCATGTACAAGTGAAATAACATTTCTTAATGGAGAAGAAGGCATTTTACGATATAGAGGATATTCTATTGAAGATCTTTGTGAAAAAGCAAGTTTTATAGAGGTGGCTTACATGCTAATTTTTGGTAACATGCCTAATCATAAAGAATTAGATTTGTTCAATAAGGAAATAAGAAATGAGTCATTAGTTGACGAAGATTTAAAGACTATTTTAAAAAGTTTCCCTAAATCAGCACATCCAATGGGGGTCTTGTCTTCACTAACATCAGGACTAATAGCATTTAATCCAAGTTCTGTTGATATTGATTCCGAAGCTGACATGCGTGAGGCTATCATTATGCTTATGGCTAAATTTCCAATATTGTCTTCCTGGACACACAGAAAAGTCAAAGGTCTTCCATTAAATTATGCAAACACTTCTTTAAGTTACGAGGATAACCTTGCACATTTGTTGTTTAAACTTCCTCACCAGGATTACGATCCTAATCCGATAGTGGTCAATGCTTTAAATAAATTATTGATCTTACATGCCGATCACGAGCAAAACTGTTCCACTTCAACTGTACGCATAGTTGGATCTTCCCATGCAGGTTTGTTTGCATCAGTATCTGCAGGTATTTCAGCTTTATGGGGACCACTTCATGGAGGAGCAAACCAAGCTGTAATAGAGATGTTAGAAGCTATTAAAGCAGATGGAGGTGATACTAAAAAATATATGAATAAAGCTAAAGATAAAAATGATCCTTTTCGTTTAATGGGATTTGGTCATCGTGTTTACAAAAATTTTGATCCTCGAGCAAGAATAATTAAAAAAGCAGCTGATGAAGTATTGAATGAGTTAGGAGTTAATGATCCTATTCTTGATATAGCTAAAAATCTTGAGCAAGAGGCTTTGGTAGATTCTTACTTTATTGACCGAAAGTTATACCCAAATGTAGATTTTTATTCTGGTATTATTTATAGAGCCTTAGGTATCCCTACTGAAATGTTTACTGTTATGTTTGCTCTTGGAAGACTTCCAGGGTGGATTGCCCAATGGTCTGAAATGAGAAAAAATAATGAACCAATAGGTAGACCTCGTCAAATTTATTCAGGTAAAAATCATAGAACTTTTTAAGGATAATTTACAAATCTTCTAAGTTTTGTGGAGTATTTAATACTTTCTGATCATTTATTTTCTTAAAAAACTCATGTATCGAATGTTTTTCTGCATTTACTTTTATGTAATATTGATCCATATATATAGAATAAATTTTTGATTTGCCTTTGTAAAGCTTCAACTTGAAATATGGAATAATAAGGCCATAAGTTTCCAATAGACTTCGAAAATGAACTATCACTCCTTTTGGTCTAATCTCAATATTACATGTGTTAATATTGTTATCAAGAATCAATAAATTATGGATCTCTATTGAAGAACTGTTAATAACTAATTTTCCTGATCCAATTCCTCCCATTTTCCAACGATTTTGTAAAGAAAATGGCTTTCCCACAATATTATCAATTTCTTTTTTTTGCCTAGGATCGTTATATGAAATATTTAACAACATAAAATTAAATATAAGCTAATACTGTGAGGACACCATAATCAATTCATAATAATTATCTTTGAGATTTATTTTGAAAATGGGTATAGACTACAAAGTTAATTTTACAAAAAGCTTAAGTTTTTTAATAAAAGAAAAGTATCAAGTATCTATTTCGGACTTTGAATTTCAGACTACAAGAAAAGAATTTGAAGGGGACATAACTCTTTTGATTTATCCTTTATTAAAATTTATAAAAATTAATCCTGAAAAACTTGCTCAATCTATTGGTCAATACTTAAGTACTAATAACAAATATGTTGAAAAATTTAATGTGGTTAAAGGATTCTTAAATTTAACTCTTACTGACTCCTTTTATTTAAATGAATTTAAGGTGATTTTTAGTAAAAGTATATATGGTCATAAACCAATCTCAAAAAGTTCTTCAAAAATCATGGTTGAATTTTCTTCGCCTAATACAAACAAACCACTTCATTTAGGACATATAAGAAACAATTTACTAGGTTATTCAATATCTAAAATATTAGAAGCAAATGGTAATAAAGTAATAAAAACGCAAATAATTAATGATAGAGGGATTCATATATGTAAATCTATGGTCGCATGGAAGAAATTTGGAAATGGGGAAACCCCATTTAAATCAAAAATTAAAGGGGATCAACTAGTGGGGAAATACTATGTTGTTTTTGAAACTGAATATAAGAAAGAAATTGAGATTTTAGTTAATAAAGGAAAGTCCGAGGATTATGCTAAACAAAATGCACCACTAATTGTTGAGGCTAAGCAAATGCTCAAATTGTGGGAATCAAACGATCCTGATGTTCGTTCCTTATGGTTAAAAATGAATAAATGGGTTTACGATGGCTTTACTGAAACTTACAAAAAATTAGGCGTTCATTTTGACTCTTACTATTATGAAAGTAATACATACTTATTAGGAAAAAAAATAATTGATAAAGGAATAAAAAGTGGAGTTTTCTTTAAAAAAGATGATGGATCTGTTTGGATCGATTTAACCGATGATGGTTTAGATGAAAAATTATTATTACGTTCAGATGGAACCTCTGTTTATATGACTCAAGATCTAGGAACTGCTTATAATCGCCTAGAGGACATACCTGATTTAAATGGCATGATATATACTGTGGGAAATGAGCAAGATTATCATTTCAAGGTTTTATTTTTAATTTTAAAAAAACTTGGTTTCAATTGGTCTAAATCTTTACATCATTTAAGTTATGGTATGGTAGATTTACCAAGTGGTAAGATGAAAAGTAGAGAGGGAACTGTAGTAGATGCTGACGATCTTATTTATCAAATGACTAATAAAGCAAAAAATATTACAGAATCATCAGGGAAATTAGAATTTATTTCTAAAGAAAAAAGGAATAGCCTATTTAGCACAATAGCTTTAGGCGCATTAAAATATTATATTCTAAAAGTAGACCCCAAGAAAAGAATTTTATTTGATCCTGAAGCTTCAATAGATTTTAATGGTAATACTGGGCCTTTTATTCAATATACATATGCACGTATTAAAACCTTAATTAATAATGTAGAGGGAAAAACTTTTTCGATTGATGAGTCTCTAAAGATTGAATATAAAGAAAAGGAGTTGATAAAGCATTTGGGACGTTACCCAGAAATAATATTTTTAGCAGGGAATCAATATAGTCCTGCAATTATTGCAAACTATCTTTATGATTTAGTAAAAAGTTATAATACTTTTTATCAAAATATTAATATTCTTAAAACAGATAATTTAAAACTCCAAAATTTTAGAGTTTCACTTTCAAAGAAAGTTGCTGAAGTTATTAAAAATGCAGCCTCTCTTTTAGGTATAGAAGTACCAAATAGGATGTAAAAAAAATCGCTCCGAGGAGCGATTTTATCTTTTTCATAACATTTTTTCCTATCCAGGAATTTTATTTGGATTGAGCGGCTAAGTTATAAACTACTAAACCAAAACCAATCTTATTTATAGCATCCCCAACGTTATAAACTACATCCATTGGTAGACCGCCAAAAATTCCACTGTACCATCCTTCTGTTCCTGCCATGTAACCAATTGGGTAAATTGCCCAACCAGCTAACACGAACCAGCAAAGAGTTCTATGAGCAGATTGAACCGCACCACCCGCAGAAGCTGCAAGTTTTGAAGCGCCACCCATCCATATTTCATAAACAATGTAAAAATATGCTATACCAGAAACTAATCCCCACACAGCAGGGCCAGATCCAGTAGTATAAACTGCTTCACCAAAGTATCCAGTAACTAGCATAACTGCAGAAGCAAAAATCATTTTCCACATTAACTGTTTTGTTGCGCCAGCTGCTTTTAGGATCAGGTAAAATTCAACACACATTAGTGGTACGGTTAATATCCAGTCAACATATCTAAAGAATGTTGGTGAGGTTGCATTGGTTGCCCAATAGTCACGCATATACCAATAGTGTACTGCTGCAATGAACGTTATTAGACCTGACACCAAAATAGAAGTTTTCCATTTGTTATCAAACGAGTTCATTGAAAGAAAGAAGAACGCTGATGCTGCCATCATCGCCATACATCCTACGAAGAAAGTAAACCCTACGTAGTCATCTGTGGCCATCGCTGGCGCTACAGTCATTAAGCTTAGAATTTTTTCCATGATTAAATCAATTATTTATTTTTGTTTAGGTAAATTTAGAAAAAATTAAACTTATTAGCTTTATTTTTATAAATATTTTTCATTGAAAACGATAACTTCTTCATTTACAACCCTTAATAATGTTCATTTTTCTCATTTTTTTACTCTTTTTTGTGTCATTTTCTCTTTTTTTTCATCTGAATTTCTCCAAAATCTTATTTCAGGAATTGGAATATTAACTTTTGGTATACTTCATGGAGCAAATGACTTAAAGATACTAGCCAAAAAAAATATTTATTCCAATAGTTTGCTAGCCCTTCCTTTATGGCTCGTATATATAGGAATTGTTTTTTTAGGGCTATTTATTTTTTATTTTATACCAGCTATAGCTTTATTAATATTCGTAATAATAAGTTGTTATCACTTTGGAGAGCAACACTTAGAAAGAAAATCGAAATTAAAAAAATTAAAATATCTTTTTTTTACTTCCTATGGTGTAATAATTTTTTCATTGTTATTTATATTTAATGTAGAAAGTGTAAATAAAGTTATTTTTCAAATCGCTTCTATTCAAGTTCCCTATCACATATTTGTTTATTTACTAATAGCAAGTTTTTCTGTTTTTTTAAGCTTTTTTTTCATTGATAAAAGTTTAGTTAAAAATTTATTTCTTGAAATAGCCTTACTTTTTTTTCTAGGTATAATTTTTAATTCAAGCACTTTACTTTTTGGTTTTGGATTTTATTTTGTTATATGGCATAGTTTACCTTCGTTATCCTCTCAAATAAAATTTCTTTACCAAGATGAAACTTGTAATCCATATATTAAATACTTGAAACAAGCATTTTTCTATTGGATTTTAGCTATTGTAGGATTATTTGGTTTTTATTTTTTGCGAATCGTTCCGCAAGAACAATATTTATCTATATTTTTTTCTTTTTTAGCTGGAATTACTTTTCCTCATGTAATTGTAATGGGATTAATGTTTAACTCAAACTAATCAGTAACTTAGAAATTTAATTGCATTATGTACTTTTGTATAAAATAAATTTTTCAAATGTTTGACAACCTTAGCAGTAAATTAGAACGAGCATTTCAGGTTCTAAAAGGACACGGAAAAATTACTGAAATTAATGTAGCTGAAACTTTGAAGGAAGTTAGAAGAGCTTTACTAGATGCTGATGTTAACTTTAAAATTGCAAAAGAATTTACTAGTAGAGTTAAAGAAAAAGCACTTGGACAAAAAGTTCTCACAAGTCTTCAGCCTGGTCAATTAATGATAAAGATTGTAAAAGATGAGCTCACTGAACTAATGGGCTCAAATGCAATAGGATTAAATTTAGAATCCAAACCTACAGTAATTCTAATGTCTGGATTACAAGGGTCAGGAAAAACAACTTTTACAGGTAAATTAGCTTTACACCTACAAAAAAAACATAAGAAAAAACCCTTACTGGTAGCCTGTGATATTTATAGGCCAGCAGCAATTGATCAATTAAATGTAATTGCAGAACAATTGGGAGTAGATATATATCAAGATCGAGAAGAAAAAAATCCAGTAAAAATTGCAAAACTTGCATTAAAAATAGCAAAACAACAAAAGAACGATGTAGTAATTATTGATACAGCAGGACGTTTAGCTATAGATAATGTTCTAATGGACGAAATCAAATCAATTCATGAAACTGTCAAGCCATCAGAGACTCTTTTTGTAGTTGATTCTATGACAGGTCAAGATGCTGTTAATACAGCTAAAGCATTTAATGAAGTTTTAAATTTTGATGGTGTTATATTAACTAAGTTAGATGGAGACACAAGAGGTGGAGCTGCACTTTCAATTAAATCAGTTGTTAATAAGCCCATAAAATTTATTGGTACAGGAGAAAAAATGGAAGCATTAGATGTTTTTCACCCTGATAGAATGGCTGACCGTATTTTAGGAATGGGAGATGTTGTTTCATTAGTTGAAAGAGCTCAAGAACAATTTGATAAAGAGCAAGCTAGACGTATCAATAAAAAAATCGCTAAGAATCAGTTTGGATATGATGACTTTCTTTCACAGATTCAACAGGTTAAAAAAATGGGTAATATGAAAGATTTGATGGGAATGATTCCTGGAGTTTCAAAATTGAGCAAAGATATAGACATTGATGATGAGGCTTTCAATGGGGTAGAGGTTATAATCAATTCAATGACTCCAAAGGAACGTTCTCAACCACAAATAATGAATCATAACAGAAAAATAAGGATTGCTAAAGGTTCGGGCAAATCGTTAGATGAAGTTAATCAAATGGTGAAGCAATTTGAACAAATGAGTAAGATGATGAAAATGATGCAAGGTGGAAAAGGTAAACACATCATGCAAATGATGCAAAATATGAGATAAATTATGATTTTACTTGATGGGAAAAAAACTTCAATCGAAATTAAAGAAGAAATTAAAAAAACTGTAAGTGCTATTAAATTAAAAGGCGAAAGGGTTCCTCATCTTGCCGCGGTTTTAGTCGGTAATGATGGTGCAAGTTTAACATACGTTGGAAATAAAGTTCGTTCTTGTGAATATGTTGGATTTAAATCTACTTTAATTAAATTGGAAAATAACATCTCTGAAATTGATTTGTTAAAGCAAATTCAAATATTAAATTCAGATAATACTTTAGATGGATATATTGTTCAATTACCACTCCCTAAACATATTGATGAAGAGAAAATATTACTTGCTATTGATTCTAAAAAAGATGTTGATGGTTTTCATCCAGAAAATTTTGGCCGTATGTCGTTGGAACTGGATGCATTTGTTCCGGCAACACCTTATGGTATAATCAAGCTTTTAGAGAGATATAAAATACCCACTGATGGTAAACACTGTCTAGTGGTTGGGCGGAGTAATATAGTTGGACGCCCTATAAGTATTTTAATGAGTCAAAAAGGTATTTCAGGGAACGCAACTGTAACTTTAGCACACAGCCATACCAAGAATTTAAAAAAATTAACAAAACAAGCTGATATAATTATAATGGCTTTAGGGATTCCAGAATTCCTAACTTCTGACATGGTTAAAGATGATGTGTGTGTAATTGATGTTGGTATTACTCGCGTAGTTGATAAAAATAACCCTAAAGGATACGTAATTAAAGGGGATGTAGATTTTAAGGAAGTATCAAAAAAAGCTGGTTATATTACTCCAGTTCCAGGAGGAGTTGGACCAATGACTATAGCTATGTTACTTCAAAATACTCTTCAAGCTAGACAGTGGAATTTATCTTAGGGTGTTCAATAGCATTGTAGATCCTTAAAATAAGTAAAGCAAAGCTAACACCTGTTAAAATTAGGATCATCGTTAAATATCCTTCTGAAGAAAACGAAAGTCTTATTAAAATTGTAGCAATAATAAATCCTGTATTTCTTATTAATTTACTGTACTCTTCTGTGTAGCGAAATGAAATAAGAAGAATTACTACATCAGCTAATATTAAAAGAGTAAAAAATTGATTGAAGAATAGGCTATCAAGTTTTGGAACTGATTGTTCATTGATTATATCGAATATCCATCTAAAAAATGTTGAAAACAACATAATTGCTAAAACTCCAAATAGAACTACACTTACTGTTTTTTTGGAACTAATAAATTGAATTAATCGTGAATCTTCAACAGATTTTTTTGGAAGCCTTTGTTTACTTTTATTAAACAAAAAAATAAGCAAAAACAAAAACAGGAAGCCAAGTAAGTCAGTCATTAGTTCAAGATTATGGTTGCTTGAAAACCAATTGTTAGTTAAATCCATTTGGGGTATATCTTTGAATATCTTACGAATAACAATAAGTGATATAATTTCAAATTGTTTTGATACACAGGATGTAAATGATCTTGGTAAATAAAACAACAATAGATAAACCTCATAAATAAGAATCAAGGAAAAAGGAGTGTATATTGCGGAAATAGGGTCATTAAGTAGCTCCGGATAAATAGGAGAAAAAACAACAAATCCTTGGGATTTGAGGAAAATTAGTGTTAAATGAATGAAAAAACCTAACGCAGCTAAAATTAAAATTATTTTTTCAATGGTTTTTTGAACTTTGGGTGCAAAAACAATAGCAAAAATTTTCTCAAAAAAAGAATAAATTAAATTCATAAATCTTAGGTGGCAAATAATTGATCTATATTTTTAAAGCTTTTAAACTCAAGGGCATTTCCTGAGGGATCATAAAAAAACATAGTCATTTGTTCTCCAGGCAGACCTTCAAAGCGAAGGTATGGCTCAATTTGAAAATCAATATTTTTTTCAATTAATTTTTTGCTAAAAATTTGAAAAACATTCCAATTTAAAACAACACCAAAATGTGGTATTGGAACATTTTTTCCATCTACTTCGTTAAAATGTTTTTGTCCGTTATGGTTTATATCTTCATGCAACACAAGCTGATGTCCAAAAAATGAGTAATCTGCCCATTCTTTGGTAAAACGACCAGGTTTACATTCTAGTTTATCCTCGTAAAAGTTTTTGGCTTCATCTAAGTTACTTACTGGAATAGCCAAATGAAAAGGTGCTAATAATGCCATTTTCAAATGTACATAATTTTAGTCATAGACAAATTGAAAATGGTATATTTGAGATTTTTCAAATTAACAATTAATATGGGAAAAGTAGATCAAGGGAAAGCATTACCACTTATGGAAGAATTCTACACTATTCAAGGAGAGGGATATCACAAGGGAAGTGCAGCATACTTTATTCGTATCGGAGGATGTGATGTAGGTTGTCATTGGTGCGATGTTAAAGAGAGTTGGGATTCACAAAAACATCCAACGACACCTGTCGATGAAATTGTTAACAATGCTATAAAATATAGCAATATTGTTGTTGTTACAGGAGGAGAACCTTTAATGTGGAATATGGATCCTTTGACAAGTAAATTACATAAAAAAAACATTCAAATCCATATTGAAACTTCTGGAGCATATGATATAACTGGACACTGGGATTGGTTTTGTCTTTCGCCAAAAAAAAATAAATTACCTATTCCTTATGCATATAAACTTGCTAACGAATTAAAAGTAATTATATATAACAAGAATGATTTAAAGTTTGCTGAACAACAATCAAAAATGATTAATAAAAATTGTTACCTATTTCTTCAACCAGAGTGGAGTAGAAGAGATAAAATAATGCCAATAATAGTTGAATACGTGATGCAAAACCCAAAGTGGAAGATTTCATTGCAAACTCATAAATACCTCAATATTCCTTAAAGTAAATCAAATACTTTTCTCTTACTTTTTTAAATTCATTTAAATCTTTTACCCAACTTTTACGAATTTCTATTTCACTAGTACCGTTTACCAATTGCTGTTTTAACTTTGAATTTCCTGCAATACGATTAAATCCATTTAAGAAAAAGGAATCAGGATATGGAAAATTGCGATACGCATCGATTATCCATTTTAATTCTATTTTTTTTGGTGATGGAACATTTGAAAGATCTTTTCCATAACATAAAACATTGTTGTGTTTAGGGTATTTTGATCCAAAGTTAGGTCTAGGTTTAAAAGAAAAGTTTCTATACTTATATTCTGGGTGACCATATATTTGAAACTGAAGTTCAGTTCCTCTACCAATGCTATAAACTGTGGTTTCCATAAGGCAAAGGCTAGGGTATAGTGCTATAGCCTTCGAATTCGGCAGATTAGGAGATGGTCTTATCGGAAGTTCATAAAACGTGTCACGGGT
>CEWG01042277.1_pt1 | contig 138279 bp, 156 predicted proteins | sample 361411 | NCBI WGS metagenome assembly CEWG01 (sample SAMEA2622173, study PRJEB7988) | marine metagenome | biome: marine biome (ENVO:00000447); feature: surface water layer (ENVO:00002042); material: "saline water (ENVO:00002010), including plankton (ENVO:xxxxxxxx)" | depth 5 m | reverse complement strand
CCTGTTTCGCTTCCGTCTGACTCAACGGTCATATTGTTGTAAGCCCAATTAGGCATTCTGTGAACCATTCAAATTTCCTGTATTTCAAATCACTTGATTGGGTTCTATGAGCCTTCACATTTTGTATATTTCGGATGGCTTGTTTGCTCTATGGTCTATCCAGACCGTTTCTCCCACTTACTCCAACCAGCACCGAGTTCGTCCCCACCAAGGGTCTTCTGCTTCTTGTGCTTGGCGTCAATCACTGCTCCGCTTGGGAGTTGTATCTTGTAGTGTGTTCCTCGGATATGCTCTACGATGAGCGCACCTTGGAAGGTTCCTACTTGTGTGATTTTGCCGCCTATGATTTCACGACGTTCACGAGCCCACTGGGTTCGCTGTTCAGCCGTGATAGTAACGTGGTCATCCGATTTTTTGACTTTACAAGATGTGCAGATATAACTTCGTTTACTCTGCCAATTATCTGTTGTCAATTCTACTCCGCATTTACGACAGTGATTGGAACCTGTTCGGTTCACCTTCTTGCCCTTTCTGCTTCCAGAATAACAACCATTGCAGACAAATTCTCTTCGAATAAATCTACCTGTTTTGATATTTACAGAAGATTCTAATTTCACTCCACATCTTGTGCAATGTCGAGTGTTGTCTGGTTCTTCTGTCATTTTACGACTTTCTGTCGTTTGTGTATCGTCTGGTAGAACTTCTACCTTGACAGACTTACTTGGGTTTCCAAGCAAAGCCCGTATAACCTCGAGGGCTTCTTCGCCTTCGAGTTGGATGTTGATGTTTGTTTTCATCTATGAGCATTCTGTTCTAATGAAATTCTCTTCTATTGTTTGCTCTATGGCCGTAGGGCCGACCGATTAACTATCGGGTGTAATGTAACAGTCTGAAAGGTCTTCATCACGAAGACGTTCAAGTTCTGCTACGATTGCATTAAAAGCGTGAACGGGAGACCACATATCACGCTTATACTCGAGATTTAACTGATTAGCCAATCTCCAAATGTCATCTTTCCATGCCATCTATGGCCGTAAGGCCGTCATTCCTCTTCCGAGGTTTCGTCTTGTTCGGGTTCATCAAGAACAGCGAACAAACGGTGTGTTGCTTCATAGGCTTCATGCTGGTCCTCTGTCCAAGCCTCATTTTCGGCGATTGGTAGGCGTCCAAAGAAATGGACAACTCCAGCAAGCGCATGACGGTAAGCCATTGCCGCTTCTTCGTCATTCTTGTGAGCCTGCTTTCTTACAGTGGCGGCAAATGCAAGTCTGTATGGGACTTGGCATTCGCACTCTGCACAGACCGTAGGAAGTTCGTCGTCGAAGTCTTCCGGTCCTGTGCCTATGATGTCGCTGACCTGTTCAGACAGGGCCTCGACACTTGTGTCATGTGGGTCGACGTAAATGCCGACACGCACATAAGCGGTCTCTTGACCGCAATCTGGACATGTTAATGCCATCTGTGAACCATACGACGAACTTGCCATACGTGAAACTTGATTCGGTTCTATGAGCATTCGGATTGGCTGTAATGCTGGTATCATGTTTTGCTCTATGAGGAATTATTCCTCTTCTCGTTCTTTTGCGATTTGCTCCATAACGTAGTCGTAGATGAAAGGACCACTCGAGCCTTCTGGCCTAAAGTGTGTTCCTTTACTTACTTGCTTCCACATCCAATCCCTTGGAATTTCAATTCCAAAGTATTCTTGTCTGTCTCTCAACGCTCGTTCACGATGTTGCTCAATAGTGAGCGTTACATCAGCGACTTTGTCGTCTACGACATTCCACGCATGTTCGACAGGAATAATTCCTGCCCACCATCCCTCGAAGTATCTTACTTCTGGGGGGACTAAAAACGCATTATGGTAGCACGCCTTTATTTCTGGTGCACGAAAAGAATGCTCGACAATTTCATCAGCGGCATCCATATTGGTCCCGCTAAAGGTTTGTCCATTCTGTAATATCCATTCAAAGATATCAGCCAATCTAATTGGCGCATCTCGGGGTAAATCCCCCCAGACGTTGTCATGCTGTTTGTATTGGTCAGCACGTATCTGCACGTATTCTTTTACAGACATCTGTGAACCATTCGGGGCTCATGTAATTCCCTTCTTGTGTTTAGGTTCTATGGCCTATTGGCCTAATTCACTTTGTGCCACTCTCCGGTGACGGGGTCCTTTCGGTGCCTCCCAATCATTCCGTCGAGCAGGTTGTTGATACCTGAACGTGTGAACGTTCTCCGCCCGTTACCAAGGTCCTTGGTCTGTGGCGGATTCACTTGTTTTTCAAGTGTAGCAATGCGACGCTCAAGCGTCACAATGTATTCTCGCAGTTGCGAGACATATTGATGTAGTTCTTTAACATCCATCTGTGAACCTTTTTGGCCAATTGCAATACAACCTTATTGATTCAGTTCTATGAGCATACATGGAATATGTGCAATACCCACGACTTGTTTTGCTCTATGTCCCTTACGAGACGATTTTTGGGTTCTTACCCCATGTCATTTCTGGATAGGTCTTCTTCAAAAACCACTTAGGTTTCTTGAAGTCATTTCGAGAAGCATGGAAGTCGTTGTGAACGACTCTTGATACTCCCGAACTTTGCCACTTTCCACCACGCTTTCCCTTTACGTCGTTGGCATTGAGCCACTTCGCAATAAAAGAGAATGATTGCTTCTTTTCGTAGTAAAAGTATCGCATCATGTCTATGGTTTCTTGTTCTTTCCAGTTTGGCTTCATTGTGCCATCTTTTTGATTATCCCAACCGAATACTGCTCCAGTGAAAACACGTTTCTCTGCTTTGAGTTTCTTCATGCTTTCTTTGGTCAACTTGGATACTTCCTTTCTTGATAGAGTAGGTTTCTCCGGTTTCTTCTTCTTTTTCGACAGTTTTTTGATGTCGGCTGGTTTATGCATTATTTCGGAGGGCTTGCCTTCCTCAAATGCAAAATAGATGTCGTCATGCTTTAGTGCAATTTGTAAGAGGTCCCAAATCAATTGCTTGTTTTCCTCTTTGACGACAGCCACAATTTTGAAGGTGTTTTTCACCATCTATGGAGGTATTCCTCCTTACTCTTTCAAAAGGTCGTCAAGCGCAGAATCAAGTTTAGCGAAGTAGGCTTCCTGTTTCTGTTTGCGTTCTAACCTTTCTCTTTCTTCCTTTTGTTTTTTTCTTAGGTGCGCATAGTCGGTTTCTTCGACCCATGCTATTCCTTTGATTTCAATTAACAATTCTCTCATGTGTCCCGTTAAAGGACGACGGCTCAACTCTCTTGCGGCCTCGCCTTGGGCGTGAGCCCAACCTTGAGGACCGTTCTTGGCCATATACTCCCATCGAGAGATTTTGTCGTATAGATGTCGTCGCTTCTCGTAAGAGAGAGCAGACGCTTCGGCTCTAAACCATTGTAGGCCGTAATCTGTATCAAATGATACTTCCATCTGTGAGCATACCGTTCCCCTGCAATTCATGCCCTGTGTTTTGCTCTATGAGGCATCACAAGCCTCTTCTTCTGATATCTCTAATCTCGTCAATAAGAGTCTGTATCATTCTATTTTGAATTCGGAGTAGTCTATTGTTCTCTCTCAAATTATTAAGGCCCAGTATGGCCTCTCTACCTTTTTGTGAATTAGGCATCTATGGTCAATATGACCTTATTCTTCCTCAAACAATCCGTAATTGCTTTCGTCAGACCAGAAGGTCTGACTCAATTCAAGCGTTCCTTTTGTTCCCGCTTGTAGCATGTGCCTCGCTGGCACTTGGTTACCGTAGTAATCGTGATGTGGTTCTTCTGGCAAATAGCAGGCACCCATCTCGAGTAATGCCACTGCTCTTCTACCATACCAACCCTCAAGGGTCCAGCAACTTCCGTCATTAATCATCCGTTGCCATTCTGCAAGGCCGTATTGCTCTTGCAGTTCATTGATGTTCTCAATGTTCATCTGTGAACCATTCGCATCTTTTGTAATACGAGTGAATTAGTTTGGTTCTATGCTCTTTCATGAGAGCGGATTGTTGATACCCCTTTCTCCAAGGGTCCAACGTAAAGTTTTGATAACGCCTTCAAGTGCTTTAGCGTTCCTCGCGGCATCCATCATGCCGTGTCGGTCTTGAAACTGTTTGCAACTTTCAAACGCTTCAAGCCAATTGTTACGAGTGAGAACAGCCTGTCTAAGCATGTCCTTAATTTCCTTTTCTGTTCTCGTAGAACTTTCTGGAATTGCCTTAATCTTGGCATTCATCTGGGCCATCTAATTGGCATCCGAAGGTCACTGCTTTATGAGCGTGACGGCTTCAATACCCACATAGATGGCTGACCGTAACCTACTCTTCTGATATCGTCACAACCGCCAAGTTTGCGAGCAAGGACTCCTACTTTTGGGACATTCCTCATTTGCTCTTTCATTCTTGCGTGTATTTCGTAAATAGAAAGCGGGCCACTGTGTTGCTCCATGATTCTCACGGCACAATTAGCGACCCTCGACATAGTATAGCGTATACTATGTATAATTTATAGATTACTGTGAATCATACTCGTGGTGTCTAAAATACCGACTTTTTGATTTGATTCTATGACGCTCAAGCGTCTTCTCTTAACATGACTTCCATGATTCTTCTTCTGGTGTCTCTCAATTCTTTGAGTATACCAGCGAATTCATTCAAGTTGTCGTAGTTTTTCTTTTTTTCTCGGAGGAGTTGTGCCATGACATAGATTGCCAAGTCATCGATTTCCTCTAATCCCATTTCGAGCCAAGAGTTTACCTCTGTGCCCCATTGAGTTGTGTCATCTTCGACACGCACGCCATGGCCGTATGTTTCCAAGCCAATAGCGAGTCTTGCCTTTATGTCCCCCACAAAGGGATACCACATTGAGGCAATTCTGATGATGTCTTCATTGTCATCCATCTGTGAACCATACAGGTGATTTGTAATTCCCGAGTTATGATTCGGTTCTATGAGCCTTACTCGCTCGGTTTGTTTGATTGTTTGTGCCACCAGTCGGGGCTTAATTCATTCCAACTGACGGTGTGTTCCCACCCGCATTTTTCGCACCATTCTGTGTGCACTTCGCTGTCAATATATATCAGCGTTAAACGCCCGCATGTCGGGCATTGTCCTTTTTTGGGGTCTGTGACCATCTGTGAACCGTTCACTTTGATTGTGATTCATTTTCTCTGGTTCGGTTCTATGGCCATAAGGCCGTTTCATTTTTTCTTTTCCCAATATTTCTTTCCGCCCTTTCGGACAGAAACGAAGCCGCCTTTTTTCTTAGTAAAGGCCCCTTCTACTGTATTTGATTTGTTATCAACTACTACTTCATCTGGTAGATGTCGAGGATTAAACATAAACAGTGGCGTGTCTGAAGCGACAGCATATTGCCACGTAGTATGTTCAATCAAGTAAGTTGCAATGAGTTTCTCATCATCAGACATTTCATTCATTAAGTCACGTAGACTTCTACAAGCATCTTCAACAATAGATAGTATGCTTGTCATTTTGTCTCCCATTGTTTCGATGAGTTCATTGAACCTTTCTTGGGTCACCGGTTGTTTCAAACCGATATTTCGAACACCCTCTACCACAATCGTAGGAGTGTTTCCCGATGTGTCAAGTCCGAACTTAATGCCGGACAAGTCGCTGTCGGTGCTTTTGATGTCGTCTGCCATCTATGGCCCACAGGGCCGCTACTCTTCCAATTTCATAGTGAACGCATCAATAGGTATACTGATGTGTTCCTGTATCATTGTCGGAGCGGGGATTATGAGTCTTGGTATTTCGAGACCGACAGGGGTTATGTGAAATACTTCAACCCTGCCATGTGGACATTCCGTCCACTCTACGCATACATCCTCATTCCCTTTTGGAACAACAACAACGGTCTTAGAGCCATCCTCATGAGAATACTCCTGTGTAAGACCACCAAATTGCTCTATTTTGTTAGACATAAAGTCAAATGCGAATTCGGAAATTCTATCGAGAAGAAGTTTCAACTCTTCATCTGTTACATTTTCATAGTCTTCAATCAAGAGTAAGCCTCCTGAAATTTACGACAAGCCATTTGATTGAAACCTGTCGTGAAAGACATAACTCCAACTTTGTGCAATTGTTCTATCAACGCCGCTATATAGTAGTGCGGGATGATATTTTGTTCTTCCATTTTTTGAGACACTTCGACTGATATTTCTTCAGCCCATGCCTCTGCCTTCTGCGAAATTTCGCAGGGCAATCCATTTAGCAGTATGCTTGCATCAAGCAATTCTGCTACCACCGCAAGGTATTCTTCAACACCATGCGATGCGAGTAGTGCCAACTCTCGATACATCTCGAGACTGTCATCTACATCTTCTGACATTGTAGCCATCTATGGACATTAAGCCCTTAATCATTGTTAAACAAAGTTTCACAACTTTAACGATTCAGCAGCAGACAGCGCAAGCGAGTCTGCTTTTTCGTTGCCGAGAACACCAGAGTGTCCTCGAACATGTTTGTAAATGACGTTGAGTCCTTTGGATTGCGAATCAAGCAATTCCCAAAGCCAGCGGTTTTTTACTTCCTTTCCCTTGGCTGTCTTCCAGCCACGGTTCTTCCACTGTTTCATCCATTCATTCATTCCTTTAACAACGTATTCAGAATCACTTAGAATCTGAAAAACCGTATCTTGACTTGGTTCAGTCTTCTTGATTGCGATAAGAGCGTATACTACTGCTCCCATTTCGCATCTTTGATTCGTAGGTTCGACTTCCATCTCCCACGGTATGGACAACTCAAGGTCCATTTCTTGACTGAACACACCCATGCCTCCTTTGGCATCTGGTAGTCCATTGTTGATACAGGCACCATCTGTGTAGATGTTTACCATTCTATGACCTATTTACCATAAGGTAGGTCCGGGGTCGAAATCCGTCAAGTCCTCTTTGGTTATCAATCTACAAACCCGTCCACGTTTTCCGTGTATTGAACCGGGTAGTCGAATGATTCGTCGAGGGTCGACGGTCACTTCGTAATCAAGTAGGATTCCTTTCTTTCTGATTTTCTTGATGAGTCGCTTCTTAACGTTACGACTTATCTTCATGGCGGCGAAGGCGTGACCTTTCATCAGTCCACTCCTTGCCTTTTCACCTTCCAATATGTTCTTGATTCTCGTGCCGTAGTTTTTCTCACCAACGGCTCTTCGGATACTGAATCCGTAATCAATCATGTGAAACCCTTTGCCACCAGAGAAGACAAATCGTATGTCTTTCTCACAGTCTGCAAATTCTACGGTCTCATAGAATTCAGCCAACCTCAATGTTTCTTCGGCTGACTCTTGGAAAGTTTCCATTTCGTAATCAACGTCGAAATAGAGTTCCTGTTCAATGAATGCGTTGCCATAATCTGACCACTTCGACACAGGATGCATCAATGCTTTGATACGACCTTTGTCTTTCGAGCCTTCCTTCTTAGCAAGTCTCTTTGCATTCTTCTTGATGTATTTGTCTCGACCCGATTTAGAGAACGGGTCGGGACCAACCTCTGCTGGATTTCTCCATTGTGAGGTGGTGTAGTAAACGTGATGAGGTGCTTCGCGTCGTAGCAGGTCAAGCAATTGTTTCTTTGTTCTTATGCTTCTATCGTGCTTCTTCACTATCATTCGCTCCTCATTATCGTTCCATACGAAGTATCGAATTTGTCGCCACTTGGGGTTAGGCATTCCTAACCACAAGTCGTCTTCCGTTATCGAGTTGTAATAGGCTCGAATCAATCGAGTCCTGTCTCGCATTTCCGCTCGAACCATTGCTCGGTGCAACCTTGTCCTTTGCAGGCTGGTGATTGCGGCTCGCTTGTAGGCAAGCCCGAGAAGTTCCCCAAATGTGCGGTCTGGACAATCACAATCGTTCTGTCCTTTCCTGTCACATGCTGGGTGGTGATTCTTCGGGAAGTATAGTCGGAATTTAGCGACTACTGCCATCGGGTCCTCAAAGATGTCTTCGAGACCGATGGTGTGATGTCCACACACGTAATCTCCGGGAGCCGTGTCAAGTTGACAACGGGTTCCGTCTTTCTTACGGTGTAGACATTGCGTGTGTTCTTCACGCCAATTCATCTGTGAACCAATCAACGTTTTTACAATTCATCTGACTTGGTTCGGTTCTATGAGCGTTCTTTTAAACTGCAATTCAGTCACCATGTTTTGCTCTATGAGGAATTATTCCTCGGTTTTAGGATACATGTGTATCACGTGAGATTCTTTCTCTGAATCTTTTAGGAATATAATGATTTTATTGCCATCATACCCTATTCTCAGAGTCCCCTCAAAGCCTCGCCCAATCATTGAAAGATTGATGCAAGCAACACCGTTGTCGTGTGAGAGTTCACCAGAAACGTAGTTTACGTTATGTTGTTCTTGGTGTCCACCGGGTCGGTGTAGTGTGAACCTTTCAGTCCCCATCTATGGCCATCACAGCCGGTTTGTATACCAAATGTTTTCAATCCATTTGCCATTCTTTTTGTCGAACATCATGACCGATAGGCTATGATTAACGTTGCCTGTTCGCTCATGCCATATGTTCCACGCTCGAATCAAATGATACACTACGAAGTTAACTCCTGTGTCGTAAAGACGGAGCAATTCGGGTCCATTATCATCTTCATATAATTCTTTTACAAAATCGCGGCACATTTGCTCAATGATAGAAAAGTCGCCATTAATGGCATACTTGTATAGCACTTCGCCGTCGTTGTTCATTGAGAGATAGGGACTACTAATTTCCCTGTCTCTTGACCTCCTAATAGTGAGGTATTCTGCAATTGTAGGTTGCATCTATGGACTATCTGTCCGCTTCATCGAGCAATAATTCCATTGAGTCAATAGTAATTAATGTCGATAATTGCAATGCTGTTGCGTGGGCTACGACAAACATTCTGCCGAAGCCAACACGGTATTGGTCTTCTTCTTCAATAAGAGCCATTGACATTGCTATAACCCCTAACATGGGGCTTAGTGATTGCATTTTTTGAGACACCTTTGGAACAAATCTTCCGTGTTTACCAAGTGTATTGGCGGCGTCTCGAAAAAGAAAATCATACAGTTCGTCAAAACTGTCGTCCATCTGTGAACCTTTCATGCTTCAATGCACTTCCTTGTCTGTGTTTAGGTTCTATGGAGGTTATTCCTCCTTTTCCTCGTCAAGCCACGGCATGAATGCCAAGGCTCGTTCTGCTTGTAGCACGAAGGTATTGAGGTGGGCAAAATGTCCACTACTACCTTCCATCATCCTAAGTGCATCTTCTCTGATGTCTTGTAAGACTTTGTAAGCAAGAGGTAGGCCACTAATCATCATGGCTCTCTTCTGTTGTTCGAGACGCAACGTCTCTTCATCTGGATAAGGCATTTCTGCCACAATCCATCCGGCCTCGTCTTCTTCGACGTCACCGGTAATTAGGATAATGTGTTGACCATCATCCTTTACCATGGGAGTATTATTCCACATCTATGAACCACACGGGGGATATACAATACAGCGTCCATGGTTCGGTTCTATGGCCCTTTGGCCTACAATATGATGAGGTCATCCTCATCACCAAGTGCTTGACAAATGACTCCGAATAATCGGGGCCAATTTTCTACGTCGTGCGGTTGGATATTTTCCTTGATAAATTCAACAAACGCTTTACTGTCTTTATCAGATAATTTAGGAATAACTCTCTTCTTGTTAGGAAATTCCATCATTCTCAATAGGTCTGGAACGTCGTTACCAAAGAAGTTATTCATGCAATCATAGATTGCCCAAATGTCATCTCCTTTGACCGTCAGTCCGTTTTGTCCAAACGCTCGAAAGCAAGGGACTGTTTCCCTCGCCGCAAACATCTTGTCTTCCATATGTTGGAAGCAAGCAACAGAAACGGCCACCATTTCGACCATTGAATCTATTGCTTTTTCTGGAGTGCCTTTTTTCAGCATCAATTTAGCACCGATGAACATTCTACTGCCGTCTGGCATATTTTCGTCAATCAGTTCCATTTTTGAACGGTCAGCCTTCTTTACGACTTCTACATTTTTCTTGTATTCAGTCACATCAAAGTTAGCGATTTCTTCGTCGCTCTTACCGTGATTAAGTGCTTGTGCCTCCATCATGGAGATATGAACAATATTGTTCAACATCTGCTCCATGCTTATTGCTCCTGCCGAATGCAGAAGCAAGTCGAGAAACCGGCTCCATTCCCAAACCGTAAGTTTGGCTTGGTAGTCTGGTCTCCCTGCTGGGTGTATTTCAAATCCCATTCTGTGAACCATACGGGCAAGATGCATTTCATTTGCATTGGTTCGGTTCTGGGGACGCCTTTCCCCAAGGAGGAAATCGGTAAAGGGGGTCAACCCTACCGTTCCATCGTATTCGCTTTGGTCATATTCGGTGTCTCATCTACCACCCAACGAGGAACTCCACTTGGAAAAGTGGTTAGTCATTGGTATGGTAGTTGGACAACACCACGAACTGAGTTTCTACCCGGGTAATCGATTACTTCGTAACCGCATCCAGATAGAGTCCTTATTTGTCTTAGAACATGTTTGTCAGATATTCTGTCTACTTTAACGTAGAGAAAGAGGTGAGTCCTCACCTTCGTTCCTTTATCCCCAATAAGGGTAGCAAGAAATATCGTATCGATTTTGGAATAGCAAAATAATTCATATGAATTTTCTGCTGTTATTCGGCTGTATCCGGTCTGGTTTACCCAGACTTAAATGCTTTAGAATATGTTTCTCATCCAAATCAGCCTTATATTGACGACTGACGTCGTCCATTGCGGATGTTGGTCCCAATTACGTTCGTAAATCAGTCCGCATATGCGGACAGTTAATTCCGAAAATTTTCGTCGGTGACCAGAAAATATTCTGGTTATTCTTCAGCATCTCGTGCTCATAGGCACGGATTACGACTTAGACTATGTTCTATCGCCAATCCCCTGAGTATACTCCAGATTGCTCTGGGTTTTCTCCGAACTACTCTGCAATGAGTAGCGGTGTGATTGGGTATTGAATGCGCTCTCTCATTTTCAGTCCCAAGATTTTTGTCAAATTTGACATCTTCTTGCAACGCAAGTTGAGTAGTCTCTACTTACTGAGGGCACATTCGTGTTAGAATATGTTTCATCACTAATTAGCCACCATGGAACACCTGTAAAGAAGAATTCCATCGGTCGACCGGTCGGGGGAAATATTTCCCAGACCTCAGATTAGTGAACGCAAGGTTGGGCAATGATTCCGGAACTTCCAGTGGAAGTATCCATCTGTGATAGAATATGTTTGTCAGCGATGATGGCTCGATAGCCATAATACATCGCCTCCAGTGCTGCTTCACACGGACCGTGTGGACCATTGTCCAACAGTTCCCAGCAAGCAGAATTGGTCAGCACGCAGAGTGCCGCACCTATATTCTCCTTTCACTTTTTTTTTCATTGCAACTGTATTCGCAATCGCACGTGAGCGCGAATGCGTGTATTTTTGCGTTTTATGTCGCCGCTCGTTCTTGACGCGAGCGTGCGATTGCGAATCAAGGTCATCGGGCTTGCGCCCTCGTTTTCCTTGGTTCAGCGTCCTATGAGCAAGTGCTCTAAGGAATCCGGTTTCTTATTCTCTCCCATTGTGATTCTTGGGGAGCAGTCGAACCAGATTTCTTTTTTTTGTTGGATTTTCTTTTGGCGGAAACCCAACGGAATAGTGCGAAACCACACGCAAAGCCGAAGCCTATCAGCGTGTATGTTAGCACTAACATGATGATACCCATTATGTCCATCTATGGCCGTTAAGACCGAGAGTTGCTACTCAACGTGTAGCATCCGTTTGCGAAGTTACGAATCTTCGTAGCATCAATCCCATTCGTAGATGTGATTGGCAGATGTCCTTGAGCGATTGCCTCGTTCAAGTCATCTCGTATAAATCGCAAAGCGTCGATAAGAGTCTCTATCCGATTTCGTTCGGAATCAAGTTTCTTAGCCAAGCGAAGACCTTCGTCTCGCAAGTCTTTTCTCTCTCTTAGGACTTGCATGTGTTTCCACCTCAAGTCTTTCAGTTCAGCAATTAGTTCGGGAACTGCGGCAATAGCGTTCATGTCTGCAACATCGCGTTCGATTTTGCTGACTTGCTCTCCCATGCGCTGGGTGAAGTTGACTATTGGCTTATGTCCATGGTTAGTGTATCTAACGCCAATGTCAATTCCTCCGCCGGGAAGGTTAATCACTTCCCATTTTCCTTTGGTTATTGCTTCAAACTGATTAAGGTCAATCCTTTCGTTTGACATCTGGGGAGATTATGGCACCATGACCCAATCGTCATCGGTTATTATCATAGCCCTCCTCTCCTATGGCCGTAAGGCCGTCAGCGTTCTTCTGTTATGTTGCCAAGCGAATTGGCGACTTCTGGAAGAACAACGTCACAATCTTTTCCACGGAAGTCTGCAACTTCCGCTATAATCTTCCCATCGTCATCGATAGGAACGAGCACTTCGACTGTTTGAGTGTCGTCTACGACAGGCTCAAACGGCCATTCTGGTGCCTCCACATCAGATGGGAGGTGAGTGTAGCGTTCTGATTGCCATGTGCAAATCATGTATGTTGCAATCATGTTATGACACTTCATCACGAAATGTTGCTCGTCATCAATCATGTGGAATGCGAAATGTCGTGTCGCTCCACAATTGGGACAGGCGAACTTCACCGTGTCCCATTCCGCCCCGTTAGGGCGTTTGATTCTGTCTTGAGTAGACATCTATGGACCTCATTGGTCCGATTGTTCGAAGTCGACGAGTTCACGAAGTCCGTTAACATTGATTCCTGTTCCAGAACCAAGGTTGTTAATTCGTGTTCTCAATCCCGAAAGACGGTCATCTCCTCCAATGGTGGAGTCAATACCGACGTTGTTTACGAAATCTCCGCCACAATAGAACTTCAGCATACTCTGCATCTTTTCTTTGCGCTTGGCGAACTTTCTGATTGCTTTGTTTACGTCCTCTTGGTCGTCGTCATTAAGACGAGACAAGGTGTTAGTAAACTCGTTAAGATACTCATTCAACTTCTCGTTGACGTGATGAGTCATCTCTCTTTCAAGGTCCGCTCTTTGAGCCGCGTCGTCGATGTATCCCATTACGGTCATCTGACAAGGCGAAACATTGAGATTTTGAACGTTTTCAACAATCGTTGCTACGACTGTATTATCTTCGGTTTCTTCTGGGTCAAGACCCGGAATCACTTCATCTTCAAACTGCACTGTTCCGGTAGTAAGGGTTGCCCCTGTTCCGAACCAATACATCAGTGTGTTCAGTGCGTCAAGTGTGTCAAGATACGGCGGAGAGGTTCGCTTTCCGTCTGCATCTTTGGCTTCTTCACTACTTCTGGTGTCTGGAATGATAACCGCACCGCGAACCGCAGTAAACGGAATCGCATTCAGTTCTTTATCCAGAATCTTACGGATTTGTATCCGCCACCTTCTCGTATCAATACGGGTGCACTCCTCTTGGTATCGACCTCTTACAGCCTCCAAGAATTTCTGCATTGTTGACATATCGATAACGTTACCTTCGTCATAAGGTTCAATCTCGATATTATCAACACCGTTGTCACTATCAAGAGCCGCTTGCTCTGCTTCGGTCAAGGACTCTGCCCCTTCCCAAGCACGCTTCACGTATGCTCTGTGATGTGTTCGGGCAATCACGTCTCCGCTTGCCGCCCGATACGAGACACGATACAATTTGTCCATATCGTGTTCTTCTTTGCCGTTTACAAGGCCAGTAGTGTGTCTGCGAACAACGTATTCTCTACCCATGTTCACAGTATCATACCATACTTTGCAACGCATATTGTCGTAGGCTATCCCTTGGTCAAGAGGCACTGTTACCTCATGTGGGTTCGTCTTGAGTGTTCTTAGAGCGACACGGAATGCGTCACTTCCAAAACGTGGTATCGCAAGGTGTTTGCGCCCAAGACCGATGCTCTTTGCTTGCTCGACTGCTGATTCAAAATCATTTGAATATGCGCAATCTGCTTTCTCGGCCATCTTTAGTGTGACCATGTGCCCGAGCATCGCTACTGTTGTATTCCTCGCATTGGAGGATACATATCCCCCCGAGTCGTTACTCGGAGAGTTGTTTTGAGTCTCTTCAGACATCTAAGGACATTAAGTCCAAGCGTCAGTAAGCCACGCCCCGTCTTCCATGACGAGGTGCTTTCGTGGCATCAATTCACAACCAGCACACATAACGATTTCTTGATTTCTTTCTAACTCAATGAAATGTGTGTTGCACTGTTTGCATCGTGCTTTTAGAACCCGACATCTTTCTGTGTCGCTACTATCGTCTTTTGGTATGTTTACCCAACCAACGTAGTAGTCTCTTTCAAGTCGTTCAAGTTTGCTTCTCATCTTATCATAAGATTGCTTATCATACTCTCTATCATACCAAAGGATGGAGACAGAGGTAACGCATTTAGAGCATTCTCGCTCGATGTAAAATTTACCTTTGTAGGCTTTACAGCCTTCGCTTAGTTTGAACTCTGACCCTTCTGGCCAAGGTTCTCCACAATCTTGACAATAGCAGTCAAGACAGTTTGTGTCACAGTCGCTCTGTGTCATCTGTGAACCATACGCGCCGGCTATAATTCTCGCACCATGTTTCGGTTCTATGAGGACTATTCCTCGAAATTGAAAGAAGCAGAGCCTCCGAGTATTTCGAGACCTTCCTCTTCTTTGAATTGTTCTTTGAGCATCTCTACGGCTTTACCGTAGCACTCATTTGGGTTGCTTCCCATGACATTCTCAAACTTCTTCTTCAAGAATGTCTTATCGTCATACCCCAATATTTTGTAGTGGAGTATAACATCGCAAGACCATATTTTCTTGGTCATCTGTGAACCATACGACTTACTTGTATTTCAGTTTCGTTGGGTTTGGTTCTATGAGCGTTCATCCATCATGTATTTCGCATACCCTGTTTCGCTCTATGGCCACTTGGCCTTCACAGTCTTCGGAATACGTTCTTGTTCTTGAAACGCTTCTTCTGAATATCTTTCTTTGCAGGGGTAGAAGCCACGGACACCGATGCACGGTGAGCGGCTCCAAACGCAATGTCGAAGATTTCGATGTTCTGATAGGTTCCTTCACCTTGTTCGCACATCCATCTTCCAGCAGTTAGAGAGAAGACTTTGTTGTCATCTTTGTCTTCTCTGAACGTAGTTGTCGACCTTACATTGAATACCGGGCTTTGGAAACCCGGAACCATCAATTTAGACATGTTGCCTGCTTCGACATCAATTAGTCTATCAGCGTCGCTGATTTTGACAAACGTTCTGTTGCCTGCTTTTACTCTCTTCATTCCGAGAGATTTACGCTTACTTTCTGCAACGAAAGTCGCTTTCTGCACAGGTTCTTTCACCAAGTCAGTAGCCCTTGGGACCAGATTGGCTCCGGGGTTTCCACTTTCCTTTGGTGCAATGAGATGTGTTTTGTGATTCACATTTCTCGTAATTTTTGAACACTGTGCGCTTTGAACAGCGTCGGCCCACTTGTATGAGATGAGTTTGTTATCTCCCCATCCACCATGAACCATGGCCCACTTCTTGAAAGTCTTACCTTCAAATTCTATTGTGAACCTAACAAAGCCAAATATCTTCCACCCACCGACAGAATCTCCGCTGTTGGTTAGGCTTCTGTCGACTGAAACAATACAGGGAACCATTCTGTTGCCTTTTGTGACAACATAGTTATTCAACTGAAATATTACCGTCGCAGGGCCACCGATGTCGGTCCAAACCTTTGACGGGCTTACACCTTTTATGAAATGGCTCCATTTTGGATTTGCTTTGTATCCTCTGTTCGGATTATCAAATAAGGCACTGGTTTTTACCCGCCTTACATCTTTGGAAACCTCGAGAACGACGAATCCAAAACCGTTGACTATATCTTTAGTCATGTTATCCTATGGTCACTCATCGGCGACCGTTTTTAATTTTGACGTTTAAGTCGAGACCATAGTCCAGAAATAACCCGAGAGGCAAAATTGCCTTTCTCTTGTTGTTCCTTTGACAAGACCTTGACATAGAGTTCTGGGTCTTGATATGGTTTACCGGTTGCAGGATTTTCTCCCGACCGGCGGCGGTCATTTGTCCATACTTGGATGTTATCTCCGCTATTGAGAACAGTCGTTTCACGAATCTTCCCTTGGAAGAAAAGCACGCCTTCTCTTAGTGAGAATGACGGTTCTTGCTCTTCTACGTTGCTGGTAGCATTTTGCTCCATCTGTGAACCATTCATCATAATTGCATTTCACTCGATGTGGTTCGGTTCTATGAGGATTAATCCTCGTTACGCACTACTTGTGCGATTTCCATTTCTTGGATACCGATAGCCATTGCAACTGTTGCCATAATGGCAGAAGGTTGCGTTCTGAACTTGCCGTCTGAAGCGACATGCAGTTCCATATGACTAACGATTTGCTTTAGAGTAGTAGTGTGAACGTTCCTGTATGCTTTGTTGCCAAGAACGTCTTCCAAGATATCAATTGATATCTGTGCCGGGTCCAAGAAGACGTAATACAGTTCGTCTTCATGCTTGGTGTAGTGGTCTGGAATGTATTTCCAATCCCAATCAACACGATAGGCAAGTATTCCGTGATGGATTATGTCCTTCGTGTCTTCCCAAGAAAATCGAACAGTGGCGCAATTGTATGTGTTTTCTAACATCAAGCAGAAAGGTCTGCTAACAATCATTACCATGCATTCTTCTTTTGATAGCGGCATTTCACTACCATCGCTTAGAGAATATGTTTTGTTTCGGAAGGCACCATCTCCGGAAACGTCTTCGTCTCGGATTCGGTATTTCAACCATTTGCGGTCAACCATATCGGATACCTCTGAACAATGCCTCAAGAATATGAATGAGAGGTTCCTCCGCATTCTGATTTCCAAGGCCCATATTTTCTGTCTTCCAAAAAATCTTAGTTTTAGCGCAAGTGTTTACCTTTTGAGGTATTTGCGCTCCCATATGGTCTATCATCGTCATTAGGTTGCGATGATATCTGTTTTGGTATTCTTTACCATACGGGCTTCGAGATATGAGTGTCAACAAACTAAAGTTCATTGCCCCAAATTGATACATCATGGTTCCCAAGTGATGTGTATTATTACTTAGAATCTGGAGATTTCCGTCATCTTCTTTCTTAAAATCACTTTCAGCGAGTCGCCTCCAACCCGTTGCAATAGGCAAAAATGCCCAAGCAAAGTGCCGGTTGGCTTCTTGACTCGCTCTTTTGTCTTCGTTTTCAAATTGTATTACAATTTCTTGCAAAAGGCGCATGATGTGCAGTTTAATCTCGAATTTCACTTTAGAGTTGGACAGTTGGTTCAACTCTGAAAATACCTTGGGAAATGCGAACATGGTATGGAATTTTTTATCCAACTCCTTAATGTCACTATCCCTCCAAGGCATTTGTGATTCGTGGTCTATTGCCATCTATGGAGATTATTCTCCTTTGTAAACGCCGAGTCTTTTAGCAAACTCGATTTCTTCGTCAGAGGGTTGTTTTCCCTTACGAATCATATTGGTAATGTAGCCTGTAAACCACTTACCAACCATTTGTTTTTCTTCTTTGTTCAATTCATCGTCTCCTTGAATTACTTCGGATACCCATGTCCAGTAGTCAACCGGTAGTTGCTCTGGAATATAGATTTCCTTGAATCTTGTTTTTGGCAAAAATTCGTTAAGAGGGTGGCCTCGTTTGAAAGGGGCCATAAAGAGGTAGCGTTCCATTTCGCCATTCTCATAAATCAGAGAATAGCCGCACGCTTGCTTCTTGTCTGCGTTTCCAAATATGTCGTAGGTTGCGTTAGCAGTTTCGATATCATTTCTTGGAAAATGAAGTTCCATGATTTTTATCGAGTTCATCCTTCTTCTGTTGTGCCACACACTGTGGTCTTCGTGAAGAAGAAAACTTCTGGTGTCAGAAACCTCGTCCCACGAAGTGGTCCTTCCGATATATTTAGAGCCGTATCTTTGAGCGAGAGCCTTTGTTTCCACAAAGTCTCCGCCGTTGTCATCATAGTAAGAAACTCCAATATTGGAGGCTCTACCATGTATGATAGCAGTATACGGGGCATGTCTTGTGCCCTCTCCTGTAATGTTCTGCATCAATTCTAATCCAAGTTCACCAGAAACGGCCCATGTTCTACATGTCCGTTCCAAGTCTATCCTCGGCAAGAATTCTGTGTCTACACCACTGTTCCAAGTAAAATTTCCTCCCATGTGTCGGAAAAGTGTTGAACCTTTGTGTTGTAGTGTCATGTGATGTCTTCCATTTCGCAAATCAAGCAAAATGAGTAGAACGTCGCACCTTCCCACATTCATAATGGTGGAATTGCCGTCCCATGAACAAATAAACTCGGGGCAGTTGCCCTCAAGCGTGTTTTTTGGAAACTTCCTCTGTTCGAATCTTTCTTCATACAGAGTAGTAATCCACAAGTCTCCATGTCGATATGTAAACTCGAGTCCCTTCACGACACGACCACCTACTGGTGCACCTTCGAAAAGGTCGCCCATACCAGTGTATTCAATGTAGAACATTTTACTGTCCGCCATAGGAATACCAGTAAAGGCACTATATTTGTCGTGGAGGGTTTGAATGTCGTTTGCATTCATTCTATGAGGACTAAGCCTCTTTTGTTTTTTGCATGAATTCCTTCATGGCTTCAACTTCAGAAGTTTCATTCTTTTGAGTCTTCTTCTTCATTTGTTGTCGTTTTCTTTCGACTTGTTCGATGGTAGTCCCATGTAGGAACTTCATCATCTCTTCGAGTTGATTAGCAATTCTTTCCATTGCCTCTGCTTGGTTCTTTTGAACTTCAAGCATGTCTCTCATGAAATGCAGTTGCGCATTCATGACGTTGTTTTCAATAACCGATAGGGCCATCTGTGAACCATTCGAATAATGTAAAATACATTCCATTTGGTTTGGTTCTATGGTCAATCAAGACCGTTTAGGAGTTTTCTTACGTTTAACCTTCTTCTTACCGTCTGGGAAGAAACGCTTGTCGCCTTTGCCCCTCATAATCGAGGTTCTGACGTTCATTCCTTTCCAAGAGCGGATTGCTCCACACAGGTCCCAGAATTCGGCTTCCACTTTCATTCGGTCTTCATGACGGAACGAAATCAAGCCGTGTTCTGCATAATGGTCTCTGACCATGCAAGAAAGATAATCGATTTGCCTTTCGGTCCACCGTGTATTTTTCTGGTGGGTCCAATTATTAGTCTCCGGTTTGGCGGTTTTCTCCACCACAGGTGTGTGGGTAACAGGTATTTCTGCTCCTTTGTTTAGGATGGCTTGTAGAACACGTAGTGCCTCTTCGCCTTCCAGTGTTAGGTTGATTTCGATGTTAGTCATCGCAATCACCCAAACAAACTACCGAGACCTTCGAATGAAATTTTATCGTATTCTTCTTCGTCTTCGGTTTCTGGTTGTAGGTCCATTGATGCCATTACCTTCTGTATCTTGTCAGTGACCACTTTAGCGTCACTAACGTAATCACGAAGTCTTTCGGCATCAAGGACGAGCAAACGGATATAGTCAGCAATAGTCATGCTGGCCGCCTTTGCTCTCATCTGAATCAACTTGTAGTCGGATTCAGCCATGCGAACGGTGACGATTTTCGTCTCCTCGCCTTTCTTGATAGGGTTTTGTGCCATACCTATGAGGCATCAAGCCTCGATGTCCCGTAGAGTGGGCCAGTCTTTTTTGTTTAGAACAAGAAGAGCGATGTTGTCGCCCATTCCCAAGATAGAGAAGTTAGGGCTGTTAGCCGCCTTCACTATCTTTTCGAACATTTCTTGTCCTGCCGTTAGAAGTTGACTTTTGAATTTCTTCTTCTTAGGTGTGTCTTCGTAGTTTGTAGTAGCAATGTGATATGCTTTGTCCACTACGTCGGAGAGCATGTATGCCCCCACTTCACGTCCTTCGATTCCGTTCCAAACCGTCGATAGAGTTTTTGATTTCTCCCACTTCGGTTTTTCATCGGGCTGGTCCTTTAGTCGTTCAGCGTTTCTCTCTGCCGCAGAAATCATAGAATATTTCCGGTGTAGAGCCGCCGCCTTTCTTTGAGCATTTTCCAATGCTTCAAGTTCGTTCAAAGAACAACCCATTACGGACATCAACTTGTCCGGGTGTGCTTGCGCAAACCGTCTAACGGTGTTGAAGTTAGAATTCTTGAGCAGAGCAAGTCTGTCAGAATCCACAAGTCCGCCAATGTCCCTTAGTTCGGGGCGTTGGTTTTCCTTCTTCTTCTTTCGAGGAATCTTTAGTTTTGGCTTAGTAGTCCGTCTTTTCGGAGTAATGATTCGTGGTTTTACAACCGGCTTCTTCATTACTTCTACTTTCTCAACGGGCTCCTCAACTATCTCCACAACGGGCTTTGATTTCCCAAGAGCATTGTTTCTCATCTGTCTATACTCTTTCATATGACAAATATTGCACATAGTTCCTCTTGGGTCTGTTCGTTGCCTCCATTGTGATGATTCGGTTGCGCCACACTTTCTACAAACGTAATTTTTATTCTTACGAGCCTTAGATTTCTTCCTCGGCTTCTTTGTAGGTGCTTCCTCTTCCTGTTTTTGTGGAGTAGGTTCTTCTACTTTCACAACAGGCACATCATTCACAGGAACATGTTCCTTGTGAATTATAGCCGATAACAATTCAGTTAAACTGATATCATTGTCATCCAACTGTATAGTGATGTTCATTTTCACCATTCTGTGAACCATACATTTTCAATACATTGCAACGTGTTTGGTTCGGTTCTGTGAGCAACGTAATCTTTGCATTACAAACCGTCTGTTTGCTCTAAGGAGAGGCACAGTATTGATTCGGGGACTGCTCGCACCCGATACTTCCCATCTTTGGAAGTGGCAGTTATTGCATAGGACGACTGCTCGCATCCTCTCTCCTATGAGCATACACATGAGTTGTAACTCGGAGGGTATGTTTTGCTCTATGGACTCAAGGTCCGTCAATTTCTCTGAAATGGTCTCTATCAACTTTCTTGAATAGTCTACGGGTTTCGGGCCACGCCCATATCCCGCCAACTTTCAGCATAGAAAATTGTTGATTCAACCATACACGATTAATTTCGTGCTGTTGTTCCAGAGTCGGCCCACCTTCCTTTGATAAGTCTCTGATGTTGCCGTATCCGCCAGTTCTGGCGAAGTCCGCCGAAAGTTCATCCGGCGTCATGAAATCTCCAATGAAATTCATCTGTGAACCTTTCTGGCCATGTGTATTTCCCATGTAATGGTTCGGTTCTATGAGCATTCATAAGTTATGTAACACAGGTTATTTGTTTGCTCTATGAGGCATCAAGCCTCGGTTCCGCTATACAGAGTTGTCTGCGTCTCATCAACTGATTGAGGCATAGACAACACCACGTCGTCAAAACCGAGATGATTCCCGTCTTTGTCGGTGATTGCGAAGTCAGATATGCGGACTCCATGTTGCTGGAGGAATGCACGTAGGTCGGCAAACTCTCCAAAAACGAGCGTGGCTTTCCATGCTCGTGTCGCTGTCTTTTCGTTAGACATCTGTGAACCTTGCCCGCATGGTGCATTACAAAAGGTATGATTAGGTTCTATGAGGCATCAAGCCTCTGCTCCTGCATCTTCCATTTGACATGAAGTGCAGTGTATTTCCATTTCACGAGATGACATTCGAATCATGGTTTCTTCATTCCATGAATACATTCCATCCCATTCTTCAGATTCAGTAATGATGAAGTTACCAGTATTCCATTGAACGGTTTGGCCCACTAACATGGGCTTATCCAAGTTCAAAAGACGGTAAGCATTCATCTCGTTGATTACTTGACTTGCGGCCTTCGCAAATCGAGTATCTACCCCTCTCATTTCGATATCGGGTATCCCGTAATTTTCATACATTCCAATGGAGTAAAGCCACATGGTTCCTTCTGGGAACTCATTGTCTTCTCCGTCTGGAGTTATGATTACGCTCGTAGTCGAGCCAATCACTTCACGAGTCTTCTCATAGGAATCCTCGTCTTCTTTGTCTGCCGTCTTAGGCATTCTAAGACGATTTGAATATCGTCTACTTAGTCGATGTATTTGTTTGCAATTGCTGTTAATTCAGTCATGGCAATTTTGTCTTTGCCACAAAGTGCATACATTTCATCTGTCTCGCAGAAAATGACTTGACCTCCCTTGTAGGTCTTACCGTTGTATTTACAGGTGTCACCTTTCTCTCCTTGGAGTTTGTGCTTCTTAATGTGAGCCCATAATTTCTTTACGATTTCTCCACGAGTTAATTTCTTTGAACCCACAATATCTGCAAGGGGTCCGACTGGCTGAACTTTCTTTTGTAGTGCACTTGGCATGTTATCTGCCAAGTTACAATCAGCCATAAGCGATTCGCTCTGTGAACCATTCACCATATATACAATTCCGGCCATATGTTGTGGTTCTATGAGCATACGGTGTTTTTAACATTACATCCTGCATGTTTTGCTCTATGGCCTCATGCAGAGACCGGGAGTTTGTGAAGAATCTTCTTCTTCGCAGGGAAGTATTCAACCTCCCAAGAACAATCGCATTCTGAACAAGCGAATATACGCTTTGGATTGGAGTCTGGCAAATATAATTCGCCGGGGTCAATCATTACCGCTTGGGTGTGTTCAGAACAACAGATTGGACATACTAATGATGTGTGCATCATCTATGGCCATAAGGCCGTCAACCATACGAAGGGTCAAACGAAGGACTTGTGTCCTTGTCTTCTTTCTCTTTCTCTTCATTCAGCATGATGGTCTGTTCGTCCACATCAATGCGAACAACAAGACCACTCCAGTCAAGACCGAGAACGCGAGGCTTGAGTGCCCCGATGTCCTTTCCGTCTTTCAAACCATTTCGTGAAATTGCTGTCAAGAGTGTTTGTGAAGCATCCGATAGGAACGCTCCGATGAATCCCTTCATATCCTCGATTGCAGAACTCAAGTCATCTCGAGCCTTGTCGTATGCTTTATTTTCCGGCATACGATTAACAATCATGTTCTTCCTTTGTAGGAATACGCCAATAGCGTTTTTCATTCGGCCATCATTCATCAATTCGTCAATTGGGTCCCATGAACCTTCTTGCATTCTTTGACGCAAACCATCTCGGTCATTGTATAGGTTGTCTATGTCTTCCACCAATGATTGGTAGAGTTCTGTAAAGACCTCAAATACAGATGCCGGTGTGGTATTCCGAATATCTCGACGAACCACATAGCCTTGTCTTGCTACGTCGACTTCGTCAAGATAGTTATCTCCAGCCTCTTTGTAGGCGTGGTAGATGGAAAGGGCAGATAGACATTCGTGTGTCCTTAGTGCCCTTTTATCGTCATTCCATATGACTCTCATCCTATGGTCGATGTATCGACCGGTTATGAACTCTAACGAGTCCTCTTATCGCCTGTTACCCAAAGTGGGCGTGCGACATAGTCCAAGTGGCCAAAAGCCCCATTGCCGTTAGTGACTTTGATTGTAAATCCGCCACCTCGTGTAACATGGAATGTAGGAGTATTTCCTTCAATTCTTTCACAATTAACCTCATACTTTTCGGCAAATTCTTCAGAAGAAATAATTTGCTTATTTGTCATTCGAGGCGTCTTGTTTATCCACTTAACGTGGTAGCACTTTTCCATTCCCGAGAGTTCTCTCGGAGGGTCTTTTAGAAGCAAGTCTGCTTCGTGCCCTTTCCATGTGTGGTAGTCGCCCGTATCATACGGCACGACCAATCCGGTGTCTGCACCGGTTTTGATGTATGTAACGCATACCATCTATGAGACTCAAGTCTCGGGTTGAGGATATAGGTCCTGCCATACGGTAGGGTCCCAATCTTCAACCAATGGTGCTTCTGCTACCGGTGGAATGTCCATCCCCGGTGTGAGAAGTATTCGAGTCATGTCCGTCACAAGTTGACGAACTCTCGATTTCATTTCTTCGTCATAGACTCCTGCGAAAGTGTCGGTGTCCATGCAATAGTGTCGATAAGCACTCATTAGGGCTTCTCGCACTTCAAATATGCTATCTGATAGCATCTAAGGACCTTGCGGCTTTGATGTAGTTCGCATAGTGTGGTTCGGTCCAAAAAAAATACGTGACACAACGATTGCCATTCAGCATCGCCATGTCACGCAAATTTTCTGTGGTGGACAGGAAAAGGGATGGGATGCACCACATAAACGGCACTCTCTGCTTCCTGTCCAACCTATGGCCGTAAGGCCCGTAACCCAGCCCCTTACTCGCCGGTTACGTCTCCGCTTGATACATCAAAAGATTGCCACAATACATGTCACCTGTTGGTAACTTGTTCGAAGTGGGTGTTTTGATGAAACATCATTCATGAGTTGTGGTTAAGGATGGGATTGCACCTGCATGTCAACGCAACTGTTTCTTTGCTCGTCCGTAAAACGAGAACGGTGCAACCGACTTTACAATTACTGCTAATATCCTCGACCACACCCATTCAGAATGCAGTCTTCCTCTTCCTATGTGCCACAAGGGCACGTTATATCGTCAAGCAAAACCTCGGTTTGGCTTGAAAGCCTCGAACGTTGATTTACCATCAACTGTGTTCTCCGGGGTGTTTGCGATACGCATTGTTCCGTTGCCAACGAATTCACGCATAGCCTCGATGTCTGCCTTCCTCGTTTCGGAGGTAGGCTTCATACCTGTGGTTGGGTTAAAGACTTCGTTAAAGTCTTTGATTGTCACAGGTCGGTTCTCTTCGAACCCGAGGTCCATCGCCTCTTCGACTGCTTGCTCAATGTTACGACCACTGAAACCTTCGGTCTTCTTAATGAGTTTCTCCATAATGGATTCATCATTAGCAATTTCCAAAAGTCCGTTGTTGTCGCTTGCGTTCAAAGTGAGGTGGATATTCAGAATACCTTCTCTCTCGTCTGCGCTTGGCAAGTCAACGAACCAGCGACCTTCAAATCGGTCAACCAGTTCTGGCGGGAATTTGTTCATTTGATTCGCAGTGAAGATGAAGTATACACCAGCCTCGTTGTCCTGCATGAATGAAAGGAACTGCGCCAGAACGGCGTCGTGTGCTCCTCCATCTCTTACAGAATCTTGAGAACCAAGCAACTTCTCGGCTTCGTCGATAAAGACCACACAGGGTCCATTCGCTTCAGCCATATCAAGCAACTTTTGTGTCTTCTCTTCTGATTCGCCCACCAATGACCCTTTCAAGTCAGGTGCTCGAACAGCGATAATGTTCATGTTCCACTCTTTGGCCGTAGCCTTAGCGAGTAGAGTCTTCCCACAGCCGGGGACACCAGCAAGTAGCATTCCTCGCGGTGCGCGACGGAATCCATACAAGCCAGCGGCGTCAGTAAATCGACGCTTTCGGCGGCGAGCCCATTTCTTCAGTGGTTCAAGACCACCGATGTTGTCAAAGGACTCTTTTGGCGTGATGAGTTTGAAACCAGCCTGTTCGACCAACTTTGCCTTCTCTCGAAGGATAAATTGGCCACTCATATCGGCATTATTGGCAAGACTCATACACAATAGATTTTCAAATTGTGTAGAAGTCAAACCGGCTCCAGCATCAGCAACGTCTTCAATGTCGACGTCTGTCATGTTTGCGACTTTAGGATACGACTGTATACTGCTTGCGTCTTCTTCAATACCTTCCTTCATGTATCGAATCTTTTCGATTCGAGACTCCTTGTTAGGAGGGTGAATTCTGACACGGTATACAAAGCCGTCCAACTCTGCTGGAACATGCCAGCGAGTTTCGTGCAAGATGATGATTTGGACGTATTTTGCCATTCCAGCAATACGTTCACAAGCGCGAGCCAATCTATCAACGTTCTCTTCCATGTCGTCTGCACCGAGACCTTTTTGGGTCCCTTGCAACGGGTTGAGATGATAGTGCATATCTCGCAAGATGAACTGCGCAGGTCCGTCAGCCTTCCAGTCCCAATTTTCAATATATTCAATTGTTTCTCGGAAGGGGTCGCCTGTCTCTTGTCCATCACATAGGATAATCTCGGTCCCATGGTTGGGAGCCGCAATTTCCAAGTCTTCATCTTCCGGACCTTCGACCCTATTCACAATTTGGAATTGTTGAGGGTGTCCGCCCGGGTAGTAAAGGTTCCATTCACGGAAACCTTCGTCTGCTTGTCGCCATACAAACGTCTTGGCCTTCTTGTTCATGGGGACTCGAATAGGTCCCCCTTCGGGGCCCTTTACTCTCATCTCCGGAACGGTCGTCAGACCAAATTTCAATACTTCAGCGATTGTAGCATCAACCTCTGATGTATGTGCGGCCACGATTGGAACGTGTGCCGTCATAGCCCCGTTAAGGGTATCTCCGAAATCTTTAGATTCCATTCTGTGTGACTTAGTCACGTATAACCGAGGGGTGTTTAACCTCGAGGCGGTGGGCTTCGTGTGTAATGCGCTGATAACGCTTCCCGGGGTCGGGGACACACTGCTAAACAGCCCTCCAAAACGCATACGCATACGCCATCGTAATTGATTGCAAGTCCAAGCAATCTTACTACCACGCTCTTGCACAAGCAAGAAGATTGGAAAGAAGAAAGACACAGCCTTCTTCGTTACCATCATTTAGTAGCAGATATGCTTTAGAATATGTTCTTGACATGGTTCTGAAACAAGGCAGAATCGTTTCTCGCCTCTTCTTTCTTCCGAACAAAGTAGTGCTCACAGAGGTCCCACCGGGGTGGAACGTTTGAAGCGACCTTTCATGTCAATAATAGTCTTAGAATATGTTTCAAGCATTAGTCCAACCCGCATATGCTGGAAGAACATGTTGTTCTTCTTGCGCATGCGTGAAGCCGGTTTGTTATTACGTAGATTTCAATGTCTATTCGATAGACTGCTCTACATTTTTGTGTTCTCCCTGACAATAAAGTCAGGTCACCGGGTATACTTCCACTCTTGAATAAGAATGTCCTATCCTTATGTTATTCTTCAAAGACTATGTTTCTCACGACCTTTCTCAAACTCAAGCCGAGCCGGCTTGTCGTAATACGGTCGTAATTCCATTTTCTTTAGTTTGCAGTTTTGACCAACTAACATCATGAGACGCGAGCGTGGCAAAACTTATTCTTTACAATAGTTAATACACTTAGAATATCTTTGTTGACTATATTGGCTTTATCTACTCTATCAATAGAGTGACTACCATCATCATCGATATCACTGCCCTGTTGAATTACTTATCAACAAGAATTTTGCAATTGCAAATTGCCTTTCCGTATTCACCTTTTGTGGATACTCCTCTGTTCGAAGAGCCCCAGTTGAGATGGCCACGGGGTGGGGATACCCACCAATTGTGCTTAGAATATCTTCTTACCCTATATTGCAGGTTATGCCCAGAGTATCTCTGGATTACTTGTGACGTCAGTATGATGCCACTGTATTAGCAAAACTCTTGAGGAACTTTGCTACCTGTTTATGGGAATGCAGTATCGTTCAATACCACAATTTGTCCTTGGAATATGTTTTACAGCAGATATTGTCCCGAAATGTATATATTTCGGAAACCATACCTCTGGTTATGTCCAAGAACACTACCGATTCCATCGCCGAAGAAAGAGAAAATGTAGAAGATTCTACGTCTCTTTCCAGTGATGGTGGTGACACCTTGCAAGAGGTTACAACCTTACATGCAGAGTCACTTGGAACCAACGAGATGTCTTTACCTTCCACCTCAAGTGAGGAGGACGGGTTGGACGAACTTTCCTTAACATCCCAGCCAAATAATGGTGGGGACGCCGCTCCCTCATCGGAGGGTAAGTCGCAGTTACGCAACTTCCTTTCCGTAGCGAAAGCAAAATGGGACAATGTCCCACAAGGATGGATGCAACAGAAGACAAGTAGAGAAGATTGAGTGCTCGTCAGAGACCTCAGTCTTCTTTAGTTGTATCCTTACCGTCTCGGGTAAGATACATCTTGTCGGTGTCAAATGTTTATATGCAGGCTTAAAATTCCTGTCTTTATATACTGTCGACAAAAAACGCTCTAAGAATTCCTCTTAGAACATCTTTCTGTTACATCTCCATTGTTTAACCGTAAGACACGTAGTCTTCTCTGGCTCAATAACAAATGGTTCTTCATACCAAACGAATGGTTTTCCCAATACTTAGGACAACTGTTGGTTAACAACGGGTGTCAAGATACCGGTAAATATTCATTGGATGTTCGTTGATTAAGTCATTATAAGTTGCAAGACTATATTCCTGCACTATAATTTGTTTTTATCATTCGATAGATATCCATGGGCCCTAACGTTACGATAGGACCTTTGTGCACGCCGTGCATAATAGTCGTTAGAAGATATTCCAACGCCATATGCTCGTCATAGACAACTTACACGTCTTTCATGCATGCCGCGGCACGAGTATTCGTATCTCGCGGGGATGTGCATGAGTGTATTGTGCGTAGGTGGAGTATTCATTAGAATTCGCTTCTTGTCGCTTCTAAATTTCGTTCCAGACGTAGTCTGGCGAGAAATTTTGTGCGACCCGCGAGATACGAATACTCGTATGGTCATCGAATGCATTGCACTCTCGCAATGCCTCGAGTTTTCACCCTAAGAACATGGGGCCGTTTACCAGACGGTGGTATTCCCATATTCGGTTCAGAAGATTTCGCCTGCGGCTTATAACCGCTTTAGCAAAGTCCGTGATAATTGAGTTTGTGAAATGGTTGCGACACCATATTCCGGCACTCCGAGGCGGTGAAACCCCGTCAAACATGCGGCTCTCGCCCTCTATTGTCGGACCCCTCGATGCGGCATCACCCGTTCACCGAACGACACACCACTGTTGGCCTTTCGACCAAGACTTATACGCAGACGTTGCGGTCTTCTTACTATGTGGTGTGTCTATTTTAATATCGTCTGCTTTCTATGAGGATAGTGCTCAGAGTCAAAAACAGGAGAGCACGGACGTTTTGTCTGTGGTGCTGTAATTGAATTTTGCCGTTGCCTCTGTCGCATTACATCTCCCAAGGAGACGTAATTACGATTCGGGTCTTTGCGTTCCATAACCTCCTCCTCACGAGGATTATGCTCGCCCCATTAGGGCAAGGGTTTCAAGTGCGTATGAATTGAACTAATTCAATTCACACGCAAGCGTATGGGTTGTTATACTTCCATCTATGGAGGATATTCCTCCGGTCAATTACCCAACTGAATGTTGCGTTTTGCCTTGACCTTTTTCTTTCGAAACTCTGGTTTCAACTTCTTCGACTCGACCTTACCGAGAGCCTTTTCAAACTCTGCGGTGGCAAGTGAACAAGCGTCACCTTCGAAATTCAGCGCATCAATACTGATGGGCACATCGGGGTCATCCACAGGGATTAGAACCTCGATTATTTCTGATTTCGTTTTACCCATTAAATCACGTCCTTTGGTAACGTAGTCGAGCGTATCGAACACTCTTTCCGTTCTTATCCTTCTTTGTGATAATGTCGTTCTTCTTACTGATGTCTTTGAAGCCTCGCAATCGCTTGTTCTTCTTCAAAGTCTTCTTCATCAGATTCTTAGTGTAGAGTGGCTTAATCATTCCCTCTACTGCGTTAGAACCGGTTCGCCCTTGGTCGTTCGTTGCTTCTGGGTATGTGCAAGCATACCAATCAGAAATCATCGCATAAGAGCCATCGGCTCTCTTGATGAACCCAATATCATAGTTTCCTTGCTTTTCGATATTTGGGTTTCGGAAACGAACAACAACGTGGCAGTTACGGGGCTGTTGCCCCGGCCATCCACGGCATTTAGCGGTTCCTTCTTCGCTAACAAGAATTGTGGCTTCTGGCCACAATTCCTCCAAAGCCGACACCATTTCAGTAGTGTGTTCACTGCTGAATGCCGACTTTACTTCAGTGTAATGACTCATGTCTTTACCTCTACGGCGAGAGTATATGAATATCTCGCCCAAAAAAATAAGCGATGACTGCGTTTCCGCAGGCATCGCCTTGTATGTTTACTGTGGCCATTGGCCGTCTCAAAGACTGTCCAAAGAGACCCCCGAACGAACGGGTGGAGTCTGGGTAACCGTGAAACGGTCAGAGCAGACTCTCCTATCAGCGAAGGAGCCTCTTTTAGAATCCGGTGTTGGAACCGGCATAACGACAGGAAAGCCATAGGCTTCTGCCGCATGTGCAGACCCGAGCACGAGAACGTCGATTGGAACGACGTCGAGGAACGCAATGCCCTCTGCTCGCGGCATCTTCGCAATCGTCACAAACGTGAGGTCGCTGAAAATGTCTTTCGGGTTAGCCTCGTTTTCGACAAAGTCACAGTTGAGGCTGATGCCGCAAGACGGCACCGTAGTCCCATCGTCGAAGACGAAGGAGTGGGGTGAACTGTTAAGCACCCGGACGCCGTTCTGAAGAACGACTATACCGTCATTGACGGCTTGCGTGTAATCAATAGTGTTAGTATCGGTTTGCACTGGGGGGGCCATTGGCCCCCGACATCACTCATCTTCGCTCTTGTCAGAGCGTCGACCAGCACGACGGTTAGCGGACATGTCCACCTTTCTCGTCGCCTTCTTTGAGCGTTTCTTCGCTTTATCTTTCGATTGCGAAGGAACTCCCCATTGTGCTTGGTTCATCCGGTCAATAACTTCCTCGACGGGAAGATGCATGTCCGGTTCAAGGATTTTATTCATCCTCTTTTCGTCACCAAGAACCTCTTTCAGACGCTTAGGGTCTGATGGGAGTTTTGCTCCCTCGGTTTCGGGTATCTCACGCTGAATTACGTTGGTTTCCACCTCTGTGGGCGTTCCAACATCATCAATGTGCAACTCATCTCCCTTACGGGATTTCATGTTGTATGCTTCGGAGCGGAATGGTGAATTAGCCACCTTTCCTCTTCCTCCTCCATTGACGACGGCAATGAAAATTTTGCCGTTGTTTCTTACAGCGTATTCGATGTTAACGAAGTCGGAACGAGAAACAATCTCGCCGTCTTTATCCAACATCTTGTAAGATACTCCACCTTTGAGGCGGTATAGGGCAGGGAGCCTTGCGGCTTCCTTGCGTGCTCGACGTTGCATGTGAGCAGAAACGAAGGCATCCTCTGTTTTACACAGAATAGATTCACCATCCACTTCAATTGTCGGTGCCTTTCGGTCATTCGACATTGCTTTCCATGCAACGCTGGCCGCATGTGCGTATTGTTCATCAGAGAGGTCTGGGTATTTCGCTTTTTCAGCGTCAACCGTTTCCTTCTCCCAATCAGCACGAATGCGTTTGAGTGCACGAGTATACGATGCTTTCGCATCTTTTACCCATGATTTGTTCGACAGAGAACTCTTGTCACGAATGTAATCGCTAACGAATTCAGTGTCTTGGGTGACCCTTACTGACTTAGCACCCGTTAGAGGATGGTTGTTCAGTATCTTCTCGACAAATGAAGCCGAGATTAGGTCGTCCGCGTGTAGCATTCTTAGAATACCAACAACGGCTCTCCAATCACGACGTAGTCGAGCGGTTTGGGTCAACATAGACTCGACAGAGCCGGCTGTTGAGCCGTGCAGGTCGAGTTGGCGAATTCCAAGGTTTCGAGCCTTGTTTTTCGCATCCCATTCGTAAGCACCTTCAAGACATTCACGAATAACAAAGTAGTAATGGTGGACTTGAGCAGACTTTGGAAGTTCTACCCAAGGAACCATTGGTGCCTTGCTGTTCCGAGGAATTCTACCTTTCGGCATCATCTTCGGTTTCGTGTTTTGCTTGCCAGAGGCTTTATCAGCACTCACTCGGTGAGTGTTGTGTCTCTTTGACTTACGATTTCCGATAGGAGAGCGATGGTTGTAACCATTACTGCTCCCACCTTTGAGGTCATCACGAGAGGCTGGTTTCCCGCGCCCCTGCTTGTGGTTTCCTCGCTTGGAGGCATTGCCTCCCTTTCCGGCATTACCGGATTTGCGGTTGTTGTTTGTCTTTTTGTTTGACATTTTAACCTAAGAGATTCGAGTTCGTTCATTCTAAATAAATTTCATATTCTATGTTTCGAATCCCAAAAAAAAGAGTGAACTTCAATCCACTCTTGTTTTAGTTGTTGTAGTGCTCGGAGGATATCCTCTTCGCACCATGTCGCCGTGAAGTGCTTTCAATGATGCAGTTAAGGAAGATGTTCCTTCCTTGTCTGCTGTCGTAGTTGCTTTCACAAAGCGTGGCGGATGAAATAAGTTCATCATCTACGTGTGTCCATCCGGGGAGGCATGGGGAGGCTCTATTGACAGAGAATTTAACGTCTTACGGCTACATTCTCCAAGAGCATTTGAGTTATTCACAGGAACGGAACTAACCGTAAGACGTTCATTGGTGATAAGTCATTATCGTTGATACGTGTCCATTCCTTGTTTCGGTAAACGACTAAAACGCCGACCCGCTTATTCAGCGGTCCCTCAGTCCAATTGATACCTTTCGGCCCGTCCGGTCTTAAACCGGCAGGTCCACAATTCAGAAAATCTCGTTCGAGTGTTAATCTACTAAAGTCCGATTTCTCGGTTGTGTCAGATGCCGACCTTTTGGTTTTCACGTCATGGTCGGTGGCCTGCGGTTATCAACCCGCAGGCGCGTTAGAATCACCGGGAACCCCGCAGTGTTAGTGCAGGCCCAGCATGATTCCGTATCCCCCCAAGGGGGTCTCCTTTCTCCACTACTCCTTCTGGTGCCAGCCAGAATACGGCAGTAATGTTTCCAAGAACAACCGGGTTTCCTCTTCCCGGCACATCTTCTTCGCCCGAAGGCGAACACGTCCATAGCCCCGGGTTGATTACCGGCAAACTATTTTCCTGTCTTTTTTCTTCTTGTGTTCAATTGCGCATTATGGTCCTTTTGAACGGACCATACCCAAGCCCTACCTTGGGAGTCTTCATGCTACTCCCCGGTAAGACACACAATCCACACTCCAACCGGCCAAGCCGGAGGGGTGGTGTCCCCTACGAGACCACAATTAGGTCGGCTTTCGCCGAGGACCTCTGATTAGGCCAACCTCCGAAGAGGCACTTGTGGGTTTACACGTAGGTATTCTGTGGGGATGCTCGGCTTCGAGCAAACTCCCTTCTATGAAATAACACTAACCCGAGTGACATTCGGAATTAGTATTCCGCGACACTCGGGTTATGAAGGATTCTGGATTGGTGGTCCTCTCCTCCTTCATTATATGAGTGTGCGTGAGGCACATATGTTGTGCCCTGTTCTATGGTTTTTTTTGGCACATATGTGCGATTAACCTTGATACTGCTTAGAAGCATTCAACATGCTGTCTGCAATTTTCAATGCTTCTTCGTAGGACTTAACTTGCCCTCCGACATAAAGCATGGCCGCAACGGTGCATCGGACTTGGTAGTCTTGCATGTCACTCCATACTTCGGATTGTCTTTAACAGTTTTCTGTGGCCATTGGCCGTTAAGAATCAATTATGATTGCGTATTACGCCATCATATCGAATAGGGATTCTTCGGTAGAGTATTACTTCGTTTTCACATTCCACCCTTTCTATTTGTGCTTCCCTTATCGCTTGTTTTGCTTCTTCTCTTCGTCTTCGCTTCTCTTCAGCCTTAATATGGGCTTTTCCGCTCCAACGAGACTTGCGTGATGGATTTCCTCTGTTACCCATGTTGCTCTGTGGCCATTAGCCGAGTTGCATGATGACGGTCGTGAAAAGACCGAACATCATCAAAGTCATGCAGACCACGAAAGTCTGCGTCTTCGATTTCATACTCATTTTAATCTACGCTTGGATGTCTGGCACCCACCTAATCCTCCCGTCTTGGGAACGGCAAGGACCGAAGTCCGAGGAAGTCAAGCGGTGGAAAGCCTCCACCCAAGCGAGGTTGCTACGAGGCCCCAAGGGAGCGACCCTCGGACGATTAAGGCGGGTTATTGCCACCTCGTAACTACCAGACTATGGTCCATTGGACCGTTACTCAATTTCTTCCCCATACTCGGGTTCATAACGAGACTGCATTTTGCAGATGGTATCAACATCCACTCCATGCTTGTTTCGCTCGGCGAGTGTCGGGATAGAGGTCGAATCATGCAGACCGGGGGCCATGCAAATGATTCTCACTTTGTATCCCATCTTTTGGGCGAGGAGAGCATAATTCATATACTCCCATCTACACATATTCGTGTTGTCTACAATCACCAATTCCTCTTCAGCGAAGAGAAGGTTGACGAAATTATAGTAACACTCTTGATGTGCCATGGGAAGTTCCCATGGTTTGAAATTGTATTCTCCATCTTCACCATAGAAATGGTGGTCCGCCGAACACACGGCGGCGTTCGGGAACCTTTTAGAGATGGAAGTTGATTTGCCACTTCCGGGCAAACCACGATAGATGATTACCGTGCCTTTCTTTTTCGGCTTTTGAGGTTTAGGGTTGTAAGCCTCTACCTCATTTTCGTTGAAGAAATTACGGGGTGAACCGTAATATTCCTTCATATACCGAATAACATCGGGACTGGCATTGCCAATCATATCATCATAAATGTCTTTTTTAGAGAACATCTGCGACCCATTGGGTCATTCTTCTTCGTTAGATGGTTGGATTTCTCTCAACTTCTCTGCCTTACGGGCACGAAGAGTTCGACGGCGAGCCGCCTTCTTGCCCGGTTGTTCAAGCCGGACAGCGATAGATTTGTCACAGTGTGGACATTTCATCTGTGGTCCATAGGACCGTCTGGCATCAAGCCATTTCGTCTGACCAATCATCACGCTCTCGGTTGGCGTGTGCTGATGCGGCCATCATGGCCTCCATCATAGTCAGACGAGCAAATATGTGAGCGCACACAAATGTAGGGCCGATGATGCTTCCCCTTCCGGGTAGTGCAACTTCGACCACGACATCGTTGAGAGCAACGCCATCAATATTCAACGTTACTTCTTTACCGATATCTTCGGTTGTGTATGCTTTGTCGTTTTGCTTCGACATCTGTGGTCCATAAGACCGTTTCAAGCAAGACCAAGGAATTCATCCCAACATTTGTCGGAACAGATTCCTGTTTGGTGTTGCTCTCTTTGAATAGCGGTGCCACCATTGGCAACTGCTTCTTCACGAGTAGGGAAATCGGTCTCGTAGACCTTTCCACAATTCGGACAACTTTTTTGTGTCATCTGTGAACCTTACTTTTCAAATATATTACATTGGCTCTGATTTGGTTCTATGAGCATTCGCCGCTTTTGCAGTTCCTCATTAATAGCGTGCTCTGTGAACCATTCGTGCATAGTGCAATTCTTGTATGATGGTTGGTTCTATGGCCATTGGCCTTTATTCTGCTGGATTAACCAAAATATATCTTGGTTCATTCTCAACATATTCTGGAGAGCGGAAACTTCCTTTCACTCCACAAGTAGGGCATTGCATGCGTCCAGCAAATGGAACGTAGTCACTCATTTTGTGACCACATATTTTCCATGCGCTACCCTTTTCAATACGTGCATAACACAGCATCTATGGCTCATTGAGCCGGAACAGCATTAATACGTTCCATGTAGCCAATGAAGGCTTGAAAGAGTTCAATATTCATTACCTGCTTACTGGAAGTAATCATCAAACTCTTATCATCAAAGTGGATTGTTACCAATCCATGTTCAGTCTCAAAAGACATCATTCTATGGCCACTGGGGCCGTTGTTTTTCTTCAAACGAACGGAGAGTTCGGGAAGACAGTTGGCACCTCAATGATGTTTTCACTGTCTTGGAAGAAAGCCTGTGGTGGCGGTGATTCACCTTGTTCAACTTCCCACATAACTTGATGCAGGTGGAACAAGAACAACTTGGCGACATAGCGTCGCGCTCGTGCGTGAATGTGTGCCGGCGGAAGCATAGGTGTTCCGTCTTCAACAATTGCTTTCTTGGGGAGCGTTGCTCCTCCAAACTTCTGTCCTTTCTTATCGGATTCCCACTCTGAACGTGCCCAATCACTGGCCACTGCTCCAGAATACCACTTGTAGGCATTCGTGTTCTTTCCGATGTTTTTCTTCAAAGCAAGTTCTGCCGCTTTGGCATTCTCACCATTGAAGTTGCGCTCCCATTCTTGGGATTTACGCGCAACGAAGATTTGACCGTAGAAATCGTCCTTATGGTTTTGAACCTTTACGAACGATTCACCCAACTTGTAACACAGCGTTTTGAGTGCTGTGTTCCATGGTCGGCGTGTTTTCTTTTCCCACTGGATGCGAGGATTCATTCCTGCAAACGTGTGCCATTGTCCAGCGTAATTGATAGGCTCGTGGCCACAATTGTCTGTGCAGGCACCCTTTTCAGCGGTGCAAGGAAGGTTTTTCTTGCCCTTGAGTCCGACGTTATGACAACGCCACGGAGCAATATCAAGGTGAGCCATGAATCCAGCCGCAATTACCGGACCAATGCCCGGAATGCTTCGCATCCATTGTCCCACTTTATTGCTCGTGCTGTAAGCATCGAGTGCTCCAGCAATTTGCTTTTCAAGGGTATGAGCCTGCGTGTAGAACCATGTTAGTAGTTCGTGCGGCTCACCGAATTCCTTCATAGTTCGAATCTGGCTGGCGTATTGGATACGCTTTTCCTGCATACGGTAGTATGCATCAACCAGAAACCGAACTTCCGGTTTCTTCAATGAAGATGACGATTTTTTCAAATCTCTCGTCATCTTTTTGATGAGGTCTACCTCATCATACAATTCAATGTCGTCTGACATCTGGGGTCCCCCATTAGGGAACCGAGTCGGTCTTACTCCTCCGACATTCGAGCGTCAACAGCGTCAAAGTATCGCTGATACTTTGCCGCCTCCTTCACCGGGTCTCGACCCGGGATTGGGTTCAGCGAATTGAAGGTCTTATCGGCCTTCGTCACGGATGCGGCATCCATCGAAAGGTTCTGAATCCTCTCGACTTCCCACGCCTTCTTCGCAACTTTGTCTTTAGGGTCATCTTCCGGATGGTCTGGCCGAGGCCAAACTACCGTAAGTTCCATCACTTTAGAAGTAATAGAGCGAGCCCATCTCGTGTTCCCATTGCTGCATATAGCCAGCAAATGGGTGAGTTTTCCTTTCGGGGAAAGGAAGTCCCAAGGCTCTGTTTCAGCACTAATTCCAAACCCATATTTAGTGAGTTCTTCCTTAGCGTAATCCAACATGTGTGGAACGTCTTCAAGGACGTCGTGGCAAACGGCCACGCACATGTTATCAAGTTTCGACCATGCAGGGTCGATTAGGCACGATACACCCAACGGGTGCATAATATACGCGCCTCCAGTTTTACGTTGCTGGTCTTTATGCGCCAGCGACGCCACCCACGCAACCATTGCGTAGGTATGTAGGTCGTCATCAACGACCATGCGGTTTCCATTATCAGTTATGTTTGACATGTTTACTCTGCGACCCATTGGGTCATTTTCCGCGTGTTCTCGCCATATAGGCACGGAATGCCTTTCGGATTTTATCTGCGGCAATCAGTTTTCTTTCTTCTTGTATTCCCGAAAGTGCTTTTTCGAACTCTGTAATAAAATCAGTAACTTCGATTTCGTTAAGTTTTCTCAAGTCAAAAGCGGCAACGCTTTTTCCTGCTCCGGGAATGCCCCTATAAATGGGGGGATTCCTGCTGAATCCATATGTATTGGAATACATCTGTGGCCATTGGCCGGTTACTCCGTCTTGCGGAGTTCGTGAACCCATGCTCCAAAAGAGCCGGGTTTCGCAATTCGAACTGGAAGTGACCCTTCCATGATGAATTCGGCTCGTTCCCACTCGTCAGTAGGCTTGAGGTCCTTATCCACCCAGAGGTGCTTTCTGTCCAAAAAAAATAGTGGAATTTCTTCCATCTGCGACCCATTAGGTCATTCTTCTTCCCCTCCGGGGAAAGTTTGGTTAGGTGTCCATGACTTGACGATGGCAGACAGTCTTGCGACATCTGCCTCCTTAAGCCATCTCCATTCTCTGTCGTCGTTGAAGTATGGGTCACCATTCTTCAGGACGGTCAAGCGGAAGAGCCGCTGTCCACAACCAGCCATCATCAGGCCGACGCAGACTCCCCAACCATTTGCAAAATTCAGTTTTTCTTCATCTCCAAAATAAAGAGATGAAGTAAAATCAATTATTTCTTGCATCTGAGACCCATTAGGTCATTCTTCCTCTTCCCATTCGGGAAAAGTTTGGTCCGAAGACCAAGACTCAACCTCGGATGTGAGTTTACCCACATCGTCATCGGTAAGCCAACCGCGAACGTCGCCCCGAGCAACGGGGTTTTCGTAGTGCAGTCTACCGTCTTTCAAGACGGCCAATTCGGAAAGTCCTTCCTCGGCTCCGTAACCGAAGTCGACGATGGATACTCCCCATCCATTTGCAAAATTAAGTTGCATGGTTTCTGCGAAGTCATTGACTTCATTTATTCACCCTCAATATTCTACCTCTACCGACCACATGGGCCTTCGAGAACATAACACGTGTATATGTTGAACGCACTCGGGTAAGATTTGCATTCGTAGAACGATAGTCATTCTGACATCTGTGGCCCATGGGGCCTTATCAAACCGGCATATTATCCGGTCTGTTTGGCTGGATATGTTGTTCCAGACGGAACCCTCCAGCAACAATGTTCCCCATAAGGAGCATTGTCATTTCGACCATTTCTTGGGTTGTGGTGGCCCACATCCAAGCGGTATTGGTCTCGTGGTCAATAACAAAGTCATTAGCCATTCTGGGGCCCTTTGGGGCCTTTTTTTTGTTTAATATATGCATTACTACCTAATTACTCGCCACCAGTGGTTCTCCTCGGTCATAGACGTTGGGCCATAGTTGGTTTTTCAATAGATTCTTGCTTCACTTAGTTTAATGTTCGAGGCACATTAGGTAAAGTCACCTTGGTGTTCGGTCACCGCCCGCGACCCGCCTTTCAGCGGCCACTTACCAAATTGGCTTACTCTTTACGGTAAGCACAGTATTGGCAAGTTATCGAGGTAACCCCACCGCTGTTTCGCTTAACAGACTCTCTGCGCTTGTTACGCATAGGTTTGTTTGAGCGACCAAACGGGTAGTTGGTTCTCTTCGACATACGTCGCCCACAAGTTTTACACTTCATGGGTTTTCTATGGGTTACAATAACCCAAAAAATCAACCGTGTTGTAATAATACAACACGGTTAATGTGTGATATACGAGTGCCCTCCAACTCATAATCTGTGCGACCTTTTCAATAGCGAAGGATTTTTGAGTTTGTCTCAGACCTTGCCATTATTCGCACTCCTTTTGATGTTCTCAGCCTATTGGGAGCGTCGAATGCCCTTGAGTTCAGAGGGGACTTACATTAACTTTAACCAATTACGACCAACATCATACTGTCGTAATTGATGATTAACATCACCAATTACGACCAATCTAAGTCAACTTTACGCAAGGTCTGTTATGCGAGAGGTATTGTTGACTGACTTTTACCTCCAGTAGACGGAATCGTCGTTCTACTCGCCCCCTTTGGAGGTCTTGGTTTTTCTATACGCAACAGTGTGTGCCGAGAGTCATTGGGCTTGAGCCCTCTCCTCGAACGATTGCACACTACTCGCCACCATACTCGCATAAAACGGGTAATGGTCACGCAGTTGGGCCCAAGTTAGGTCATACCGGATTCCCATCATTTCGAATGATACTCTTCCAGTTGGGTCCTTCTTGGCCTTCGAGTTGACTACGGGTGGCTTAGGAATAGCACGGCTGGTAGCCATGGCATATTGCCCAAGTTCGAGTCGACGCAAAGGTCCCCAGAACATTTTTGTGTATATTTTGCTTGCTTTGTTTGATTTCTTATTTTTGTTCATATTTATCAATCCTGAAACTATTGTTTCTGTGAAGTCATTAACTTCGTCGAAGATTAGTCTGAAATGAGATTCAAACTTGGTCTTCATGCGATATCTTGCATCGACCACGCTGGCAGTCAGAGCAGGTGTAAAGGGTGTTAATCTCTACATCGGCCCATATAGGAGTGCCGTTGACGTGACCGACTACTTTAGAAATAGTTGGCATGTTTATCTGTGGAACCATAGGCTCCGTCACTCGGAATCAAATACTCTGATTCCTCGTCGTGGTCGAGTAGGATTATTTTCATACTCTCCGACGTAATACGTGTGGTATTCGTCGCCAACCAAAACGGTGACATTGAACGACCGCCCAGAGCCGTCCTCGCGTTGAATGGACTGAATTAGTCCAACGTTCTCAACGCCATTTTCGTGCACGATGATTCGTGCAGGGCTTTCTCTCATTGAGAGAAACAACATGTCGATGTTATCGACATGACGATTATCAGCATAAAGGATGCAGATATTCATCTGTGGCCCGCGGCGGCATGTTCTAACGGGGCCCACTTTGCTACACCGCACAATGACATCAACGGGCATCCACCCTCCATCATCGGTTCCTAATTGCGCAAAGTTGTGTATTATAAATTCAAGGTTTCACCTCCTTGTGATATGTGGGTTCCCCCACAAATCTGAGGATGATTTAGCAAGTGAGTTTTTTAATTCTCAACAGAGGTCTCTCATGGACATATCTTGAGTTCCGCTTACATGGCTCATCCCAACCTAAGACCCCAATGGGGCCATAAAAAATAGCCGACAGTCACGTTGATTTCTCAAAGTGACCATCGGCTTTACTGTTACAACTTTTCTGTGTTGTATGTGTTCGGACAGTTCCGTCCATCTCTCCTCTGCCTGCTTGCAATTAAATGCAGTTTACGCAGATTCTACATAAATGCAGAATCTTTGCAAACACAGACAGTATCAACAAGATGTCTTTCCCTGCCCAATCTGTGAGGGACCCTCTATCCCTCTCTTTCTGTTTACCGTTCTTCTTATTGTTTTTTACGACAAAACAAGACCGGTTAGGCGTCTGTGAAGGAGTTGGTTGTCTCTGAGGGGTCCTTTTAGGATACTCCCCTCTCCTCCTTCATTATATGAGTGTGCGTGAGTCACATATGTGATGCACACATCTCTATTTACTACGTTCGAATACTATTTTTGGCACATATATTTGCAAATATATGTTCAAATCTAATATTCGAACTCCCATCCCTACCTTGTGTATTACATATTCTCGGTCTTTTGGACTTAAAATATGTTCTACACATCACCGAAGACGAATTTCGGATTACTCTGCCTCGCCGGCAGATGTGACATAGGTCTTCTGTATCACTGTATTCCTATTCGGTTCATATACTCCTTAGCACCACCGAACCGTGTCTAAGGGATTGTCAACGCACCTGTCGTTTGGGCAGAGACAGTTCTCTACCTCCACAACAGTCTGTTTGTGCTCTAATCTGTGACCCATTGGGTCATCATGAGAGTCTTTCCATAGTCGACGCCCACTCTGATGGGTCGATTTCTCTACCATCATAGTCGTTTTCGTCGACAAATGTTCGGATGAACATTATGGAGTATTGGGGGTTAGCCAAGTCATACCATATGGTTGTTCTCTCATCAGCGGCAGGACCGCTGAATGACAGGCCATGGGCCTGTGTTCCAGAAACCGCTTGCTTCGGTTCATGAGGCAAGTTTGAAACTGCCTCAAGGACTTCCGCCTTGGTGTCTGCTTTGATAAATGCGTAATTAAACGACATCTGTGACCCATTGGGCCAAGTTATGCTTCTTGAGTCATCTCGAAAATGAATTCCGGATGCTCAAAGCGGCATACGATGTTACCGTCAAAGTCGAGAAATATATGCTTCTCAACCATCGGGTTGTCAAGTAGGTCTTGAACGTTCATCTATGGCTTTTTGCTAAGGGGAGCCACCCCAAGTTTCTATGTGGTTGCTAAACCACGAGTAATATCAATAATTACTATAACTTCCGCGAGTTTCCTCTTGTGTCAGTATCGCCGGCATGACCCGGGACGACACCTTTGCGTGAGCACAAGCACATTCTTCTTCATCCCTTACGGGATGCCACAATTAAATGTGGTTCGTAGTCGCAGTCCTGTTTCTCAGGAATGTATTGCTAATTGTGGCGTTCCGTGCAGTGTTTCCACTGGCCGGCCCCCGGCCTCTCGACCATTCTACCACCTCGTTACAGTAATCTCCATTACTTTTAGGAGATTTTTTTTTCGCCTACCCTTGGAGGGGTAGGACTTTTGCGATTCCTCAAGTGGCACTGATAAACCCGAAGGTTAGGCCACAAGAGGACAGCAGGCTCAAAAGAACCTGCCTTGGTCTGTGAAGGAGAGAGACGCGCACTTGGTTCTTCCAAGATTTACAATCAATTAGTTGAGAGATTGTAGTCTCTCCTCCTTCATTATATGAGTGTGCGTGGCCTACATATGTGGTGTATCATGCAAGCCTTGTAGAGTAGATGTAGCAGTTGTCACAGAGGGCTTCTTGGTTCAATTGTAGGAATTGGTCACACTTTGCACAGTGTCCTCGGTCTACTACCCACCCGTCTCTGGTCGCCGTCTTACCATATGGGCCACTCATGTTCTCTGGCATAGTCCAGAAAGACTCGGTTTCAGTAGTCCCACGCTTGCGTTCTCTGCGAACCATCTTGAATGATGGTCGCTTTGAAAGAAGATTTGCTAACTTCATCAAGGACATTCCATCCTTGGTGTTGCAATTGAGCCACGTTTCCACAGCCCTAATGGATACTTCGTTTACGTCGTTTTTGATTTGAATATCAAGAAACGCTGATTTGATTTGATTTACTTTCCTGTCACCTTTGGGCACACTATTCACCTTTATCCAAGTCGTGTGCGTCAAGTAAACGTCGCACAACTTCCCACCAAGATTCTCTTGGCCGGCGCAAGTTACTCAATCGGTCATGGTCAAAACGGCGAATTCGGATAGTGGTAAAGGCGTCTTCGACCGATGAATCATTGTTCGCCATTGATAAGTCCAAGACGGTTTCACCTATAACTGTTACTTTTTATGAGAAATAGAGATTGACCGCATTCTTTATGTCCAATATTAACCTGCCACGTCCATGAAGGAATTCGATTTCGACATAACGGTATCAATTAAAGGCAAGAACCTTGAGTCAGTGAAGAATAAATTATCGGGTTGGTTAGAACCAAGCCTCGCACTCAAGAAGAACGACTCAATCACGCTCAAAAGCGTCGATTTGTCCGATAATGCACCTTCTACCAAGAAGCCTGCTACCAAAAAGAAGACTCTTTCTAAGAAAAAGGCGAAAGAAGAACCAGAGGAAGAAGAGTGGGACCCAGAGTGGGATGACGCAGATTGGGACTCCTTAGACGAAGACGAAGACGAAGATTGGGACGAAGATGATGATGTCGATTGGGATTCTTTAGATGATGACGAAGAAGAACCAGAGGAAGAACCAGAGGAAGAACCAGAGGAAGAACCCGAAGAGAAAGAAGAATCTGAAAATTCTGATGACGAATGGGGATTAAACTCTCTAATGAGCAAAGGGAACGACACTTCAGACGACGACGATGACGACGACGATGATTGGGATGACGATTGGGAATGATTTACTCTCAAGAGAAGAAAGCAACTTCGGGTTGGGCGTAGTTGACGTCATTTGTTGCTTTCTTGGTTTGCTTACCGTCTTTCTGGGTGTGTGGATAGACGGTATTAGTCTATTTTTTGTCGGATTATTCTTGTTATCTGTGTTCATGGGTGTAGCGGGGTGGATACGCCTATCTCGGGAAAGGGATATGTCTGACAACAACGTCCCCGAACCATGGCAGACCCACTAAAGCACCGCAGAGTCCCCATTCACAAAGTTTTAACTAAAGCACAAGGCAACCTCATACTCAAACAACAAAAAGTAGACGACATCGAAAGAATGCCTCGCATTCTGTTCAGTGATGCCGTGCTGGTTCGCATGAGAGCAGAAGGACAAGACATGGAAGTTGGAGACATCGTTCAGATTGAAAGAGATGACCTTGTGAGTGGCAAATTACTCACATGGAGGCTGATTGTCAATGACTGATGTGATACTTGAATGTTGGACAGACGGTTCAACAATCAAGAGAAAGAACAGTGGCCGAGGAGACTGCGGAATTGCTTACGCCGTCACAGATGGTAACGACATATTGTTCTGCGGAGCAGAGTTCATAGGCACCCAGACCAGCAATTATGCCGAACTTTACGCTATCATGCGGTGCTTAGAGGAAGTTACCGAAAAGATTGAGGGAGAGGTCATGTCTCTCGTAGTATATTCGGATAGTGAAGTATCTGTTAAAGGACTACGAGGAGAATATGACATACAGTCTCCCAATTTGAAGCCAATCATGGAAAAGATAGACAATATCTCGGGAGACCTTCCTGCTGAACCCGAATACGAATGGGTGAGAGGACATAGCGGAGAACCGCTAAACGAGTTCGTAGATAAGTTGGCATATGTATGCTCTACGGGTTATCCTTATGATGACTGAACGCTTGGGGTGTATCGATGGACTTCTACAAGCGTGGGTTAGGGATGGTTCCAACTCCCACCATTGCCGCCGCCTTGAAGTCTATTCGCGGGACTAAAATAGAAACCATAGCACCCAACGATAAAAAGAAGTGTGGGACCTGTAAATTCTACAAACCTGTCGGTAAAGGACAGTATGGGGGTTGTGTTTTATGGGAAAAGAAAACGAGACGGTTAGTCAAGGTTCATACTAATTGGTTTTGTCAAGGATATAAGCCGAATATACGTGTCGCTAACTTTGGCAACGCAATGCAGAAAGCAATGCTATCCGATTCTCGGAATGTTGTGCCCGGAGATGCTCCGTGGTCTAAACTCGGAGAGTATGGAAACAATGTAAAATTACAACAAGGCGGAAAGCCTTTCGCCATAGTTAACTTTGGTAACAGTATCAAAACTAACCTCCGTCAAGGAACACATATACCTATTTCGGATATATTCGATATTAAATCTGATGGAGAAAAAAACAGAGTATGGACAATCGAAGTAACTTCAGATATAGAAGAAGGATACTTTGACGGCATGCTAAAGCAGGCCAATTATCAAATGAGATTCACTATGGTCCCGCAAATCTATTCGGCCAGACCTCTGGTAGTAGAATGGTTTGCGACAGATGAGGCCCTTTATGACAAAGTAGGTAGCGGAAAAGAGCGTGTTCGCCGAAACGTCAACAGAAAGGGTTACGACTATGTTCCGGCGGGACAGGTCGTAGACCTCACGGGACTTCTTTTTGCTGATGTTGACAGGCCAGCATTCGCAAAAGAGGGAACGCAAAACCATCGTATCACCCGCCAATTGAAATTCAAGGTGCGGTGTAGACATGGATGAAGAACAAGAAGGGCCATTCAAAGTTACCTCATTCTATTGGTTCTTCCGTAAAGACCAACTTAGGTCAGAGTTGTTGGAAAACGGAAAGGAAATTACAGTAGCAGATATTGATATTTCTGGGGGAGACCGAAGGTTTCTACCAGACAGAGAAACAGCCGCCATTGCATATTTTTACATGCATCCTGACGCAGAAGGATTACGGTCGAGTAAAATTAATTATCTCGTAGGTCAAGTTAATGTAGGAACATTTGATGATACCCCCGACGAAGAAGGGGTTGTTCCTACAATCCCGGCTACCTTCTATGAAACAGAAGATGTGTATGACTTATCCGAGCAATATCCAGATGAATTCGATGACATGGGTATGCGAGGAGTATATGTTTCAACCCCTATTCGATTCACAGCGAAAGTAAATGTGAAAGATACGGTAGTGACCACCGACGAGAAGGTAATTCGTCGTGTAGGAATGAATATGATGTCTCCAGAAGATATACGAGCGATGTCTGTATTACAGGTAAACAATCACACTACAATAACACAGACTCGACAACCTACTCCCGTAATGAATGGTCCAGTAGACGGCAGACTTGGGGCAAGTGAAAGAAGTGGACAATGTCAAACATGTGAGGGCTTACTCGACAACCCACCCTACTGCCCCGGTCACTTTGGACACATCGAACTCGCTGAACCTGTTCCCCATGTTTTGTTCGCAATAGCCTCCAATCCGAATTCATTTGATTCCGTCTTGAACATGTTCTGCCACCATTGTTTCAAGATTCCAATATCTGATGAAAGGTATGATGAGTTATCACCGAAAATAGAGAGGATTCACCGAATATCCAAGAACCCAAGCGGCGTGGGTAGGATTCGTAACTTAATCAATACAGCGATTAGGAAAGAAAAGAATAGGGATTCCAATAGAGGCGTTCTTATTTGCCCTCATTGTGAGAAAGATTCACCGTTAGTAACATGGAACATAAGACAAAGAATGTTCCTTTTACAACCAGCACTAAAGAAGAAGGTTGGGCCCCGATTCTATCCTTACTCTAACGTGTATATTCTATTACAGTCGATTACAGACGAAAATGCTCGTATGATGGGCTTTGACGCCCCTACTATGCGTCCCGAATACATGATGATGAAGGTTCTGCCGGTTGCGCCCAATACTATGCGACCAATGCAAGAAGACTTCAAGACAGGTAGACCGATGGAGAACGACCTCACTATGATGTATTCGCAAGTTGTCCGTGTCAATAATCAGATTAAGCAAGCGAAACAACGTGCTTACGACCCCGGTCAAATTCAAACCCGTATGGTGGGCGACTTGTTCCGTTCCGTCGCCCATTGCTTCTACAATCAGAACGCCAGCATTGGTATGTTCAGAGCCAAGATGGTCCGCACGAAAGCAGGGCGAGAAAAGCGGACAATTAGGGCCGGTATCCTCGATACGGTGTCGGGATATGGAAGCAAGAAAACCATCTTTCGGAGAAGGATGAACTCCAAAGTGGTTAACAATGTCATACGGTCGGTAATTACGGCTAACGGAGACCTTTCGATTAACGAAGTTGGAGTGCCTACTGCGGCGTGTATGAACACGTATGTGAGAGTGAAGGTAACGGAAGAAAACATAGACCAATTAACAGAACTCGTCATTAGAGGGGTGCCTTCTGAAAAGCGGTCAATTACACACAATTGGTCTCTCGGAGATATTGTAAAGCAAAGATATCCGGGAGCGATGTGGATTGAACCATTCGGACTCAAGGAAGTCAGAAGGTGGAAACTTGATGATACCCCTCTCTGGAACAACGGAAGATGGGGGGCCATCGGCGAAGAATGGGTAGAGCACAAGAAGACTATACCTAAGCCAGACGAAAATAGCACCGTAGATTTCGCTAAAAAAATGAAGCGAGAAGAATGGATGTTTGAGTGGGAAAAGAACATGGAGAGGCGTAGAGAAATGTTTGGACCAGAAGGGTCTGTTAAATTAAGAGTCGGAGATGTTGTCGCTCGTAACTTATTGCCCGGAGATTATGTTTTGTTTGGCCGACAGCCTTCCCTACATCGTCAATCATTGAATGGATTGAGAGTAGTTCCGTTAGACCAGCATTCGATATCGTTTAATCCTGCGATTTGTGTTCCATTTAACGCAGATTATGACGGTGACCAAATGAACATCTATGTTCCGGGGTCTGAAGAGGCCATGAACGAAATAAGAGATAAGTTACAGTTGAGGGACAATATGCTTCATCACCGTATGGGTAAGTTGGTAATTGGAACAGACCACGACCAGACTTCTGGTGTTTATCTCTTGACAATGAAGCATAAGAGTAAGGCTAATACTTTCAACGAGTCCATCGGTGTCGGTTTCGATTCAGATGGCGTAGTTTATTTCAGTAAGAAGAGTATGCTTGAATTATTCAGTAAAGTATACCACAAAGACGGAAGCCTACTACCAGATGGAGACGCTCGTATCCAATATATCGAAGACATTGGTAAACCCGATGTCAAAGGCAAATACTATTCTGGATATCGGTGCATAAGTCTCCTACTACCAGATGGAATCAATGCTAAATTCAAGTCTGGTATACTTTACAAAGAAGACGGCTCTATGGTTCTCAACGATAAAGGAAAGCCCGAAAAAGACACGACGGTAATCATTGACGGTGAGATGATTACGGGAACGCTTGACAAGACATTCGCAGGTAAAGAAAAGGGAACAATTGCTCCCGCGTTCTATTATCGCTTTGGTTACGAAGAAGGCGGTAAGCAGATGCAGAAATTCATCGATATGTTGTGCCGTCTTGGATTTGCCGCACATCACGCAGTAGGTTATTCGATGGGTGTTGCAGATTGTGGTTTACCTATGGAATACTATGAAGACATACGAGCGGGTTATGATACAACCTCCGAAGTATGCAAGCAGATAAATATCGACTTCGCTAATTATAACTTACAGAGGTATGTGGATAGTGACAAATGGCTTTCTCCAGATTATTCTAAATCAGAGAAGCAACAGATTCTCGATAAGAATCCATATCAGTTCCGTCAAATGCTCATTTACGAAGCACAGGCACCTTGGGAAGATGGTGTCGCTATGGCAGTATCTCAAATCGCTGGTGCAGACAACGCTATGGAGATTGCAGTTAGGTCTGGGGGCAGAGGTAAGGAACTCAACATCCAACAGATGGGGGCGGCATACGGACAAGTTAGGATTTCTGGAGTTCTGCCAGTGCGAGGCTTCCAAAGTAAAGGGTGGACTTCATACAAGAATTATCAAGAGAATGAAGATGGAGAAATGGCCCCTCAAGAAATAATACAACATACCACGATTCTACCACGAAACTTTTCTCACTATCCTCTTAGTGGATACGATATAGAGCACCCAATACACAATGGATATACTCGTAACTCATATTACACCGGAATGGAGCCACACGAATACTTCATGGCTTCTGTTGCCGGAAGAAGGTCAGACATGGAATCTTCATCTGGTGCTCTACAAGACTCTGGTTATCTCGCTAACAGGGTAAGGAGAGCATTAGAATCACTTGTGGTAGATAAGGATGGAAAGACCATAGACTTGAAAGATAACTCGGTTATATCCTTCAGAGCCGGTGGAGACGGGTTCCGACCATACTCTGCTAAGATGGTTCACCGATTCCCAGACGGACAGGTAAAAGAAGACTTTACTGTTAGCGGGCCCGACGAAGACTTTACCATAGAATTACAACCGTATTTCTTCGACTTTACATGTAAACACAAGGTTCCACTTGGGATGGATTGCGACGAGTGTGTTAAAGGAAGTGCCCATATAGAGTTCTTCGAAGACGAAATTTCCAAGAAACACGACCTTAACAAACTAATTTCGGCTGTAAAACATGTTCTATCTAAAAGAGAGGTCATGAAGCCCATGGTAAAAACAATGGTAGACAAATTACTCTGGTGGATTGAAGAGAACAAGGTTAAGCCCGGAGAAGCAATCGGTTCTACCGCCGCAGGTTGTCTCGCAGAACCGGCAACACAGGGTTCACTTAGAACATTCCACGCTGGTGGTAAAGGACAGGGAACATCTGTGGACCGTCTTGACCAAATTGTCCAGTGTTCCGACCAAAGCGACCCGGGTAAGCAGGTGTTTACCTACGTCACTCTGAAGCCAGAGTATTGGAATGAGGAAGACGCTGACCGTATTGCAGATTGGTGTTCAGTTCAATTTATTGGCGACATACTTGATGTTGTAGACTACGATGTAGAGAACGGGCTATGTATCTTCTATGTTGATAGAAAGAAGGCCCGAGATAAGAGCATCGACCTTGAGTTTGCCATGAGACAAGTGAGAAGGGTCTTCCGTGACCTGCAAAGTTCACCAGACGGAGAGTTGAGAGCAGAGATTGGTGAAGGAGATAACTTCGTTATCAAGGTGAATTCTACTTCTGCCAGAGCAATGCTAAACATGCGAGACTACATTTCTCTGGTTCAAGTATCCGGATTACCACAAGGAGGTTCCACATACATCACCCGTAAAGATGGAAAGTATGGTTTGCAAATTGATTCTGCTCATGAACAGGTGTGGGATGGCCTTGTCCGATTACTTGGAGATTATGTTGACGTTGACTCAATATGGTGTGACAACCCTAAGACAGTAGAGAAGTTCCTCGGAATAGAAGCCGCTCAAGCCTGTGTAGCGGACCAACTGAATTATCAGATGAATGCTTCAAGCGGAATAGGTGACTATGATTACCGGTATGTCACTACTATCGCAGAAGCAATATCTGCTAAAGGTAAACTGATTGGTTTAGGTCCGGGTTCTGGCAACATAGGGACGAATTCCGTCAATACTTTCGATTCGATGGCTATGGAAGACGTGAAGAAGCAATTGCGAGGAGGAGTAGTGATTGGAAATGTATCCGATATGCGCTCTGTCACAGGCTCAACAATAGCAGGAAGAGCACCGTTGGTCGGTCAAGAGTTACTCAAGTATACCGAGTGAGTAGTGACATGCTACTCGCATGGTTTAGCGAAAGCAAGATTACCCTAACGTATGCGGCACGTATTTCCGGGGGGACGGGTGATAAAAAGTAAAAGTGTCTTAGAACATATTCCAAGTCGTTATTGCAATCAATAAGCATGGTTCCGACGTCTGAAAAATTATAGAATGCGTTAATGTTTCACACTAACTCTAAAATTCGCATCACAGAGAGCCTGCTTAGGTGGCTTAAATTCCAATTAACGTTTTTTCATAGGCGCAGTGCCCCGAAAAAAACTACTTTAATTTTTTTTAACCCCTAACGTATGCGCTTTAGTAGAGAAATTCTTGGAGAGTAGGAGGTCTGAAACCACGGATGATTTCAATATCCCACTGCATACCTTCAAACACGTTCTTGAGAGGCTCAACAACAGTAGAATTGGCAAGAGCCTCAAAGTCTGGAGTGAACGCCCCGGCTTGTTCTATGCTACGGACACCAATGAAGCCATACTGACGGCCCAGAACCTTGTTATTCCTGTATGGGACAGGATGGGGACCATCTCGGACAGGTATGGAGTAAAACGACTCACCCTTGACAATAGGAGGCTCATTCTCATTAGCAATGAAATCATTGAACCAAGCCGCCGCAGATGCACGCTCATCCATTAGTCTCCATAGAGGCTCACCTACGGTGTATCGTCTGTGGTCTGACCCACGAGGACCCTGTATGGTATAACATAGGTCATCCTTGCGATTCTTACGAAGTCCGCCCTTCTGGGCCTTTGTCATCCCCTTAGTGACCATAATGGGGCATCCACCACAACTACAAGGAGAGTAGCGATTCCAACCAGTTTTCTGATATCGGTGGGGTAGATGTTGTTGGATTGTCATACGGGGAGCCAATTCAGCCACAGGGACTTTACCAGAGGCCACAGTATCGTATTTATCTCGGCAGAAATCAACAACCTCGTTGAAACCAGCACCGTCAAACATCAACGACAGAGTCTCCAATTGGACATCTCGGACAACCTTGGAAGTGTTAGCGGCTTTCAATTCAAATCCAGACGCTTTCAGTCGTTGAGATAGCGGCTTATCGGTAACCATTTCACCATCGACCCATGCAATACGACCAGCATACCGATTCTTTTTCGCAATGAAATATCGGTCCATGAATTGCTCGAATTCCCACTCTGCGCCTGTGTGACCAAGGTCTTTTTGGATGTGGGCACTGATGTCATCGGCCAAGGTTAGGCATTGCTCGATACAGTCCTCGACAGTCCTGTCGTCTCCCATCTTCACGAACACAGAATCAGTGTGCCCGAAGATAGATTTGTAACCAAGGTCCTCACAATATTTACGGCAACTTTGAACCTGTTTCTTACCGAATTTGGTAGTAGCACCTGCAAGGCCGAATGTAGCAAAGTCAAGAGAATCTCGACCCCATTCCCAAGCATTACCAAGAACACCATAGAAGGAATTGGCTACAACCTTCACAGCCTTCTGCATGTTATCGGCTTGCTTTGCACCAAGGTCGTCACCAGCAAGACGGCACTCCTTGGCCACCTTCTTGTAATGAGCACGACGCTCAAGGACAACAGATACGATGCGTGGCAAAGAGCCTTCCATCTTGTCGGCTGGGTGGAAAGCAATCGATTCTCGACCGACCACTTTCTTTCCTTTCCTCAAGTGAATATCGAACCACACGGCGTTAGGGTCGCCCTCTTGAGGCTTGTATGCCGTCAACCAGCAGATGTTCTTACCCACAATGTTGTATGGATACATTGACTTTGCGTCGAAAGCGGCTACATTGAAGTGTAATCCTTTGTTACCTTCGGATAGAACGTCCACGACTTCTGCACCTTCATACGCCAAACCGTCGTCTTTGTTCTTCGGGTCAAGCAAGTTTCCAGTATCGCTACGCTCTCCTGTTTCGGGGTCGTATGCCCAATAGGTCTGATAGGGCTGATTATCCCATACAGGGTCGACAGGAAGGAACCCTGCCTCCTTACTGAACATGACACCACAGAAGCGAGTAGAGTTGAAAGTAGAGCCAAATGGAACCTTCAAGAAATTCTGCATAGCAAGGTGCAATTCGATGACATTTGCATATCGTTCGATTTCAACCATAGCGGCTACGTCAACTATGTTATAGTAGATATAATCCTCAATGAAGGTATCATAGGTCTTGTCGTCAAAGTCTGGCTTGAAGTCTGTTGCTTTACCCACACTAATGTAGTCTTTGAGAAGGTCATTTGTAGCCCTGTCGAGCGATATATACGACCCAAGTGTTTGTCCTTTGGTAGAACGCCACCAACCTACGAAAGCAGGTTGCAAGTCAATACTCGCCCTACCACGAATTGGTTGTCGGGAAGCGGCATATTTGCCCTTCATTACACGCTCTCCTTCCTCTGTCCAATTGTCAGACGGTGGCAGGTAATCTGGTGTAGTAGTAAATTGACCGTTAGAAGAGGACACTCGTGGAGACATGCGGTCAGCACCGACTCCTGTTACCTCAAGACGGTAGCGTAGCATAGGTAAATCGTATCCGTCACCATTCCATGCTACAAGCATGTCTGGGTCCATAATATCTATCCATTGCACGAAATTCTCAAGCATCTCTCGCTCATCGTTGAAGTATCGGACTTCTCCCATATCTGCATACTCTCTCGGTAAAGCACCGGTATCATACTCGGCAAAGTTAGGGTGATGTGCCCATACAAGGTATTGGTCGAGCCAATCAGCGTATACTGCAATCAGAGACATCTCTTGTAGCCCAGCACTGTTCAATCCTATGCGGACATCGTGCCGAGGATTACGCATATCTGTGTATTTGGGGAAGTCTCCATTACCGTGATATTGGAGTAATTCAAGGTCAAAGTATAGCGTATGTGTAGGAGAGTCGTTAAACAACGATTCGAAAGAATCCTTCTCCATAGGAGGGCGTATACAGAACTGTTCCTCATGCTTGGTTCTGGAAGCAGATAGACCGGAATAGGCACGACGGAAAGCAGAACGGGAGCGTGCATCTCTGAATTCAACACGAGTCAAAGTGACACCATCTCTTGTGACAGTGTCGGGGTCTTCTTCGACATGGACAACTCCATCCATCTTTACGCCCTGTTCCCAGATGGCTCTATTGTCGTATGATTTCTTACGACGCCACTCTTTCAGACGGCGAGCAAATGCTTTCTCTGAAAGCGGGAATGAAGCACGAGGTGTCCCTGCTACCACTTCTTTCGTTGATTGCAATTGGTTGACATTTGCAGGGTCAAGGTAGACATACGGATTGTGACGGAACACATCTTCTTGTCGATTACCGTCTTCATCTCTCCATCTTACAGAAATCAGACCTACATCTTCTCCGTTCTTCAATACACTGTTGATAATTGTGACCATTTCTATTCCTCCTTTGCTCTCTCTAATTCCTCTCTGACAATCATACGAATGTCATTGTAAATGGTGTTCATTAGTAACATTGCAAGTAGTTTGACGTCTGTTTCTTTCATCTCAATTCCTCCGGTAGCATTGACTCCTCCATGGCTGGTGGTTGACATAGATTCCAGCATTCTGCCATATCATTGAAGCCCCATCGATGGGTGGTATTGTCTGGATATTGTAGGACGTAGACGGTAACCATGTTAAAGTATGCTCCAGCAATTACCTCGTCTTTTCTGATGACTCTGGCAATAGTATTGGTGTTTCTGTTGATAACTGCGTCTCCAACTCGCACAATTTCATTGTATCTTGCCATCTCGTTAGGATTCACTTTGCCTCTCATCATCATTTGACGCATTTGTTGCAATAGATGATTGCCGTAAAGTTTCATAGTAAGTCCTCCGGTAACATGTAGTGCATGTATTCTGTTCCGACATGTCCTTCGGATATCCACTTCTGGTGTTGGATTATCGAAGATAGCGAATAATTGATTTGGTCGATGCTGGCCTTGGTAAGTTGCAATCCGACAGGCAGTCCTGCGGCAAGGAACATGTTCGTAAAGTAATATGCGGCCCTGTATGGGTGTTCATCCTTCTCGACCATTCGAAACCATTCAAACGCCTTAGTGGAGTCAATGTCGAAGTTGACATCATAACTCTCTTCGTCACGAAGATACCTTGCCCTTACATTGTAGTTACGAGGCAATTCTCTTTCTGGTAGATTTCTCGGGTTTTCATTTTCTTTACGGACAGGTCTTAGAATCATTCTCGGTTTCCTGCTTTCTAAATTAGAAAAACCATCGGTAGAAGTATGAACCTCGACCACGATTCGTAAGTTTCCTTTGTGTTCTAATTCAGTCATGTATATTGTTTCCATTACTCAACTCCTCCTTCTTTCTTCAATTCTTTCAGCACTCGGTATATCTCTTTACCATCACAATTCATGTGGCAGTAGAAGTGTCCGTCATTGAACACTACCATACTGTTGACACTTTGTCCGTTGTGAACAGGACAACGACATGCGTAGCATTCAGAGTCCTTTTTGTGCCATCCCTCTAAGAGCCCGGCTTCTCCGACTTCAATAGCACTTACACCTTTGAACTCGTCTTTCTCTTTCTTCGGTCGATAGACAGGGGTGGTTCCCATGAAGTCATCCGGTAAGTTTGAAGACGGTATCCACCGGTTATTACATTCTGAACAAATGTGGTAATCGATGCCCCGATGTTGGCTTAATGCCGAGTCTTTTGACCCACACTTAGGACATGACTTTCCAGCGTTCAAGTAGTCGAGTAAAGTAGTGAGAACATGCATGTTGTTTGAGCCACGAGGGTTATCGTCAAACAGCACATGCCCCGCTTCTATCGGGTGGTTTGACATCTGCAAGTAGAACCGTGTAGTCTTCTTGTGAGGCTCCACTTTAGAAACCATTGACAAATATTTGACAATAGGAACACGTGCTCGCATGTCGAGAACCAAAGATAAGATGGTTATAGAGATTACGGATAATAACCTATAACAAATCACTCTTCAACAGTTTCTTCTGTTGGGAGTTCCTCATCGATTTCGGTGCTTTTCTTTTTCTTGAAAGCCTGCGCAGTGGCCTCAAAAGGCACCATTACAGTGTTAGCAACACCAGCAACCGCACTCTTTAGGATTTTAGCGGCGTTCGCATCTTCGTCTGACTCAACATCTCGGAGAGCCATTGGGACGCCATCATTGGTCAAGTCGTGAAGAACCAACCATGCTTGTGCATCTGTCAAGTCAACAGATAATTCGTGGCGAACCACTTTCTTTACGAATGCAAGTAGGTGCATATATCCAGATTTGTTGAATTGTTTCTGGATTGCGGCAACCCATTCATCTTCGACGAGAACGAGGTCGTTGAACATTGCAGATAGTTTTCCGAGTGTCTTTTTCTTTCCTTCATAGGTATAGTATGTCTTGCCCATGTTACCACTATGTTTCGTATGGGTTATCAAGGTTAACCTCGCCAACATTGTCAATTATTGACTTGACTCTGGTCCTCATTCCGGTATCCATCATCCTTTCGAATACTTCTTTTCGTTCTTTTTCAAAGCAATCTGTTACACTTTCTGGAAAGAATTCCGCACCGTATCGTAGTGCCCAATCGAGGTCAATCCGAGAGAATTCTTCTTTACCTCCGATGGTCGAAGTGATTATTTCGATAAGATTCTTCCGCCGAGTTACAACCTCCACCATTGCTTCAAACGAAGCACGAATCAATTTTTCATCTTTGAGAGTTGCTACTTCTGCCATCTTTTGAGTAGTGATGTCGAACATCAACGCCTCTTTGATATCTGATGGTTGATTACGGGTAACGCTAAACCATATCTTCTGCGCAATGTCATTCCACAGGACTAAATCTCGCTTTACAGCGTCTTTGATTCCGCCCATTTCACGACCTCGATATTTCTTCAAAAGCAGGCAATTGCGCTTGCATCATTCTGATGTTTACTGCCATATCTTCTGCATCATTTTCTTCATGCGCCCTCATTATTCTGCGCAAGACTACGCACAAGTATGCCACGTTATCCTTGTGGTGTCTACACCACCATTCTGCTTCTCTCATCTCTCCTTCATTCAATTTTACTGGCATTTTCATTCCTCCTCTTCCACAATTCCATCTGGAAAATATTCGCCGTATTTGCGGCCCAATTCATCTCTGTAACGCCGCATCACAGCGTGCGTTAGTAACTTTTGAACATGCTTTCTGGACCATTGGCCCCCCCTGCGTGTAGGTATCCCTTGTTCATTCAAATACTTGGCTGTTGCGGAATATGATGGTGGCCGAGAAGTAGTAAAGTGACGGAACAATTTTACCAGCGCATCTAACTCTGCAAAGTCGTAAAGAAGTAGCCCATAATTGTCTTCGTCTTCATGCTTAGTAATGGCATAAAATCCGTATGGAGTTGCTCCGAGCCAACGACCTTCAGCCTTCAATCTGGCCATACCTGCTCGGGTCTTTCTCTTACCGTCATTACGGAAATATTCACCCACAGAAGACATCTGCGTAAGGAGCATTTTACCTTCTGGTGTATCGATATTGATGTCTGGAAGGTTGCCAAATAGGAATTCAATTCCTTCTTGCTTACACTCTCTGACCACCCTCAAAGTCAACTCGACATCACGAGCGAGACGGTCGTTGTGATACATGACAATTAATTCAATTTCTTGGTCTCTAACATAATTCATCATGGTAGAAAACCCGGGTCTCTCCATAGGGTCGAGTCCTCCCGACTGACCCTCATCAAAAAATCCACCCGGCATGCTGGTGTATCCGAGGAAATCGTAGTCTCCCTCAACCGTAGTTTCCTCCATAGTAGGAATCAATAATTCAAGCCCAATCCTACTGACTTGGGTTCGACAGTCGAAATATTGGGTGTCGAGTCCGGTTTCTTGCTTGTCGGTAGAAGTCCGACAATAAATCACACATTTCTTGCCGCTCATCGAGGCTCGTCTCATGTATCTCCGCACGTGAATAAAGGGCATAAGTGTTTAGGGGGCCTCTAATTCACGCCATATGTCCAAAAACACCCCTTCCAATAGGGGGTATAACGTCGAAACCTACCAGAATTGACAGGAGATGGGTCGGAGAGATGAGGAAAATACCAAAAGGTGAAAATGCCTAAAGTATGAAAGAGGTTGATAGGTGCTCCCCGACCCAAATCAAGCCACAAACATATAGGTTATGAATTCTCCTCCAACGAGGGTAACTACGTTTGAGGTATACTATGTTACCCTCGGAGTAATACCACCTATTAGTAGGGGGTAAAACGTCGATAACTGGAATTTTCTGGCCTAATACTCAATTATCTTCTCACAACGAGAACAAGAGGTAGGGTGACACCCACTGTGTCTTGGGCAAGGTGCTTCGCATTGGCATTCTTCCGGCATACTTGCAGATATCCAGAGCAAAGGGATAAAGATTACTCTGGGTTAACTTTGAATTTGACCGTAGCATATTGTGTGTCTACGTGGACAGTGCCAGCAACATCTTCGAATGACGGGTTTCGTTTTAATTCAGAAATCAAATCTATTACGGGTTGTCGTAACTTCACTTTCCAATCCTTTTTGTCTTTCTTTTTCTGGAGGGACCAATTAATAGTTGGATACATAAGTCGGGCCATATACTTCCTATCTATATATTCGACGGTGGTATCAAGTGCCGAATACTTACCTGTGTGTGTATTTTCATTCATGTAGCCAACCCGCCAGATGCCAAGCAGGGTGATGCACTCCTTTGTCGAAATTGTCCCAATAATCATCCCAATTCGATTTAGCCATTCCATTAGAATAGGCATACTCAAGGGGAGCAACCGTGAACAATTCAGTATGCCCGTTGAAGTATCCAAAGGGCGATTCTGTTCTGATATCCTCGATGGCTAACAGTTTATTCTCGAACTTCTTAGCACTCTTCCAGCCAAAGAATATGTGTGGGTCGCTCTCGAAATCGACAGTATATCCTCTCTTCTGCACATATGACCGTAGGTCATACAGTCTCTTGGGGATGTTATCTGTTAACCCGCCTTTGTAGAATTGAATTACTCCGTCTTTATAGAAGCCTAATGAGTAGTAGAATATCAATCGAATCTTCTTGTAATTAGGCTTGATTTTCATGACCATTTTCCGGATTTCTTTCCTGTCCATGAAAACACCTTGGCGGCCCCGCCGGGAGTCGAACCCGGGTCATGAGGTTCGGAACCTCATATGCTATCCATTACACCACGGGGCCAAACAGACGATGCTTCGCATTGGTGATAAGGGATTCTTACACCATTTCTAAATGAAACATGTTCTAAGTCACTTTTACACACTAAACAACGTCGACAGTATATAAACTGAAGATTTTTAATGAATTTATGACTTATACGACATATTTGCCAAGGAAGAAAGATAGTGCATTTAGCACACCTAAAACAATCAAAACATTCCTTGTTTTTCTGGTCTCACTTTGCATGGTATCCTTCATGTTCTCGACCATTTCTTTCGTGTCATCGGACAAGGTAATGTTGAGGTTAACCTCATCAAGACCTATCTTTTCGACCAGACTTGTAGTGGGTTTGGGTATCACTGAATGCACCTTCCTGTCGCTCAACGCCATCCCGCCTTATCTGTCCAATATTCTATGACATGGTATACCTTATCGTAGTTGAAACCGGGGCCTAAAGCCCGAGAAATGTCACCCGCAGACACTCCCATTAGATGCGCTCGCATGATATGTCTAACATTCTCCATTTCTCCAGAATCGATAACCAGCGTCCCATTGATATTCTTCATGCCGTAAGGGGTGTTTCCGATATTCTTATCTGTGGCTTTCTGCCCTGCACGTATGCGCAGGCCCTTGACATCCCGGTAGTATTGCGCAGATTCAATGACAATGATGGCTTGAGCAAGCCCAGCATTGTCGTTAATTAGACCATTATTGATGAAAGGCGCATGTGCTACTGCTACTGCCACCCCTGCGTTAACAAGAGGCTGAATATCCCGCATGAACTCCTCGGGTTTACCATCCCATTTGGAGAAATTCGGTATGATAATTGAAGTAATCCCCTCTTTCTTGATGTCTTCAACAAGATTACTCCACCCTCCTCGTGGGACTTCAAATCCGTCAGCATACACACCCTCAACCTTGAGAGAGTGCCTAACGGCTACAAGGTTCAACAGAGGCTCGTATATATCGAGCGTCATAGCGGGTTTTTCTTTGAATACATACATTACAGCGACCATTACCAGCCCACCTCCCTTCTCCACCAAGAGTATCCTAACATTAGGAGTAGGAGAGTGCCTATCAATACCGCAATGTCGTTCTTCTTTAAGAACCCGAGAAGACTCATAGTAGGGTCAAGAAAAGACCCGCCTTCTGTGGCTGAAATGAACCCCGAAAATACGAATACGAAACCTATGAACAAGAATCCAAAGCGGATTCTATCCCAATCCCATCCGAATACGGGGTCCCAAATCATGCCACTACCTCTTCAACAACATCGACTATGATGATACCGCAACAGGTCAAGATGGTAATCTCCAAATCGCCTTCTTCTTGAAAGCAGGCGTCATCGATGACATGACACTCTGGACACTGATATGATTCATGCCAACCAAAGCCACTATGCGATTCCATCCCAATCTCTCCATTTAGTAGGGTCTCCTTCTGCCTGCTTCTTGTTAGCCTTCTCTACGGATTCTTCTAATTCATCCATGATATCTACGGCTCTCTCCGCAACAGCAAAGGTCAATTGACCAAGGGCGTTAACCATAAGCATTGTTCTTAGTGTCACTAAGAATAACACTACAAGTATGATAACCATAAACCATTCATGCGACAGCATTTCCGGCTTCCTCCTTTACAAAGTGGTCGTTCCAGCATTGGTCTTTGAATGAGCATAATTTAGAGCAGAAACGCCCGAACCCCATGGTAGGTTCTGGGAAGAAGATGCCGTCTTGATATTGGTTAAGACGGTCTGCGGAGCGGTCGAATTCTTTCATGATGTTCTCGAACATCTCGTAGTCCTTCGCATCACGCTTTGTCACAATGTGCTTGAGAGACGGTTTCTCATGGGATGCCGTCTTTTCGATTACGACATAGTGGAAGGTCATGGGTTTCTTACCCATGATGTATCCGTATACCGTTGGTTGCAGGTCGATGTCTGCTTTCACTTGATTCCATGCGTTGAATTTCTTAGAACCTGTCTTGAAATCCCCTATGTGGACTTCTCCGTCTTTACAAGCCATGAGTATCTCTCCTGTTGGGAGAACCTTGACTTCTTTCGGGAAGAAATCGACATAACCACGTGCGGTAAATAGAGTGCCGTCTACCTCTCTTTGAACATCTTGCTCTGGAGGGGTAGCGAATTCAATGAACGGGAAGTCTCCGTTCTTTACTGCATTGACGTATCCGTTTAGCCAACGAATGGTATCTTCGTAAGCCGCTTCAATCTGTTCTGCTGTCTGACGGTTTCCTTTGAAATCGAAGAATTCCTTTCCTTCTATTTCATTCGCCCAATACTGTTCTGCCATAGACAACAGTAACTCGTTTTCGATTGTAGGGGTCTGGTGGAAGTCATAAAGAGCGGCGTGAATCGTGTTTCCTTGAGGAAAATAGATGCCGTCTGGCTCCTTCATACGGTCCCTGTATTTGTAGGCGAATTTCTGTCTGCAAGTCATCCATGTGCTCAACATCGAGTAGGATGCGTTGGCAAGTGTCCAGCCACTACTCCCCATCGTAAGTCACCACGAACAGTCCGCCAGAGTATTGTGCCTTCGCTTTTGCGAGTGCGTCTGTTATTCTTTTCATCTCTTCCTTGGTCCTGCTCATAGCAATGACTTCTGGCGGTGTTTCGGGTTCTTTGGTGTTAATTAGTATATACCACATAGTAATCTCCTTTCGTTATAAGCCAAAGAGTCATCACCTATAACCATTGCTGGAAAGGTCATACGGTTTCTTCGTATCCACAAGTAGAACAGCGATATATTGCTCTCTCTCGGTGCCTTGTCCAAGTGCCGCCCTTAGAGGAATACTTGACAATCGTGAAGGCTTTCTCTCCACATTCTGGGCAAACAAGACTCATTCTTCTCCCTCTAATATTGAAGCAATGAATTCTGCCCCATATCTTTTTGCCGCTTCATCATACCAAGAATGACGCTCTTCTTCAGTTACATGGGTGATGTAATATCGGTCAAATAAATACATAGATGCAAAAAGAAGCAACATCAAATAGAATACTATCAGCACCAATTTCATCATCTCGTCTCCTTGATACGCACGACGGTGTGCCGTGTCTTAATGAAGGCATTGGCGGCCTTCATACGGGCTTCTTCGATATTATCGGCTCTTGCATATGGTAGCCAACCTGTTGCTTCTGAATGACACTCAATGACGAATGTCATTGTGAAGCCTCCTTGAATCGACGGTAGCCGTCTTTGAGGTTGTTGAGATATGCTGGGTGTGTCTTTTCAGCCCATCTAATGAATTCTAATACTTCTTCGTCGGTCATTCTTCTTCGCTCCCGTATACCTGTCCCACCGCTTCTCCGTAATTGATTAATGATGTCTTGTGATTACTCTCGTCTGGGTATATTATTCGACCCAGAAGATATAATATAATCACTCCAACTATGCCAACAAGACAATTAGTATCCATGATGTTCCACCTTCAATTCTTGTTGTCCTTTCCTCATAGGCCCGAATTTTATCTTATTCAAAAGATAATCAGCGTGCTCATAGCATTGTATGTGAATTAATGTTAAGACACCATTCTCGGTGTATACTGTTGCGGGGGATATGTGTCCGCATACCTTGCAGTGTGCTTTCACATGAGTCTTTCCTTTTGATTCTCTCATTCTTGGGCAACTCCGTCGTGATAATTGACGACTATCTTAGCCGTCTTTGCTGATGGCAATTGAGACATAGCAATGACTCTTACTGCGCTCTCTCCTTCGGGAGATTCTAACATCTCTCGGAAGGTTTGTCCTTTCCACTTTCCAATGGAACAGGTGGTATCTAATGCTCCGGTTTGTAAGCCGGACTCCTTTTGGAACATGTTCTTAGTCGTTTCTTCTTCCTTAGTAGAGTCTTCTTGACCATTTAGGGGGTTCGAATCCCCGGTAACCGGTATTTCCGATGCAACTGCGAAACTCATGTTTCCGGTGTTTTGCAACAGGCCATACTTGAGAGTCATGTAATCTTCAAACAAGTCAAATGTTTTGAAAAGAGTATGAGATTGGTCTTCGTCTAAACCTAAAGAATGAGTAAATGTATTCAAAGCGTTTAGCCATCTGTCTAAGGCTTGTTTTATTGGCGAATTATCTTCCATAACCCGGCACAAAAGAGAGTTGTTTATAGATTATTCGGTTGATAACCTATTAGCGACTCATGAATACATCCATGGCACTTCCTCTTCGACCACGTCGAGGTGGGGTTCGGCCACGCATACCTGCTATGGCACCGAGGAGTAGTGTTGCACCAATGCCACCAATAATGAATGGTCCAATGAATCCACCTATTGCATCTCCTGTGGCTTCGAGTGCTCCACTCTCTACATCGACTCCAGCAACTACTGCGGCGTCTTTGACGGCCTTATCTTGTGCTTCAATCTGTCCTTGTAGCGTCCTTAGTTGCTCTCCAAGAGTGTCTACGTTGGATTTAGCCTCTGTAATTACTGCGGCCTCTCGTTGATATTTAGCGAGAGCCTCTTGGTAGGTTTGACCATCAAAGGTAACATCATCTGTTGGGTCTTGTAACTTCGTCTTCATGTATTCGATGAAATTCTTTAATTCTGTGTGTTGCTCGTTTTCTGTGTCTTTGATAACTTTTACTTGAGCATTGTATTGTTGAAGCACTAATTCGTAGTTACCAATGAGCCTTTGTCGGTCTTGAACGGCTTTGTTGAGCATTTCGATGCGACCAGACTGTGATTCATTCATGTCTCCCATGGCACCTTCTTGCAGGCTAAGGTATTCTTCGTATGTTGGGTCAACTTCGTCTGATGTGTAAAGTAGAGCGCGAATTGGTAAAGTTACGACAGATGTTCCTCTTTCCCATAGGCTGACCCTACCATCTTCGTTACGGTCTAATTCATCTGCCAGACCAGCCAACTGTTTGACTTCCATGTTGAGCCTGTCTTGCTCGTATGGGGCGTAAGGCGAACCCCGTAGTGCGGCAATGTTGTTGCGGACATGTGTCATTCTTGCTCTGGAACCCAAGGTTCGAGAGATTTGATGATTGAACATTCCTACCTTTACCATTGTATCACCTGTTAATTACTGAAAGGACCCCAATAGTCCCTGCGCTCGTTAGAGCAAGAGTTGATGCTGGATGCTTAACGATAGGCATAACAAATCTGTCAGAGGCTACATCAGCAAGCAACATACCAGCAAGGATGCCTACGCCAAGGTGGGTAAACGGGTGCTGGAAGAAGTTTGACATCTTTTGACCACCTGCTGTGCCCAATTGCTTGAATTGGGCTACTTTGGCGGCCCCTATTGGCTTTGGATTAGGAACACTTGCCATACCAGCAGTGCGAGGAATGGAGTCCTCTACGGGCTCGAAATCGTAATCATCCATTTCGATTGGTTCTTCTGCGGTCTCTCCCATGCGGATTTCTCCGAGACCGGGAGGTAAGTTCGCCTTGCCAAATTGATGTGGAGTCCTATACGCCATAATCATGCCCCCAAATTCTGTGCTACTAACACACCGCCACCAAGTAGTGCCGCTGTGCGGAACGCTCTGTCGAGTCTAACATTCCTCAATGCCTTGATGGATTCCCTCCCATAAGGGAAGTCGAGTCCGGCGTATACAAGTAGAAGACCTGTCGTTAAACCAATACCAAGTCCGGTAGTTGTGTTCGACATTTTATACTCTCGTAGAACGTGTTGTGAGGGACCAGAAAGCCCTGTGTAGTCAAGACCACTGTCTTGTGGAGTGTCCTTTTCGCCGGTCTCTGCGGCTACTCTTTGTGCGTCTCCGGCGACAACCATGCCGAAACTTGGGAATTTATCTTTAGTGGAAGAGAATTCTTTGCCGTTAGATGGGTGATACGGAGGCTGTGACCCATTGTGCGTGGAACCAAATCCTCGCATTGTGAGGTGTCTTTGAGTCTGCGATGCGAGGTCCATTGTTTCACCCGAATACGTTTGAGGTCTTGAGGCTGTCGCTACCTCGAAGTAATCCCCCTAATTAGAGCATACGCTCCTAAAGCCGCCGCCCCGAGTGCGGTTCCAGCAAGAATAGGTGCAACAGAACCACTTGTATCTATCTCCATCTCTTGAGTATTCGTAGTAAGGGTCAACTCATCTAAGGCTGACCTACCTGTTCCGAAGGAATATGTTTTACCAGAGGTCCCTTTGACGTTCATGGCGACCCTTCTAACCATATGAGATGCTTGTTGATTACCGGGCACGCCGGGGATTGCGGCAACTAAACCACGGCTAAACCCTGTCACATTTGCGTTGAATGGCCTTTGGTTCGGAGTCAATTCATCTAATTGTGCGACATCAGGCATGACCAATTCTTGGATACCGGGGAAGGCCCTACGGAAATTCTTGACTACTGCGGCAATATCGTCTGTGTCATTGATTGCGTCTTCATATACTGTCTTCAATCCACTCAAATCAGTTAGTCCGTGTTTCTGCAAGACGGCCATAACTTGCTCAAGTTCCCACTCTTGGTCGCTTTTTTGCCGGGGAGTTTTGCTACTATACTGATATTTGTCAATGTAAGTGTAAGTTCCAGCGACGGGTATCCCCATGGTAGAAAACATGGTATTGATGTCATGGTCTGCTCTAAGCGCATGGTTACCTTCTCGTAACCACTTTCCTTCATTTACCCAATGTCCAGATGTTAAAGCAATCATAGCGTTACTGTAAGCGAGCCATTCTGGGTCTGGGGCATGTTTGTTACCGTTACCCCATGCTTGGACCATCTTACCCTTGATTTGCTTTAATTGAGCATACAATTCTCGAATCGCAGTATCAATATGTGATGGAACGAGAACAATCTTGAGCGTAGAAATAATTCGGGCATTCGGGTGTGGGCTCGGTAGCCCGTAAATGATTTGACGGTGCTCTTTGTTCATTGCTTGTGTAGCGGAAGCCCAAGAAAAAGGGCGGTCGGTTATAGGCTCCTTATACTCTGCCCTTTGGAACCCCGGTCTACCGTCTGGCCATGGTCGACCAGATGGCTCTTCAAGAGCGGAGAACGGACTCTTCAACATATAGAATTGATTGGCAACACTACCATCTCTCATACGACCAGCCCATCCCTTGTGGATGAAGGTGTTCGAAATTAGATTTCTAATGTGCATGAATTGGGCATCGGATTCGGCCCCTCTTCCGGTAAACGCATAAGCGAATTTGTTTTCTTGAGAGAACGTGTTGTCTGCTGGAAACATTAAGTCGCCGGGATATGCGAGTAATGTTTCGGTTACTGCCACATAGCGATAACTCGTCTGTGTTGACGGCGGTAACTTCTGGAAGTCGGCTCCAGCCTTTGCGATTTTGCGGTCAGCGATTTTGTCTTCGATGTATTTGTCAATCTTAGGGTTGTTTCCTGTCTCAACATCCATCAGATAAGGGAAATACTGCTTGAGCGCAATCATCGGTGCGTTGGTGGAAGTGCCAGATGGATAAATCAATATTGCAGAAGCCAACCCAGAGGGCGCACCAATGGATGCGTCTACTGCGGTAATTTCACCATAGGTTCCGTATGTTCCCATTGACCTCGATGCCACACGATACTTTGCGTGGGTTGACCAAAATGTTAGCGGGTCTGCCGTCTTGCCGTATGCCTTTGCGTAGAATAAAATGGTTTTACCGATGTTCCTAAACCCACTTCCCTCTGGAGTAAACCAACCTTGTTGGTGGCCCTTTACCAGCAATTGTTGATACCTTGTTCCCCCAGAGTTGACAGTTCTGGTGCCTGCTGATGTAATTAGCAGATTTATGTTCGGGAACGCTTCGTAAAATTTCCGAGCCAATACGCTGTCTCCAGCATCGGCCATAATGCTACCAATCAACCCTATATTGATAATGCCGAACTTTCCTATTGCCCAATTCATTATGAAGTTTGACTCCCATTTTGCTCTATTATAGTTACTACTATTCCAAGTGCTAAGAAAGCCTTCGCTTGCGGCAAACTGGCTTTGCCAGAACAAGGGTTGTAGTAAATCTAACATCAGTTGGGTCCCGTTCCACTGTCTTGGGTCATCGCTGTTTATCCCGTAGTTTGCGAAGTTGAGTGGTTTGTTTACGAATTTGTTTGCTTCCCAATCGTATCGTTGGTTGGTCTGTGTAACTGCTCGTAGTAATGCGGCAGATGGAGTTTCGCCTTTGATAAGAGATTCGAGAGCGAGTTTCTTTGCTTCAGCCTCCGCATTGAACACTGCTTGTCCATATTCCATCATTTTGAGCACGAGTGTAACTATTCTGTTGGCGGTCTCTGCGTCTGGGCGTGGCATACCAACGTAGGACTTTGCTATCTCTACATCGGCTACATAGCCGTCATATGATTCCTTATAGGCTGACATTGATTCTGACCATTCTGTCTGCTCCTCTGGAGAAGGGTTTTCTGGTAATGCATCTGGTTTATCTGGTTTATCTGGCATACTTGGCCCTAACACTATGGCAGTAGCCGTGTTCATTTGTGTCGGGTTGCCAAGTTGGATGTTTTCGAATTGTCCCATCATTGTCGAGATGTAATCTTCTCCGAATTCTCGGACAAGATATGTTTTGAACGGTATACAAATTGAGGTAACAGACATCTGTGCGCTCTTCCAAGTCCTTCTTGCTACAAGCGACTCGGTTTGTTTTGCCCTCCAGCGTTGTTGCAATGAAGTCTCTGGGAATTCGGGTAGAACCCGAGCGTTGACCTCTGGAAACTTCACCATCTATACCGCCTCAATATTGCGGCGGTTGTTGTTGCTGGTATCCCATCTGGGGTTGAGCGGGAGGCAGACCAAGAGTGCCTCGGATAAGGGAGGCACCGAAGCCGCCTATGGCTCCTCCTAATCCGGGTCTCTGCGGTTGCATCATTTGCTGTTGCATCATTTGCTGTTGCATCATTTGCTGATTCATTTGTTGGTTGATGCCTTGTTGCATCATTCCCATACCTGCCGCGTTGATTTGTTGCATTGCTTGCATGTCTGCTTGAGAGACTTCTGCTTGCATTTGTTGCAACGGGACGGCCTTTGCAATGGCCGCATCGATGTTTTCTTGTGTAATGGTAGAGTATCCTAATTCGACAGCCTTAGTAGCGTCGACTTTGAATTGTGGAATCATGTCAGATGAGAACATACTATACAACTCTTGCCGGACAATTAATCTGAATACTTCAAATATTTCTTTGATGAATTGTGGGTAATGTAGGAAGAAAAGAGATACTTCATTCGGGTGAGTTGCCATAAGATTGTAGAACATTTGCACTTGGTTTTCGTTGCTCATACCGCCTGTGGCTTTATCGAGCATACTCATGCCTATTCCTGCAAGCCCAGAATCTTGGGCCGCTTGTTGGAAAAGTTGCTTCTGTTCGGGTGCAAGCCCGCCATTAACACCGCTTGGTGTTAATCCATTATTTGTCTGATTGCTGTTGCCCCATAGTCCCATATAATTCACCCGATGAAGAATACACTTAATTCACTTGCGCTCCTTTAGAAGTTGTTTCATACGCCTTACCGTCCATAGTATCTGCTCTTTCAAAAGTAGCATTGAGAGTCCTATTATCGAACATCATGAAGGTTACGTCGTTCTGGCCTTTGCCATACCCACAATTAGGACAACCGGGATTCTTGAAGTGCATAATAGGAATACCGTCCTTCTCTGCCTCCATAAATGCCTCTGACCATTTGTTGAGAAGGGGGTCTGTTTGGACTACTTCTTCTCTGCGAATCGGTATGAAGGAAACTCCTTTCTTCTTCATTCGTTTGAAGAATCCTTTGTCGTTTTCGGCGGCCTCCTGCTCGACCCATTGTAGCAACAAGTGGTATAGTTGCATGTGTTGGGGACTATATGTCCCATTAAGTGGAACCCCTGCTCCGGGGAGCACCTTTGAGTATGGGGTGAATAAGTCTGGTCGATACATATTCCACAATTCCCCGTAAGAAAGGGCAGAGCAATCACTACCTGTTACAACGCACCTGTTAGCGTTACCACTGTATCGGAATCTCGCTCCGCCTACAAACGGCAATAATCCAAATCCGGGAATAGCAAACCAACGCTTTTCTGGTTTTAGTGCCTTTAGTGCATTTTTGATGTTCCTTCTGCGGTCTTTTACTGGGTCCCCTGTGTCAGAAAACTCCCATTCTACGACAGGAATAACAGCATTATATCCGACCTCGCTGTCGTTTTGAGGAAGTTGTTCTATCATTTTCAACATGCGCTCTTCTTGAAATGACATGATATCGCCTCAACTATGCCAGCATGCACAAGCAAATCAATGAATCGGTCAAAGGTCCATCAACCCCTTGAAGATAGCATCGTCGACATTCCAACCTATTGAAGCGGCACAGGCGTCTACTCTAACAGGTATATTTGCTTCTTGGAATTCATACAAGGTCTGACGGAAAGCGTCGAATATTGCATGCCTAACAATGAACCCCTTTTCCCATAATTCATAGGCTTCCTCATCCATCCAAATATCTGCTTTGTTCATGAGTATTATTACCCTTCGAGGCATGTATTTTCGTTGAAGTATTCGCTTTAATCCGAGGCCCTTTGGTCTTGTTTGACTACGAAGCGAACTCACAAGATACGACAAAGCAACTTGATTTTCGGTGTTTGAAACATCTTCTAAATGTCGATGGTCAAGAACGACAACTATCGTCTTAACTTTCCTTTGCCACATGTCTTTGAGCCAAGAAGACTGATATTCAACGTGCCCACCTAAGTCTCTTGACACTACGGTCCTTCTCAACCCTTGACTGCGGATTCTTTTGGCTGTCGGTTCTGGCATAACGTATCCTCCTCGCTTCTTCCGGTGATGGGTGCGTTCATCCTCTCCGAGTGGTCTTACTTCACCTTGAGTGGTTAATTGCCTGTCGAGTGTTGTTTTACCAGTCATTGACGCACCATAGACTCCTACCGAATGTTGAACATACTGACGAGAACTCCGGATAACCTCCCACATACCGTGAGCAACGAGGATTTCTCCGGAAGCCATTCAATCACCCGAACAAGCCAGTAAAAACCCATCCAAGTATACCGTTATAATCGGTAAACAGGTTGATAGAATAATCGGTAATCGCTACTGCGCATCCTGTTGCCGTTGACCATACTACGGTGTAGCCGATGTATTTCCAGCGCATAATGCGAAGGTGCCAAGTTATTCCTTCGTTGGCGTAAGTTTGTTGAGAGGCCATTGCTTCTCTTTGCTCGTCTTCGTTGTTTCTAAAAATACTATACCCAAGTGGCATTAGGCTTCCCCCAGAAATGGTGAGAAATCCATTTTTACTTTACTGTTTTCTTTATCAAATGTGGCATCTGACAATACCCATAGTAATTTCGTAACCTCTTCGATATGATGAACGCCCCACTCTTCGTGATATTCTAACAACATCGAGCAGGTTTTCGACAATATGTCGACGAATGTTGCCGCATCAACGGCCTTTTGATTAGTCGTGGTGATGACAATGCCCTCCTTTCGTTCTTATCTTACACGGCGTTCCTGCCTTTGTCAATGCCCCGCAGGTTATACGTTTGAGTTTATTTCTTCCAGTTGGTTGGCTCGAATGATTTCTTGCTCTTCTCGGGTCCCTGCTGGTTGCAAATTCAACATTTGATTCGGGGGACCTCCTTGGAAGGACGCTGGACCACCTTGCAAGCCTCCATCGGGTATTGATGAAATCGTCAGTTTTGGGCCGATTGGTAGTCCCATAATGTCCATTCGACCCAGACCTACGTCTTGTGGAGTTAGAGACCTCTGTTGTTGCTGGGGTTCGCCTCCAGAGACTTGTGCCAATGTCGACATTATCTCGGCCAACTTGTTTCCCAAATCAGCATTCTCCTGTGCATCAATAACGCCATCGGCATTATATTCTGAATAGGTTTGCTGGAACATGGACAATTGTTGAGCCAATACGGTCTCTAATTGTTTCTTTTCTTGTTGGTATTTAATCATCGACAGTCTTCGCTTGTTCGATTGTCTCATTCGGCGTAGGTTCTTACGGTGACTATTGGAATCTTCAAATCCTGCTCGATAAATAAAGTAGAAGCCTGCTTGTAGTGCGAACGACGCAGTAAACCAGAATACGAGTGCTTCGTATAGGTTATTGAATTGAGACCACTCCCATCGCTCATATAACAGGATACATAGAGAAAGGAAAACTGCTTGGAACAGAAATGTCCCGAGTAGGCGTAATTCATGTTCTCTCTGCTCCTCTCTGGCGAGCATTAACTCTTCGTTTAATTCATTGCTATCGTTAGCCAATAGGCTCCCAACAAGCGGGTTAGTCATCATTCCAATAGCATCACTTTTTTGTCTCATCTCGAACGGCCTCCATTAGCCCAACAATCTCATGCCTTGGCATGCCCTGTGTGTGATTTAACATCAACTCTCCGGTCTCCGGTATGTAAACGATGTTTACACACCTAATGGGGAGCGTAGTCAAATGGTTAAGGCGTGCCAGCACGTGGTCTCGGGTAGTTTCCTGTGGTTGCGCTGGGGCCTGTGTTACTTCTTTGGTTTCTTCTTTCTTTCCTTCTGTCATATTATCACATTCCAAATTCTTCTGGTTCCTTCGCAGTAACGATGTTGTCTATACGAAGTATCATGCATGCGGTATCGGTTGCGCCTTGAACGGCTGTGTGAACCACACGCTTCGGTTCGACGACTGTTCTGTCAACAGACAGGTCGCCTTCAAAAGCATCAATATATGCTCCATGGTCTCCATTAGCGTGGGCTACACGGAGTTTGAGTAGACTATCAATAGGAGATAGCCCACAGTTTTCTGCAAGAGTGGCTGGAATAATCTCCAATGCCTCTGCATATGCTTCTACTGCTAACTGTGCCCTACCCCCTACGGAGGCCGCAAAATCCTTCACTTGTAGTGACATTGACATGTATGCGCTTCCTCCTCCAGAAACAATTGCGTTATCTTTGTGAGCGATATGGACTACACCAACAGCGTCATCCAAGGCCCTCCCAATCTCGTATGCAAGGTGTTCCGTTGGTGCGAATACCATGATACTCGATACTTCACTGTTTGGGACACCATTAAAGAACAATAGTGGGCGTGGAGATAAGTCGAATTTCTTCTCTTCTACCGAATCGCACTCTCCGAGGTCTGCTGGTTCAATGTCATGAACATTGCTTACAATGGTAGCATTGGTTGCAACTGCTACTGCTTCGAGGTCTGACGCCGCTACTCTGCGAGCCGCATACACTTTGTTTCGGGCAAATACGTCTGCTACGGCTGGGTCAATGTCCTTCATGGATAAAACCACGTTTGCTCCAGAATCGATGATTTGTTGCGCAATAGTGGCTAACTCTGATTTCTTTTCCTCGAGATATTGGGAGGCCAATGTGGGGTCGTTGAATTGCATATTCACGCCTTGTCCCAATGAAGGAACGGTCAATTCGCAGTCGAACAGTGCAACCTTGGCACCAACTACTGCATCGGGCATGGAATGAATCATCTTTGATTTGTCTACGATACAACCATCTGTGAAGAATGAATCGGAAACAGGTGCTCCCGGTCGGACTACGATATTTACATCAGTTGGAGAGGAGCGTGTAGCCGCTTCTACACACAGAGCCGCAAGATGGTCTCCGTCGTCTTCTGCCGACTTCCCTGTCATTGCGGTCAATGCTACGTCATTAAGTGCCTTTCCTGTGTTCTCTGTGATGGTATCGAGGTGTGCGAGTGCTTTCTTTGCCGCTTGCTTGAAACCACGAACAATCATAGTAGCGTGGATTCCTTTCGCAAGTAGTTGTTCTGTTTGCTTCATTAACTCGCCGGCGAAGATAACGGATGATGTTGTTCCGTCATAGCACTCTGCTTCCTGTGCTTTTGCGACTTGAATAATCATTCGAGCCGTAGGGTGTGTAATGTTAACCGTCCGGAGAATCGTAGCACCGTCATTTGTAACGGTGATACTGCCATCATTTGATACCAACATCTTGTCCATGCCCATAGGTCCAAGGGTGGACCGAACAAGGTTCGCAATCTCTTTTGCGGCGATGATGTTTACTTCTTGCGCTGTGACTTTCTGACCCTCTTGGGTCGCATCGGTGACGTCTGCCATGAAGTGCGTAGGTTTCGTATCAGCCTTAAACGAGATGACGCATACGCTTAGGGCATTAGAGCACCTTCGATGCCCTCATTGAGACGGTAAAGGAGTTTATTTTGATGTTCTTTTACCTCTCTCATGTGTTTGTCCTTTACTTTTGCATCCCACAATTTCAAGAAATGTTTCTTTGTTTGGGCAAGGGTATGTGTTTCAAGATGCCGTAGAAAATATTCGCAAACGACAATCAACTGGCTGTTTAGACCAACCCATTGAACTTCAGCAGACAATTCGTCATAGCCCCACTTGTCACGATACATCTTCCGCCCTACAATGCCCTTCTTCTTGTCGTCAAGGTATTCTCGAGTAATCGAGTGCTTGTATTCTTTAATGGCGAGTTTCAAAGCCTTCTTTGCTTGTGAAACTGAAGTGGTGCCTTCACCGACTATCTTCGACATTTCTAAAGAACCCATCAGATGTCACCTGCCTCTTCGAATCCTTCCATGGTCTTCAAATGTTTGTAGGCTTGAGCGATTGGGTTTCCATCTGCTTCATCTGTTAGGTTGATTTTCATCAAGTATTCTGACATGAATACGGGCTCTTTCTTTTGCTTACGGGCGGTCCGGTCATAATAGTGCTCGACGGTATACTTGAGATACCACCTGCGTTTATTTTCTATCCACTTCAAGTGTCCTTCAGCAATCTTATGATATCCTTGTTCAAGTGTTACTCCCGATGGAGATTCTATTTGTTTTACTAATGCCATTTCTTTCACCACAGCAGAACTTTAGAAACACCCGGTGAAAGGCATTTCTTCATTTGGAACATGTTCTTACCCATTTCTGGTTCCTTAACGGTCTCAATTAGTATTGCAACCCGGGAGCCAGATATCTTGGGCAACTTCTTCTTGGCTTTGAAAAATCCATTCTTGTCAATATGACCAGCGTTGCCAAGTAATAGTGAAGTCCTAATTTCAGCGAATCCTTCGATTGCCACCCATTGTATAGATGGGTCGTAATCATCTACACGAGTCGAGATACCAATGATTGGGCTACCTCCTATGACTATCTTGCCCTCTAAGACGGAAACCCCGTAGCCAGAGCGGTCTTCGTCTTCGGGGTTGCCATCATGCCATTCAAAGGCATACTCGACAACGTTGTTGCCTTTCTTCTTTGGCACTTCTACCGTGCCAACGAATCCCGTCTTGTATGGTGGCGAGAATGGGTCCATGTGCTACTCCATGTTCGCATAGGACATGAATGAATCGGAACTTATGGTATTACTTACCGCCGCCTTTGCCGCCACCTACTATTCCTAATTGAGTAGGGTTAAAAGCAAAGTTAGGGAATAAAACCGGTTCTCCAGAATTGTCATCCATTACCAAACGCACTTGGTTGTCACAAATCAGTAATAGCCGGCAATTTTCTACTGAGCCTCCTCCTCCTCCTTCTCCTTCTCCTTCGCCGAGGTCGAGCGGATTCGAGTCTTGTGGTATTATGTCATGTTCTCCAGCATCTATTACTCTGACGTTATTCACTGGGCCCATTCCGACAATATAGATAGCACTCGAAACAGGCGTAGCCGCACCTAACTTGACGACAGACATATTGCTAATGAAAAAGGTTTTCTTTCCATAAACTCCATTTTGTGTATCTGTGGTATACGCTGTTATATTCGTTAACTTTGGAGGACCAAATTGTCCGTAAAAAATGTATTCTCGACCTGTATTTGTTGACACAGGCCCTATGTCAGATATAGTAATAATATCCGTCTTTAACCCATCGTCGATTTTCGGTTCGGGGGTGAATACCGAAACATCTGCATCGTCTCCGCCATAACCTGACACCCCTAATTCTATTGTGTCGCCATCTTGTAGTATTCTAAATGGTGAAAAATTATGTAAGGATGGGGTCTTGTCGTGCCTAAACAATGGATAGCCGCCACTGCCACCACCCCCTCCACCAGAAGACGCAAAGGTTATACTATCTCCAACTGCATTTGTGGTGATAGTCATATTGCTACCGGCAACCAATGTCAATGTATCAGTTGCACTATCAGCAACTACATTACTTTGACCCGAGACAGCAATCGTTTCAAAGAGATTTTGTGTAGTTCCACCACCACCGCCACCCGTAGCATTGATGGTCACTGCTCCAGCATTTTCGCTAAGTGTGACGTTAGTGCCGCCAATTAGTGTTAATGTTTCATCGGCGGCAAGAGTTGCGTCTGCTGCTCCGACGAGTGCCACTTTGACTTTTCTATAATTTTCTGCCCATTTGACTCCAGACGCTTCATTACTGTCGGCTGTTAAAGCAAATCCGTCAGTTCCCACTGACAAAATAGTCGCATCTCCTACACCATCACCTACAACCAAGTCCCCCTTTGTTCCTAAGTCGCTATGCATGATTGCACCTGCGGCGTTAACATTGGTTGCGTCTGTCACGTCTGCGAGTGCTTCAATACCGTCTAATTTCGTTTTGTCTGCGGCAGACATAGAACCTGCGGCACCCGTAGTAGCGGCGTTGATGCTGATTGCTGGTGTTGCTCCTCCTGTGGATACAATTGGCAGTGTGCCTGTTACAACTGTTACCCCTTGAGCGTCTCCATCATACACTTCTGCGGGGATTGGCGTTCCAATACTGATAATGATGGTTGCCGTTCCACTGTTACCGGAGACACTTACATTCGTATCTTGAATCCTACCAATCTGTTGGACATAGCCGGTAGAAGGAACGTCAACAGTTAGTTTCCCTGCGGTGCCCGAGACATATACTGCATCTCCATCTGAAGGGTCGCTTCCTGTAAATGATGATGCTGGAATATCCAGCAATGAACCCGATACAGCCATTCTTCCTGTATCGCCGTTGCCCGTGTTGCCTGTGGCCAAACCAACTGCACAGTTCGCAAGTGTGTTGCTTTGCGCTTGGTTCGCTTGGACGACACTTGTAGCATGACTACCGTCTATGCGTAGAGGCATACCCAAGGCCGTAGACGAGGCATTGTTGTTGATGAAGTAGACGAGAAACCCAGACTTGTTGGAGGCCAATATCCCTTCGCCTTGAACAATGGCACCAAAGGTAGCACTACTATCACCGGCCACCGCTCCACTAACGTCGAGTGCGACTGTTGGAGCCTTGTTGACACCAACACGATTGTTTGATGTGTCCACTTTCAGAACGTTCGTGTCGACAGTCAAGTCTCCGGAGAACGTTCCTGTTGTTCCTTCAACAGATGAAGCAACTATACCTGCGGCATTGTATGAGCCAGAGCCCGAACTTGTCTCCATCTGTGTTTTGAATTTGTCATCGCTTTCGTCAAAAATGAACCGAGCAATAGTATTGTCAACTCCACCACCATTAACACCCCTGTCGATTTCAATACCAGCCGCCCCACTTGCGACACCGTTGGCTGTCTCTCCACTGTTGAGTGTTAATATGTCGTCTGTGACGAATGTGTTCGTTGTTGAAACAGCCGTCGAGGTTCCGCTAACTGTTAAGTTACCAGAAATAATTGCATCGCCACCTACATGCAATGAGGCCGTAGGGGTGTTTTGTGCGATACCAACGAAACCACTATCCAAGATGGTCATCTTGGTAGTCAATGGGTTAAGTGTGCTTCCCGATGAACCACCGTCTGCCGTCTTGAAAAGAATTGAACCACCTGCTCCCGTTCCCTTTCCTTGTCCCGCAGACAGAGTTAGGCTTCCACCTGCGATGTTGTTTGTTGTGCCGGCAGTTGTGCTACCTGCTTGAATAGATACAGAGGTTCCAATTACATTGTGCGCAGATGGGGTAGTAATGACAGAAGTAGCGTTAGATGATACTGCTCCCAACTCTACTGAACCGCTACCGTGCGGAGCAAGTATGAGGTTCTTGTTGGAGTTCAATGTGCTAATGGTTTGCGTATCCATTACGATGTCGTCTACAAGTAGTGCTTGGTTAGAACCCGCACCTGTTGCACCACCGGGTGCAATGTGAACACCATTTGTGCTTACCATAAGCACACGAGTGTTTCCTGTGACCAATCCAAGTTGGTCTGTCCCAGTGTGCTCTATTCCTGTATCTGTGTCGGTGGTGAAAGTGTATACTGCGCCAGCCCCTTTTGCGAATACCTTTGCTACCCCTGCGAGGTCATGCTCGGTTCCACCCACATCGCTAAAGTTCCACTGGTCGTTTCCTTCATCCCATATGAATTGAGCGTCGTCTGATGAACCACGGTTAATCAGAATACCTGCGTTTTGAGAAGGAGCAACTGCTCCCCCAAGGTCACTATTTAGTGTAATGATATTGTCGGCCACATCTAATGTGGCAGTGTTTATTGTAGTAGTGGTCCCGCTAACTGTTAGGTCGCCGCTGATGACAACGTTAGCAATGTTCAATGTATTGCTCGTTTTATTGTAAGTAAAGGTTGATTCTCCACCGAACACTCCTCCGTCATTGAATTGAACATGAGTATCTAAGCCACCTATGGCGGCACCGCCTGTTGGACCTTGAACAGTTAGGACACCATTGGTTAGCGAAAAGGTGTTGAAGTTACCAGCGTTCTTGATAGTGTGAGCAAATCCGTCAACGATGCCGTCATTGTTGGTGTCAATGAATGCACCCTTTGCCGATAAATGTCCACCTATGTCTCCCATGTTATCAACCTACGAAGTATTGCCAATTAAGGGTGGCTGACCCTCCGCCTTGTGTGTTTGCTTTGAATAAACCATCATTTTCTCCAAAATATCGGAATATATGTTCTACGTTTGCCCCGATAGCGGTAGTTTTGCCATTTTCTTGAAGATTCCAAGCAGAAGCACACGTCATTTTGACCGCTTTGAACTTAGGGTTCAATCTTTGCGCTATCGTATTAAACGAGCCTGTTATACCCATTTGATTTTCATTTATTTTATCAGTGGCGGAAAGAGCCGCCGGGCCGTCTGATACTCCTGACACTAATTTCGACCTGTCGTTCACAGGAGTAGTTACGAAACCTGAAGCCCAATCTTGGTGGGATACGTTACGGTGGAAGAAATACACGGCATCTTCGTCTACCCAAGTGTATTCTCCTTTGTCTTTCTTCGAACTGGAAAAACCGGGAGTTCCTAAAACTTGGAAAGCGGGGTTGTCATGGGCAACCACCATATAATCTCCTACTTCAAAGCCATGTCCGGCGGCGGTGTTAATTTGAACCATAATTGCGGCTATAAAATTATGATATTCTGTTATGCCTTTGAGATATCGGAATTTCACCTTTCCGCCGTTGCTAAGTGTTGCTTCCAGTAAATCTCCTGTTCCAAGTGGGTCTGAACCACTGGCGGTATCTGCGGTTGTCACGACCGAGAGCCCGGTAACCTCTCCATTTTGAACAGTTATATCGGCAATATGTCCAAACCTATCGGTTACCACGGTAAGAGTAGCGTCGTTGTTTCCCCCGGGGACATTCAAGATATCTCCGTTTGAATATCCTTGACCCTCTGAAACAATTACAGTGGAGATAATCTTATCTTGAGTGCTGTGCGTAACTAAGTTGACTATCAGGCCCGTTCCGGTCCCGCCAGTAGGAACCACATTGCTGATTCCTTGGTTGGGAGTAAAACCCGAACCGGCATTTGAAATCGTAAGAGTATCAATGTTAAAGTCGATGTCGGCTCTGTTTTTAAGCCAGCGAATGTTGCTCACAGTCTGTGCTGTTGCTGATGAAGGTTCATCACCAAGGTTAGTTCCCTCAACAAATACGAATTGGTCTACATTCCCATACTTGAGAGTCAGTTTGGTGTTAGTGAGGTTTCTCATTATTACAGTGAACGTGTCTCTGTTGAGCGTTAGAGATGCTCTGTTGGCTTTGTCATGGCTGGGGTCGGTAGGATGAATGATTTTGATAGTATCTCCATGTGTGTAGCCAAATCCTTCATTGTTAACGGTGGCAGATATTACGGTGACTCCTCCTGCGCCGGCAACTTGGATGTCAACGGTTAATCCAACCCCGGTCCCCCCAGTGGTGGCGACGTTAGTAAATACCCCGAAAGGATACCCTGTGCCACCCGAAGTTATCGTAACGTCTGAATTGAGTTCGACAACTTCTGTTGGGTTAAGTTGAAAGTAATTGTCGGAGTTGAATTCTACTAATTGGTCGTCTTGAAAATCGGCTGGTGGGTTTTCGAGCCCCACTGCTGCGGGCGTAGGGATATAGTGGTCATCCTTCCTAAGTAGAATTGGACGAGCGAATCTCGAGTAAGAACTTCCACCACCACCAAAGCCACCACCACCACCAGCACCAAGGAGTAACTCTATCGGTATCAAGGATTCAAACAAGTTGGTCTCGGAGTAATCGCCCGAGTAAAATGGAGACGATGAGGCCAATTGTGCCATAACCAATCCAAAGCCTCTTTGTTGAAATGGATAATCTTGAATACTTGATTGACCGCCAACAAAACTTGGTTCAGACAAAGTGGTAGCAATGTCTGTGGTTGGTGAATCCTTGATGTAAGCCACGAGACCACCTCATATTGGCATCCAGTGTAATTTACATCCTGCGGCTGTTGGGTTCAGATACACTTCTGATGCCCGGTTTATTTCGAAGAACATAGATTCTCCGGGCAATAGTGGAATTCCTGTGTAAGAATTTGCTCCCATAGACAAGTATGAGGCAGTGTTAGTCGGGTCCGAAACGTCTTTCAGAATACGGGAACCTGTCACGGTCCCAGTAATTGAATTGGTAGCATAAACAGAAGAAGCCCCTATGACGTATGGTTTCGCCAGATTTGACACGTAAATTTCGCCGGGGTTCGACATCCCCGCTTTGAATAGGAAACCACGGTGGGCCAATACATCGGTAGCGTCGAATGTCTCGACCTGTAAAGTCGAACCTTGGTATTGTGTGTCAGAATCAAATGTATCGATATGATGTCGTTTGATGAGTTCGAATAGTGATAATGTTCTGTTGAAATCGGCGAATTGTGGGATGTTCAACGGGATATATGGAAGGTCATATGCCCATATTTCTCTACCGGTGTCAGACACTTCAAGTCTTGCAGTAGGAGAGTTCAAGTTCGCTACCCCTCGGAGGGGCACTGATGCTGATGAGTTGCTTTTTGTTGCCACGTGTGGAAACGTCGGTTTTACGCCACTGTCCTTCGACATGTATAGGCCCAACATGTTAAAGCACTTGAGAGTGTCGCTGACTACCCTTATGTCTGATGCGAAACATAACGGGCAATATGGGAGACCAACCAGACTGGAACGTGAAGTATGCGAAGTGCATTATATGTGGCACCGGAACACGCTCACATATACTCGAAATGCCAGAATACGAAGCATATCTGCAAGAGACCCGTCCACGGAAATACGAGGACGAGGAAGGGGTTGAAGCAATTAAAAAATGGGAAATGGTCGTAGAGGCGAAAGTCTGCTGTCACACTTGCTGGATGGAGATAAGAGAAAAAACATTCGAGCAGATAAGAAAGGATGTCCCAGAATGGACCAAAGAGCCACTTCCTAATTCTCAACGAATTAAGTCGTTCCTAAATCGGTGGATTGAATATGGGTTTGGAGAAGACGAGCCTAACAAAGAAATGAATGAGGCCATAGAAGGGCTAAAAGAATCGATAAGGAGGTCTGCTCGTGGTGAGTGAGGCGGCTTTGGCTATCATGGATGAGTGCAAGCAAAAACTTGCAGAAATAGGCATACATGAGGTTCTAATCGCCTCCTTTACTGAAGGAACAGGCGCAGGTTACTCGTATAGTGGAAACCCCAAAACTCTTGCATACCTCGCTAACACGGCATTGTTAGAAATATTATTTGAATCGGTCCAGAGACCACCGGAGGTGACCGTAAGTGGCGACTGATGAGAGAATAAACGCAACTGAATGGAATTCCAAGAAAGTATGTCCCATATGTGAAGACATTAAGAACAAGAAGTTGAACCTTGAAGGTGAACAAATGTTCGCTGATGATGGCAACCCCCTATTCTGCCCAGACTGTGGGCATACGGACATTCGTGTTCATCACACCGTTACGGCGGTAGAACTTGGTCGAACTTCTGACCGTGGCGATGCTCAACCTTGGACCCACCAAGTTATCGTAAAGTGCGAGTCTTGTGAGTGGTCGCACGTAGCAATGACCAACCCTTGTCTTGGCAATCCTTGGGATGAAACCATTGGACTGACCCGCCCTCTTGACCAGACAGAAGGGCAGAAACACGCTATCCGTTGGTCGAACGAACAGGCTGTTGGGTTGAGAGACCACGACGAAAAATACGACAAGAATGCAAAACTCAAAACCAAAACCTATAAATCAAAGCGCAATTTGCGTATAGGTGAAGCGGAGGGCAAAAACGACCCGAAATCCTTGCATTATGTGCCAAGCGAAAACGAGAAGCGAGCCCGAAAGCGACACCTCTACAAAAATAAAAAAGGAGATGAATAAGATGGCAAAAGAAGCAAAGACAAAGAACGTGAGCGCAGAGTTTGAATACGACGGAATCAAGATGGTAATTACAAGTGTCATTTATGATTACGAAATCGAAGAGGGTGTAAAAGACCTCGCAAACCAAGTGAAGTTGTTGTCTAAGGGCGGCAAACTATCAGTTGGAATGGAATGATTTTACTCTTGTAAAAATTTCCACGCCGCAAACCCAGCGACAGCAATCGTCAGATAATCGACGTGCTTTCTGGTAACGATTGTGCCCACGCCACGTCTTTTTGATAGTGGTGCGGCAGATTTCTCTACACGGTCATCAGTAATGGCCATTTCGTTGAATTCGTGAAAGCCAAGGACCTTTAGAGGATTCCTGTTGATAGGATGGTCTCGGGGTTTCTTCAATTCTAATTTCCTACTCACTCGGTCCACCCACTGTCTGATTCTGGCATGATTCCTTGCAGGTCGAACATTCCACTCATGCTCTTCATGGCGTTGTCATGTGCACGGTCAGACGTGGAAAGGTCTTGCTTTCCAAGATGGGCACCTGCTACTTCTGATTCGTAGGTGCGAGTCATCATCCTTCTCCTTAGTCCCGGAGGTAGTTGTCGAGAGTCTTTACCACCAACACCGTGATGGAATCCTACTCCTTCTGTGCAATGATGCGCCAGTCCATGATGGGAGCCAATACTGCCCATGGCAGGGAATCCTTCCTTGGTTGCTAAATCGTGCGCAGGTCCAAACTCTACCCCTCTCTTCATGTGGTGATGCATTCGGTCTATGTGGCTCTTCTTTGTTCCTTTAGGATGCTTATCTGCAATTTGCTTCTTGCTCATTCCAGACAGAGATGTGCCGTAACTTTGCATTCTTTCCCTTACAATAGGGGGGTGAGAAGAGGATGTTGTAGTGGAAGTGGAGGTGGTGGCTCCAAGGTTTGCCTTTGGTGAGAGTGGACCACTTCCCCGTGGAAGGCTAAATGAGGACATTACATCTACGACAGTAAACCCTAATACCGCAATATAGAACATTGATAGTAAAGGTGCCTCATTTCCAAAGTTGCTCAATTTCTCTCGTAGTGTTTCTTTCGGCACGTTACTCACCCCTTAGTCTTTTGATTGTAAAATAGGCAACCGTGCCTACTACTCCTACCACAATCAAAGGTGGGAGTATCTTGTTTAGTCTCAACATACCTCCGAGGGGAGCACTACCAAGATTCTGTTGTAGAGAGAATCTCTTACCGTCTGCTCCACTCATAGCCATGTTTAGCCCTCCAAAGCAATTGCGCCTATGTTGGCGATAGAATAGCCAGCAAATAACATAGAGAGTCCTTTACGGCCCTCTTTTGCGTGAATCAGTGATGTGGCAACATATACTACTGTAACCCCTAATGTCAATTTTTGAGACAGAGAGAGGTTAGACAGATTCAAGATTATGCCCCCTGCTGGTAGGAATATAGTCCTAATGAAGTCAATGCACCGATAGCGGCACCGATAGCCGCACTCGTCATTACTCCGCCACCCGGGGATACCATGCTCTTCAGCATAGCATTCTTAGCAGGGTCGTTACCGATGAAGACGGCTCCAGCGAGAGCACCGAGAGCGGCACCACCGAATACCATTCCAGATGCAGTAGCAGGATTGACAGTTACGAATCCGAAGTTAGAATGTGTTGCCCCGTATGCGGGGTTTTGAAGGACTCTACGGTTCATCTTCGAATCCTCCCGAGTCCCGAGATACCACGGAATACTGAACCGCCGCCTACGATGTCTACCATCTGTTGGTTTGCTTTGCCGTATGAGGGTCGCTTGTCTGGCTTTGGTCCTTTTCCTTTAGCGTCAAGGAAACCTTCTGAAAAGGCTCCCGGTGTTGGCTTAGAAGGCGCAAGGTGGCGAGTATCGTTGTAGAACCCCGCCTCTCCATACATTGGCCCCGTCTTGTGGCTTGTAAGATGAGTGGTGTCACGATACATGTCCCCTCTTGGTGGGAATTGTGCCCCCTCGTCAAAGTGACCACCTTGTTTAGCGATAGAGCCGAAAAGAGACAATCCCATCATACCGTCATTACTGTCCTCAAGGTCGAAAGCAACGGGCGCGGCACCCAGACGTGGGTCGCCATGTTTTGCTGTCCTTACAGCCGCTTGTAGGGCCTTTGCTGGCCAATCGAACAAGATGGGTAGAACAAGAACACCGACAAGAGGATAATTGTAAGCGAAATTAAGTAGTCCGTTTCCAAAATTTTTCTCTTTGTCTCTCTTCAATATTCCCAAATTCAACCCTCCTTAGAATATACTTTGCGTCTGCGCACGTCAATTTTCTTCACGAAAATTTTCGGGTTTGTGTCTGCTTGGGATGTAACAATACCCCAGCGAGCGAATTCTGTTGTGTTGGTTAGTCCAGTTGTAAGTGACCCAGCCGCCGTAGAAACCTCTGTGGCGAAATCGTTGCTTGCACCAGCAAGTCCCGGTTCAATCTTCAAGTGGAATTCGGGAGCCTTGTAATCGGAACCAGATGTTGCCGCTAAAGCCGCAGTCTGTGTAGTCTTTCCAATCACGGAATCTTCAAAACCGGTTCCAACCAATTCGTTGGTTCCTTCGTTGTCAAACGTTAGGCTAACTGCGGTGCATACTCCGAGCATTGCTACTTGACCACCGACCCGATAATACATCCTCTTACCGATAGGGTAATTTGGTGATGTAACATCGAAAGTAATGTTGTTACCGGCCCCGTTGAAAGCAACTCCAAAACCCAAGTGAGAAGTATATGCCGCATCATCAAGTTTCGGTCCGCCTGCACCGGTAGCACCATTGCTTCCATTCAATACACCAGACTCTCCAACTTGGCAAACGATATCCAAAACCATTGAAGATGATGATTCGGGGGTTCCCGGAAATCTCTCTGCGTCATCTCTTACTGTGAGCCGGTAGGGGGCGTCTCTGTGTGAGGCTCCTACCTTCTCCTTTGGTATGGTTGTGCATGACGGGTCAGATTGGAAATTCGGTCTACCAGCAATACCGACATAAGGATGGTCGGTTCCTAATTTCATTCCAGAAAGAAGTTGGCCACTTAGAGCCGCCGTATTGTATACCTTTCCGGAATAATACGCTGGTGAACCAACAGGGGTCGCCATTGCTTGGGCTATCTGTCTAAGAGGCACAGATGCCAGAGATGACTGTTCAAATGTCCCACCAGCCATGTGGGCTGGTGCCGCCGGTGTTGGTAGTGTAGCAGAATTACGGAAATTCAAATCTTTACCATACACATTATTATTTTTAGGAACGTTGTTGTAAACGATAATCCTCAACCTGTCTGTGTATTGGACAGGCTTCATTGGTTCAAACACCATAGCATATCCGACTGTTGGAGATTGACCATCGATGGCTTTGAATCTTCGTTGAGACGTTTGTGTCACATCTCCATTGAAGAGTAACTCGGCAACACTCAATCCATGAGGTTCCGCGTTTCTAAAGTCATCAATCTGTAAGAATACTTGCAAGTATGGATTGTCAGATACAATCACAATACTGTGCAATTCTCCTGCTTCAGATATATCGATAACTTCAAAATTCGTTCCTGTGTCAATAGTTAAGTTGCTGAATTCGGTTATAATCAATCGCTCGTCTGGACGGAACAATGCATCTCTACTGCGTTGCTCTCTAACAGCACCAGAAAAGACTGTTGGAATGCCCAATGTGCCTGTTCCGGGGACAGCAATAGGTGTGCCATCTGTGGTGAAGTTACCGGACCCTCGATTTGCCTGCATGAATCATCCCATACCCTTTCTCTACTTCTTTCTTCCTCAACGTGGGAAGTAATCAGCGAGCAAGGTTCCGGGTGTTGGAATGCCTCCGGGCGTGACAATCTTGAAAGTCAACCGACCGCCACTTCGGTCACGGATTTGTTTCAATTGGTCCATGCCTAACTCGACGATACGATACTTCCATCCCTGCAAATGCAGGCGGCCATCAATGATGACTTCTTGTGTGTCGTTAACCATTTTGAACGATGGTAGGTTGTTCTCTCCAGACTCAATCCATATCGAGTATGTCCAATCTGGGTCTTCGACAGGACTGATTTGTCCGTCAATGAATCCGGATAGACCTTCAAGGGTTGAAGAAACCCTTACTGAACCACTGGAACCTTCTGGTGCCTCATCCAAAACCCACTTCGGCACACCCGCAGGGTGACGAAGGTAGACTTTAGGAGATATTGTTCCTACGTTCATGTTGTGTTCAGCCGTCCCAGACGCCTTGAATCCCATTGGTGTTCCTCCGTTATCTGGGTTAAGACCTGTGGCCGAACCTGCTGGGACAAGCCAATTTCCTGATTCGATGTCGATGAATTTCGGTTGTGTCGGGACCGAAGGACACAAGTGATACAAGTGTCCACGGTATGGTTCAAGGTCTTTGAATTCAATGAAACCACTGTCGTATGAAGGCTTTAGAATGTTAGCCCTCGTATCGGGATATGCTTTGTTCCCCACTGGTGTAGTCGTTTGAGGGACTAACGCCGTCTGCATCGACTCGTCTCCGTATTGGAGTAACATGTTTCCGTCGTCTGCGGCGTCAATCTTTCCACCTGCGACAGTAAAAGTAAAACTGTCGTTAAAGAAGAGGTCGACGGTAAGTCCCTCGACTGCTTCTACAAGGTGGAACCTGTCTCTAACCTTGATAATATACCCCGGTTTGAGAACAATGTTCTCCCAGTCGTTCCCGGCGAAGCCGGCTCCGGCCTCTCGACCGAAGACATTTCCTGCTCTGTTTGCTGATTGGTTTGCGTTTGCCATAATTTATCACCTGTTCTGTTTCTTATTGGTGTTGGGCTGTCGGCCCTTGTCAATGCGATAGCGAATACGATTATAACCGTATTCGTTACGGTGCTCTCCAAAACAGGGGCGTGGCTTACGCTATATTGTATGCCACACCCCCGTAGGGGAGAGTCATTGACTAAAGCCAACTATGCTCAAGCGAAGCCTGTTCCCATTAGGGTAACAACGCTTACAACTGCGATAGATGTGTTAGCCACTGATAGTTGGCTGAAATTGACAGGAGCCGCTCCAGAGGCGTTTCCTTTCTCAACGAATCCACTATCACTTAGTTGTGTAGCACCTGCAAGAACAGCAACTTTTGCACCACCAGCATCCATTAGGGTGGTAATGTCGCCTATCAATTCCGAGATGTTCACAGTAGCGATTTCACCTTTGTTCACGTTGTCTGCGAAGGTGGATAGGACGTTGTCTGCTCCATCTTCGTCGCCGGCAAGGCTTGCCAAAAGGTCACTGTTAGCGAAGTCAGCGTTTGCGTTTAGTGCAGAAGCAACAGCAGTTCCCGTCTGTCCGTTAGCGGTAAGCGTAGCCGCACCAACCGATAGAACAGCGATTACGTTGTATCCGGGTTGGTTGGCGTTAGCGTGTGCGTTTGCAACAGGAACAGCCGCTCCAGTGATTGTTTCGATAACGCTTGGGTCGGTCTTTGTTGCGGCGTCAGATGGCGGGTGGCTCTCTGACATGACGTAGTCGCAAGTAAGGCCACTGTTTCCGTTAACGTTTTGTGTGGCTTGTGTGTTGTAAAGAGCCAAGAATCTGGCCATTTCAGCAGTAGTTGCCTGTGCTGAAGTGTTTACAACAAGGTAGTTTGTCCGGACAATTTGCATGTTAGCACCGAAGCCAACATCCAGTCCTCCTAATACTCCCATATTTGATACCTCCTAAAAGAGTCACCAAGGGTGCTCAGGACAATTCTCCGATGGATTGCCGTTGCTGAATCAACTCGTGATGCTGTCCTACCACTGAACCGATGATACGCCACTTTTCTCCACCAGCGATGGTTCCGTTTCCGAAGTTGGAAAGTCCACCAACGACCCGGTGAGCACAGACGACAGTCTTCTCTGGTTCGATGACAATAGGCTCTTCATACCATACAAATGGTTCTTCAAGGACCTCGAAGATTTGTTGGTCGATAACAGGGGTCTCAATACCGGAAATCCGCCATTGGTGCTCTGTAATCAAAAGAGGGGTAACTGGGTATTGAATTCCCATCAATAGGTAGTAGAATTCTTCCAGAGTTTTGAAGTCAAGTGTTCTTTGTGCCCATCCGAAGGAATCAACAGCAATTGTTGTTGAGTTGCCGTTTGCTCCAGAGGAAGGGATAAGCCACTGTCCAAATGTTCCCAATAGGGAAAATTGGTCAGCCCGTAGAATACCTTTTCCGTATTCGCCTTTTGGCCAAACACCTTTGTTTTCGTAACCCCAGTGTGGGTAGTTTGCCCGCACTTTTTGGTCTATTCGTGCAAGGTAATCACTGATTACCGCAGTTGGTCTGTCGTAGTATGGTCTAAGTTCCATTTTTTTTCATCTCCTGTTTTTTAGTGGCCCAATTGTGTGGGCTGGTTCCGGGTAGGTATTGTAGTATATGAAGGAGTGCTCGAAAACGAATACGTTTGAGAACATTTGTTAAACAAAGTTAATCATAGCGGTAGCCTCATAACCAATACGAAGAATCACAGGACATGGCAGAGGGCAACTCACGGAAGACCCATACCATAGGTGTGCGTGTAGACCACGAGTTATTTCTTTTGCTACAAGCAGAAGCAGAACGTCGTGGTGAGACAGTAGCAAATTACGTGCGTGTATCTGCTAAGATGAGAGTCACAGGACAATTGGTTGAACCTTCTAAGAAGCGACTAAACGAGTTTTGAATCCATACGTGGAAACATGTGTTTTATCAAATGAGAATTGAAAGTGCGAGGCAATTCTCATTTATACACAATTAGTAGAAGTGTATAAATCCAACTATCGCTTACGCTATAACGTGCAGAAAGCACTACATCGAGTATCGCAACCCAAGTTGTTGTGCACCGTATGCGGCCCATTAGTGGGCGACGTATGCCATTCTACCGGCTGGTGCCGGACGTGTGGCATCCCAATCCTCGAGACTATCGAAGGTTAAGCGTCATTCCGTGTTCGTGCATATCCAACAATGCCGCCTGCGGCGGCTGGTAGTAGCAGGGTGCTCCATGTATCTTTGCCTTTGACATCTGAATATCCTCGCTTAGTTACGAGCATAAACAAACCGGCAGAGACCAATCCGACACCTGCGTGCCATCCGATGCTTGCGCCTGTCTTCACGTATACCACCCCGTATCCACCATAGGACACCGGGGGCAGGTAGGTAAACCTACCCCCGGATTACCGGTGGAGTGCAGGTTGACTTCAGTAGAAGTTCATCTCTCGGCCAGCACCGAACATGTTACTGTTCGAGTTACCGTATCCTTGGTGGACGCCGAACATTCCGTCGTCGTCCATTGCGCCCATTCCTACCATGTCATGTCCGCCATGCATAGCGTTGTGGTTGCCAAGGTATCCGTATCCGCCGAATCCGCTCAACGAACTGCTGACGGATAGAGTTGGGACGTATTTGGATAGTGGGCCGTGGTTAGCAAGTAGGTTCATTGCGTTGATTGCGCTTCCAGCAATAGCGATTGCGGATGCAGTCTGCAAGTTGATAGCCTTCATGCTGTATAGAGCGAATGCCGCAACAGATGTTGTAGCCGCACCAGCCAGATACTTGGTGTATCCAGTGGTCATCCAGCCTGTGTATTTGGAACCTACTCCCAACTTAGCAAGTCCTGTCTGGACGTAGCCGGGTAGCATTAGACCGCTTACAAGACCGATGCTCACAGCACCGATTGCTTCGAGACCGGTCATGTTGTCGGTTACGAATTTGCTAACGTTCTTGAAGTTGAATTTCCGGGAGCCACCGCTTGACCGCCGCCGTGAAACAGTGCGCCGCCGTGAGACACGCCGCCGCCGTGCTGGGGACCGCCGCCGCCGAGTGGTTCGCCGCTTGGTGGACCGCCGCCGCTTTGGTGACTTCCGCCGGCGAGTTGTCTTCCGCCGCCGTGTGGTCCGCCGCTTTGGTGACTTCCGCCGCCGGGTTGTCTTCCGCCGCCGTGTGGTCCGCCGCTTTGGTGACTTGCGCCGCCGTGTGGTGGATTTCCGCCGGCGAGTTGTGGACCGCCGCTTTGGTGACTTGCGCCGCCGTGTGGTGGATTTCCGCCGCCGTGTGGTTGACTTGCGTCGTGCCGGTGATTTCCGTCGCCGGGTCGTTGATTTTCTACGTGCAGGGGATTTCCGCCGCCGCACTGTCTTGCTTCTTGTCGTTTTTCTTCGAGCCATATTTTTCGCACTCCTGTTAGGGGATTTTCGACGCCGTGTAGTCTTTTTTCGCTTGCCGGATGGGTTTACGATAATAACTTCATTTAGTGCCATAACAATCGCCCTTATTCCTACCCGAAACCGAATACGCATATTAATGGTGGTGCGATAAAGTAGGATAGAGTAGGATACCTATAAATCGAGACGAAATGATAGGAACAGTCAAGTCTACCCTTAACATCGGACATACATGGCAGGACCACGTCATCCACAAAGAGAGATGGCGGCAAAGGAGAAAATCTCCATCACTTTAGACAAAGATGTATTCGACTATATTGAATACGGAATACGAATGAGATGGTGGCCTTCTCGGTCGGCTGGAGTAAATATCATTATCACACAATTCATGCGACAACAGAACCAAGCAAACGTCCAACAACCCGGGCAATCTCCGCCGCAACAGCAGGGTATGCTTGGACAGAACCCTCATTCAATTCAAGGAGGATGGATGGGACATCCATCGCAACCTGCGAAAAGACCGTGATGAAATTGTAATCGTCGGTTTGGATATCGTCTACAATTACTGTTTCTTCCAAACCCATTTTCATTTCTTCTAAGAATACGGGGTCGGTAATGTCTGGTATTGTTAGGAACACCACATCGGACAGTGCCCAATTACGAATGTCATCTCCCATCGCAGTTATCGACTCTTCTTCTGACGCATCTTGTGAAACGTCGGGGAATGAGTGTAAATCAATGTGATACCTGCTCTTTTTTAGCAATCGTCGCATATCTTTAGCGAACTCGGTGTTTCTCGCCTCTCCTCGGTTGAGGTCGATGATGCTTCGGTAAGTATCACCTACGAGTATTTCGTAATCGACACCTTCGTTGTCAAGTGCCCTCTTTAGGTGGGGTATCATGCGGATGGAGCCCTCATCATGGTCTCCGGACGCCTCTCGTTTAGCGTGGGGGACTGTGACGAGTAACATGTCTAACGTTTCAAGCGGAGAGGTCCATGATACTTGGGTCTTTCTCGAACCGGAGGATGTCTAAACCAATCTCCACCACCGGTAGTATAGTAAAACCAATACTGATGTGCGAGGTCAAGGAAGAAGTCTCGTAACTCTGCAAAGTGTTCAAGATTACGACTTCGGAGATACTCGGGGCGGTCCTCTACTTTGAACAGTAACTTGTTTTCAGATTGTGACCAAACCGTCTCATTTAGTAATTGCACTCGTTGGGTAATTGCAAGTCCAACAATACCTTGACCGGCACCGACTGTCCACAATTTTTCTATTCCGTCGTGTCCTCCCTTCTTTACCATTAACTGAATCTCATCAATAGCAATAACTCGACGAATGTTACGGAACTTCTTGTTCTTTTGCAGATTGAATGTCAAGTCAATAATCTTAGTAAGGTCTTTCTGACGACCCTCCTTTGTCCCCGATGGTCGGTATACAATTCGTGGGTTTTTAGCAATGAGTTGGGCGTAAAATTGCATGGGTGTTTTGCATATTGTTCCAAGTGATGCGAAATCGTCGTCGTGTTTCGGGTCAAAGAATACGGTATGTGTATTCATGTTCTGCAATTCTTCCAAAATATGCTTACACAGGAATGTCTTACCAGAACGAGTCATTCCAATAATGACTGTATGTCGTCGCTGAATGTCTTTCAAAAACCCCTTAGACAATACCTTTCCGTCGCTACTCACATCATCCACGCCCAGACGGCAGACAGGGCTAATCCCCCTATCACCGTTTTTCGGTAGGCTTCGTGAGGCTGAATATGTTTACGCCACGGTTCGGGGAAGTTATCCTTTGCTTTCTGCTCTAAATCGTGAGGGTCGGAGAACCGTAATTGCGTGACGGCATTCATGATAGATAGGGAATCTGTGTGGTCATGTCCAAGTATGTGTCCATATTCATGTGCGAGCAACTCGGCATCTCCTCGCCATTTCCAACGAATGTATATTTTACCGTCTGTCGCCATACCGTTTGGATAGTATCCGATGCCCGTTAAACGAAACATGTTCTGCGCGGAATCTTGCAAATAAGAGGGCCATTGGTCCTTGGGAACGTTACGAAGATATTCTAAGATGAGATTGTTGAATTCTGCGTCGTCCAAATAGATTAGCAGAGTGCCGTCTTTTCCGGTGTATGTTTCTACCGGCATCATCTCACACCCGCTTCGACGGCTAACTTGTGGTCTGGCTTACCTTTGCCTGTGGAAGAGTCTGCACCGACTGCGAAAGCATACACTCTACCTGCCGCCCATTGGTGCTGTGCTACACCCGGTCTATGTCCTACTCTCCAAGCGGCTAACCCTTTGTCGTATATCTTCTCAAGTATTGACTTCTTGATTTTGGTTTCCTTACGAATACGGTTGAGGAATTTCTGCTTAGGGCTGTTACCGGCTGGCTTGTAGTCCTTGTCGATGTTCTTCCTATACTTCTTGTAATATTTGACACGGTGCTTAGATGTGCCAATCTTTAGTCCCCGAGCAGTGGCTTTGATGTCAGACTTCCAAAATTCGTATGCCTTGGGGTCGTCAGCATCATACTTGTATCCCTTGTCTATCTCATCTTCGGCAATCATCTTCTCCAGAGAGTTGAGTCCTTTGAGATACTTAGATGGAAACTTCTTGCCTTTGGGTGTCCGGGGATTGTCATAAGCAACGAAGTCTTCGATGGAATACCTTTCTTCGATAGCGTCTGTTGCAAGTCCTTGACCTATGTTCAGAGCGACTTGTAGTATTCTAAGTGCATTCGGTTCTCGTTGCAATGGTATTCGCTTGAGTTGGTTCAAGAAGTGCAGGGGTGTTGCGTCATCTGTCTCGGTAAATTCACCTTCGGTGCTATCTGGGTCGAAGTCTTCTTCGTAAATCGGAGTTAACCATCTTGCGCCTTCGACCGGAGACATTCCATACTTCTCTCTAATCCAAGGCTTCTGTTCATTCCACCACAGTTGACCATTGTAGTCTGAGTCTTCTCCTTGTATCTTCTTGGTAAGGTTCTCGTAAGCGTTGTCAATCATCCACTCAAAGTCTTCTTCAAGAGAGTTAGGCGGGTTTTCATTGATTCCGTCTGCTGGACTATATCCTGCTTGCCATTCGCCTTTCCAATCAGCAGGCATAGGACCAACATAGTCTGGCTTGTCTGAAAGCATTTTCTTTATTGCCTTCGTTCTACTTGAAACGAACTTTTCTTCTGCGTAGGTCTTATCGGAGCCATCTGGTGAGAAGTATAGGTCATATCCAAATCCTTTGTCACCACGAGGGGACAGTAGTGTTCCTTTGGTTTGACCGAGATACAGATACACCTTTTCTCCATCACAATAGCCAATGTATACCCGTTCGATGGCACGCTTACCTATGTGTTTGTCGAGATTCTTGACAAGGAACTTGATTTTCGATGCGTCTTTTGATGACATCCCTCGAATGTGTAAAGTAGTGTCCTCTACAAGAACGGGCCCACCCATCACCTCGTAAGCGAGTTTGGCTTTGTGTATTGCTACCGTTTTCGGCCCTGCTTCGACTTCGGGGAGGTCATACGTGTCGTTGAAGGAATATCCATCTCCCAGATGCTTCTCATATTCTGCTATCTTGTGTGGAGCACCCGTTGCTATTACAGTTGGTGGATTTTTCTTTACTATCGCCGCTACTGATGTTGCCACCTTCTTGGCCATCTCTTCGTCCGTATCTTTACTGCGTGGCTTACCTTGGTCGTCTGCGGCGGCATCGAGAGCCTTACGCACTTTGTGGACCTTCTCATAATTGGAACCACCCTTGAGATACTTAGGTCCGAATTTCAAGCCGTATTGGTTGAATAGATGATTGAATATCTGTATTCTTACTCGGGTCTTATCTACGTGAGTCCCTGTATAGATTGGGACTTGGATGCGGTGATTGGTCCACAGCCAATAAGCGACATGTCCCTCTACGTCACTGTATTCTGCATACGCCTCGTCAAAGTCTCCTTTCTCTATTTCTTCGAGGAATTCTTCATACTCTCCTTGCGCATATGCAAAGTCTGACGGAGAGTCATCATACAGTCCTTCCTCGATAACTTCGGGGATTGTGTGTGGCTTGTATCCTTCGGAGGTCATCTCTTCGGTAAGACGACGTTCAAGTTCCTCTTGGTATTCCTCGGGAATCGGGAACGGAATGTTAGACGGGTTCACCAGATAATCTGGCAACATCGAACCGCCCATGTCGGGTTCTTTGATGAAATTAGCCTCAACAAATTTCTGACCCAATGTGATTTTCGTCTTTACATTGAATGATTTTATTGGCATTAATTGATACGCTGGCGGCAAATTGGGCATTTCATTTACTCCCTTTACTTCCCAAACTCTGAAAGAGTCATATTTCTCGATGAGAGTCTCTCTACCCTTTCTACCTTGCCATTTCTTCGGAGTGTCGTTGTTGTAGTAAATTATGTCTCCTTTCTTGAATATATGCGGAGGATTCTCCTTCCAATCGCCGAGGAATGTTTGGCCCTGCTCTTGTAATTGTTTCTTGAGTGCTTCGGCTTCGGCTATCTTGCGTTGTCGGTCTGCTTCTTGTAACTCAAGATACTTCTGTGAGTTGATTAAAGCGTTGAGGTCTGCTGGTGGAATGTAATAGAACGCCGGCTTTACTCTTCGTTGTCCTTGGAAATTTATTACTCGGCGAGGAGACAACACCGCAGTCTTAGGAATCATGCTCTGCGGTAACCACGATGGTTTAGTGAATTGTGGCCAATCAAGGTGAGGCTCGATTGTTGCAGGGTCTACTTCTGGTTCTGGGAGCCATGGTAGTTTGTCTTGTGGGTTTGCCTTTGCTGGGCCGTATAGGTCGTTGTAATTGGGGCCATAAACCGGAAAGTGCTCTTTTGGTTCCCATACATTGACGGGCTTAAACGATGGGTCAATCCATGGCTTCCAATTGAAACCAATTCCGGTCACGGCGTCAGCATATTTCTTGCGGGCTTTATCGTCCAATTTGTAGAAGGAAACCTTATTGACAAAAACGGTAGTGTGTGGGTCCGGGTTTATTTCGTCTTCAGATTTGCCAAAATGAATGTTATTTTCAATGGTTTGCGTCCAATCGACGTCTCCGAAATATATCTCTCCTTCGATAAGTGCTTGGTTACCAGCGTTCATGAGTTTAACGACATTACCTCCAGCAGAGTAAATGTCAGCGTTGTGTTTCTTGGTTCCCCATGATTCGAACACACCATATTTGTTCCATGTTTCTGACAATGCTTCTGGGTCATTGACTGTAATGATTGCTCGATATATTGTCAATTTGTCTTTCTTGAACTTTTTTAACTGCGAGGCAAACACTGCCTCTAAAGCGTTAATCGGAGAATTGCCTGTGTAGCCATATTGGTCTTTGAGGAATTTGGCATATATTTTCTTGTTTCGTTTGTGTTTTTCCTCCAGTGTAATTCCCGATGTTTTGCTCCAATGACCCGGAAGCCCCCGCTTTCCTTCCATTCTGGCAGTCATATTCCTTATTAGAGCCTTCATATCTAATCGAGAAATTAAGTCTGCCAATCGAATTGATTTTGACGGTGGGTTCATCTTTACTTCATCGGATTGAACTCCATACATGCGCTTCTCGGTTCTACCAATCCATGGGACCTTTGGACACTTCGGCATGGTTTTACGCTTCTCGACTTTGCGGGCGTATCGCCATGGGTCGAATCCCCATACCCATAGTGCAAGTAGTCTGCGTGTAGGTTGTCCTTTTCGGACAAGTGGACCTTTGCGCTTGCCCATCCAATCTCCCATGAATCGCTTGTTGAATCTTACTTGTCGAGAACACCATTCCCAATCGAGGTCATTCCACTTTTTCTGTGCTAAGATAAACAGTGCACTTGCATGCGTTGGTCCTTTGACGTAATCCTTTGGACCACCAAGACCAATCTTCTTCCTCATCCGCAAGATGGCTCTCCCGCTTACTCGGCCAGAGTTGATTCCTTGCTCCTTGGCCTCGGAAGCAGATAACCCTGCTTTCTTTCCAAGCGGTGAATTGAGGAATGCTTCGAGTTCCTTGTTCTTCATGTTGATGAGTTTAGCCCAATCCATGAACCATTCTTCTCGGGATTTTGGGTTTGCTTCAACTTCTCCGTGCTCTTTACAATACCAATTAGTATGAGTCATCGCTTTTACATCACACACGGGGCAACCGTATACTGGTAGCAACTCTGGAGGGTTCTGCCTTTCGATGTCGTCTGAAATGTGTTTCGCTGTTGCGTGAGGTTTGTCACCTTGAGATTTGATGACCATATCAAATGGAATGTGTTGAGCATTTGCGACTTGCTTCATGATTTGTTTTACCTTTGTTGCCGCCTGTTCCTTCGAGACGGCAACCTCTGACCGTATTTTGGTTGTGAGTTTAGCGGGCGTCATGTCGGGGTCAAGGAACACAGAAGTAGTATTTGGGAATGCGTCTTGATATTTCGATACATTACGGAGGTTAACATCCACGACGGCTACCGACTTTGTGAAGTCAGAAAACCTACGACCAAACATGTATCCATTCTTTGCCTTGTTCCATTCTACGAATTCGCCCTGTTCAATCATTTCTTTGAACTTAGATTCTGATACGAATATCCTGTCGGTAGACTTGGCTTCGTGCTTGCGCTTTGGTCGTGTAGTCACTGTTGGAATAACTACGCCACCCGTCATACGTGCGACTTCTTCGATAACGGCCTGCTTACCTGTCATTGTTGGACCCGCTACGGTAACTACGTGTATCTTCTTAGCATGTCTTGGGTTGACCATTACTGCTGGTTCTGGTGCTTCTGCGAACGAAAGGCCGGGGGTGAAGTCTGATAATACACGACCTACTTGTTCGTAAAGGGAAACTGCAAGGTCTGCTCCGAATGGGTCTTCTTCCGTGAAGTGACCTTTCGCTCGAGACATTGTAGTTCTGAACGAGCCGCTTGAAAGTCCCAAGGTAACAGTAGCATCTGATTCTTCTATCGGTATGAACAGTTGACCGTTGTGCTTCTTCTTGGCCTCAAGATATTGTTCGGCTATGTCCCCATCAATTGGAGAATCGTATGAACCAGCGTAGATGATTGACTTGGCAACAGGAGGTGGGTTTGTCTTGACTCTTGTCTGCAAGAAGTCTGCTATCTTGCTGAATAATTCTTTAGCGACCATTACCTTGTATTGTTCTACATTAGCCTTGTCGAGACGACCTTCTTGCTTGGCTTCAGAAGCCAATGATGTGAACATGAATGGATGGTGAGCAATCATATCGGCAATCTGTAATGCGTATGCTACTCCAAGGAAATCTCCGGCTTGAGACTTGAATGCTTCGGGAGTGGTATTTTTCCTCCCGCAGTCGGTTAGCATCAATAGTGCACATACATCCGAGACTTCTTTTGGAAGGTTCAGTTCGGGGCCGATTTCATCTTGGAACATGTTCGAAGCGATAATTGAATGATGAATCCCTTGTTCTTTCTCTCTTTTCTTGCCCACGTCATGATAGAGAGCCAATAGCAAAAGAATATCAAGTTTAGAATAACCCGGTGCTATTTCTTCTTCCATGTATGCTCTTAGAAGTCGTCGGTTATCGTCGTCGAGTCCTAACTCTTTCAACTTGTAGAGTCTTCCTTGTGGGTGGATGTTGGTGTTTGAGAAGTGATGGTCGACCCACCAGTAGACGTATTGTGAATGTCCGTATTCGTTAGCCCCGTAGTGTTCGAAGTTGTTGGTTGTGTCTCGTAATTCTTCGAGTTGTGATGCTTTGTGGATGTGTGATATTCTGATAGGTGGATTGTGGCGAAATCCGGCATCACTCGGGTTTTCACGGACAATCTTGGGGTTAGCGTGACCCTTGTATTTGATTGTGGCAAAATCCCCGAACCTTCTGTTGAGTCGTGTCACGGTATCCTTCGTCATTTTAGCGTAAAATTTCTCATCTGGCAGATTCTTGTCTGACTTGTGCTTCTTGGTGATTTCTGCTTCAGAAGCATCGATGATACTGTTTATGTCGTCGAGAACCTTGTCTTCATCCATCTTGAGGTAATCTTCTTCCTTTGATTTCTTGACTGTGATTTCGAAATGGTCAAGACGGTTCTCCATTATCGTATAGAAATGTTTGATACCAAAGGCAAAAGCAAGGTCGAAGTAGAATTGGTAATCATCAGCACTTGATAGCGATGGCTCATCTTTCGAAGGGTGCGTATGATAAAACATCTTTGCTCCTTCTACTGCCCTGTTCACTTTCAGTTTGGGCATAATAAGTGACCCACGACGATGGTAAATTTTGTTGCCTTTTGTCCATCCATATGACTCTCCTCGATATGATACGAATGAATACAGAACATCTCGGAAAGATTCTCCCCCGAATGGAGTGGGTGCATCAATTACCTTGAAGTCTCGACGTGGGTCGCTGACAAGCATACCATGCATTTCTGAACGGAAATCTGACACACTAACAGGATTCTTGCGAACACGTTGAGAAGTAACGCCACCACTTACTACGGTTTGAACTTGACCGGGAGGATTTGACTTTACGACCTCCGTATTGTATTTTGAATCAGTAGTTACTTCGTATACTCTACCTTGGGTGGAGAAGTATTTTGACTTACCAATGACGCTTTTTACCGACTTAGCGATATCTTGCTTTTGCACGGTTCCATTGAGAATGACAAACCACTTTCCTTTCTCTACATCGAAGCCAGAAGCGGCAACGGTTGACTGACCAATTACGTCTTGCTCTTGGGGCAGACCGTATGCGTGAGAGATGACGTATTCATTCAGTCTCGTCATCTTCCTCACCCTCTTCGAAGTCTTCATCTTCTTCGGAGTCCAGCCCTGTCAGCAAGTTCCCCAATGGATTAGCGAGGTCAAGGCTCATAGATGAGTATTCCTGCCGAACACGGGCAACCTCCTCATCGGTAAGTGTGTAATTTTCAATTGCTTCCATCAGAAGCCTTCCTTTCTCAAGGAGTGGAATTTCCCACATTGGGAATTCAGAGGAAGCATGGTCCATCCACGTTTGGTGAGTAGGGGCGGCATGGAATTCTTGGTATCGTTGTGAGTATAGTGTGATTCTATTATCCCACTCTTCGATGTCGGTTGGTGGATTCGTTAATGTCCCAAGGTCTTGTTTTAGGACACGCAGGTGGGCTAACTTTTCTGCTTGAGACCCTGTGAACTTCGCCCCCTTAAGCGCACTTTCCATTTCTTTGGCAATACTGCCCTTCATCTTACCTGTATCGTATAGTGTAGGGGCGGGTGTTCTCATTTCGGGGTCTTCCTTGCGTGGCATCTCCATCGAAGCCGCATAAATCACTTTCAAATCGTTCTTGCTTTGCTCTGGGTCGTGCGCTCTATATGCGTAATTGAATTGTTCAGTGGTAGCACGAATGTTGCCTTCATCTGAACTTAACATGGCAATACCTGTTGCTCCGGGGCCACCATACATGTCTGTGAAATCCATTTGCATGTTGATTGGTAGACCGAGGACAAACGCATACCCTTCACCTTGATTGGTGTTGTATCCTTTGTATAACTTGTATCCTTTTTCTTTTGGGTCTGCCCTTCTTCCTCTTGCTAATGCATCAGCGAATTCCTTGTCGAGCGAAATAGATGGGGACATTGGTTCCCCATCTGGACCAATTACCCCTGCTTCAAACGTAGGTCGCTTTTTACTAACACCAAAGTATCCGGTGGACGGATTACTCTTGATTGTCTGCCACTTCTTCTTACGGAAGTTGGGCCCAAGGACATAAAGTGGGACAAACACATACTCGAACAACACATCGCTCTCCGTGTCAATGTTCATCTGGTCGACAATAGCATCCTCTGTCCAAGACGGGTGTTCAGAAATGAACCCTTTTTCTCTTGTCAATTTTGCGGCATCCTTCAACACTTTCTTACGGGCCTTCGTGTAAGATTTGATGACTTTCTTACTTTCTGTGTGTAAGTCATTACTTGTTTTGTCTGCCTGCTTCTGTGAAGGAGACTTTTTCAAAGCCTCTACTGATTTCAAAACCTTCGAGCCTTTCCTTAGTGCTTTAGGTCGGAAGAATACGAAGCCATGAGGCACGACAATCATTTCCCAAGGAACACCCATGAAATATTTGGATGTTAGAGAAGAAGCGAGGTCGTGTCCCGAAATAATTGGGAACATGGGTGGCTTGAACGTGTCTCTCGGATGTGTGTGAAATACGACGTCTGCCGCATATACATCGTTGGTCAACCACATATCGATAGAACCACGATGGTGAGAAGACCCGTAAAATATGGTGCCATCCTTGATGTATCCTCCATACTCCTTACTACGACCAGAACGTTTCGAAAGGTTCCATAACTTACGGTATGCTTCTATTGGCATCAACCACGGTTCTTCTCGGGGGAACCCTTGCGGAGAGTTGTAAAATTTCATTTTACTCAAGGAAGAATCAACAATCAACGCTCGGTCTACTTCTGACCCGGTAGAAGGGATAATGGGCAGAAGGTTGGCGAGCCCTTGCATCCAAGCAGGATATCCGCTTACAGTCATCGGGTTTTTGCGAGGGGCTCTACCTATGTTCAGCCCACCTGCTCCATCTGCTTGCTCCACACGTAAGTCAAACGTGCTTTCGGGGTCCTTATCTGGTCTCAACTCACGGATTACTGCTGGACCAATCATTCTTCGAGAAGCGAGGACTTGAGGATATACTCTGTAACCGGACTTGGCTTTCTTTCGTCCTCGTTGTGCCCTCTTTGTTGCTTGATAGAAATATGTGCCAAATGATGCGCTTCTTCCTTCGGATAGCCGTTCATACTCTACTTCAACGACAACCCGAGGGGTGACAAAGTGTCTTCCTTGGGATACGAAGTAAGTCGGGTCTTCTGGTGGAACAATTGGAACGTTAATTGTGTGCTCCCATTTACCTTCTGAAACTTGCTCGCCCATCACCATGTCAAACAATTCTGATTGTTTTTGGTTGTCCCAACCGGGACCCCAGCCTACACTACCGATGTAGACGTAGGTAGGGTCACCATACTTGGTTTTCTTGGCTACCGCTACCTCGAACACATGACGGTTCTTTTTCTTGTCCTTCCACGGCTTGGATTCGGTAGAAACAGAAATAATAACTACATCAATCGTGTGACGACGCTTAACTTTGAACCTCTTACCTTCGTGATGAATCACCAACCCTTCTTGCTGGTTTTCTTTCACGTGCAGGCTCCAGAGGGCCTCCAATCTGGGACCACTTGCGTTAGGAATATGTTCTAAGGGTATAATCTTGACTTTATCGCCCTCAAATGGAAGAAGTTCCCCGTGGCGAACTTTGTATCCTGCATTTGCAGGATTGTTGTCGATACTAATTGCATCAATCAAAGCATACCGCAATTGCTTGAACGCTTTAGGGTCGATTTCATTTCTCATGACTACCGAAGTAATCGCTTGAGGTCCTCGCACTATTCCAAATTCGTCGTGTTGAAACAACTCTCCTACAAACAGTGCTTCCGACACTCCCTTCTTGCGGCAGGCATCTTCAAACTCTCTTGTGACGTGATTTTCCCAAAGAATGAGCCCTCCCTTACTTGCCATGATAGTCGTTACAGGGGTCTTGAGTGTTGTAGCACCAGAGCCTCGAGAAACAATCGTTCTTTCTGATGTAAGAACGGTTCCGCCGACTTTGTGGCCTCCTTGTTCTTTGTAGTGTATACCAAACAACGAGCCGTTGAATTTTGGCGTTACCGAATAGTTTTCTTTGTCTGAAAACATCTCCAATGCCTCTTCCCATCGGAGTTGTGTAAAGTCTGGTTTCTTTTTCCACTGTGTTGTGGCTAAAGCAAGTGGATGTTCTGGCTCTACTCCCTCGCTTCGGAAACATGGAGGGTGCGCTTCGGTTTGGCCTTCTTCTTCGTGACCATATCCAATTTCTACTTCATCAAAGAAGTTGTCTACGAGTATAGCCATACGGTCAAAGTTGGCGAGAACGTGCTCTGGGTGTGCATCTCTGAATGGGTCAAATGCATCAAGTTGGTCGAGCGATAGTGGGACTCTGACCAAACCACTTCCGGGCGTAGCCCACATGCCATCGTCTTCCAAGGTTGCGCCTTTACTATGAGGCTTGTAATGTAGTCCGAAGAACATTGCCCACATTGCCGGGGTTCTTTGTTCTAATTCTATGATAGCGAGGTTCTCGGCAATAGATTCGGCCTTACTCGACTTACTCTTGAAGACGGCACCCGGAACATTTCCTAATGCTCGTCGAATGAGATTGTTCATTGCATGACGGTCATCAAATGACGGCCCACTACCTTGTCCAAACCAAACGTGGTAGCCATGTCCGCTGTATTGAATCAGTATGGGGTATCCTGCCGCTCGAAGTCTTCTCGCTACTTCTTTAACGACTCTCTTTTTCTGTCGTTCTGTTACATCAATATCATGGAAGTCGATGTCGGCTACTCCGGCCTTGTATTTTTCTCCTGTGTTACTAATGGTGAACCATAGGGAACGATGGCTACCTGTTTCAACATGTTCGTGCATGAACGCTTCAATTTCTTCTTCTGAATGTATGGTTGGTCTACCCATATGGCCTACAAAGCACTTACCATTACTGGACGAATATTGAATTGATGTCAACGTGTGATACATTGTTTTTTTGAGTTGGTATGGGACAACCTTTCGGTTGTATTCAAGAAGCCTTGACTTAATGTAGGATATTTCTGCGTCTGCCCTTATCCAATACTCCGAGTTGCGCTTCTTCACGTTGTCGAGGTCTTTCCACCCCTTGAAGCCGTCTTTGTTGGCGTTCCTTTCTGCCAATCTTGCTAATGGTATTGGCATGGGGTCCCAAGCACGGACAGCCGACTCTCCTACTTCTCCAACAGAGCCTTCCAACTTTTCCATTAGCATGGGTTTGACATCAGCGACATAATCTGCAAAGCCGTAACTTTCGATATCAAGCACCTTTTCTCCGGTAGCCATGTCGAACGCTTGAACTCCTTTGAAAGTAGAAGCGTCAGAAAAGTTGTTTTCATCATACGCCCAATATGGCTTCGTCCACATCTTATCGATGAATAGGTCTACATCTGATTCGTCTGGGATTCTACCAGAACCTACTATCAGTTGTATGAATTTGTTAAACTCGACCAAATACAGACTGAAGTCTCTCATTCGCTTGTCCTCCTATTTGGGCGTAGGAGGCTTGGGTTTGGTCTAACGACAGTGACGTTCCCCACTGTTGACGACGGAGAAGTAGGGGCTGATTGTTGAAACTCCTTGGGTGTTGGACCCATCATGATGCCTCCCTCAAGTTCTGCTCCTTGTGATTCTACTGGTGACCTTGTTGCTTCGATATTTCTTTCCATTGCTAATGATGCGGCAAGAACATAACTTGGGACAGTCAGTGTTTCTCGACAAATGTAGATGAATTGACGGTATGCTGGAACCGACCTTCCTCTCAATTGGAACGACTCATCGTTGCGTAGTCTTTGCATGAAGAAGTCCTGTAATTCGGATATATCGGTTATGCTATCTGAACCAGTGGACTGGAATGCTGTCAAAAGACCGGCAATTAGAACGTAGTTGTCTCGATATGTTGTTCGTAGGAACGAAACGTAATTCTTGAACAACAATATGTTCTTCTCGATGTCTGGTGTGAGACCAATAGAGAATTTGTCGCTTTCTAATTCTGCCCTTGACACCGTTCCAGCCCATGATGGTGGCAGAATCATTTGCGTGTTCTGTCTCACCTGTTCGACTTGAGAGAATGTCTGTTGCCAATATCTGGCCGGATTGGCCTTCTCGAGTGATAGCATTGTAACGATTGTCGCTTCCACAGTGTCCCACATTTGGTCGAACAATGGCTTCCTTTTCTGCTTCTTACCCTTCTTGTTCTTCTTTTGAGGCTGTCTGTCTAACTCGATGGCAATGTTTGCTATTTCATTGTAAAACCGTTGGAAGTATGTTTTCATAATCATTCGTAGTGTAGGAACGTCGAGTGTTCTGATAACTGTGGTTGGCTGAACAACTTGCATATTGTATATGCCTGCTCCAGCAGGTGCCGGAGCGGGAACCGCCATTCGCTGTCGCAATTGATTGACCTGTTCTTCGACAGGTCTTGCCTGTAAGAGTCGGGTAGAAATGAAATCTGAATACCATTTTATTTCAAGTAAATTCAAATCTTGCTCGTAGAGTTTACGATAGTTTCCGTCGCCCGCGAGAGCAAGGAAGGAAGCGGCTAACCCACTCATGATGGATGCTCTTTCTTCTGCGAGGAATTCTGCAACCTGCTTTTGTTTCTTAGCGGATGTTGTATAGAAGTCTGCATCTGCGGAGAAGGCTTCATCTACCTCTTTGTATTCTTTAGAATATCTTCTAAAGTCAATTTTAGTTGAATTAAGGACAAGGGATAGGTGTGACTCCATCTCGAAATACCTGTCGAGCATGACCCGAGTAAACCATATTTGGGTTGAGTTGTATGAACCGATTGCTGAACTTACATCTTCTTCGTCCTCGTCGACGTCTGATTCTATTTCGAAATCTTGTGCTCGTAGTCCTCTGATTTCGTATATCTGTTCTGTGTCCAAGTCAATGTTAGTTGGTGCCAAGTCAAGGGGGTCGTCGTTTTCATTGACCAAAGCATAACCAGAATATTGAACATCATACCTCTTTTCTCCTGCGACCAAGTATTCTTTCACTATTACCCATCCGGTGTCGTCCGGATTATCTTCTGGGCTGGAGTCAACAATGTAGGCGAATCCATCTGGATAAATTCCATTGTATTGAACCCAATCTTCGAATGGCGGAGTGTTTGGCCCTACCGTGTATCCATTACTCGACGTCCATGGAAATGGATTGTCTTCCGTAGGAGTCATTCCTTCAATTCCCGGACCAAACAATTCTTGGTAAAATTCCTTTTTTTGGTTTAGAGTAACCCTCTTCCCCTCATCATTAACTGCTGTCGCACTAAACAATTCTTCGATGGTGTTCAAGAATTCGAAGGTAGCACCGGCTGGGTTCATTCCATTTTTTGTGAAATTTGTTGGTATGGTTGCTCTTTCCTTCTCGGCGGCACCGAAACCGAATGCTCTTACTTGTTCTGCACTAAATATGTCATTGGTGGAGTTAAAAGTGGCTAACAATGCGGCTTTTGCTACACCCTTTTGTAATTCTAAGTTCATAACCGGACTGTCCAACATAGAATGAGCCCAACTAATGAAGAAGAGACTTTTTTCTGCGTCTATCAAGGGTTGGCCTACAACTGGGTTATCATATGCTAAATTGACCAATGTTTGGACCATTGAGTTAGCCCCTTCTGACGCTTCAAACCACGGTGCCCGCAGTAAGGGTCTGCTTTCTGTTCCCAATCTGTTGTCGTCCTCTGGGTCTGTGTTATCCAATATACGATGAAATAGTTGTGGTATTCTGCCACTGTTTTCTTTGTTGCGCTGTCCGTAGAAATATTGGATTAACGCTGTTGGCCAAGCCTGTGTGAGAGCGGCCAACTCCATAATCGCTGTTCCAATCGAAGGAAGGAAAAAGATACTCTCGGGTGCTCTTGTGTTGATGATTTCTTCAAATATTGCTTTTTCGCCCTCCCGGGTGGGAATGTATTGTCCATCTCCATCCATACCCGCCCCCATTAGGCCCTCTTCCATATCTACGAAATTGGTGAGGCCACCACGCATTCTTTCAAGTGGGTCACGAGTAGGACGTGTAATTGGTCCTGCAAATCCTGCTCCGGGACCATAAGAGATTACCGCTAATGGATTCTTTCGATGCATCAGTCTTGCTCTATCTTGCAGGACATAATCACCATACACATGTTGCGTTAGTAATTGAGCGATACGAGGAGTGTAACTGTATTCTGGAGGGGATTCTCCGGGATTATCGCGGACTCTTGTGAAATCCCGATACATATTGTATCGTTGAACGATAAATGGAGTAAGTGTTTTTTCTGCTTGCTTCGCAAACTTCTTCTCGTTGTCGTTGATGAGATTTTGAATATCTCCATTCAATTTGCGTCGCAGTCCCATGAAGACAGGCTTTGCTCGCCGGAAGTTTTTCTTATCGTCCGACATCGCCCTCATGCTCCGATGGAGCACACTACATTAACTGAATCGGCGTATGCCCCATCGACGACAATTCGGAATATCACAGAAGTGGTGCCACCTGTCCCTTCATTCTTTATGACATTCATATCTTCGGCTGAAAAGGTGACTGATGCGACGCCACTGGCGTCTGTCGTGCTCAACTTCGTATTCGGCAATGATTGGCCCCCAACATAAGGATATACGTTGACAGTATGCCCTGTTTCTTGTTTGGTTAGGTTAACTTGGACATTAAGAGAAGCGGTGTTCAAAACCATGTCTGCATTCACTGTTGCATTTGGTTGGACATTTACGTTTTCGACATTGAATGTTCCTACACCAGAATCTTGAGTCAGTTCGACAGAAGACGGAACTCCTCCGTATGAGCCGCCAGACTTTGCCACACTACGATTCTGCTTGTTGTAGTAGTATATTCCAATAGCAGATGCCGCAACGATTCCCCATCGTGACCGCGCTGACGATGTTAGAGAAGAAGTTCGTCTTCGGGTGGGCTTGAGTCCTTTGTATGGGTCGTATTTGGTCATGGTGTCACCTCCTCAAAACTCGTTATATCTCCTCGGGCCTGTTGCGACGACAGCGTTCGGGTTCAAGAAAGAACCGACTCCGTATGTGCCTTCATATTCGTCGACTGCTTCGTAGATGTTTCTGAATGCGAATAGTAATGCGAAAACAAGTGAACCATACTCAAGACGGCTCCATGATTTACGAGATAGACCGAGGTTTACATTTTTGCCTCTCTTTTCCATCAATTCTCGAGTAAGTGATAGTGCAAGCCCTGTTGCCGCAAGAGCATCTATGCGCACCCATGTCTTGTGCGATAGTCCGAGTGCTGCGTCGTGTGCCATGTTATCACCTTAATCAATCAACCATGCAAGTCCGTCACGCATGCCTATCTTCATACTTCCACCTTTGATGACAATCATTGGTTCGCCGTTCTCGGGCATAGTAGCATACATCATTGGGAAGTTGCCATCCTTACTGTCCTCGTTGGTGTGATGAATGTATTTCTGGTTATCTTCGCCTGTTTCTTTTGGTGACATGTATCCAATGGACCAACATGGGCCGAGAGCATACCAGACATCTCCGACATCAATAGTCTCCTTTTTCATGTCGGTTGGTTCTTTGCCACCGTGGAATTTTTTGTAGGCTTTCTTGGCCTTTTTCACTTTCTTGTCTTCCATTCCGTCAAGTGGCATACGTGGGTTCTCTCTCGGTGCAATCCTCTTTCGTGTGGCTTTACCGTAGTGCTTCTCCACTAACTTTAGTGTAACTGCATAGCGTTGTCCTGCATCTGGGAATTCTGCTCGCATCTTTGTATTGCCCATCATGCGATTGACATAATTCTTCGATGGCTCTTTTCTACCGTTCTTCTTCTTAGGTGACGGTAGTGGATTTGGTAGTGCAGGGTTGCTTAATCCTGTAACTAAGATGTAATCTCCGTCTGCATGTTGCACAACACCCGGCATCTTAGCCAGAAGTGATTCTGCTTTCTTCTTACTTGTCTTCTTAGGGAAGGCTGGCTTCAACGCTGAAAGACCTGCGGCACCACCTTCTATCGTTAGAATTTCATGGACCTTGTCGATGTATTTGTGGTATTCACTACCCGAGTCATGTAGTTGGTTAATCATGTATCGAGCGTGATGGCTTAACTTACTTTTCGGCCACTTTTTATTTGGACCAGCCCACATGAATTTATCATGCTCTTCTGATAACTTAACTCGGGCACCCTTCTTAGGAACTGCTAAGAAACAGTGGTATACTTTCTTCATGGAATGGTCAACATGAGAGTCTAACTGTCGGATAATTTTGACTTTGAGTCCAGCCTCTTCTTCGGTCTCGATGAGTGCCGCTTCTCTTGCTGTCTCTCCGTCTTCTAACTTGCCACCGGGAAATTCGTATAGTCCGTGTTTGGAAGTTTCCTTTGGAGAGCGTCGTAGGAACAGTATCTTACCGTCCGATGCACGCTGAACCATACAACCTGCGGCTTCACGGTATCCTGCTGGGACGTCTGTGTTTGGGTTTAGTTTTGTCCAAGGGTCTCCGGGGCGTTGGTATGGACCGAGAGAGCCCATTCTTTCTTTAGCCGGTTGTTGCCAACCGGAAGGGAGAGACTCTACTACTCTCTGTTGATAGTCTTCTTTGGTTAGTATCATTCCGCCGTCTACATCATCTTCAAGCAACGGTGTAGGTGGAGCGGTGGTATCAAGATACATTTCTGGTAGTCTCATTGGCCAATAGAAGTGAGTGTTGAAATCTGGATATTCATAGTTGGAGATTCTGGTTTCGATGCGCATACCGGCCCCGGCATTCCTTCGCCCGTAAAAGAACGCCTCCGCTCTTGTTGCGAATTTTGTCCGGGGCACACCAACAACTCCCGTTTCGGGGTCTGGGACTGTAATGTTACCTGCCATGACTTCGAATGGTCCGCTACCCCTCTTCATCAGAACTCGAGAGTAGTTTGTCATGACAAGGGCTGGCCTAAATTGAATGGCGGCAATCCCTGCCTTTTCGTAGATAGGGTGGGCTGGGTTGGTTGGGGTTGGTTTGAATCCCGGTCCAAACATTTTCCTGTGAACATACAATCCGCGGCCTTTCCGTTCGTCTGAACCCCCCATCATGCTCATTCTTTCTATTCGGCCAACGTTGAGGTCTCCCAGCCACTCTCCGGGCGTTCGACCAGCGATTTTCCACCCGAGTGACCTCAATTCAAGTTCCGTATCGATATCGAGTTCTCGTAGTGCCCCTCCTCCTAAAATGATAAACTCTCCGGGTAGTGGCTTGTTAGATTTTAACACGGTTTGGTAGTATTGCTTTTTCAGTGGATATTTGGCTTGAGGGTGCAGTGTTGTATATTTTTCGATGAGTGTCTTCAGACTGACACCAGAACTATCTGATGGTTGCATTTCAGTAGGGACGTTGCCCCTAACCCCATAAGTCTTGCACGGTGTCTGACCACATCCGCAGTTAAGATGAGATGGGTTTTGTTTTATTCCGAGGTGAGCCGGTAGGTGGTATACTCCAATGACTCCAAGTGAAAGTGCCTTGTCTCGGTTCTTTTGAAGGTCATCGAAGAAGTAGTGAATATCATATTCTGCTTGCAATTCTCGCATCTTTTCATACTTGTATCGGTCAGTAGCAATTTTCCGGTTCTTCTTGAGATATACCATGGTCTCTCCACGGCTGTTCTTGAAGATGGGGAACCCTGTCTCCTTCAAGTGTTCAATAGTAGCCTCCATTGGTTTAGCATCTCTACCGGAAAGGTAAGCGATGGTATATCCTTTGTTTACAAGACTACGAACATATTCTACGGCTCCGGGAAACGGTGTATCTGTTCTGAATTGCTCTGGAGAGTTGAAGAAATCAAGGAACGCTTTCCTTCCTTTTGGCTTAGTGCTTTTGCGAAGTTCGCCGGGCGTTCGGTCTCCATATACAACAAGTCCGGCTCGGACTGCATTTTGTTCTCTTTGAGTCGCATCGTATAGAGTGTCGTCTATGTCGAATAAAGCCAATTTTCCTCGTTGTAGTGGTGATTGTGAGTGATAGTCAACCGGATAGATTGAAGGATTCTTGCGTGTGCCTGCGTCCATTTTACGGCTACACATCATGCATACCAATACGCCCGATGGGTTGCGGTAATTACAGGTCGGACATTCAGACACTCCATCTCACCACCGGATTGGTTCTGGCGAGAGCATCTGCACACTTTTGGCAGAATGAGTTTTCGACCAGCGAATCTTCGAACGTTGGTTTACCACAGCGCATACATTTTACCATCTTTACAGACTTCTTAGGCATACGCTTCTTTTGTTGAGCGTAGTATCCTCGTGCCAATGCCTCATCGGATAGTGCACTGGTTCCTTGTGTAGTGTCAATGTTGGAGTCTCGATGTGTCATATCATATCTCGTGCCGAAAGGATGCTCGTTCGGGTTCTCCTTGACGGGTTTGAATCTCTTTTTTATCGGTCTAAGGACGGTTGTTCTTTTCTCTGCTTCCTTGGCTTTTTCTGCCGCAATTCTCTCCACTTCTTTCTCCAAATCTTTAATGCGACTATCTTTAACTCTGATTGCATCTGTTAAGACGTCAACGTCACTGGACAAATCATCAATTGCTTTGTTCGCCGCTTCTTCGAGGGCGTTTTTGCCCCGCGTTGCTTCTTCGGCTTTGCGTGCGAAATTTAGACCCATTTTTTTAATTTCTTTGTTCAATTTTTTGACGTCTTTCTCTTGTCCCTCAACATCTATCTCGAGGGCTTGCAATTTGAAGTCTTTTATACTGTTAGTCTGTTCTTCCAATGCTTGTTGGAAAGCCCTCTCGTCTCTTATTTCTCGTCCTCGTATTTTTTTCTCTAATGCAACTTGTTCGTCATAAAGACTTTGTGCATATGACGACGCTTGCTTTTCGTCTCTTTCAAATCCAAACAAAGAAGGGGTAGTAGAGCCGGGAATACCAAATGAAAGGGGCTCTCGTGTGGCCCTCGTCAAGTCATATTTTGCACCTGTTACTTCTGCTATGAATTTGAGTCGCAGTTGACTGTCACTATCTCTTCCAATGGTTGAACCAGAAAAGTCAATGTCTGCGTCAACCAACTTATTCAAGTATGCTTTACCCAAAACAAGAGGATTGTTTTGGGGTTTGATTGCTGACGTGTCTCCGGGGAAACCTCCGAACATTTCTCCAACGAGGTCATAGGATTTCTTAGTCAATTCATCGAAAGTCATCTTCGTGGTCAATGGGTCTATCAATCTCATTGAAGTAATCGAGAGGGCTCGAAGGGCTTGACGAACATTATCTCGCAATACGAAGTTGTCTGTTACGTCGAAAAGTGCAATGTATAGGTGAGGAGAAATACTGTCCTTGTCGTCAACTCTCATGTCGTCAACTGCCATACCAAGGGAGCCTCCTACCTCTGCATATGCTTCTTGTAACCCATTACAAAACTCAATCGCAGACACAAGATACTCAATTTGTTGTTTACGTTCCATTTGTCGCCATGCCCCTTCCTCTGCTCGATATTGGAACCGGGCAGAAGACAGGCCCGCTCTTAGGCTCGTTTCTACCATCTGAATGTTGTCCATAAACATCTTGTGGTCGCCAAGAAGTTTCTGTGCGATGTAGAGAGGATGGTTGAACATTTCTTGTCTTACTAAATTGTCCTCAAGTTCCATATTAGGGTTGTCCGGTATGAGCATGAATTCTTTTGCAAAATCCAATTCGTGCCGACACAGTGCCTTTAGTGATTTTCCAATACCTTCAATCAGTTGCAGATAAGAGTCCGTTCTTGCTACTGAAACCTCAGCATCTTTGAAAGAATCAAGTAAGTTGGTCAATTCGTCATCTCGCTTGATTGCCGCTTCTGCTTCTTCTCTTGCTTCTTTTGCTTCTGCTTGAGCCGCTTGGAATATACCTTTCATGGAGTCGGCCAATTTTCTGACTGTTTCTTCTGTTGGAAGGAATGGACTTGACCCCAATACTGCCGCATTCTCTTGATTCTTCTTCTTCAATACAGAGAGTGCTCTCCTAAGTGCATTGGTATCTTTCGGGGCTTCTCCTATTATTTCAGAAAGTTTTGGAAGCGGTGGGTTCCGGCGAGGGTTATCAAACACATCTTCGAGGTCGTTAGTCAACAGTTCTTGGAAGAAATCCTCTAACAAGCGGTCTTCGACAATTTGTTGGAGGACGTTTTCGTCGGGGATTGTTGCTCTGCTCGCGTCGAGTCTCGATATCAAATTAGTTATTTGTGCCTCTCTTGCTTCTGCGGACTTACCTTGTAAGTCGGTTACGGTTTCTTTCAACAGGTCAACCAAATTGGTTGTCCCAAAAGCATCAAATTCAGTGCTCAAATTCTGGAGAGAATACAGCGTCAATTGCGCTACAAAGTTAACTTGTTCTGGAGTAGGTTGTCCTCCGTCCTGCTTGAATCTCGTCAAAGCAAGTTGGAGTATGCTCATTATTCCGAGTTTATTTGGCGTAGATGCTTGGTTTCGCGTCATTGAGTTGAATGCAGAAAGTCGGTTGTCACTATTCTTGAATTGTTTACGTGGGTCCATCACGGTTCCGTTCTTGAAATTAGTTTCTGCATCTTTGTCCGATGTGGAACTGCTTGCTATCATGTTTTCTTCCAATACGTTGCCGTTATTAGCGAAGTGTAAAGCAAGTGATGCCGCATATGCGTATTTGAAATCGTTTGTGGTTTTATTGTCAGACTCACGAACAAGGTCTGAAAGCATTATGCCTTTATCGAAATAATTGACAACCACTTTCTTGACTTGGTCTTTTGTTTTTTCGAGTTTGGCGTCAAGGTCTGCTGGTTTTGTTAATTTAAGTGTTAGGGGCCCTATGCCCTCAATGTTAGGCTGAAAGAAATCTTTGACCCCTGTTTCCCCGGCACCTACTTGCATAATTTGGTCAGAATTTTCTGATATGACTTGCATTACTGCAAATATCAATCCTTCGGGCCAACCTAATGGCTTAGGTTTAATGCCACCGATGTTAACTTCGATAGCGGCACACAGAGGGTATTTGTCTGCGTCATCGGATATACTCTTTCTGAAAACTTCGTTTATGTCTGCTGCTTGATTTAACTCTTTGACTATTTCATTGAGGTCAAGCAAGGCGTTTCCTTCTTTTTCTGTTAGGCTACTTGGGGGAGTGGCGGCACCCAGCCCGAACATTCTTTTCAAAACACCATCATTTGAAAACGCTTGAGAAGCCATAAGTATGACCTGTCCGACATTGCCTGCCGCTAACGCCCTTTGGACAGACTGAACGTTCATGGTTCTACCGAAATCAACTGGAGTGTTATTGACTCGAGCAATGGGCAGTATGGGGTCTCCTTCCTCGTCTAAAGCCATTTTTTTCAACATTCTTTCTGGCATCTCTTGAATAATGGCGGGCTTGTCAACTCCAAGACTATCTCGGGTGGAGGCGACATATCGTGGTGGTTCGCCCGCTTGGTAAAAGAACAACTCTGCTCGAGTTGCGCCCGTTAGGCCCCGTGGAGGTGGCAACAGGTAGTATGCTGCTTGAGGGAACATGAACGCTGGGTGCGCAACGAGTGCTTCGTTGCGCCCATAGTAGAAGTCTTGTGGAGACGTAGCGAGTCTGCGAATCACTGTTTCATATTGGTCAGAGAGAATTTTCTTCACTTTGTCCTTTCCTGCCGCAGATTTGAATACCGTTCTTGCTTCTACTGCTGACTTGAATTTTTTGCGGAAGAAGCCGATTTCTCCTATGTCAGCGTCAAATTCTCCGGCGTCAATCAATCTCAACATATGGGGTAGCAGAGTCTCGTTAAGGTATTTAATAAGGGCTTGATTGGAACGAAGGCAAATGAGGTATGGTTGTAACACCCCTTTCACAAATTGGTTGAACTGCCTTTCTGATGCGGCAATGTCAAACGGTAATTCGTTTCCTTCAAGATATCCTTTGACTTCGGCAACTACTGCATCATCCATTACCCTACCTCTGTCTCCAACGATGCGGGTCATTCTAATGCCGCTTGGCGTTTGACGTAGACCGATTGGGTTAATTCGCACACCAGCATATGGGTCTGCCATAATGAATGAACTTAGCATCCGTGTTCCACGTGGAGAAAGTTGTTGTCGACGAGACCGTTGTGATAGCATTTTTGAAGCAATGAATCTGTATGCGGCACCGTGCTTGGCTTCGAGTGTATGCACAACAGATGGAGATATTCCATCGGGTAACATTACTCGGGAAGAGAATTGTTGGACACGCTTTTGTGGCTGGAATTCTGGTTTGAACACATACGATGGTGCTGGATTCATTCTTGACCCTGCTGGGGTAATGTTGACCTCGGTAACCGTTCCTCTTGTAAGGTCTGATAGGGTGGTTTCCATTCCCGACATATCCTTTAGAACATATTCGTTACGCCCGTCAAGGTTAGAAACAACCCACTGATGTGCATCAAGTATTGTTGCGCCCTTTAGAAAGTCTGGAACGGTTACCATGTTGAATCACCTCACAATCCGAATTTAGGGTCTAAAATCAAGTAAGGCTGTTCTCCTTCTGCCGATGCGTAAACATAGTCTTTCGGTGCGGGTGGCAGTTCCCCTTTCAATACTGGATTGACATAAGTATTACCTAATGCATTGTTGTCAAGAACAGATGTTGCTGAAAGGTATGCGAACGGTAGCGAGATGAGTCCCCCTACTAATGCTCCTCGGACGAAGAGGTCCTTGCTTGATAAATTAGATTTGAATCCCATCGTATACGATGTTATGTTCTTATCAATCCAATTTCCTACTCCACTAATACCTGCTACTACTCCGGCGAACACACCCGTTAGTAGCACGTCTTGTGGCGTTGTGTCTTTTACTGTCTGCATAAACGATTTGTGGTTTGTCATGTTATCACGCCTTCTTTGCCTTCTTTCTGTCATTCAGCAACCTACGATAGAATGAACCTCGGGTTGGCTTGTGGATTTTGAAACGGACGGGGTCTCCTTTGGTGTTGGCTAACTTAGGATAACCATACACGGAAAGGAACTTAGCCCATGCTTCTTGTTGCTTCTTTGATGTCTTAGTCATTGGCATCAATGTGCGGATTGTCTTACCTTCGACTTCAAGGTTCACTGCACGGAAATGCTTTGACGGGACCTTGATTACGAATGGAACAGTCTTACCTGTCACTTTGTCAAGTGCTACGTGTTGGTATGAGCCGAATGCATCTGTGATTCCTGCAAGTCTTTCTCCTTTCGTGTCTTTACCTTGAGCCTTCAATGTGTCTCGGCCTTTACGCCGTTCCTTTCCGGTCTTCTTGTCGATACCAATAGCACCTTTCGACATACCTTTCAGTTGTGTCTTAGGTAGGATTTCGATGTGGTATTGCTTGCCACGCCCGAGAGATAGTGTGCCATCTTTCTTTCCTTTACGTCCCGGTGCTGGGTTTCGTTCTATCAACTGGACTGCTGGCTGTCCAAAGGGGAACCATTCGTCAGTATTGAGGTTGTAAACAGCGTATTCTCCTTGATTTCCATATTCTCGGATATAGGAGGCCACATCAACAATTCCGTCTTCACCTTGGAAACCTCGTCGTAGTGCTTCGTCACTTGTGGGCCAAAATCCGTTTGCTCCGAACATCAGATACGGTGTTTCTCTTGTCAATTGACCCAAGGCTGTGCGCATTTGATTCGTGTTAACGAGTCGAGCGTATTTTGTATTTCGGAGCATACCGGCGGCCCACTCGTCCCTGCCTTCTGCATGACCGGGATTCTTCTTAGGAGGGTTGCGCTTCCCGAAGCGTTTGCCTTTACCGCCGCCTCCACGTCCACCGCCACCTTTGTTACCGGACTGTGTTTTTGTTTTACCGTCTTCTCTTGCTTGTGCATCTCTTACACGGTTGTCGAAGTCGCTGGAAGATTGTGGCACCATGCTTGCGGCGGCTTGACCTGTGCGCTCGAATTGAGTCCACGGCATGTATGAGTATTTGTTGCCTCCGCCACCCAACTTGGTGAAAACACCAATAGGTTTCGGGTAGTTGAAGTCGAGAACCTCAATGAGTTGTGCGCCATCCGAAACTGTGAATTTACGACCGTCGTCGGAGATGGTATTACCAATTTCCTCGTTAGGAAGAATCCATCTCCACCCTTGGTTGATGTAAAGATGGTGTGGCTCTTGTCCAATGAACCGAGATGATGTTGGGCTAAACAATCCTTTGTAGCCAACATTAGGAACAAACCGGTATGGGTATGCAAACAATGTGTCGAGTATCGACCGGCAAAGACGGGTATCTCCGGAATTGTATGCGTTGTTAAGCCGTATCATCAAATCATACGCACCCATAGGGTCTCCTTCGGAATCTGTTGACTTGAATGCATAGGATTGGGCGTGACGCTCAATTCCTTGGCGGACTTCGTGAATTACTTCCACTTCGTCTGGTTCAAGAGGCACATAGTTTGCCATGAAGTCGTCATACAGACGGGTTCCTTCATCTCGGTGAACGACATTCAAAGTGTAAAAGTTGTAGTCGGTGAGTCGAATTGAATTGATAATGTCAAGTGCAAGACGGAACATTTTGTCGTGCTTAACGGTCGATGGGTCCTTGACTCCACCGGGTCCGGGCCTTACACCGCCTGTCATCAAGTCGTATACAATCTGACCTTTTGCAATCTCGTCAATTGAGTTTACATCTGGGGTGTTGTGTAGCCGTTGAACGAATGCAACGTGTCCGGGGTCTCTCTCCCATTCCTTGCAGAATTCGTAAATTGAGAATTTCTCTTCTGGGGATATGTCTGCGCTCAATTCTGCCGCAACATCTTGCATATCCATGTTGTTTAGATAGTTGGTCCACATTCTTGCAGTGATTAGTGTGGATGCATGACCACTACGGAATGTTCCGCGGTCAATACCGAGTCCGCCCAATACACCGGCTAACTTCGATGCTACTCCGGCTCTCTTTCCGAACCCGACGCTTGGTAGCCGGAGAGATTGCCATGAATTTGGTCCAACTCCACCAATTCCTTGCGTAAGGGTTCCGATTGCTCGGCTAATTCTTCCGGGCGGGTTTGTCTCAATGTTCATGCTTTCTTGGTAATCTTCAACCATATTGTTCAACTCTTCTTCTGTTATGTCATCTGCGAATGCGTCGTATGATGAATTTGTGTCGTCGTCGGAGATAGAATCCATAACGACAGCCATTGCACCAGAGGGTGCTCTTGTTCGTAAAATGCGTCCACTGCCATTGGTTCTAACTTCGTATGAGGAGGAGTCAAAAGTAGTGCCATCGACTGGGTCTTTGAATGTCTTTGATGCCTGCATAGTGTCCCCTCCTGTCTATCCGAATACGCTTTATGACTTAGCCTCTTCTGTTGATGTTTTGTTCTCTCTGGAATTCATGTAAAGTAATGTAAGAACTCCCAATACTGCCGCACCACCAAGACCAATTGTTCCCGTCATAATGGTTCTCGATAATATATTCTTACGCTGATACCACTTGTCTTTTTTCACACCGGGCGCATTTGGCGGTAGGTTTGCATCAATCAAACCAGACTTGATTTGATTGGCGTATTGTTCTGCTAAGTAATCAATCGTATTCTTCAGCGTTGCTTTAGCGGAATCATACATCTCTTGGTCTCCACCAAAAGATTCAATGTTTAATTGTGACAACTGCTCCCTAAGAATTGCTTCATCGGCTGGGGTAATGAACCCTTGAGCAGAACCAATTTCGAGATTGTATTGTATTACGTCCGAAACATCTGCTCCGTCTTCTACTTTATTCATCTGGGTGCTAACACTGCTTGTGACAGCACTACCAAGGCCCCTAACACTTACAGCATTAGGGGCGTCCCGAAAAGGCGAACGGTTAGTGGGTATTGGCGTCTTATCTTCGTGATATCGTCGTTTTGGAACACTACCGAACCCGAAGGTTTTGTTTGTTGGTCGGCGCGGTGATGAGAAGTTACCGCCAGACAATGCGGCGCGGTATTGCACGCTTTCTCTCATTTGCACAAGGGGTGCAAGAATACTGTCAAATGTTGCAAGTTGTTGTTGCAATATGGCTTTGTCGTATGAAGCAGGGTTAGTCTTCATTGTAGCGAGGAATTCGGTTGCTTTGACCGAATGCATCTTTACGACTGCAATCTCTCCGTCTTTTAGACTTGATTCGTTCATCTTCAATACAGAAATGGTGTTCAACAAGTCAACTTCTTTCTGTGCGATTAGGTTTGTCAACGATTGTTGCATCAATCCCATCTTACGCTGATTCAGCATTGTTTCAATGTTGGAAAGTGTAGCCATTGCTTGATTCTTAGCGTTGTTGGCGGCGGCTGGAGTAGGACTCATAGCAAAAGCATTCTCAAGTGCGACGAGGCTCGACGCAATCATTCTATCAATCTTGTCTTTGTCTGGTTGATTCAAAATTAACTTACCATATTGTGAACCAATCTGTTCAATGCGCATTGTTACTTCTGATAGCGCAGAACTCCATGCTGGAACGTCAAGCATTGACATTTGACCACCTACTGACCCGAGGTTTGACTTACCGAACTTGTCGTTGGCAATACTACGCAATACACCGTGTATCTTTCTAACCGAAGCCACTGATTCGGCTTCTATCGACGATACCGATGTCGCTGTCTTCATTTTTTCATTGAATGCATTGACTTCCATCTGAACGGGGTTCAGTAAATCTGTTCCAATGTATCTTCCGAGGTCGGCCATCTTAATGGCATCTTCAACCTCTCGGTCATATCTTCTTGCTATCATTTGTGCTGTCGTTGCGTCAATTGTCATGGTCGGTCACTCCAAGGGAACATGTGTATTCTATTTCTTTTCTTTGTTTTCTTTGTTGGTTCGGTAATCTTCTCCAACTTGTCTGGTCCATCCGTATGCTCTTACAGGTAAACGGGCTATCTCTCCTATTGCGGAAGGAACATGTTTCAAAGAACCAATGGCTCCTCGAACCATTAAAGGAGCGAAGAACGATGCTACTCCTAAAACAACCACAAGGGTAGTCAAACGGTAACCGGTCAAGGTAATATCTTCAATGGTATCACCCATCTTGTCTACCACATCCTTAGCCGCGTCAAGGCTTGCAAAACCAATATTGCTATCATAACGGGGGCCGCTCAACCCATTCGGCGACGGTCCCCGCCCCGAAAAGGACGTGTCACTCCGTTAATCAGTGTCACGTCCAATTGGTTACCTCGATTGGTTGCACGGGCATGCATTGATTGAGAATCAATACTTCCGAACTGTTTACGGGTGACTGGAGCCGGTCTGACAGTAGTTTGTCTAACTGGCGTTGTCCCCGAAAACCATCCAAGGTTTGGCGAAGTAGGTTGTCCATTCATGAGATACACCTCCTCGATTTCGTCAAAGTTGTTGAAATTGGTTTCTACTGGTATGGGTAGGTGTCGTTGGCCTGCACTACCGAGAGATGATACATGGTCTGCACTATACTTGTTGGTAACATCTTCTATGATAGGTCCGCTACCAAATCCTGCAAGACGAGTCTTTCCAGTTGGAACCAATGTATTAGCCGCTACCCAATTGTTGGATTCTTTAGGCTTGAATAAATTACCCATCCATTCAAACAAACCGGATAAAAATCCGCCGCCACTACCTCCTTCTTCTCCGCTGTCAAGATTATCCTTACGGTCTTGGTCTACTACCGCCGCTGTGTTAATGATTGCATCATAGTCTGTGTCATTACCAACAAACACTGCTTCTGGTGTGAGTCCTTTAGCGAGCATATCAAGTTGATATTGAATTTCTTCATCAAGATTCAATTGTTGTTCAACAATCTGCTTGAATGCTGTCTCGGAAACAATGTAGGTATTTTCTCCTTTCTTTAGAGAGTTAGCAGTTAGGAAAGGAGTGTCTCCGGCTATTTCGAAGTCCAAGACGGGACCCACCCATGTTTTAGGTATCTTGACTATTGCAATACTGTATGGGAATTCGAATACTTGTCCCTCATACTGTAAAGCATAGTGAGTGCTTCTGGTAGGAGACTGATTCTTCAACGGGGTAATTGTTGTGCCGTCTGGCATAGTTCCTCCTGTTCCAACAATGTCGAACCATGCTTCAGATAATTCGGTGCCGAACACATTTTTCCATACCTTTTGTATCTCTCCTTCTGCTCCCGAAACAGCACTATCTGTGAGGTAGTCTGTTGTTATCACGTGCTCTATTTTCAGAATATCTGCGTCCATGGAGCCAGCGGTGTCGCCAGAGCGGTCAATGTTTTTCACCAACTCTCGGATTTTATCTGTTGAATGGTCTTTGATTTTTGTCAGACCTATCTCTGGGAAACGGTTGAGTCCCTGTCCGATGATAATCATTCTTGAACCGGGAGAGAACTCTCCTTCTTTCCAATAGACGTTGTTGAACGCTGGGTTGTTAGTGTAAGCCCACATTTTAGGGTCTGCAACTGCAAACCGTGTGGAACTGTCTGACATTACTTGTCCGTCGCCACCGTATCCGAATTGGATATTGAAAGGAATATTATCGGTTGCACTTAGCCTATGTCCGTCATACCACACTTCGGGGTTTTTCATTTCGCCTGTTTTTTCGTCCAATACTTTGAGCCTACCAATGACTCCCCGCTTAACAATTTCTAAATCTCCGGGACCGCTGAAAACTCTTGGGTAACAATCGAATGTTTCCTTTATTGACCAGAATGGTGTTTTCTTGATATCGGGGTCTTCTAATGCTACTTGACGAGGGAAGCGGAATATTAGCATCCCTTTAGCGTTTTTGAGGTCCATGTCATGTGGGGGGTGAATTTGTGGCTTAGTCCATTTCTTTTCTTTCTGGTCCCACCACTCTACTTTGAATGCAAAGTATCTGATGTCGTTTGGCTTTATTGTTCCGGCGACGTTGTCTATTCTGTCTTGTAGTGGGGCGTAATCACCGGATGATTGCCTTTCGCCAACGTATCTTGATGGGTCGAGTTTGTATTTGTTCAAACCATATTCTCCACGATAAATTCGCAAGTCTATGTCTGTTTCAGAAAATCCACCGCTGTGTGTTTTGTATCCCTTCTTGGGACCATATGGGTGCGTTCCTATCGCTCCATTAGGAATCTCTCCCATCCAGATTTGTGTCCGAGGCACATCTGTTTTACGTTTCCACCATTCTCCATATTCGAACTTTCCGTCATCTTGGTCATGCCACCACCACTTCGAAACCATAGCGATTGGTATCCCTGCTGGTATTGGTGCGTTAAGTCGTATTGCGTCCCAACCTTTCAAATCTTTTCCACCATACTCTGGATAGTTGCCATCTCTCCAAATATACAGAGATGTTCTCACTGTCTTGTGAGGGTCTCCCGGCCTAAGATAGCGTGGACCATCGAAAGTGGTTCCGTCAATAAGTTTCGCTTGGTCGCCAGAATATCCGACCTTGCTCCACCCGTGGTCATCAATATCTCCGTTCCATAATTTGTAATGCTCTGATTGTCTACCAACTGTCTTAGTTTTGCCATTGTGTGGCGGGTCTTTGGGAGTGAAACCGAGTGTCGGTGAACGGAATACATTGTCGGGTTCTTGCATTTGAATACCGGGAGTGGTTACCATCTTGATGTCTGATTTCCTCAAATAATTGCTTTCTACACCGAGTGGTAAATGTTTACTTACATAGAAGACTAATCCTTTGATTTTAGTTGGTATCTCTATGGTAAACCTTGACCTTGTAGCCCTGCCATTGGCTGGAGAAATAGGACGAACGAATAAAAATTCTCGAACATATCCAACAGGGCGGCCCGGTAATTCTTGTCCTTTTTCATTAGTGAGTAAGCCCTTTTCTGCAAAGGTTGCATACAAAAACCCGTTAACTCGTTCGTCGCCTTCCATGTCGTAATGGAATTCTATGACAGAACCTTTCTTGAGATTTAGTGGCTTAGTTACCCATTGGCCGTTTTCATAAATAGGATACTGCCTTCGTTGACCCTTGACGTTCATTCGTAAGTTTCGAAGGATAGGTGCGGTTGCGAGAGATGGCGTAGCCTGTGCCCCAAGTGAACCAAAGCGTGTATGTCGACGCGCTTTCTGTGCTTGAAGGAACGGCTTCATGTCTACCTCACCATACGCTCCATTACTGCTCGGGTTTGTGAAAAGGCTCCTGCGAGGTTAGCAACTTCTTTCTCTTGCTCTTGCTCTGCCTTTACTCTTGATTCCCGTGCGTATTGAGCGGCGGTGTATCTTCGTAGACCTGCCATGTTAGTGGATTCAATTTCTGGCCGATTGTTCTTTTGAAGTTGGCGTTGCTTCAAGACGGTTACTATTCCGAGGTTTCGTGGCATTGCATATGGTCGGTGAGCGTGGCCTCCGAGGTTTACTCCTCCTAAGTTAATGCCCTGCGATTTGGCCGCTCTCATCAATCTTTCTTCGAGCACCTTTGCTTGAGGGTTTTGAATGAATTGCTCGAATGAAGTATATCGGTTACTGATAATCATTCGCTTTACATCTTCTATTATCTCTGGAACACCGGGTATGGACTTCAATCCCTCTAATTCACCTTCCATCTGCTGAACAAGAGTCAAAACCTCATTCGGTATGCTTTGCATTGTAAGTGATGTTGGCTCTCGCTTAGGTTTGACCATTTCTGATTTCTGCCAATTTTCTAAACCCGCGACAGATGTGTGAGTGTGTAATGCAGAGTGGTGATGATGTGCTTCCTTCTTCTTTCGTAAGAACACCAATTGATTGTTGAGAGACTTGACCTTCTGTGGTATGTTCTTCATGTCTGGATGCGTCATAATGCCAATTCTTACTCGGCGGCCATTTACAATACGTGTGTGGAATCTACCGGGAACTGGCGTCAATTGAAGGGCTACGTTTAATGAAAAGTCTCGTGGGAATTGCGTAAGCAATCGTCGGTCTCTTGTTCTGCGGAATTGAAATAGTAGTGAACGAATCCGAGAAGACCGGTTAACGTGACTAATTGTTCTTGACACAGAACGGTATCGAGTTTGTAGATGATTGATTTGTTTTGGAATGTCTTTCTCCTGCTTCATTTCAAGCGGCGACAATGGAGGACCTTTTGGAACTTCAACTATTTTCTTCTTGAGGTCAAGTTTCTTCTGACGCTCTAAAGAGTCGACTCTCATCTTCATTTCGTGAACTGCCTTCTTGTTGTCCTCCAACGTTTCATTGAACTTCTGTAATGATTTCTCGTCGACTACTTTAGGAAGTGGTTTCAAGTCAACTTTAGTTTCGACTGCTATTTGTTGAACAGAAGGTTTCGCAGTTTCTCTTTTTAACTGCTCGCGGGCTTCCTCCATTCGGTCTTTCAATAGTGCAGAGCCTTTTGGTGGAACATTTGTAGGGGTATGTGCGGATGGAATCGGCTTGGTCCGAGCAATAACTCGTGACGGCGTTGCTCGCTGTAAGTAAGAATTCAACCGGTGGATTCGGGCACGCTTCGACAAGATTGTGTTTCTGGTTGCTTCTTGTCCTTCCTTTGACCGACGTTCTGCAAGCGACTTTTCCAGACGGGCCACATCTTGCTCAAGTATACGCATAGTGCGTTCAATTCGTTCTTTGTCTCCCGGCACCAGTTGGGTCGGTGTAATTTTTGTTGCTCCTACTGCCATTTAACTCACCCTCGTCATCATGTATGCGGCTACTGCGGCCCCTGCAATTATCGCAAGCCCACGTGATTGGTTTTCTGAAACATTTACACCGGCAATAGTGTTATCGAACATAAAGTCTCGAGTGTTGACAATGGCTTGAGTCAACGATGATTCTCGGGCCTCTCTCTCGTTCTTTTCGATTTCTGCTATTTTTACTGTCAATGCCTGTGCTTCTTTTTTGGCTATCTCTGCTTCTTGTAAAGCAGTCTCAAGTGCCGCTTGGAGTTGTTTAGCGGCTTGATTGTGCTTTATCTTCATTTTAGACATTGTCGCCAATGATGTTGCGTTATTTGCAACCATTTCGTGATATTTGTTTGAGGTTGCCTTGTATTTGGTTTCCATTGATTGTAATTGTTCAAGGGTGTCTTTTAGTGAGTTATGCTTATTTTTTAACGCAATCAACACCGAGGAGTATTTACCTTTCAATCCAGAGTATGAATTTGAAACACTGTCTATTTGCTTAGTCAATGCGTCGTTACTGTCTTTTGCGTCCATCAATGCTTTCTTGACAAGAGAATAGGACTTCAATGAAATCGATGACTTTTTGAGCGCATAGTAATCTGATTTCAAATCTTTGTAATTGGAAGAGTCTCTCTTGAGACGCTTGTATTCCGAGTCAGAAAGGATTTTGGGCAAGCAATCACCCGCCAATCAAATCTTGCCTTGATACTTCAATGCGAAGAGTGCTAATGCTCCAAGTGCAAGTCCCAATCCACCACCAAGGTAGAAGTCTGGGTCTTTGACGTGTTCGACGCTACCGAGGTATGCCATTTCATCCTCTTCAGTAACACCAACGCCATACAGGCCGTTGACATACATGTTCTGTCCACCGGTCACCTTTGACTCTGGTTCATTACCAAACCAATTGACGTTACCAAGACCGCCGAACATGATTGGTGTTCCGTCGTATCTCGATACTTCTCTTGGGTTTACGTCTCTGCTTACAAACATATTTGCGTTCACATCGGGTGAACGTGGATACGATGTTTTTGTCGTCATGCCTCTTCGTCTTGCTTCTTTTGCGCTCATTTGTGCCATTTTCTATCACCATTGGTTGTTATTGTCTATCATCATTTTGTAAAACGGTTCCAAACCGTCAGCGTAATCATGCCGAGGGCGACGCCCCCTATCAATACTCCCCACGTCTCTCCAGTCTTCCATTCTATATCTCCAACCGTGCGGTTGAACTTAGGAACGGCTTTACCGAGGCCACGTCGAGGAGGAGGGATTGGTGCAGAACCAAGTCCGAATGCTTCCTTGGTTTGTGGACTATTCATCAAGTCCATTGCACTGTTGTCTGCTGGTATGTTTACCATGTTACTGTTACCGAGGTTTCGTGGAGCAGAAGGCTCCAGATTAGGAATGTATCCATTTGTCATTTCGTCTTTCGCCTTATCTTCACCAAACCAAGACATTACTTTCTCCTCCTAATTGCCCCGAGCATTCTTGCCACGGGATGTTGATATTGCGATTGGTTACCGCCATGGCCACCAAGTCCGGCAATACCTGCGAATTTTTGCATGAATAGTGGGGTTCTCGATGTATCTCCATTGGCAGTTAGTGGATATACTTGTGATACCTTTACCGATTTACCAAGGTCGAAGTCTGTGCCTAAAATCAATTCTACTGGAATCCAATTGTTACCGAATTGTTGTGTAGGTGCAAATGTCTTGACGGCTCCCATCACGTGGTTTAGCATACCGTCTCCATTACTATCGACGATGACTGCGGCCACTTCATATCCGAGTGCTCCTAACATCGCTCCCCAGACGATAACGAAATCATCACAATCTGCGGCAGACCGTCCATCTTCTACATCTTTGATGAGCCTTCTTGCGCTGTGAAAATATTCTACGTTTATGGGGTCTTTGCGATAAACTACATTTTGTTGAACCCACTTCGTAACTGCTCGTATTTCTCCCAATTCGTCATGACCTCTAACTCCTGCTCGATTGACAACTTCTACTGCCTTCCTTCGAACATATTCGTCTCGCAGTCCATCTTCTATGAGTTGAACCAGCAGTTTTACGACGTGTTTGAATCTGCCTTCTGGGGAGGTTCCGGGGCCAAATTTTACCCGTAGAATTTTCTCCGCCATGAACAGTCCCATGATGTGTATGCTCATAGGTATTGCCCTTACATTGATATCCGCTCGGAACATGGCGGTAACATGGAAGCCGTTAAATTCCGAATAAAGGCCGAACCTATTGCTCAAGGTCGCCCACGACTAACAACAATCCACGGACAGGCACGTGCGTTTGACCCTAAGAAGTCCAGAGATTGGAAAGCATTCATCAAGGACGTTGCGGAGAAGGCAATGTATGATGCCGGACACGAGAAACCATTCGATGGTCCCATACTTGCACGTATGCGCTTTGGATTTGAATTACCTAAGAGTCATCACAGAAAAAGAACACCAAAGCCACGACAATGGCACACTAAGCGTCCAGACATAGATAATCTATCGAAAGCGATATTCGATGCGTGTGAATCTGTTGTATTCATGAACGACACTCAAATTGTTAGAATTGTTGCTGACAAAATCATCTGTGAGCAAGGCGAAGCACCATTTGTTGTGGCTGAATTTTCACAACTGGGCGAACTTACCGACGCTTGAGTGATAGTCCTTTACCTCGCTTTAGCGAAAGTTTTGGCTTAGGCATCAATTCGAATTCGTCATCGAAATCTTCGAAGTCGTCGAGTTCGTCATCGATAGGAATCTCATCATCGAATGAAGGTATTGAATTGATTACCTGTGATACGGGTGCCCGAGTTGGTTGAGTGTTCTTGGTCTTGATGAAGGCCATTACATCATTGATTCCTAACAATAATGCTTGCCAATCTATTGATTTAATTTCTCGAATGTAGAATTGCACATCAACATCTCTAAGGTTGCCGAGTATGTCATTCAAGTCTGTCTTGTTTTCCTTGAGAGACCCTACGACATCTGCGATTGATTCGAGGTCGAGGTCCGTTAGGTTAACACCAACTCTTCGAAATAATTCCTGTGCTTCCCCTAAGTCTCCTGTAAAATTAGTGACCATGGTGCTCGCTTCCTCGAGAGTGTCCTCTAATTTATCCATCTCATCCATAATTGTTTCAAGATGTTCCAATGCTTCGTTAGAATGACCATCGAGTCTAATTGTCATCCATGCTATGACGATGTTGATTGAACCATTCATAATGGCAAGGGATGTAATACCTGCAAATAACGGGTCCCAACCAAGTTGTGTCCGGGCAATGAAAAATGTCAAAGTGGCAGGTAAAAAGAATAGGATAATGTATCCCCATGTAGGTAAGAGTTTGTCATCCTCCGGTTGATTCATTACATCTTCGATTAAGTCTTCTAATGCGGATTCGGATGTGTCTTCTGACATTTAATCACCCCTGTTTGAACGAGACAAGAACGCCCCGACATAGACTCGCTATGTCTGGTTGTAACAGGAAGTTGTAATCGTGAATCACGCCTCCCGTTTCCTTGTATGGCTCAATTAAGCCCATGAGTTGCTCATAGGTATTCTCGGTGAATATCTGTGCAAATACAGGTTGTTGATTGATTTCATCTTTGATTCCACTGATAACAGTTGGTTCACTAACACCATTGTCGAGGTATTGTTTAGCCTGTCGGAGACCCATACCAATATCCCTCAATGAGCGGACAAGAATCAACTCTTGTGACATACGCTCAAGTTGATTCTGTGGTGTCAATTCAGAGTGTTTTAGTTTGACAACATCGATTGATATGTCAATCTGTTCCAGTAATGCCTTGCGTGTCTTTTCATCTTCTAACTGTGCGCCCATGTTCTGCTTGAATGCGCCAAGTAGAGTGTTTCGGAATTCTTCATCTGTCACTTGAACGTCCATCTGTGAAGGTCCTTCTTGCTCTGGTCCTTCAAAGAATCCTCTATCGTCGGCGTGGGCAGGTGGCAATTCTTGCTCATACACTGGTTCTGGTGCTGATTCTTGTGGTGGTAGTGGTTGAGCATACGGATTGTATGACGGCACATCGTATCCTGCTGGTATGGCGGTCTGACGGTTGGCCATTGCACCACGTGCTCCTGCCACTACTGCTCCGAGAGCATCGGGGTCGAGCACCTTTGATAGAATTCTTTCAGCCGTCGATTCGCTTCCGCCGAATAAGTTGTCTGCAACTTTATCCATAGCGGCGGCTTTGAGAATTGTAGCAAACTCATCTTCGTTCTGCTTCATACCTTGCTTCATCATGTTGTTCATGAAATTCATCTGCATGGTCATCATTCCGTCTTGACGTTGTTGTTGTTCTTGTCGAATAGAATTGTTCTGTGCCGCCGCAAATTGTTCTCGTTGTAGTTGCATCTGTGCTTCGTGTTGCCGTCTTTCCGATTCTAACATACTTGACATCATCATCATGCCCATCATGTATTTCATGTCGCCACCACTACCAGACTGCTGTTGGCCACCAAACATGTTACCCATCATGTCATTCATCAATGCCCCTTTCATTGAACTTGCTACACCTGCGGTGCTACTGCTTGGCATTGGCATCGCCGGAGTAGGCATAGTGTTAGGTTGTGCGACATTTTTTGGGGCTGGTGCTTCGGCCATGGTTTTCCCACGAGTCATGATTTCCTGCGGGTTCAGGTTTTGAGTCTTCAACCATGCCGCATAGTATTTCTTGATATCATTCTGCGGAGCAGAAAGTCTTGCGGCGATTTCTCCGAATTCTGGTAAAGCGTCTCCGCCAACATGAGCCGGAGTTCCTGCATACCATTCTTCGTCGTCGAAAACACTCATCATGAGTTCTTTCTTATCGTCTGTCGTTAGTGATGACCATTGTGGGTCGTCTTCATTTGTTCCACCAGTCATGTCAAATTCTTCATCTTCAATCATCGTCTTCATCTCCATCTAACGGGTTGCCTTCTTCGTCGCAATCAATCTCATTGCCATCTTCGTCGATGTAATACAGCCCGCCTGCTTCATCTTCGTAAATTACCAACTCTTCTCGGTTGGTCGTGATATTTGTCCGAACTTTGTTAACAAAGGATAACCCTGCGGCTACACCCTTTGCCCCAAACATTGAACCAAGTTCACCTGCGGCTTCCTTGATTACATCCTCGGCTGTTCTTTCTTTCTTAGGAACTTCGAGTCTCACACCATGCTCCAGCATGGCAGTGGCCAATCGAATGATGTCCCTACGTAGCCCGTCAATCTCATGCCCGTGCTTTTGAGGGTCGTGGATAATCAAAGCAAGTGTAGCCATCATATCATCTCTCACATTCTTCAACTTGACAGACAGGTCGTTTTGGTCGTTAACGACGTCGACACTTTCGGGTCGACCCCCGCTCTCGAAAAACTCCTTTTCTTCTACCAATCAAATCGCCTCAATTGTATGGGTTAGCGTTCGGGTCATCTGCATTAGTAGGCCCTTCCTTTGATTCTTCGGTTGGGGTCTCCGGCTCGGTAGTTGCTTCCTCTTCATCGAATTCCATGTCTTCTTCCATGTCGTCGAGTAAATCTTCAAACACGGTAAGAATCGCTTCTTCCCAAACTTTCTGAACAGACGCTTCATCTCCAAATTCAATGTGCGCCACTCTTTCCCAAGTATACAGGGATAGTGACTTCTCGGTCTTTACCCATAATCCAAAGTCTGCCATCAAGACAGTAGGGTTTTCAATCTTCTTTGCTTCATTGCTCGGGTCGAGAACGACCACGCTTGTCGGCGTCACTTGCATGAATACCCGTAGGCTTCGCATCAGCCATAAGCGAACCGATTGAAATTGAGAAATTTATTTTAATGTTTAATTGGACAACTACGATTAGTGTGATTGCAAAACATTGATTTGTATTATTGATGTCGTCTGTGCTGGGGAAACGAAACAATGCCACGAGGTAGACCACGAAAAAATTTGGACTTAAATCTGCGAGCAATTCGGGAAATGAGGACAAGAGAGGATAAATTGCGAGCCATATTCACTGGTCAAATCAAACCGATTCCGAAGGATTCTCGAAGGCTCGGGGTTTCTCTTCGTGGGGAGGTCATCGATGACTTAGCCCAGATTCGATATTTATCTGAATTAGACACTTGGAAATATATACCAGACGAAGTAGCCCAGATTCTCTTTGAAAGAATCGTCAGCACTTCTCAATATCATGAGGATGACAAGAAGAGCGTTGACACTACTTCGGACTCTGCGATAATACATATGGCCGTTCGATTACTCCGGATTTATTTGCAGGGTGCCAACCCTTGGAACAGAAAGTTGATTCCAAAGGTGTTGCAGGTCGATAGGGAAGAGGCTTCTCGGTCTGTGTTCATGAAACGATTCAAACATGGTGCTGAAATGGACGCTGTGCGTAAACTAATAGACGACATCGAAATTGTCGATGAAGATTTACTTTACGATTTAGAAGATGTTTCTTGGGACTCTCTGTGACGTTTACATCTTCCGTCGAATGACCCAATCTGGCGACACGGCTCTCCATTGACCTTCGGGGCACCGCACCTGTATTCATCGGGAATGTTAGCCATACACTTGAAACATATCATCCAAGGTAATTTTCTTTTCTTGACATTGTTGGCGGATATCGGTCCATTGCATATTTCACAGTTGTATGCGTGACGTGTGTGCTTCATACACAGTGCAACTTACGAGTGGATATAAACCTTCAAAGAAGTAACTTCGATATGCACAATTCAAAATTGTCATCCATCAGTTCTCGGTTGCGTCGATAGTATTTCTCGACGAATCGAATTGCTTCTCTCTCTGTTCCAAAGGCCGCAATAATACCGAGTGGGTGTGCGCCATTCTTTGGTTCACTTACTCGAACGACCGGCACCTCTACTTCGTTAGTTTCGATTCCCATTGCTTTGGCGGCTTCTTCATCTACCGGTTGTTTAACCATATCGACTCTTGATTCTCGACCAAGGTGAGGGCAATCTAATTTGGAACACCACACACGAACATTATGTGGGTTGTATACAAGGAACAATTCATCTTCGATTGGAAGATTGTCCTTCGGTTTCAACATCGATGCCATTTGTTGTTGCATCAATTGAAGTTGTTCCTGTAACTCATCGATAGAGGTCAAGGGTTCCAACTCCCGCTTGCTGTGTTGATGATTTCCAACTTAGAAGCGGGTAGCATGATTTCGTATGAAGGGATGGGGACTCGCTCAACGAATCGTCCACGCTTACGGAAGTAGTCTGCCATACGGAATACGGTTTCTTCTTCTTGACATGTTTCGACGTAGCATAGCGATGCACCATGATAGAATGCTTGCCAATAACCACGGTTACAAGCGAATGCTATGTCCTTAGTTTCATTACAAAGCACAGCCGCTTTGGTTGGACCAATCCATAGTTTCCAACCATCGGTCGGAGAACAAACGTATCCTTTGACTGATGTCTTTTGGGCGACTTTCGCTAACTCATGTCTGGCCGATTGAATCTCTTCTGGGGTAAGAGCAGGGTTGTTGAATACATCATTGAACAGTTCTGCGAAAGACTTGCCTTCCTCTTGAACTTCTTCTTGAACTTCTTCTTGAACTTCTTCTACGGTTTCGACTACTTCTTCCTGTGTTGGAATTTCGTATTCTCCTGCCTTGTAATCTTTCCACAGTCTGCTGATTTCTTCTTTTGAGGTTCCGTTGTGCAACTTGCGGAACTCGTTCCATTTGACCTTCGCCATGTTACACTGACGCTTGGCATTAGACATAAGTCTTCACTCGAAGTAAACTTTGTATTTCTTTACTACTCGGGATATGACTCTTGAATCAAAACCGGTGGCCCGAGCCAGTGCGGCCATGTTGATTTTTGTCTTTTCCATCTTATGTTTGGTTAACTCCAACCAAACGACTGCTCGCACTTGGTCTTCGGCCACGACATAAATTGGGTCTGCGGCGTCCCATAATTCGATGGCCATCTTAATGACTTCTGGCGAATATTTGAAAGACCGACCGTATGTTTTCATCCAAGTAATGATTCTTGGTTGCTCTTTGCCGGCATATTCTTCAAAGAACCTTGTGGCTATCCCCTCTATCTTTGCTCTGTTGAAAGAAAGCAATTCGTATACTTCTTCTGGGATATCATATTGATTGATGAATTTACAATATGTAACGGTCACTATCATCATTCTTTCTGGCATAGCGATTCCGGTGGTGAAAAATTTCTTGGATTCTTGCACTACTAAGTAGGTTATCTGGATGTCGAAACGATTTGTTTGTATGAAGTCTCCGAAGTTTTTGATGACCGGAGAGTCTTCTAATCGGAGACGATTTTTTATGACATCTAAACCTTCCATTGCTCTCTTTGCTCTTGCCTCTTCGGGTGTGGTGTTGATGTCTATTTCTGCCTCTCCAACAGTCACATCGTCAACATAGTCGTCTTCCATGTCGTCTGCGTCAGCATCCGTGTCTACGGTTTCTTCTTCTCCGATGTGTAAATTGTTAAACAGAAACACATTGCACACTTCGCAAGAAATATCGGTCTCTCCTGTAATCCATTGACCTTGTTTTGCCCCGCAACTTGGGTCGGGTAAGTCCATAGGACATTCAAAGTCTTCGGGAAGATTATGTTGATTTGATGTATTCTCTGACACGCTCTACCCCCTTGTATGGAACTCCATCTACCAGAAGAACCGGTAGAGTATGTTCTCCGATGATAACTTCTAATGCGGAGACCATGTGTGGTTTATCTCCTACGTCTATGAAGGTGAATGGGATATCTGCGTCCGATAACATTGATTGTGCGGAGCGTGTTTGACGCATCCATGAAACTCCAAACAACTTGACCGGCACAGGTAAACGGAGGGCAACTCCATACATCAGACTTTTGACTGATACGAAACCTACGGACACTATGGACGAGGACGAATCAGCGTTGTCACAACTTGGAAAAAGCCAACCGCTCTTCGGTAGTGCAAACTCAGAGAAGATTGCGGAACTCGAAGAAAGAATCGTAGAACTTGAAAGAAGAATTATGCTAATGCAGGGTGAGACTATCGGTAGCATTGAGGCCATGCAACGGAGATTACAGAATATCGAAGAGAACCGTCGTTCCGATTCTGTTCTTGATTTCATATCTCCAGAAGAATTGAATGATATTGCGGGGACCAAGATTGGTGTTTGGCCAGACAAGGAAGACTATGTCGACGATGGAGAAGGGGTCACCGTTGTCGAAAGTGGGTTTACCTTTGGCAACGCTGAAGAAGTCGAAGAAGAATTAGAAGTGCCTAACGAGACCAAGACACACGAAGATTACGCAAAGGGAATCATCGATTACATCGAAGAGCATGGTGGCGTCGCTAACGCAGAATGGAAAAAGAAAAACCTCATACCCGAAGAATACGAGTATGAGGATAGAGTCAAGGTAAGAGACTTAGTCAACGCCACAGAAGGAATCACTTATTGGAAGCGAAACAGAATGTGGTGGTTCTACTACAAGGAAGAAGAAGGATTGGAGGCATCCCATGAACGAGTTTATGGAACTGCTCCGTGATGGTCCGATAATTCAAATCACACTAACAACCGAAAACGGTTGGCCAATTACTGTCAACGCATTAGTCGACACGGGTGCTTCGTCGTCGTCAATTGACGAGGAACTTGCACACTTCGTTGGAGTAGAATACACTGGGACCGTCGTGCGAGTTAGGAATGCTAACGGCGTAAAGAAAAGAAAAAGATGTTATGTCGAATTCGAATGTGACATTGGAACCATCAATGCACCATTCACAGTTAGCGACAGAGGCCATCTTGGTTCTCCTGTAATCATAGGAAGAAATGTAATCTTTCATGAAGAAGAAGAATGAATAGAAGATGTAATTGTAGTAGTATAGTATCGTAGAGAATAAGGTTCGCTTCGCGCAGGCTTTGGTTTTATCATCGGATAAAACGCTTTGATAAAATAAAATATTATTCAGTATAACGTTTTTAGAACATCATAAATCCCCCGTTGATAAAACAAAGGCATCACTGCAACGCTGGTTTTATCTATTCGTTTTATCGGGTGATAAAATGAGTTAAGTTAATATGCCCCTCCAAATTGGGTAGGTTCCCCGCCGAGCGGAGATGATGACGATGACGGAGATAGGTATCGATTCTTGGGTGAACTCATTCTTCGGGATGAAGAATAGTAACAAAGTAGAGGCTCTAAATGCACTCCGTGACAAAATCAACAAGTCCGATAATGTTCCCTTCAAGAAGGAGATGAGCGGTTTCCTAAATGGAGTCCGCCTTGTCAAGTCTCATGAAAAAATCGTAGCGGCAATCGAACACCATTTGAAACATGTTCGAGATGAGAGAGACCTATACGGTTACATCGACCGAAGAATCGCAGTCAAGTATGAGTTGATACCATCCGATTGGGGTCCACAACAATGGAACAGCATCATGAACAGTATTCTACGGAAGAACACTGTTACGGGTTTTAGGGCATATCACACCCCACTACCCCGAGCAAAACAAAAAGGAAGAAAGCCTACTCTTTATGTTTCAGATGACTGTGATGTTGAGTCTCTATTCAATGCCCGAGACCGAGCGTATGACCCTACGAACAAAGAAGACGCAGGTCAAATGGTCAAGATTGCAATGAATGCTATCGAATTCGACGCACAAGAAATCCGGTTGTATGAGGCTTTCAATGTGATTGACCACCCACTATTCCCAGACTTGACTGTGTATACTATGCGGTCTGCTCTCTTTACATGGCTACACCAATACCTGTTACCCGAAATAGGTGGTTTAGAAGTATGGAGAATTACGGGGTTAACAATGAGAAGGAAGTGAAAATATGGTCTTAGCATGGCAACAGAACAACATCCAACCGATGAACAGAGAAGACAGGGCACAGAGAGCAGTGGTAGCATTCATGGCATACCATTCTGGGTTCTTACAGGACTACGGGTTTACGAGAGATTACGTCGACACCCGAGCAAATAATGCAATCGAACAGTATGTCAATTCAGAAAACATACCACGACAGAGAGCAATTTCTTGCATGTCATTCGATTCATACTTTTCAGAAATAGGAACCGAAGCAATTTGCATGGACAGGGGTGTCTTACAGAGAGCACTACACCTACCTCTTCCAAATTCGAGCGAATCGGCTAACATACCCTCTCCATTAACGATTCAAGTAGGGCAAGCAGGTTTGGCATCTTCTGATGTTGTTACCTTTGCCGACTACTCCGACTTCAGAAATGCATACATGGAATTAGGAATCTGTATCACCAACTTCCCCAATGAAGTTATTGAGCAATTGAAAGCCACAGTATGGCAGACTTTCGGTTCAATTATCAACGCTGACATGGCACTACGCCTTGCTCTCGGCACCGATTCCTTTGCTCCACCAGAAATCCGAATGTCCGGAATCGATGATGAAATGTCAATCAACGACTTGATTTGTTCTACTCAACAAGACGGTCGTCTTGTCAAAATCATAGGACAGGTTCTCGAAATGGGAGATGCACGAAAGCGAGCAATCAAGATAGCATGGAAATGTAAAGTCGACAATTGCGGAGGAATCGTCAATACCTTCCCCGACTTTTTCGAAGATTCAGAAATCAAACCCGATAACTGTCCACATTGCGGTGCAGGTATGCAGGGTAACCCCAGAACCGCATGGGTTCAAGACGGTGCACCGAATTCATCGTTCATTACTTTCCAACGACTAATGCTACGACAAACCAATACCCAAATGACCACTCCACCTACTCTACTTGTCGAAGTCCGTGGGACACATGTCCATGCTATGAATCAAGGAGAGGATGTCGTCATCACCGGTATCTTTGGAACGCATGTTGACAAAACAGGTGGCAAGAATGAGCGCATGTGCGTTCTTCATGCGACCGACCTTACTCGGACATCACAGGATTCCGTCATAGAGGTTAACGATACAGAGCGTCATGCTCTTGCGGCTTGGAAAGAAGAGCACTCTCTTGATGAGATTATGGAGATTCTTACAAGGGTAACAGCCCCGCATGTCATAGGACATACTCGAGAAAAGCAGGCTCTTCTCTTACAAGCAGTCGGTTCTTATTCTGGTCTTCCAGACGGCAAGCGGCCCTTTGTTCACGTTCTCTTAATCGGAGACCCCGGAACCGCTAAGTCACAATTACTGAATTTCGCTTGTCGAAATGGTAACATGCACCCCGGTAGCAACATGGCAACCGGTGCGAGGTCTTCTATCCCCGGATTGATAGGTGGTAAGTCCGAGAATCAGAGGTTGTTAGGTGCAAGTCGAACATCTCTTTCTCCGGGAATGCTCGCTTTGATTCCTCCGGGTGCAATAGCAGGTATCGATGAGATGCACGCTTTAGGAGACCAGAATGTGTTTACTGCTCTCAATGATGCTATGGAGACAGGGCAAGTTTCCGTGCAGATGCAAATGAAAGGAACCATACAGACCAATACACCTATTCTCGGTTGTGCAAATCCAAAAGGTGGAGACAACAGTCGTTTCGACTTGTATTCTGGTATCCCTCTGATAGAGCAAGCAAGACTACCTGTGTCATTCGTTTCTCGGTTCGACTTGATTTTCGTATTCCTCGATGTTGTTAATGATGAAAGAGATGCTTCTATCATGGAGGGTATGACTGCTGGTATGAATCATTCCGAGGTTGACCCTAACGAATTATTCCCTGTTCAAGACGGCTACCGCAAATACCTGCAACTATGTAGGGATGTTCAAGCGGCACCGGTCTTATTTGACGACGAGGCTACTAAGCACTTGACAGATATCTTCGTAAAAACTCGACAGAATCGAGTGAACGGTGCTACTGTTAACTTCCGATGGGGAGCGGCGTTGCAACGCTTGTCTTGCGCAGTGGCCCGTCTTGACCTTTCTTCATCTGTCAACAAAGAGCACATTGACTACGCACATTCAATTCTCATAGAATCGTTGACTACCAAAGAACCTAACATGGTTAATGAAGGGGGCACCGGTCTTGGTCAAGAGCAGTCTAAGGTCATGGATGAAATTATGCGCCTCCTTGAAGTCTGGGCTGGAATTGAATTAGGTATGAAGGATTATGGCAACAAGAAGGATGCTTATGCATACGTGAAGAAATTCTGGGAACTTGATTCTGCTGATTATCCATGTCCAATAGAGAGAGATTTCGATACTTTCTTGACAGCATTGTCTAAGCAAAATAAAATCGAACGCAAAGGTCAGATGCTCGGAGTAAAGGGTCTATGAATAATCCGTAGAATCATTTATAGGTGGGGACACGTCCCCTACTTTTGGAGGAAATAATCATGTCCCAAGAAAAGAAAAACGCCGAATTTGACGAAGAATGGAATGCCTTTGGAGCGAGTGTCGTTGTCCCTGCCCGTGGTGGTAACAATGACAAATTCAAACCAGAGGTTGGAAAAGTATACGACCGAATAGCAATCCTACGAGAACCCTCGTGGGAGATACCATCGAAGAACCCTACATGGGCCCCTTCTGTGGCAGTAAACATCGTAAACCTAAGAGATGGAAACCGCATGGATTGGTGGTTTGCTTCTACTTCATCAAATGGAAGAAACAGTATCTTCCGAGACCGCCTATCCGCCATGCTTGAGAAAGCCAAAGAAGACGGACACCACTACCCAATCGAATTCAAATTCCGAATTCGTGAGAGAGAGTCCAAATTTACAGGCAATACCTACAAAGAATTACAGCCGATGTTTGTAGCGAGTGGAAATAACATAGAGGGCGACCTCGGAGTAGACCCGAGAGACAACCCATCTAATGACATATCTATCCCTTCTCAATCGACAGGAACGATGGCGCAGTCTGTTTTGAACAAAGCAACACAGGAACAGTGGGACCAAATCAACGGTCTTGCTAAGGATATCTTCCCACAAGGATATACCGCCCAACAATTGCTCGACGCAATTAACGTAGCAGTCGACGAAGGCAACATTACACTACAATCATTGGTTGGAAGTGGTAGTGTCAAGATTGTCGGCAAAGGTGACCTTTCCGAACACGATGCCACAGAAGCAATCAAGGCATTGGAAAACTTGTTAGGAGAGTGAACACATGTTCTCCATTGGCACCTTTGAAGAGGCAATCAAGTCGTTCTATGAAACGACAGACCTCGATGTGAAGGCGGTCGAGCGCAGAGAATTCATGTTCAGCCACCAGTCTCGCCATAAAGCGTTCCCGTCTGTCGACGCACTTCGAGAGTATGCCATAGAAACGGCCCCCGTCTCTATTACCCACAGTCTGGCCCGATACTTTGACCCAGAGCGAAGAGAACCATACGCTACCAAGAACATGAGCCCCGATGAGCATGTTCGTTGGGGAATGAATGACAAAGGTCATGCTGGTATTGACATTGGTTTTGATATCGATTACGACCACTTGCCTAACATTCGTTCTTACCGTCATGGTCTTGAACATGCAAAGGAAAACGCGAAGAGACTCTACTTTTTCTTGACGAAAGACCTCGCTATTGACCCACAATACATCTCTATACGATTTTCTGGACACCGTGGATATCACATGGTTGTCACTGACGAATCTCTACTGTCTATGGGAACAGCCGAGCGAGCAAACATCGAGAATTATGTGCGAGGACACGAGGTCCACTTGAGTGGGTTCCTTCATGTATCCAATCACCAAGGAGTATGGGCTAACAAGAAAGGACAATTTCAATATCGTCTGTATCCGAACAATGTCCCCGGATGGGGAGGACTGTTCACGCAGACTTTCATTGAGATGGTAAACGAATACTACTCTTTGCCAACAGATGAGATGAAGATGGAACGATTGAAGTCTTGGACTCCAATACACCAAGGTAGCATCAAAGACTCTACGTTCAAGCGACCTTCTTTCACATCGAAAGAGACTGTCAAGATTACAGATGGAGTATACCAGCAAATACACGACTTCCTAACTAATCAGTATGTGCTTGAGCAACTGACAAAGGATTGGGCTTTGACTCGCCACGCCAATGCGGCTGGTCTCAAGTCAACCGGCTTGAAGCACCTTATCCGAATGGTCATTCAAAGAGCACAACTGACAAAAGGAGTGGAGGCTGACGCCATTACCAAAGAATTGAATCGTCAATTGAGATTGATTGGTTCCTTGCACACTACTTCTGGTATGCCTTGTATCGAAATCACCTATGACATGCTTGATGACTTGGACCTCATGTTTGAGCACATTAGAGACTCTGTTGGTAGAGACATGGTAGAAATCGAAGTCAAGAACGAGTGCAATGTGCACGTTCTTGATAGAGTCGTAGCACCGGGGACTTACACTGTCCCTCGCTACGAAGCATACTCGATTCTATGCATGGATGTAAAGGTCGAAAAAGAAAAAGCGACGACGACCTCCGAAGAAGTCGCCGCCGCTTAATGTGATTTTTTGAGCCAAAAAAAAAGAGAGAGAAGTGGACATTTCTGTCTACTTCTCTCTCAATAAATCATTCTTTTGTTCTACAATACTGTATACTTGATTCGATTCTGTGAACCACACTACAAGTATGCAATACCGACAAAGTGTTTTGGTTCTATGAGCATACGTGTCCTATGTATTTCACCGTGCCTGTTTTGCTCTATGGGGTCAATCCCCTTGTTCAACCAAAGCCCAGAGGTTTACACCTCCTGTGCCAGAACCATCGAGTAGAGCCGAGAACGATTTTTTGTGTCCCGGTCCTAATGATTTAATGTTCTTGTTTTTCGCTAATAGGTTTCCGAGTTGATTCGGAGTAGGGACGTTTTTCCAACGCCCAACCATTGCTTGACGGATGTCATAAGCAACAAGCGGACCTTTTTCTCTCAATATCGTTTCGATTTGAGTATGATATCTGTCCGATGCTCGCCTAATTCTCGCCAAGTAATTCCCTCACTTGTAGCGTAATAGCGGCAGACTTGGCCCAATCTGGAACTAATTCGAGGTCTTCGACTTCGAACGGTTCAAAATTAGCCAACGTTTCTTTGATTGACAGCGACTTAGATTCCGACGTCTTCGTGATTTTATCCACGGTTGTCGACCCTAATAGGTTACGAATATGTTCTATCCCCAACAATCGTGTTGAAGTCCGAGTAACAATCTTTGCAGTGAAGGCTGGGGTCTCCAAGACTTCCCTTTCACCCATTGTTTCTCTGACATATTCTTTGTCTTTCTTTATCGCAGATGCGAGATTCTTTCTCACATCTTCCATGGCCTTAATTCTGGCCATGACGTATTGTATGTCGTCTGACATCTGTGAACC